>Ga0272448_1000289_pt1 | contig 79896 bp, 81 predicted proteins | sample YNPCB0191_FD_202220 | JGI IMG/M metagenome (GOLD analysis project Ga0272448, IMG submission 202220) | Hot spring sediment microbial communities from Yellowstone National Park, WY, United States - YNP-CB-019-1 | ecosystem: Environmental > Aquatic > Thermal springs > Hot (42-90C) > Sediment...
AGGAGGAAATATACATAGTGGGAAGCTATCCTGATGAACGTTCCTGTCGTTATGAAATAGGCGGCTATATCCATTTTTACAACCATGAACGGCCTCATCAGTCCCTATGGAACTTTACCCCTGCCCACATACATGAGGTAAACAACAAGACAAAAATACTTGAAGAACTGACAAGACTGAAACATGAAACAAGATTAAAAAGAAGACTCTATTGGGAGAGTAAAGTTACATGCTTATAAATAGCAGATCGCAGTCGGATTACGGCAAAACGTTTTTCTCAATTTCTATAAGGTTTTGCCTGAAAAGTGTTCTTACAAAAAAATTAAGTTTTGTCTAATTAATAAAAAACTTGACAAAAGTGGAGACCACCTGAAAACCATCCATGGAGGATTTATGGACGGAAAAATGTGACATTTCAAACTGGGAATAAAATGTGACATTGACATTGGTAATAACATATAATTTTGATTTATGTAAGCATCTTTTTTTCCGTGATAGGATTCAATTCAGGCTGCATGTCGGATAAATTCCCTTCGCCTTTGCTGCCAATAGGTATCCCACTCACCATTGAGTTTCAAAAGCCTGAGCCTTAATAATGGATTTGCACCACTTTTATACCAGCTCATACCTCCTCTATCCAGTGAATGTCTGTCTGTTTTAATGGTATACTTATTGTGAAGGATATCCTTATCTCCTTCATAGGCTCACCTCCTATGCTTTTATTGGTTAAAATTAGTATAGGGTGAGCCTTAATTATTTTCTATCACGGAGTTAGGGATGCTTTCTCAAGTAATTATTGGATTTACAGTGTGTTTTTAAAATGATATAAAGACTAAACATCAAAAAACAACAAAAGTTTATTAAAATGGGCTACAATAAAAATTTAATACAATCTGTAATATTTGTCCTGTCTGTCATTTTGCTATTTTTTTCTGGTTTGAATAACCGCAGTCTATGGACCCCAGATGAACCAAGGGTAGCAGAAATAGGAAGAGAGATGGCTGAAAGAGACAATTTTTTGATACCAGAATTAAACAAAAGACCTTTTCTTGAACAACCACCTCTTTATTATGCAAGCCTTGCACTGGTTTTTAAACTCGCCGGTTACGCCTCAGATGGATTGGCCCGGATACCTTCTGCAATATACGGTTTAGGAGGGGCTTTAGCCACTTTTCTTATAGCATATACACTGTTTGGGATAAAGGCAGGAATTCTATCAGCCTTTATTATCTCCACAGCCTTTGAATATCTTAGGGTATCCCACTGGGTTATTGTGGATAGTGCCCTTTCATGTTTTATCTTTTTTGCCCTGTTTTGTTTTATAAAGGCATATCTTGTCAGTGAAAGAGGTAGAAAAACGATACTTTACATACTTTTTTATATATTTTGCATCCTTGCTTTTTTTGTAAAAGGTTTAGTCGGTATCGGTGTGCCTGCAATTACTGTTCTTACTTTTTTAATAATGGATAAGAATTTAAAAGAGTTTAAAAAAATGCAGCTCTTGCCAGGTTTTTTGCTATTTTTTCTAACAATTCTTCTATGGGGTTTATGTCTTTATAGCTATGGAGGTGTAAAGTATCTTAAAACCTTCTTTATTGATAACAATCTTCTGCGATTTTTTTCCGGGGGTAGTTCAGGTCATCATAGGCCCTTTTATTATTACCTCACCGAATTTCCAGCAGGTTTTATGCCATGGTCTATATTCATAATACCAGCCTTTTTTTATATCTTTTCTAAAGATATATGCCATAATAAAAAGGGATTGCTCTTTTTAAAAAGCTGGTTTATTTCAGGTTTTATATTATTCAGCCTTGCTTCAACCAAAAGGATACTCTATCTTTTACCCATCTTTGCACCTGTATCTATTATAATTGCCATTTTCATAGATTATGTAATAGATACTCAACATTTAAAAAAGATTTACAAAGTATTTTTGTGGCTGCATGTTTCCATGTATTTACTCCTTGGACTTATGTTTTTACCTTCTATTATATATACAAAAAATCTATTAGGCTTCCATTTTGACAATAAAAACCTGATCTATTCTGTTTCCATATCTGTTGTTATAGCAATAGCGAGCATATCTGCCATGATAATGTTATGGAAAAATAAAAAAAGACAATACTTTTTTCTTACAAAGGGTGCACTATTTTTCTTTTTTATATTTACACTAATTTTTATTGCACCAGAAGTCGACACCTATAAAAGTCTTAAACCTTTTGCCAAAAAAGTTACGGAATATATCCCTGAACATCTCTCCATCTACACTTATAAACCCGATGAAACGATCCGTGCCTTGATACCTTTTTATACAGGAAGATATTTAATAGAAATCCATGATAAAAAATCACTCAAAGCATTGAATGAAAACGATAAAGTATACATTATCATAAGGGATAAAGACGATGAATTAAAAAATGAGCTCATAGACGAAGGCTTTACAGAAATTCTTAGCTATTCCATGGGAACTGAGAGGGCATTAAGCCTTTTGAAAAGATAAAATTTAATTATTCTGTCCAGAGATAAAGACCTGTTTCTTCGTCATAATATCTTATAAACGCATCACCGGACAACTCAATGATTTCAAATTCAAAAGCAAAGATCTCAGTACCTTCGAAAACATGACCACCTATACATGAACCGTCTTGCCTTGAAAAGATTCCATGAATATGAGGAAAAACATCGTGGTCTTTTATGGATACATTGCCCTTTATGGATAATATCTCCAAAGGCTCTTCAAAGGTTTTTATTTTATAAACCCTATTTTTCTGGTCATAATAACCTATAGTTACCTTAGTAGCAGCGCCTATGCCAGAAATTATCCCAGACTGAATAGATTTTTCTTTTAAAAATGCCTTAATATCCTCTATGAGGTCACTGCCTTTAACAAGCCTTCCCTGAAATACTCTTTTTACTGTAAATTCTCTAAAAAGCATAACCCTTTCCCCCTTTATGTGCCTTTTATCAACTTTAAGGCCATTTCAATCTCTTTGCAGGTGGGCCTTTCCATTTCAAGAAGTGTTCTTTTTCCCCCTATATCGTTTAAATAATGGGCATCAGAGAATGAAACAAAGGGGATATTTTTATTAATGATAAAAGGGATAATGTTCGGAATGTTTTCCCTCTTTTTTATTTCAAAGGCATCAAAAGGGAGATCCTCGGGTATAAAACCCAGCTGACTTATGATGCTAAACATCTCACTATCTATATGAGACGGGATTGCCAAGCCTCCATGGGATTTTACCCAATTAACTGCCTCCTCTATTGATATGCCTGAAGAATTAAGGAGCAACCTTTCTTCAAAACGCAAAATCTCATCGTTTTCATCTACTACAATTTGATCGCCAAAATAATTTTCATCGTTTTTTACAGGTGGAAGGAGTGAATAGATTAAATTCTGAAATTCCATAGCAATATGGAAATCATCGAAAATGGCAAGCATATGAACCTCTTCCTGGGTTTGCAGCTCCATACCGAAAAGCACTGTGAGACCTATATGTTTACCTATTTTGTATGCATAAAGACTGTTTTCCACCATATTGTGGTCTGTTATAGCAATAATATCCAACCCCATATCTTTTGCCTTTTCCACTATATTTTTAGGTGACATATCAAGGCTTGCACAGGGTGATAATACAGAATGGATATGGAGGTCGCAGTAAAACCCTGGCAATATTAACTACCCTTTTTTAAAATACTGTATAATAATCCTGATATTTCAAAGGCCGTTCTTTTGTCTCTTAAAATGGCAATGCCTTCCTCTTTTGCCTTTTTAATAACATCCTCATCCACTGAAAGGTTGCGGGGAATAATAATGGCGGCAACATCTTTTAATTTTGCTACCCCGAGTATGTTTATATGTCTCTGAATTGTTATCCAGATTGAATCCTGCTCTATATTTGCAATGACATCTGAAAGTAGATCAGATACATACCCTGATTTTATCTCTTTATCAAGGTTTGTATCACCTGTTAAGACCTCAAAACCGAATTCTTTAACGATCTCTCTAACGGTCATATTCACCTCACACTATTTTTCTTCTGTCTTTTTTGATGAATCTGCCATGGAAGGTGGCACAATCCTTGCCAGATCCAGAATCTCCTCTGCAAGGGTTTTTACCTTTTCCCTTAATTTTATGACGCAATCTGTCTCAAAAGCTACACCCCTTACTATATCCTCTGCAAGGGCCCTACAATTCGGTGAACCACAGGCACCGCAATCAAGTCCTGGGAGTTCAGCGGCAATTTTATCCACCTGTTCTAATTTCAAAATAGCCCTTGACATGTCTTCGTCTAAGTGCATTATCGTCTTAGACTTTATAGGTTCTGTGGCTTCAAAATGTCCTTTTTTATAGATGTCAATAAGCTGCTTTTCTGTAAAATACGGGGCCTGTAAGCCACATTTTTTGATAAGCTCCCTTAATCTTACCCTTCCTACAAAAAGATTGTGGATATTCAAAGGGCCACCTACGCATCCTCCTGTACATGCCTGAAGTTCAAAAAAATCCACATCTTTTAATTCGCCACGTTCTATTTCTTCGAGAAGGCTTATAACATTATGTATACCGCTTACAGCAAGGGCCTTACTCGTATCAACGTTTTTTGACTCTCCTGTAACATAACCCCATGCCATTCCCAGTCCCGTGGCTTTATGTAATTTTTCATAATCTTCAGGCTTTTGTGCTTTTATAGCAATGAGTTGCTTTATTATATCCTTATAGATTAAATTTACACCGATGACACCGTTTACTGCGGAGTGTTTTGTGTTCATAGGGTTTCTCATCTCTGTAACCTTGGCAGGGCAAGGAGATATAAAAAAAGCACCTATATCTTCATAACTTAATCCGGTCTTTTTCATGGCCTCTTCTTTTGCCATCCTTGCCGCCATCTCCATTGGTGTAAGGACAGGTGCCACATGTTCTAATAAATCAGGAAATTTTATCTGCATAAGCCTTAAAACTGCAGGACATGCAGAAGAAAAAACAGGTTTTTTTGCCCTGTTTTCTTTTATATACTGATGTATTAAAAAACCTACAACCTCAGCGGCAAGGGCAACCTCAAACACATCGTCAAACCCTATATTTAAAAGGGCATGGAGCACACATTCCGCATTCTCTATTTCCTTAAACTGGGCAAAAAACGATGGTGCAGGAAGGGCAATTCTGTATTTATAGTCATTTAGAATATCGAGGGTATCTGTTACAGATATTTTTGCATGGTTAGGACAGGCCCTTATACATTCACCGCAGTCAATACACCTCTCCTGCATTATAGTTGCCTTGCCCTCATGTACCCTTATTGCCTCCATAGGGCATCTCTTTATACAATTAGTGCACCCTTTACATTTTTCAAAATCAAGCCTTACCGAATGAAAATATTCAGTCATAATAATTCCCTATTAATTTTTATTTAAATAAATCTTAGCCTTTAATGTTGTTCCTTCTCCAACCTTTGTATCAATTACCAATTCATCTGAACACTGCTTAATATTGGGTAATCCCATACCTGCACCGAATCCCATTTCCAGTATCTCCTGAGGGGCCGTTGAATAGCCCTCTTTCATTGCGAGTTCGAGATTTTCAATCCCTGGACCTACATCTTCAGTAATTACCGAAATTACTTCTGGGTCCACATATACCTTGAGCACCCCATGTATTGCGTGTATGGCCACATTCATGGCTGCTTCGTATATTATTATAGCAATTCTTTTAATGATATCCTGTTTTATGCCGAGCTGCTGGAGGGTCTTCTTTACTCTTGAAGCAGATTCACCGGCGATAAAAAAATCCTTTTCTTCTATTTTAAATTCAAGTGTTATGTGGGGTGTAAATTTAAAACTATTGTCTAACATATCCCCTGTTCTTGTTCGTAACCCCTTAATCCTTCTTTATATAAAAGACCACAACATTCAAATATATGCTTTTTCGTTGTCATTAATGGCAAACCGCTATGTTCAGCGTTTTTTATTACGGTGCCATCTGGCTTTTTTCCCCCTACAAATACTACGGCAAGAGCATCCATTACAAGGGCTGCATGGAGTACATGGGCATTTGTAAGAGATGTTATAAGAAGGGTATTAGATTGTACGCGGAGCAACATTTCACTAACCATATCACAGGCAAAACATGTTTTCACCTCGCGGTCCAAAAGCTCTTCGCAGCATAATATATCTGCATCCAGCACAAGAGCAACATCTTTAAGTTTCATATATCAACCTCTCATGTATGTTAATTTCACTTTAGTGAATTTTAAGTGAATTGCTTTGATATTTCTTCACCTTTTTTCATGGTTCATCATATTATATTTTATAATTTTAGTCAATTTACAAAAGGACATTGGTAATCTCATGGGGGTCAGAAATGCATGCCACGGCTCCATAAAGAGAAGCAATCCTTGCAAATTCTGAAGGATTTAACATAGAACTCTCTATACATGGCAATGGGCATCAGTAAATCCAGCTAAGTTATATGTGCTACAGGATTTATTCTTCGGTGTTATACTGGTTATAACTCCGTTTTCAATTTTTATTTTCCCTGGAATGATTCTATTGTTTAATACATCTATATTACCCGTTACTTCCAATGTGTTTTAATATTATTTTATGGTTTTATAATGACAGTTTCTTCATATGCCCTCTTGTATGCATTTATATTCCTCTGGGCAATATTGCCAAATCTTTCCCTAACAGGTTCTTCAAGAAATTCAATATCTACAATACCAGATGCCTTTACAAGGGCGCCTAACATAGTGGTATTGGTAATTGGCACTCCCATCTCTTCTTTCGCTATTTTCGTTGCATCAACACAGGCAATGTTATATCTTGGGAACAATGTTCTCAGTTCATCAGGTGATTTATTTGAATTTATAACTACAACACCATCAGTTTTTAAGCCCTCTGCTGGGTTTACGACTCCTATCAATGTTGAGTCAAGTATTACTACATAATCAGGTTTATATATCTTTGCCCTTAGCTTAATAGGCTTATCTGAAACCCTCAAAAATGCCTGAACCGGTGCTCCCCTTCTTTCTGGTCCAAAACTCGGAAATGCCTGGGCATACATATTGCTTTTTATTGCTGCCTGGGCCACAAGCTCGGCTGATGTAACGGCACCCTGGCCTCCTCTTCCATGAAACCTTACCTCTTTCATTTATCCCTCTCCTTTAAAAATTATTTTTTTATTCTCCATTCAGTGCCACCTGGTAAATCTTGCAAAATTATCCCTTTTTCAAGAAGTAGATTTCTGATGCCATCCGCCTTTTTAAAATCCTTTTTCTTCCTTGCCTCTGATCTTTCTTCAATTAATCTCTCCAGTGCATGGGCATCTAAACCGATCTTTGCAAGATGTCTTTTCTTTTCCCTCTCATCGTATATCTGCCATTTATCATTTAAAATCCCTAAAATTCCAGAAAGGTACAAGAACAAAGACCTTGTATAGGCAATAAAAGGTAGGTTGCTTTCATCGCGAATATCTATTAATCGATTGATCACCTTCGATAACTCAAAGATGAAAGACAGTCCAAGGGCAGTATTAAAATCGTCATCCATGGCTTCAAAGAATTTTTGCTTTATTTCATCTGCTTCATCAAAGGGTATCTCTTCTATTATATTTTTCCCGTGTAATAGTGTATCAGCACGCTCCAATGTATAATAAAGTCTTGAAAGGGCACTGTCTGCATCTTCTATGGACTTTTCATTATAATCAACGGGGCTCCTGTAATGGGTTGATAGAAAGAAAATCCTCAGTGTCTCAGGGTGGTATTGTTTTATGAAGTCTTTTATAAGAAGTATATTGCCCAAGGATTTTGACATCTTTTCTTTCTCTATATTCACAAAACCATTGTGTATCCAGTAATTAACAAATTTCTTTCCCGTTGCAGCTTCTGTTTGCGCCCTTTCATTTTCGTGGTGAGGAAATATCAGGTCTTTGCCTCCACCGTGAATATCAAAGGGATTACCAAGATATTTTGTGCTCATAACAGAGCATTCTATATGCCATCCAGGTCTACCTTTCCCAAAAGGGGCATCCCACCATGGCTCGCCTTCCTTTGATGCCTTCCATAAGGCAAAATCAAGGGGGTTCTTCTTTTTTTCATTGACCTCTACCCTTGCACCGACCAACATATCCTCAAGAGACCTTTTAGAAAGTTCACCGTATCCTTTAAAACTTTCCACGCTGAAATACACATCACCGTCTATGATGTATGCATTGCCTTTCTTTAAAAGGGTCTCAACAAGCTCTATCATCTCATCGATATGTTCTGTTGCCCTTGGTTCATAAGTGGGTCTCAATATATTAAGGGCATCCATATCTTCATAAAAAGAGGCAATGTATTTTTCTGCTACATCCTTCCAGTAAATATGTTCTTCCTGTGATTTTTTTATGATCTTATCATCTATATCTGTAAAATTTTTTACAGAAATTACATTATAACCTTTTGCCTTTAAGTATCTTATTATAACATCAAAAACAATGGCACTTCTTGCATGGCCTATATGGCAGTGGTCATAAACCGTTACGCCGCACACATAAAGCCCTACAGAATTTTCTTTAATCGTTTTAAATGGTTCTTTTTTTCCAGAAAATGTATTGAAAATGTTTAAATTCATAGCATGTATATGTATCATATTGTATAATTTAATGTCAAAGTCTAAAATCTTTTGGATTCTAAAATCTTTTTTTCCTTTAATACATAAGGACCCTTACATTCACTATAAATACTACATACATTGTTCCATGGACTGACCGGCGGTGTGCATTTTTCAGGATAAAAATATTTATAATTTGTTACTTCATACAGATTCTCTTGTGGCCTAAAGACATATTGATAATGGTCTAAATAGCCATCTCCGTCATCATCGGCTCCAAAATCCCAGCTATCCCAGATTATTTCTGTAAAATAATCGGGGATGCCGTTTTTATCTAAATCAGGCCCTAAAAATTTCCCGTAATTACATCCTTCGCTAAAGAGACACCTTCCAATTGTAATACCAGAACGCAACTGTTTTGTGCCAGATGGGTTATAATAGATAAGTACGAACTCCAATTTCAGCCAGTTAAATTTCCACCAGAGTTCAATTCTTTCACCGGAATCGGCAGTTACGCTCAATTTTTTCCCCTTTTTGGTAAAAAAACTTGCTTGATCGGAACTTATAGAACATTTCACATATTTTGATTGTGAATCATAAACACAATCTACATATTTTCTATAGATTTCCAAGTCGCTATCTGTCCTTTTTTCAATGCTTGCGCAGGAAATTAAAAAAAGGCATAAAAGGATATGAAAAAAAAACAGAGTACCCTTAAAAAAATTCATAAAATGATATTATTTGATATTAAGCAATTTCAACCTTTCATTAATAAGAAAGGTGATTTCTTTTAGTTTTTCTATCATAAAAGGAATCTTCTCATCTTTGAAAGAACTTGTAAATCCGAGAATGCATATTGCACCAGCTAAAGTTCCATCAGGATAATTTAAAAGTGTAGCCAGTGCCCTCACCCCTTTTAAAAATTCTTCCAGATCAAGACTATATCCTAACTTTCTTGTCTTCTCAATCTCTTCTATAAACCTGTCAATATCGGTGATACTATTCTCTGTGTATTTTCGCAAACCCTTCTTTGATAAGAATTCTCTAATCTCATCATTTTTCAATGGAGACAGGAATATCTTGCAAAGGACAGATGCTGTAATAGGCATCTTTGTTCCAACAGGGACAGATATCTTAACTGCCTTTTTCGCCTCAACAACATCAATGGTTTCTATTTTATCGTTGGACCTGGTGCATAAAAATACCGTTTCATCCACTTCTTTTACAAGCCTTTCAAGGTATGGCCTTGCAATTGCTGTTAATTCACCACCTCTGAATACCTTTTTAGATAATTCAAATAAACCAGGGCCTATTAGGTATCTCTTGCTTGTATTATCTTTTATAATGAGTTTTTCTTCTTCAAGGGCCTTGAGTATACCAAAAACAGTACTTTTGCTTATGGAAAGGCGCTTTGATATTTCTGTTATACTCAGGGGACTAAAATCTTCCACCATTAATCTTATAATATCAAGGGCCTTCTTTATAACAGGTGCGTTATACATAATTCACTATTGTGAACATTATATAAAATCATTTATATGTTTGTCAATCTTAATAACACTTGTAAAACTATTTTTGTAGCTATAATATTGAATCAATTTTTATATTTTAACGGTTCAAATCTCAAAATCTTTTTATCTCTGTTTTAAATTTAAAATCATTTTGCAGATTTCAAAACCTTTTAAGGAGTTTATGGAATTTTACATAGCTATTTTTCTCTTGCCCATGCACTCAAGTATTGATAAAATTTTGAAATCTATTAATAAGGGGTGATGCTTATGATAAGGGCAAAATTGTGGTTTAGATGTGCAGCCATGCACGACCCTGTAACACCTATCATTGTTCAGCCTGCCCTTATTGGGTGGGAGGCAAAGAAGAGGAAGGTGGAACTTACGATCGAGAGGGCTTTTAATGGAGAAGAGCTTATTAAAAGGATGAAAGGATGGGTTACAGTAGACCCAATAAAAGTAACTGATATTGTAAAAAAATATGGAAGAATAAAGGTCTTGGACGACAAAGAGTTAGTAATAGAATTTGATAAAATAGAGAATTTTGAAAAATTGAATAAAGAACTTGAGGATAACTTTGGTACAGAAGTAAACGCTGAACTTATAAAAAAGTAATTTAAATTGATTATATTCGATTATAATTGTATATAAGGATACGTTACGGAGGGAAGCCATGAGCAAAAAAGACATGATGGGAACTCCACCCTGGGGAAAATGGCTTGTTTTGCTTGACGAAAGAGATTTTAAGGTGAAAAGAATTGAAGTTTTGCCAGGTCATCGCCTGAGTTATCAAAAACACTTTAAAAGGGAGGAACACTGGCAGATAGTAAGGGGTACAGGCATGGTTACCATAGACGGTAAAGATTATGTGCTTAAACCTGGCGATTGCATAAACATTCCCAGGGAATCTTTTCACAGGATAAAAAATATAGGTGAGACAGAACTTGTCTTTATAGAGGTTCAGCGGGGAGAATACTTCGGTGAAGATGATATTATAAGGATAGAGGATGATTACGGGAGGAATTCATAGATGAAAAGGATTTTCAGCGGCATTCAGCCCACAGGAGATATTCATATAGGAAATTATGTGGGCGCTATAAAACAATGGGTGGAACTTACCAAAGAATACGATTGTATATACTGTGTTGTAGACTATCATGCCATAACAATCGAATATGAAATACAAGAATTAAGGCAGAAGACCATAGACACAGCTTTAATTCTAATGGCATGTGGATTATTCTCTGATAATTGTAAGCTCTTCGTCCAGTCCCACGTCCCAGAACACACGGAACTTGCTTGGATATTTAATTGTGTAACGCCAGTTGGAGAATTGGAGAGAATGACCCAGTTTAAGGAAAAGGCAAAGCAACATAGGGGCAATATTAATATGGGTTTGATGGACTACCCTGTTCTTCAGGCTGCAGATATTCTCATATACAAGGCGGGTTATGTGCCTGTTGGTGAAGATCAGGTGCAGCATATTGAGCTTTCAAGGGAAGTGGCAAGAAAGTTTAACAGTAGATTTGTCAAAATCTTTCCAGAACCCCAGGCAATCCTTTCCCATGCACCAAGGATACTGGGCGTTGACGGTGTAAATAAGATGTCCAAATCTATGAATAATTACATAGGGCTTCTTGAAGATAAAGGGGTAATTTGGGAAAAATTAAGAACTGCTGTCACAGATGTTAACAGGGTGAGACGAAAAGACCCTGGAACACCGGAATTATGTAATATCTTTACAATACACAGGGCTTTTTCAAAAAACGAGGACATCCTTGAAATAGATAAGGGTTGTAGAAGCGCATCCATAGGATGCATTGATTGTAAAAAGAAATTATTTGAAAATATGATGGCTGAGATAGACCCGATAAGAGAAAGGGCAGAATCTTTAAGAAAGAATGAAGACTATGTGAAGGATGTCCTTAACCAGGGTGCAAAAATATGCACTGAGATGGCAAGAGAAACAATGAAAGAGGTGAGGGCAGCCCTCGGTTTATTTCATGCATAATCTTTAAAAGGCCAATGGAGGTATTAAAACATATAAACCTAAAAAGACCATTATATATATTCTCTCATCGAGTCTTACCTGGATATCCCCCTCATGGACAGAGATAAATTTATAAGATTGTTGAATATTACTAAAAAGATTATTTTAAAGTCTCTATTGGTCGTTATTTTTCTGGGTGGTATTAGTTTTATATTTTCAAAGGTTATTCTTTTGGAGTTATTAAAGAACACAGAAATGAAAGTATATTATTACACCTTACCGGAGGTGTTTTTTTCAATGGTGGAGTTATCTATTTTTTCAGGTGCATTTTTAAGCTTTCCCATCATAGTCATATTAGGTTGGCTTGAATCAAAGAATTTTGTGGATCTCAAGGCAAAAGATGGCTGGTTCTTTTGTATATCTACGATTGTTCTTTTCTATGCGGGCACCCTTTTCTGCTATTTTGTTGTCCTGCCTTCTGGCATAAAGTTTCTTGTAGGCTATGAAAATGAAATGCTAAAGGCAATGATTTCAGTTGAGAGATTTGTTACATTCTGTGTAACCATGGTCTTTGCGTTTGGAATAACCTTTGAACTGCCCATAATATTGCTTTTAATAAACAGAAAGGGTCTTGTAAAGGCAAAAACCCTTGCAAAAGGAAGAAGATTTGCAGTGCTTTTTATCGCTATTGCATCTGCAATCATTACACCTACACCGGATGTCTATAATATGATGCTCCTTGCTGTACCTATGTATATTTTATTTGAAATCGGCCTGCTGCTTATGAAGATAAACGAAACCAGGCAAAAACATTGTTGACCAAATTCAATAATACATATAAAATGCACTTATAAAAATTTTTTGAATAAAGATTAAAATGGAAGTCTATATAGAAAAGTTGGGTTATATCGGGATCCTGGTGGGGACATTTCTCGAAGGAGAGACCACTGTTTTAATCGGTGGCATACTTTCAAAGCTCGGCTATATGAATATTTATAAGGTGTTTATCTTTGCAGTTATCGGGACCTTTGCCGGTGACTTTACTTTTTTTTCCATTGGTAAAATTTTCGGCAGAAATATTGTAAATAAGTATAGATTTCTTTCAAACAAGGTTCCTGTTGCTGATAAGATCATAAAAAAACACGGCAGTTTTATTGTATTTATAATAAGATTTCTCGTAGGAATCAGGGCTGTTGTATTGCTACTTCTTGGATGCACAAATATCAAAATTAGCAAATTTTTTCTTTTTAGTTTAGCCAATTCTGTTTTATGGAGTATCGTTGTATCTGTAATAGGGTATATCTTCGGCAATGTGGTTTATATTATTGTGAAAGATATAAAACAATACGAATGGTATATAGTATCAGCCATTATACTGTTGATTCTTGTTTTTATCTTTATTTACAGACGTATAATGGAAAAGAAGGAGAGGTCATATGCAGATTGATGAAAAGGCTATAAGGGACCTCAGAAAAAAGTTTGAAATTGAGTTAAATAAAAGGGAGATAGAGATATTACAATTCTGGAGACAGGAGATTGAAAATCTATACAAGAGGAAATATGAAAACATAGGTTCCCTTCAGGTAAATCTAAAAGAGCTTGTGGAGCGTATGGGTAACAGGATTAATTTACTCCAGAAAATGATAAGACAGGGATGATTGTTTGAAGGTTTTTTAATGTTAAGTTTAAAGATCTTAAGATGCTGCCTGTTTTGTTTTTTAACTGCTTTTTTTATGAACCTTTGTATCTTTTCCTGTGTCTATCCTCAATATAAAAAAACTGAAGCCTTAGAAAGAAGAGTTGGAGAATTAGAGAAAGAGCTGGCACGATTAAAAAAAGAGGTAGATTTTTATAACCTCACTAATCTTCCAGAACATCTTACTCTATGTGAAAAAAAAATTTCGTTGAAAAGAGATGACCTAAGGGAAAGATTTGAAAGAGAGATGCTTCAGTTTCTTGAAAATAAAGGTCTTCTGGTAATCCTTATAAAGAGATATTTTAAATATTACAATGTGATTAACGATGAGATAAAAAAATTTGGCCTTCCTTCTGATCTGATTTTTCTCGTATTGGCTGAGAGTTACCTTAATCCAAGGGCACTTTCTAAGGCAGAAGCTGCTGGATTGTGGCAGTTTATTAAAGAAACAGGGAAAAAAGAAGGACTGTTTATAAATGATCATATAGATGAGCGCTATAATATAAAAAAGTCGACCAGGTCTGCCCTCATGCATCTTAAGAAATTAAATGAAGAATTCAATGACTGGTTTATTACCATGGCTGCATATAATGCAGGTGCAGCAAGATTAAGAGAGGCTATATCAAATCAGGGCACAAGGGATTTTTTTGACCTTTTTCTTCCTGAAGAAACAGAGCGATACATTTTCAGGATAATATCCTTAAAAGAGATTGTTTTAAACAGAGAAAAATATGGTATCCGAATCGACGAAAACTCACTGTATAAACCTGTTATATTAAAAGAAATTATGATAGAGATAGAGAAAGAAACCCATATATCCGTATTTGCAAAGGCAATGGATGTTTCTTTTAAGGTATTTAGAGATGCTAACCTGCATTTAAGAAGGTATAGACTACCAAAAGGCGTGTATACCATAAATGTTTTGGGGGATAAGTACAGCGTATTCATGAAAAACATTAAAGAATATCCCCATATATGTATATTACGTGAAAAATAGAACAAATTGTAATATCCAATAGCAGTTTTTTTCATTTTTATTTCGTTTTTTATATTTTTTTCACGTTTGATATGGCAAAAAAACATTAATAATTACAATTAAATATAATATTTAGTGAAAAAAATAACAAACTGTGCGTTTTTATGTTGACAATCCCATATAAAATATTGAATATCTATTAACGCAGATATGAATACCGTAATTGAGTTTTCATATGTCCTTGTCTTTATAATCGTAGCCATAATCTTTACAATTGCACCGGTTGTTATATCGAGACTTATTGCACCCAGAACAATAGGCGAGAGAACATATACAACATATGAATGCGGTATTCAGCCCTTTGGTAGTGCATGGACACGGCATTCCATAGTCTATTATACCTATGCATTGATATTTATAGCCTTTGATGTGGATGTATTGTATCTTTTCCCAGCGGCATTAAGTTATACAAGGCAGAAAAACACTTATGAATTCTATTCTCTTCTTGTATTTGTCTTAATCCTTGTCCTTGCCATTATCTATGCATGGGGAAAGGGGGTTTTCACCTGGAAACGAAAGATCCTATAATAAGATTTGCCATTGCAGATAAATTTATAAACCTTGCAAGGGCAAATTCCATATGGCCCATGACATTCGGCCTTGCATGCTGTGCTATAGAGATGATGGCAACCGCCATGGCCCGGTTCGATATTGCCCGTTTTGGTGCAGAGGTATTCAGGCCGAGCCCGAGGCAGGCAGATCTAATGATAGTAAACGGCACCGTAACAAAAAAAATGGCACCCACTGTTGTTACCCTTTACGAACAGATGCCATCTCCTAAATGGGTAATTGTTATGGGTAATTGTGCTATATCCGGTGGTCCCTTTGCCTTTAAAGGTCAATACAACATCATCGAGGGTGTTGATAAACTTATCCCTGTTGATGTTTATGTACCAGGGTGTCCTCCAAGACCGGAAGCACTTCTTGAAGGACTAATGAAACTTGAGGAGAAAATTACAGGGAAAAGACGCTTCCCTGTACCTGAGCAGAAATGGTAAAGGAAATAGCTGAGAAGATAAAAGAAAGTATAAGTTCCGTTGAACCTCATATAACCCCTTATGAATTAAGGGGTTATCATCTATTTATCGAGGCAACAAAATCCAATATCATAGAAATAGCCAATTTTTTCAAAAGGTCAGGGTTTTACCTGGCAGATATGTGCTGTGTGGACTATATTGATTATTTAGAAATTGTATATCTTTTTAATAATCACAGTAAGGTATGCAGGATTAAGGTAGCATTAAAGGTCGAACCTGATAAACCCTCTGCGCCTACCATTTCCCATATATACAATATAGCCCACTGGTATGAAAGGGAAATCCATGAGTTTTTCGGGGTATTATTCGATGGGCATTCGTTTATGACCTATCTATTTCTCCACGATCAGATAGATTTCTATCCTCTAAGGAAAAAACAGATTCCTGTTCCTGAAGAAGATAAGAAGCTACTCAATTCCTTTAAGCCAGAAGAGCAGGAAGACGGTTTCTTCTTGAATTTAGGGCCACAGCATCCGAGCACCCACGGTGTTTTGCGTGTGGTCGTGAAGATGAACGGTGAATATATACTGGAGGCCATCCCTGTTTTAGGCTATCTACACAGAATGCACGAAAAGATGGCAGAAAATAGAACTTACCAGCAGTTTTATCCCAATGCAGCAAGGATGGATTACTTAGGGGCACTTAATTTTAATCTCGGATATGTAACAACAGTGGAAAAACTATGTGGGATTGAGGTGCCTGAACGTGCCCAGTATATAAGGACAATTACCTGCGAATTAAACAGGATTTCAAGCCATCTTTTATGGCTTGGTGCATTTTTGGCAGATTTAGGTGGTCTGACCCCATTTCTTTATACATTCGATGATAGAGAACAAATTCTCGACATACTTGAGGCAGTAACAGGTTCAAGGCTCACATATTCCTATTTCAGATTCGGTGGATTATTTAACGATGTGGATGATGATTTTGTAGATGGTGTAAAGAAATTCATCAATCGTTTGAGAAGTCGTTTTGGCATGTATGAAAGGCTTGTCACAGGCAATGTGATATTCATAAACAGGGTTAAAGATATAGGTGTAATGGATTATACATACCCAATTAGATACGGTTGTTCAGGTCCTGTAATAAGGAGTCTGGGTATACCCTTTGATATAAGAAAACATGAGCCCTATGGAGTTTACGACAGGATAGATTTTAAGGTGGCTCAAGGCACAAACGGTGATAACATGGACCGCTATCTTGTGCGCATCCAGGAGATGGAGATTAGTCTTGATATAATAGAAAAGGCATTAAAAGACATGCCATCAGGACCAATTAATGCAGAAAAACTACCTAAAAAATTAAAACCACCCAAAGGAGATATCTATCACACTGTTGAATCCCCAAGAGGTGAATTGGGTGTTTATATAGTAAGCGATGAGAGTGATATACCCTATAGGATGAGGTGGCGGGTTCCCTCATACTCAAATCTTATGACATTCCCTGAGCTTGCAAGGGGGACCCTTATTGCAGATGCCATTGCAACGCTTGGAAGTTATGATCTTGTTATTCCTGAAATAGATAGATAAGGAGTCTGGTTTTGTGTTCGTTAGATAATATAATTCAGGCAGTGGGAAAAGAGGTAATAAGACTAATATTAGGTCTAATAGGCGTACTTGTTGTTGTAGTTGTCAATGCCCTTGTCCTCACATGGGTTGAGCGTAAGGTAAGCGGTCATATGCAAAGAAGAATAGGACCTAAAGAGGTAGGTCCATATGGACTCATTCAGCCCTTTGCAGATGGATTGAAACTCCTTGCCAAAGAACTTTTGACTCCAGCAAACGTAGATAAACCTTTATATTATCTTGCACCTGTGATTGTATTTATACCTGTCCTTGTCTCTTTTATTGTAATTCCCTTTGATGGTTTTCTCCAGGTAAAGGATATTAATGTGGGAATACTCGTAATTCTGGCATTTTCATCTTTATCGGTTCTTTCAATCTTAACTGCAGGATGGGGTTCTAATAACAAATACTCTCTTATCGGTGCCACAAGGAGTGTGGCACAGAATATTGCCTATGAGATACCTTTATTATTGTCTTTACTGCCTGTTATTTTTATGGCAAATTCCTTTTCATTAAGGGATATTGTTGAGGTGCAAAGACAGGGATGGTTTGTATGGAGATGGCAGTTTTTTGCCTTTCTTATATACTTTATTTCAGCAACGGCAGAGACGAATAGAACACCCTTTGACCTTCCCGAGGCAGAGAGCGAGCTTGTGGCAGGTTTCCATACAGAATATTCCGGTATGAGGTTTGCATTATTTTTCCTCGCCGAATATACAAATATATTTATTGCTAGTGCCATTGCCACCACATTTTTCCTTGGCGGATACCTTGGACCAGTACTGCCTGGCATTGTGTGGTTTTTCATAAAAACATACTTTCTTGTATTCGTAATTATGTGGTTTAGATGGACATTCCCCAGGGTGAGATTTGATCAGCTCCTTAACTTTTCATGGAAAATTTTGATACCTGTTGCCTTTGCAAATTTAATTGTAACCGGGGGTATTTTAAAACTATGAGGTCTATAAAATGGTAAAGGACGTAATAACAGGTGCCATTTCTTTGTTAAAAGGTATGGGTGTTACCATAAAGGCATTCTTCAGCCCTGTGGTTACGGTCCAGTATCCCAGAGAAACTATAAATATCACACCAAGATTTAGAGGCCATACAAAACTTGTAGCAGATGATGAAAACCCAGACAGAACAAGATGTATCGTATGTGGTATGTGTGAGAGAAATTGCCCTTCTAATTCCATCAAGGTTATAGGTGAAAAGAAGGAAGGGGAGAAGAAAAAGACGCTTACAAAATATATCCTTAATTTTACGACATGTAGTCAGTGCGGTTTATGTGTTGAATCCTGTCCTACAGATGCACTTGCATTTTCTGCTGATTATAATCCTGCTGCATTTAACAAAGATGCATTTTACTATGACCTTTTAGCAGAATTCGAAAAGAGGAAGAACAGGTAATGCTTTTGGCAGATATTGTATTTGTAATAATAGTTTTGATAACAATGGCAGGGGCCACAATGACAGTGCTTTCTGGCTCTCTTATCTATGCCCTGATGGGACTTATTGCTACCATGTTCGGTATTGCCGGGCTGTACATATATTTGAGTGCCCCATTTATTGCCATGATGCAGATATTGATATATGTAGGTGCAATCTCCATATTGATAGCTTTTGCAATTATGCTTGCAGGTCCCATGTTCAAAAGGCCAAAGGAATGGACAAAACCTATTAAATTCATTTCAGGTGTTATAACGGCGCTTATTACATTTATTCTATTTATCAGTGTTATTATGAGGGCAGAATGGAAAGGTTTGAAGGCTGAGCCCGTAAAAACTACAACCAGCGATTTAGGTAGGGCCCTTTTTGATAAATTTATGCTGCCCTTTGAGCTTATTTCCCTTTTGATAGTTATTAGCATTATCGGCGCAATTATGATAGCCCTTTATTCAAGGAAGGAAAGATGACGGGATATTTATTAAATAATTTCAATATCTATATGTTTGTTGCCCTGTTTCTTATGTGTTGTGGCATACTCGGTATTGTCTACAGGAGAACTTTAATTGCCATGCTCATTTCTGTTGAACTTATTATGAACGGTGCAGGACTGAATTTTGTGGTCATCAACAGGTTTCTTTATCCAGAAAGGGTAAACGGACAGGTCTTTACATTATTTATAATGGGTATTGCAGCTGCAGAGGCAGCTATTGCCCTTGCCATAATCATCCTTATTTTCAGGCGCTTCAAAAAGATAGAAGCAGATACATTAAAGGAGATGAAAGATTAAGATATGATGATAGAGAGTCCCATACCCCTTTTACCTATTGTTATAGTGCTTATAACCTCAATCCTTATAATGCTTTCAGGTAAAAGGCCTAACCTGAGGGAAGCCTGGTCTTTTGCAGGCTCCATCACCACATTTTTGTCCGTGGCATATATGGTCCCAACAATTCTGGCAGGCAATAAAATCGTTTACACACTCTCCACTATTGCACCGGGAATAAATTTAAACTTCAGGGTAGATGGACTTTCCCTTGTATTTGGTATTATCTCATCTTTTCTGTGGATATTTGCCACATCTTACAATGTAGGTTACATGCGTTCCTTGAACGAGCATGCCCAGACAAGATACTATACATGTTTTGCCGTTGCTATTTTAGGTGCACAGGGGGTATCTTATTCAGGAAGTCTTTTTTCATTGTATCTTTTCTATGAAATAATCACGATATTTACTTATCCCCTTGTGGCACACCATCAGGATGAAGAAGGTTATGCCGGTGCAAAGAAATACATCGTATATCTTATGGGAACTTCCAAGGGACTGCTACTGCCTGCAACAATACTGACATATGTATTAACGGGGACACTCGACTTTTCCGATAATATTGTTACAGGTATCTTTGGAAAAGGCGCTGATAATATATGGGTTAGTGTAGCTTACTGGCTTTTTATCTTTGGCTTTGCAAAGGCAGCGATTATGCCCCTGCACAATTGGCTACCTTCGGCAATGGTGGCACCTACCCCTGTTAGTGCATTATTACACGCCGTGGCAGTTGTTAAGGCAGGTGTGTTTAGTATTGCAAGGGTGATGCTATCCACATTTGGTATATCCCTTTTACAGAATTCAAATCTCGGAATATATACTGCCTATGTGGCATCCTTTACAATAATTGCAGCATCGGTGATTGCCCTTACAAAGGATGACTTGAAGGCAAGGCTTGCCTATTCCACTGTAAGCCAGCTTTCATATGTTGTCCTCGGCGTTGCCCTTTTAGACCCTGCCGGTGTGATGGGCGGTATAATACATATAGCAAATCATGGATTCAGTAAGATTACACTGTTTTTCTGTGCAGGTGCCATATACGTTGCAACCCATAAGAAAAAGATAAGTGATATGGCAGGCCTTGGATATTCAATGCCCTTTACATTCGGTGCGTTTGCCATAGCATCTTTAAGCATGATTGGCGTGCCACCTGTTGCTGGTTTTGTAAGTAAATGGTATTTACTGAACGGTGCCATGGGCATACACAATATGATTATCGTTACTGTTCTATTAACAAGTACTATATTAAATGCTGGTTATTTTGCTCCTATAACTATAAAGGCATTTTTTGAAGGTGAAAGACCAAAATGGAGTTGGACCAATATAAAAGAGGCTCCCATGACAATGGTCGTGCCCCTTGTTTTGGCATCTATTATATCTGTGGCAGTAGGTATATTTCCACAGTTTTTTGTGGGGCTAATTGGGAGGATAATGCCTTAATGAAGGATAGGATCGGATTATGAATGTTCTAAAGTACATAGAGGCAATGAGAATTAATCTTAATACCTTAAAGAAGGTTTTGATTATATACCTTATTATCCTTGTTATTTATGATATCGTAATACATATCGGTGCACATGGACATTTTTTTGTGGATAATATACCGGGGTTCTGGACGATTTTCGGTGGGATAGGTTGTTTTATTCTTATAAAGGTTGCAAAGGGTATTGCCCACGCATTCCTATCAAAGGATGAGGATTTCTATGGATAGGTGGTTACATCCTTCAGTATTTTATTTTATAGGTAGCTTGCTACTGCCTTTTATAAAGGGTGAAAAGGCAAAGAAGTTCTTACTTTTATTAATACCTTCCCTGTCTATAATAGATGTGGCATTGATGCAGGAAGGTGTATATGGCGCATTCAATTTCCTGAATATTAGCCTTATTTTTGGAAGGGTGGATAAGCTTTCCCTTGTTTTTGCCTGGGTATTTGTAATCATGGCATTTTTAGGTGCCCTATACGCCCTTCATGTCAAAGAGGACGGCCATCATATAGCTGCAAATTTTTATATAGGAAGCTCTCTCGGTGCAATATTTGGCGGTGATTATCTTACAGTTTTTATATTCTGGGAGATAATGGCATTTTCTTCTGTCTTTCTTGTCTGGTATAGAAAGGAGCAAAAATCCATTGAGGCAGGATATAGATACTTACTCGTCCATGTGTTTGGTGGACTTTTGTTTTTGGCCGGTATGATGCTTTATTATTACAAAACAGGCAATCTGGCATTTGAGAGAATTTTGCCTGCCAATGCAGGTGTGGCAGAATATTTAATCCTTGCCGGTTTTTCTTTAAACGCTGCAGTTATCCCCCTTCATGCATGGCTACCAGATGCATATCCTGAGGCAACTGTGGAAGGGGCTGTTTTTATGTGTGCCTTTACTACAAAGACAGCAGTTTATGTACTGGCAAGGGGTTTTCCGGGATTTGAAATTCTTGCTATTTTAGGCACTGCCATGACCGTATACGGTGTTTTCTATGCAGTAATAGAAAATGATATGCGCCGGGTCCTTGCATATCATATTATAAGCCAGGTTGGTTACATGGTGGCAGGTGTAGGTATAGGCACAGAACTATCTGTAAACGGTGCATGTGCCCATGCCTTTGCCCACATACTCTATAAGGCACTTCTTTTCATGGGTGCAGGTGCAGTCCTTTATATGACTGGAACTGCTAAGTTGACAAAACTTGGCGGACTTTACAAGTACATGCCTTTGACAATGATATTTTATATTGTAGGCGCTATCTCCATTTCTGGATTTCCCCTCTTTTCAGGATTTGTTAGCAAATCCATGATAGTGGCTGCAGCCCATGAAGAAGGAAGGCTCATACTCATGCTTCTTATGAATCTTGCAGGAATCGGTACATTCCTTTCTGTGGGACTAAAAGTTACTTACTTTGCATTCTTCAGCAAAGATGAAGCACCCATTAAAGCCTCTGAACCCCCTAAAAATATGCTCTGGTCTATGGGATTGACCTCTGCACTTTGCTTTATAATAGGTGTTTACCCAGATTCACTTTATGTTTTACTGCCTTACAGTGTTGAGTATCATCCATACACGTTATCTCATCTTTCAGAGATGTTACAGATTTTATCCTTTACAGGATTAATATTCTTTCTTCTCGTGAAAAAGCTTGCACCAGAAGAAAAGATTAATCTGGATATGGACTACATATACAGAAAAGGTGGCAGGGCATTTATGTTTGTAGATGATATGATTTTAGGCCCGATAGATACATGGTGGGGTAATCTATATAATACTTTCGGCCTTAAACTCCTTTTCCTTAAGGCACGATTCGCTTCCTTATTTGACAGGGTTGTGATAGACGGTATTGTAGATGGGACAGCATTTTCAGTGAGGATGGTAGGATTTCTTGTAAGAAAACTGCAAACAGGCAGGGTTCAAGCATATATCAGTTTAGCTGTTTTTATACTTGTTATAGTTATCTGGATTGCATTGAGGATGGGTTAACTATGGAGCAGTTTCTTTTGATGAATAAGTTTAGTTTTCCGATTCTTTCCACAACAATTTTTTTGCCCCTTGTGGGTGCGGTATTATTGTTCTTTATAAAGAACGAAACCGCTGTAAAGTTTATTGCATTTATTACAGGACTTGTAAACCTTGTACTCGCTTTTGTGCTTTTCTCAGGATTTGATCCAAATACGCATAATTTTCAACTCGGCGAATTTATCCCTTGGATTCCATCGTATAATATAAATTATGTGCTCGGTGTAGACGGAATTACAGTCTTTTTAATACTTCTAACCGCCCTTTTAACCCCTATCTGTGTTTTGTGTTCCTGGACCGCCATTAAGGAAAGAGTTAAGGAATTCATGTTCTGTATCCTTATCATGGAATGTGCCATGATAGGTGTTTTTTGTGCCCTTGACTTTATTCTATTTTATATATTCTGGGAGGCAATGCTTATCCCCATGTATCTTCTTATTGCAGTTTGGGGTGGGCCTCAAAGGGATTATGCCTCCATTAAATTTTTTATATATACGTTATTCGGCAGTGTGTTCCTTCTTGTGGCAATAATCGCTGTTTATCTTACCACAGGAAGTTTCAGCATTCCCAATGCAATGTACAGAGATTATAGCATTACTTTTCAGATTTGGGTATTTCTTGCCTTTGCCATTGCCTTTGCCATTAAAGTCCCCATGTTTCCATTCCATACATGGTTACCGGCAGCACACACTGAAGCACCTACGGCAGGTAGTGTTTTTCTTGCAAGTGTGCTTTTAAAGATGGGGACATATGGATTTATGAGGTTCTGTCTGCCCATAACACCTAAAGCAAGCCAACTTTTTGCACCTTATTTTATTATACTATCCCTGATAGGTATTATATACGGTGGTTATGTATGTCTGAGCCAGACGGATATGAAAAAACTGATTGCCTATTCCAGTGTTGCCCATATGGGTTTTGTAACACTGGGCATATTCTCTTTTACCTTATTTGGTTTTGAAGGTGCCCTGCTTCAGATGTTAAATCACGGCGTAACAACAGGTGCCCTATTTCTCTGCGTTGGCATTATATATGAGAGAACACACAGCAGACAGATCTTCGATAATGCAGGACTTGGCAAAATTATGCCTATCTATGTTGGATTTTTTGGGCTCTTTTCTATATCATCCTTTGCCTTCCCTGGTACGAATAATTTTATAGGCGAACTATATGTGTTACTTGGCATTTTTAAAAATCATAAGATTGCAGGATTATTTGCAATACCTGGTGCTGTACTCGCAGCAGCCTATATGCTAAGGCTTTTAAAACAGATTGTATGGGGAAGAGAAGACAAACGTGAATTGGCAGATATGAATATAAGGGAGATTGTATATCTAATCCCCCTGTGTATACTTGTTTTCTGGATGGGTCTATTTCCAAGGCCTTTTGTGGCAACCATTGAAAAGACTCTGGTATATTTACATAACCAGTTAAACGTTATTTTACGGTAAGGTGGGATATGCTGATTTTACCTGAACTTTATTCAATACTCATTTCAATAATCTTTTTATTTATCTCACTAGGTAAATCAAAGAAAAATTATATTATTACCACAGCAAAGGTCATGTCCTTTATAGGTCTGATTATTACAGTTTTTTCCATTACAGAGAGAGGCGAGCTATTCTATCAGGCTTATAGGATTGACCTCTTTTCCCAGTTGTTTAAGATATTAATCGCAATGGGTCTTACCCTTGTCATATCAATGTTTTCAGAAAAAGACGGTATAGAAAAAGAATATTTACCTGAGTATTTTATGTTTCTTACCCTTTCATCTTTGGGTCTTATGATGCTATCGAGCTCTGTGGAACTAATCAGCATCATTATAAGCCTTGAGATATCATCCTACAGCCTCTATGTGATTGTGCCTTTAAGACGCTCTCAGGACGCTACACAGGTTGAGGCCTCTATGAAATACTTATTTTTCGGGGCCATATCTACAGGTTTAATGCTTTATGGAATAGGTTATCTCTACGGTATAACTGGCTCGACCTTTATTTCTGAGATAATACCCCGTTTTAGGTTAATGATGGGCCAACCATTTGGTATCTTTGCTTTAATTCTTACATTAACAGGCATTTTCTTTAAACTTTCTTTGTTTCCCATGCACTTCTGGGCACCTGATATTTACGAAGGCTCATCTAATATAACCACCACATTTATAGCAACCCTACCAAAGGTGGCTGCAACGGCACTTTTAATAAGGCTAGCAACGATTGCAACACCTATGCATGATAATTTTGTTAATGTATTGATTATTCTATCTGCTCTGTCTATGACCTTCGGAAACATTGTAGGTCTTGTACAGAGGGATCTAAAAAGGCTACTTGCCTATTCCGGCATTGCCCATGCAGGGTATCTCATGATGGGTATCTTAACCTTAAATGTAGATGGTATTGCCTCTGCAATATACTATATAGCCATATACGTATTTATGACCCTTGCCTGTTTTTTTGTAATTATTACCATATCAAGACAGGGTGAAAATATAACCATTGATGACCTTGTTGGGCTTTCTAAGAGGTCACCACTACTTGCTATGACACTGGCAGTTTCGGCATTTTCCCTTGCAGGAATACCACCTACAGGAGGCTTTACAGGTAAGTTTTTTCTGTTTACCAATGCATTTAAACAGGGTTATCTTCCTATAGTTATAATAGGTGCCGTAAATGCTGTAATAGCTATATTCTATTATCTTAATCTTGTGCGCATGAGCTATTCAAAAGAGGCCACTCAATACGATGTTATGAAATTGTCTACCAGTGAAAGGGTTATTTGTTATGTCCTTATTTTTATAATTATCTATATGGGTGTTTTGCCTTTTGGTCTTATGAGTCTCTTTAGATTAATGGTCTGATATTTTTTTATTTTCCAAACAACGACTGCATATACCCTCTATTATAACCCTGATCTTTTCTATTTTAAAATTTTCTTTTATTTGCTCTGGCATTCGGAGATTGTCGTATTGTTCAAAATAGAAATCCATAATCTCCCCGCAATATCTGCAGCGAAAATGATGATGTTTTTTAATATTAGGGTCGAATCTTCTTGCATCACCTGTGCACTCAACGATTTCTATGAGGCCCATTGCTGCAAAGATGAGCAGTGTCCTGTTTACTATATCAAAGGAAATATTTGGAAGTGTTTTTTTTAATTTGCTGTAAATTGTCTCTGCAGTAGGGTGTGCTAATGACTCTATAACTTCTTTATAGATTGCAATGCGTTGAGATGAATCCCCAGATTGGGGGCCAGAGATAGAGATGTTATCCGGTAAAGAACGTTTCAAAGAAGGTGAACTTGAAAGACCTTTTGCGGCAACCGAAATGGGACTCATTTATGTAAACCCTGAAGGCCCAGAAGGAAATCCAGACCCTGTTGCATCGGCAAAACAAATCAGGGTTGCTTTTGAAAGGATGGGTATGAATGATGAGGAGACAGTGGCATTGATTGCAGGGGGACATGCCTTTGGTAAGTGTCATGGTGCAAGCCCCGATACATTTGTAGGCCCTGACCCTGATTCATCGCCCGTTGAACAGCAAGGCCTTGGCTGGAAGAGTAGCTATAAGACAGGAAAAGGCCCTGATACATTTACATCAGGCTTTGAATTGACCTGGTCTTCCACACCTACAAAATTCGACATAGCTTATTTGCATTTTTTATTTGAATAATTTTTTAGAGATGAATATCTGAAGGTTTAACCAAAACGTTCTTTAACGTGTTGAATTTTTATGCTGATCGGTTTAATATTATTTAAAATTTAATTTAAAGGGGTCGAAGATACATATGGAAACACTTGCTGAAATAAAAAAACCTGCTAAGATTGATGCCTTGCCTTTACTTATGGATTTTGTAAAAGACCAGATAGGTATGATGCAGTTTACCGATGAACGCAAGACCGACATATGTCTTGCCGTAGAGGAGGCATTAAAAAATATCCTGTATCACGGTCGTTGTTTAGAAAATACAGAAATTAATATAACATTCAAACTCGATAATTTTGGACGATTTCTTATTATTATTACTGATCACGGAGCACCCTTTAACATGCTTTTAAGTGATGTGCTGCCTGGTGAAGAAAAAACATCTGGGGTTTCTACAAAGATAATTAAAAAAGTGATTAAAGACCTGGAGTATAAAAGGTTTGAAAATATGAATATCCTTACCTTTACAATACCCAATCTTTAATAAATCTAATCTTTTATAAAAAATTTATGGTATTCCGGTTCTGAAAGGTATTTTTTAAGATTCCTGCTTATTATTTCAAACAGTTCATCTAAGTCATCGTCGGACATTCTTTTTAAGATTATTTCCATAAGATCATCGTCTGAAAATTTCTGGAGATAGAATTGCACTGTATTTTCATTAGACTTTCTGTCAAGGCCGTATCCGATAAATCCATCAAAGGTTTCTACAAAGTTATGCGAGTGTTTTGCCATAATAACTCCTTTTTATTCTGTTTTTGTCCTGGGAAACACAGTAATCTCTTCGGCAACAGGAAGCTCACCGGTAACAGATACGCCAAGTTCTTTAAATCTCCTGAGAGAGGGAAGTATTCTCGATTCAAGGGAACCCACAGTTTTGTTATAATTCTCCGTTGCCTTTTTTAAGGCTGTGCCGAGTTCATCAAAATGTTTTAGAGTGATGCCGAATCTTTCATATAATTCTTTTGCAAGCTCATTTATCTTCTGGGCATGTTCTGCGAGTGTTTCCTGGTGCCATCCAAAGGAAATTGCCCTCAAAAGGGCAACAAAAGTTGTTGGTGTTGCTATTATTATCTTTTTTTCCAATGCGAACTCGAGTATCGATGGGTCAACTTCAAGGGCTGCACTTAAAAAGGATTCACCGGGTATAAAAAGTACTACAAATTCAGGTGACTTTTCAAACTGATTCCAGTACTCTTTCGACGAGAGGTTTTTTATGTGGCTCTTTATCTGTTGTGCATGTCTTGAAAGACTTAATCTTCTTTCTTCTTCTGTTTTAGCAGAGATTGCATCGAGATATGCATCAAGGGGTACCTTTGAATCCACTATTATTTCCCTTTGAGAAGGAAGATGCACTACCATATCGGGTCTTAATTTTCCTTTCTCTGAATCTATTGTTGTTTGAAGGGAAAAATCGCAGTACTGACTCATACCGGAAAGCTCTGCTACCCTAAAAAGCTGCATCTCTCCCCATCTTCCACGAACCTGGGGCTTCCTCAATGCAGAAACGAGATTAAAAGTCTCTTTCTGAAGGATTTCGTTTGATAATGCAACTGCCCTTAGCTGCTCCTCAAGGCTACCGTACATCTTTTTTCTTTCTCCTTCAATGATATTTATATGCTCTTCGTATCTTTTCAGGGCATCCTGGAGTGGTTTTATGATGCCTTCCATTGCTGCCTGATGTTCACCTAATCTGCCTTTTGTTGTCTCTACTATCTTTCCTAAATTTTCTGATGCAAGCCTTAAAAAGTCTTCGCTACTACTTTTCAGGGCCTCTAACGAAAGGGCATTGAATGTGTTTTTCATCTCCTGTTTCATTGTTTCAATAAGTTTTAGCTGGTCTTCAATGCTCTTCTGTGAAGCCTCAAGCCTTGTTATAACCTCAATTTTTTCTTGCCTTTCTTTAGCAAGTGTGTTTGTTAGCTCATTTATTTCATCATCCTGTTTTTGAATAATCCTCAGTCTCTCTTGGGATAAAGCATCTAATGAACTTGCCTTTGTCCTTGCAATAAGCCAGCCAGCCAGCATACCTCCAAAAAAGGCCAAAACAGAAATTAAAACAGTCTCCAAAAATGCCTCAAAAATTTTTCTTTTATTTTTATTATAAACATTTTTGAATGTGTTATAAAAGATATTTTTACTATAATTAGTTGTAGGCGATGATTTTTAATATAATTTAAAAGACAAAAATGCTCCATGCATGATATATAATTTAATTTTATGTATGAACTTTCAAGTCAAAATATAACAATAGCCTTTATTTTAACTATGCTGGCAGGTCTCTCTACTGGCATAGGCAGTGCTATATCTTTTTTTGCAAAAAAGACAAATACAAAGATACTATCTTTTTCCCTTGGTTTTTCTGCAGGGGTGATGATTTATGTGTCCTTTATTGAGTTATTTATTAAGGCAAAAGATACACTTATTGGAGAACTTGGAAGTATTGGAGGTAATTCTGCGGCTGTAACATCGTTTTTTTTTGGTATAATTTTTATAGGTATAATAGATAGGCTTGTACCATCCTTTGAGAATCCCCATGAAATACATAGAATTGAGGATATGTCTGTAAATTTGAAAAATAGTGACAATGGAAGGTTATTGAGGATGGGTATGTTTTCAGCCTTTGCAATTGGTATCCACAATTTTCCTGAAGGTATTGCCACTTTCATTGCTGGGCTTAAAAATGCAGGTCTTGGGTTATCTATAGCAATAGCTATTGCCATTCATAATATACCTGAAGGTATTGCTGTTAGTATACCCATATTTTATGCCACAGGGGATAAAAAAAAGGCATTCTGGTATTCTCTACTATCAGGACTTTCAGAGCCTTTTGGTGCTATGATAGGATTTATAGTGCTTATAAGGTTTTTAAACGACTTTATCTTTGGTTTTTTATTTTCTTTTATTGCAGGTATAATGGTTTTTGTAGCCCTTGATGAGCTTTTACCAACAGCACATGAGTATGGTGAACATCATCTGTGTATTTACGGGCTTGTTCTGGGTATGGCTGTAATGGCCATAAGTCTCTGTATCCTTGCTTGAGAGTTTTTGGCATATGGATGATTATATGTTTCTCCTTGAGGGATGTAAACTCTGTCCAAGAAAATGTAATGTCAATAGAATAAAAGGACAGAGGGGGTATTGCGGTGTAGGCGATATGGTCATTATTGCATATTATGGCAAACACTATGGAGAGGAACCACCTATATCTGGTAATAGAGGCTCTGGAAATATCTTTTTTTCATCATGCAATCTTAAATGTTTATACTGTCAAAATTATCAGATAAGCCATAGTATAAAGGGTAGGATATTTTCCATTGATGAGCTTTCAGAGATTTTTTTAGAACTGGAAAGAATGGGCTGTCACAACATAAACCTTGTAAGTCCTATACCCTATGTTCCTATGATACTTTCAGCAATAAAAAAATCGAAGAAAAAGGGACTAAAGATACCATTCGTGTATAATACAAATGCCTACGAAAATGTAGAGACCTTAAGGCTACTCGATGGTCTAATTGATATCTATCTACCTGATTTTAAATACTGGAATAAGAATATAGCCAAGCGTCTTTCAGACGCAGTTGATTATCCTGATTATGCTACCAAAGCTATTATAGAGATGAAAAGACAGACCGGTGATCTGCTAATAGAGGATGGTATTGTGAAAAAGGGTTTACTAATCAGGCACCTTGTTTTGCCTAATAATATTGCTGGTTCAAGACAAATTTTAAAATGGATATCAGAGACCCTTGGCAAACAAACATTCATAAGCCTTATGGCCCAATATTATCCTTTACATGAAGCATTTAAGTATCCTATGATTAATAGAAGGATAACAGAAAGGGAATACAATGAGTTAATAGATTTTCTTGTGCAAAATGGTTTTGAGAATGTATTTATTCAGGAGCTTGATAGTGCATCTGTGTATATCCCGGATTTTAGGCTTGAAAAACCTTTTGACTATATAAAAGAATAAAAAAGGAGGAGATAGGATATGGAGATCAAATCTATAAAGATTAATGTACCAGAAGGTCTAAACATTATTATAGGACAGTCCCATTTTGTAAAGACCGTTGAAGATATCTATGAAATCCTTGTCGGTTCCTCACCCCATCTTAAATTTGGCGTTGCGTTTTCTGAGGCAAGTGGTCCATGCCTTGTAAGATATGAAGGAAACGATGAAGAGCTTATGAGGCTTGCCAGTGAGACCTCTTTTTCCCTTTCCTGTGGCCATACCTTTGTAATTTTTTTAAGAGACGGTTTTCCAATAAATGTTCTTAATGCACTAAAGTCATGCCAGGAGGTATGCCACATAATATGCGCTACTGCCAATCCTCTTGAGGTTATAGTTGTGGAGACAGAACAGGGAAATGGCATAATAGGCGTTGTTGACGGTTCAAGGCCAAAAGGTATAGAGCAAGAATCAGAAAAAAAGGCAAGGAAAGAACTGCTGAGAAAATTTAGGTATAAATTATAAAAAATAAATAACTGCTTATTAGTTTCTTACAATTTTTAAAAGTTTTAAAGGGGCATATACTGAAATCTATGTTAACGGATTAATTTTTTATCCGTGGCCTCGACTTTTGATTTTTTTCTTGCACAACCCATATTTCTTTACTATACTTGAAATTGTTAAAAAAGATGATAGGAAATTGTCTTTAAAAATAACCTTAGGAGGTTAGCCATGACTTCTGAAACCAAAGAAGGGAAGGCTTTTACACGAAGGGATTTTCTAAAATTTGTAGGGATTGGCGGTGCAATAGCCTCACTATCGAGTTTTCCTTTTAAAAATCTAATGGCACAGGCACCTTTCGGTAAACACCCTCAGGAACAGCCGGTCTATCAAATAAAAAAGAAAATTCCTCAGGTATGTGCAAGGGCATGTGAGGCTGACTGTGCATACTATGTTGTAGTAGCCAATGATCCAGTAACAGGTTTAGAGAGGGCAATAACACTTGAAGGAAGACCAGAGGATCCTGTAGCACAGGGAAAATTTTGTATAAAAGGGTTAGGTTTTGTTGATTCTTTATACGATCCAGACAGATTAATGGTAGCCCTAAAAAGAACAAATCCAAAAAAAGGAACAGATAACGACCCTGGATGGGTGGTTATGAAAACAGAGGATGCTGTAAATGAAATCATAGATAGACTCAAAAAATATAAACCTGAAGAAATACTTATGTGTAGTCCAGGTGATCCCTATACCAACAGGCTTGCCCGCTCTATGGGCGTTACAAGAAGCGACCAGAGAACAGAATGTTTTGGAACACATTATTATATAAATTGCCTTACCCTGACAAATCCACCCAACAAATTCTATTCAAGCACATACACACCCACTCATCATGTTGCAGGATATGATTATGATAATGCAAAATATCAGGTATGGTTCGGGTTTGATTCTCTATCTAAATGCGGAAAGGCAGGTATGCTCGTTCACTGGGCAGCGGGAAAGAAAAATGGATGCAAAATAGTTGTTTTCAATCCTTTAAGAACGCCCCTTGCCGATGCATTTGCCACAGAAATTCATTCGATTAAACCCGGAACAGACCTTGCAGTTGCCCTTGCAATGATAAATACAATATTGACAGATAAAAGTTACAATGAAAAATTTTTACAGGATTATACAGATGCACCTGCCCTTGTGGATATCAAAACAAAATTAACGATAAAAACTAAAGAAGGCTCTATGTTGGCATGGTGCGAGACCCATAAAAAGGCAGAACCCATAGATAGCTGTCATAAACCTGTTATGATAGGTGGTCCATATAAGGTAAAAATTGAGGATAAAGAATATGAAGTAAAGCCTGTTCTTCAGATTCTAAAAGATACTGTTAAGGGCTATAATGCCCAGTGGGCATCGAAAATCTCAGATGTTCCAGAAAATGTAATAAAAAGGGTTTCTAAAGAATTTGCAGAAGCAAAGCCAAAAGCATTTATTCCTACATATAAAAGAGATGCTGCAGGTCCTAACTATGCAAATAGCTGGCGCCTACGTCATGCAATAAACGTATTAAATACGCTAACCGGTGCAATTGATCACGAAGGTGGTGTGATATTACTTCATAATGTCAAAATCCCATGGCTTGAAGACCTTTCAAAGCCAGTAAAGCCCTATCCTGAACTGCCAAAAGAATCTGTTGATTTTCGTCATCTATTTCCTGTTACCGATGAGATATATAGGAAAAAAGATTTTTCTGCACCAGGGCATTACGGTATGGTAGGATGGGGGCTTTATAAGACAGGTAAGATTAAGGCTGTATTTTATAGAAATCCATATCGTGGATTATTTGCAAAGATCCAGCCTCAGATGACAGAGGCAGCCCTTGAAAAGACAGAGCTCGTTGTTGACTGGAATCTCTATCTTGATGACCTTGGTTACTGGTGCGATTATGTATTGCCTGCACCACATCAGTTTGAGGAAGGTAAATTCGATATTCGTCTTTATTATCCAAAATGGCCGTGTTATGTAGGTGGTTCACCTGTTCAAAAGACCCCTGGGGACCAGATAGGCTGGGGTGCCCTTGCAGTGAAGATTGGGCTGTCCCTTGCACCTCAATACTGGACAACCGATGGAAGTGGTGATCCAAAGAAGAGGATTCCATTAAATATGAGTGACCATGCTGTTCGAGATGCTGGGATTGCTAAGGACACTGCAGAGTTTATGAGTAAAGGCGGTTTCTGGATCAATAAAAAGAAATATGAAAACTATAAAACTATAAGAGAAATTGGTTATGGAAGACCCAATGGTAGGGTCAGGATGTTCATAGATGAATTTAGTAAGGTAAATTTTGAACCATTGCCTGTATGGGCACCGAGATGGCAAAGGCCTGATGGGGATTACAGGTTTTCTGTTTTAATAACAAGGGCACCTTGGATTATGCACGCAGACCCCAATTTTATTAACAATCCGGTTCTAAGGAAGATAACAGAAAAGAATTTTATGGATTGTGTTTGGATTAATCCTGAAGCTGCAAAGGAGCTGGGAATTGTTGAAGGTGATACAGTAATGATTGAGAGCAATCCAGAGTATCTTAAGGATCTCCCAAGACCGGTTAAGGCAAAAATTCATATAACCAAGAGGGTCTTGAGAAAGGATTGTGTGCTACTATTCCACGGAATAGGGCATAGGTCAAAGGCACTAAAGGTTGGAGGAAATTGGGGATATAGAGACGGTGATCTGATACCTCAAAAAGATCCGAATATTGTTATAAAGCACGATCCAACAGGTATGGGATGGGTTGAAGATGTATTTGTTAAAATTAAAAAAGCATAAAGAAGGGGTGAGGGGATATGAAAACATATGCCATTTTTATCGATACAACTAATTGTACAGGTTGTAATACCTGTTCTTACAGGTGTATTCAGGAGTTTAGATATCATAATCAGGCTGCAAAAGGACTTTTCAGGACTTTTGTCACCATCAACGATGATGGACTATATCATAAAAAATGTATGCACTGCGCTAACCCAGAATGCGTAAAGGTCTGCCCTGTTAATGCACTTACAAAGTCTGAATATGGTGCTGTGCTTTATGATGCAGAAAAATGTATTGGCTGTCAGAGTTGTGTAAAGGCATGCCCCTTTAATATACCCCAATTTGATGAATCCTCTAAAAAAATAGTAAAATGCAGTCTATGCGCACATAGAATTAAAGATGGTAAGGAACCTGCATGTTCTGAGGCTTGCCCGACAGGTGCCATCCAGTTTGGGGAATATAATGCAATACTTGGCAAAGTAAAAAGTATTGCTGCAAAGAAAAAGGCAAACATTTATGGAAAAGATGAAGCAGGCGGCACTTCCATTTTTATTATAACAAAAGGCAGCCCGACAAAGGCGGGTTATCCAGAAGTTAAAAAAATACCCGCTAAAAAAATAAAGAAGGCATCCATTGAAAATCCAGGTATTTTTCCATTAGTTGCCGGGATTATGGTAGGCGGTCTTAAAAAGCTCGAAGAGAGAAAAAGTGCAATTGCTAAAGAGAAAAATAGCAAGCCTTAAAAGACATTAAAATACAGGGCAGTTTAAAAAACTGCCCTGTCTATGCTTTAATGATGAACAGTTTAGAATCAGAGTTTAATATTGAAAGAATAAAAAGCAGAATGGTTTTATATAACTTTCTTGCAAGCGCTTTTAATTATCCGGATAAGGAGCTTGCAGAGGGATTATCATCAGGAGAATTTTTAAGTGCACTCAAAAATACAATCTTTCAAAAAATTATAGAAGATTCCATGAAACTTAATATTTATATAGGTAGCAATAAAGATGATATTTTACTCCAGCTTGAAAGAGATTATACATGGTTATTTTTTACTTCAAAACCTCGTGTTGCTTATCTGTTTGGCTCTGTTTATAATGAAGGAAAACTCTATCAGGAATCAACATTCAAAATTACAAGGCTCTATTATGAAACTGGGCTTAAGTTAAATGAATCCTTTGGTTTACCGCCGGATCATATAGCTGTTGAGCTTGAATTTATGGCATATCTTGCTTTTAATCAGATTAAGGCTGTCAATGAAAATAATATGGAGAATGCATTTTATGGAAAGGAAATGGAAAAAATTGTATTTGAAGAATACCTTGCTCCATTTGCGACAAAGGTAGGGAAAAGCATAAAAGATCAATCTAAAACACCGTTTTACAGGACTGTTGGTGAAATAACATATAATTTTTTTAACACCCCTTTGCAAGCTTATATGTGAGAATTTATTGCTGCTCGATACATTTCCTGTCAATTTGTATATTCTTTTATAGGTTTTATGCCTAAAGTGATAAATAGTAAGGAAATGCCCAATATTTTTTGGCATTTAAGGTTAGTTTGAAAAGGATTAGTATTGTATTATGTTTAAAAGAATATTCAATTTAATGGTGGAGCTGAGGGGGATCGAACCCCCGACCCCTTGACTGCCAGTCAAGTACTCTCCCATCTGAGCTACAGCCCCGTTGAATTTTATATAGCAATATATACACCAGTTGTCAATTATTAAATTTAATTAATATAGATGAGATAAGCTTTGACAACTTTATATAAAGGTATTATAAAGATAGTAATAAATTATATTTGAGGTGTTTTATGAAGTTAGATTTACGAGAAGAGATAGCCAGATTGGCTTATGAAATTTTTGAAAGAGAGGGCAGGGTACATGGTAGAGACCTTGACCACTGGCTTGAGGCAGAAAGGATAGTATTGTCAAGATATGAGGTTCAATTAACCGAAGAAGGAAAGGAAGGGGTCAAAATAGAAGCAGAAAAAGAAGTAGAAAAAAAGAAGAAAAGGTCATCAGGGAAATCAACAAATAAAAAGACAGAAAAGACAAAAAAGGCCAAAACTGAAGGAGAGAAAAAGACTAAAAGGACAAAAAATAAATCGTGATAGCCTGTTTTTAACGCAACCTAAAAAGAGATATTCATAGATATCCCATCTCTAATTGTTTGCCTATACAATATTGTAGATATTCTCTAACCTGTTCTTTTGATTTAAATATACCTGAATGGCCATCGCACAGAATATCAGGGTTTAAATAAAACATATAATCTATGGATTTAACCCATGCCTTAGGGTCGCAATCGAATTCTTTTAAAAGAGGTGCACCAATATCCTGGGCAAAGAGTATCCTTTCTCCGTTCAAATCAATGTATACAGAAATGGAACCTGGAGTATGGCCAGGTGTATGGGCGCATACAATTTTATGGTCGTTTATCATAATAATAGACTCTTCTCCGCTTAATTTCTCATCTATGGCAAAAGGTTGGAATTCCACATCAAAACAGAATGCTGCAGTTAATCTCTGATCTGCCCTTTCAACTATCCTTGCGTCAAGTTCATGCATTATAAGGCCTGTTGAAAATCTTTGTTTAAACAGATGGGCACCCCCTACATGGTCTAAATGACAATGGGTTAATATGATTGCTGCTATATCATAAGGGTTAAATCCGAGATATTCAATATTTTGAACGGTTTTATTAAAACCAAAACCTGAACCGCTATCTATAAGAACAGGCTCGCCGAGATCTATAAGATATACTGCCCCGTCCCTATAGTCGGTTAAATTCGCACCGGCTACCATAAAAACTTTATCTGTTACTTGTATAGGTTTCATATTAAAATCCCTTATATATAGTTGTAATAATACATTTTAGATAACTACCTTCTAAAAATGAGATGCCCTGCAAATGGTCTATTCCATGGGTAAATGTTTCCAAAATTTTAAGATGTTTTTGTGCCTTCCCTGCTGCCTCTACAAGGAGATATCTAAAATCTTCCATTTTAAGATGTGCGGAACAGGAACAGGTAAGTAAAATACCATCTTCTTTCAAGCTTTTCAATGCAAATTCATTGATAATTTTATATCCCACCTTTCCTTCATTAATTTTTTTTCTATCCTTTATGAAGGCTGGTGGGTCAAGCACTATGGCGTCAAACTGCTCTTTGTTTTCTTTTAGATAATCCTTTACATCCATTTTCAAAAAACTACACTTATTTGGGTTAAAGCCGTTTATTAATACATTTTCCCTTGCAAGTTCGAGGGCATCTTCTGATGTATCTATATTTATTACCTTATTTGCTCCACCGGCAAGGGCATAGATTGAAAACCCCCCTGTATAAGAAAAACAGTTGAGAACTGACCTATCCTTTGCGTATTTCATAAAGGCATATCTTTTATCCCTTTGATCGAGAAAAAAACCCGTTTTCTGACCATGTCTTATATCCACTATAAATTTTAACCCGTTTTCTTTTATCTGAATCAGATCCGGTATGTCACCAAATAGAAGCTTATTGGAAAGCTCAAGACCTTCTGACTCTCTCATGTGCATATCAGATCTTTCATATATGCCTTTTGGTCTTATAACCTCTATAAGCGATTGAATAATTTCATTTTTCCATTTATCCATACCTTTTGTATGGATCTGCATCACAACATATTCACCGTATTTGTCTACTATTAAACCTGGCAGCAGATCATTTTCACCGTTTATAATGCGAAAGGCATTGGTTTCTTGAGTTTCAACAAATCTTTTTCTTATTTCATATGCATGTTTTATTCTTTTTTTAAAAAAATCTAAATCCACAGTTTCAGTTTCGTTATATCCCCAGATACGAACAGTTATAAGGGAATAAGAATTGAAATAACCTAATCCGAGAAACCTTTTATTTTCATCGTAAAGCCTTACAGGTTCACCAGGTATTAATCCTTCAGGGATTTCTAATATTGCCCGGGAAAATACCCATGGATGAAAATTATTTATAGGCCCTGTTTTATTTTTTTTTACAACGAGAGATTTATATGTTTCCATTATATTCAATTAATATAAAATAAAATATAGCTTAAATACAGATTTTTGACGATTTTTATAAATCAGATATGAATCTCTACTATGTCTTTGTCTTCCAAAATAAAATCCCTGCTCACCATCATACCTTCAAGTTTACCCTTTCTCCATATTTTTGCATACTTCATCTTTTCAACAAAGTCTTTATGTATTTTCTCTGCACAGTCTAAAACATTGCTGCCTTTTTTTAATACAAAGGGGACATCGAGGTCTGGTTTTTTACCGGGAATCTTTGAATATATTCTTATTATTTCTAAAGAATCAAATATGACATCTCTGAGCTGATGTATATTTACATCGTTTTTCGCTGAGACAGGTATAATTTTATGCCTGTTCCCCATCTGTTTTTCAAATTCTTCAAGGTTTTTTGAGTATTCAACAAGGTCCAGTTTGTTAATCACGATGAGTAATTGGCCTGCAGATATTTGTAGATAAGGCAAATGGGGTTTAATCTCTTCCATTATCAATTCGTACTCCACATCAAGTGCATCGGATAGACCGATAGTTAGAGCTATACAATCAGCCTTTCTGACCATGTTACCGAACCACATGCCAGTATTGTCATCACCCAAAGCCGGGGTATCGATTAATTGAATCTGGATATCTTCATATCGCATCATCCTTTGTTGAAGTGCCCTCGTTGTATATGGATAATCCGCTATTTCTAAATATTCACCTGATAGGGCAGAAACCACAGAGGATTTACCTGCGTTTGGGAATCCAATGAAGAGCACCTGGCCTGCCCCATCTTTCTTTATATTATAAAGACTGTCTGATTTTTTCTGAACCTGGGGCTTTCTTTCCTTTTCTTCCTTTAGCTTTGCCACCTTTGCCCTGAGCGAGCCGATTAATTTATCTGTACCTTTATGATGAGGGATAATGGCAAGCATCCTTTCAATGATGCTTATCTTTTCATCAATGGTCTTTGCCTGTCTTAATTTTTTTTCCTCTTCAAAGTAATCAGGCGGTAGATTTGCTGGCATGGCATTAATTTTATTCAAAATCATTTCTGAACACAACGGAAAAATAAATTAAGGCATTCAGCTATTTTAGTAATATTAAAAACCTTGACATTAAAGAAGTTTTGTAGTTAATTAATAGCCGTTTCTTATTTGAGAATTTTAAAATGGCAGATTATTCCCCGGTAGCTCAATCGGCAGTAGCGGCTGGCTGTTAACCAGTAGGTTGCAGGTTCGAGTCCTGCCCGGGGAGCCAGATTGGTGTCTGAGAGCGTATCTCAGACTCACATTGACCCCTGATGCCAATAATAGACACGAAACTTTACTCATGCTACCTGCCTCATGATATAAAACTGCTTCAGGTGCTGAGCAGGGGATAGATAATTAAGCCTTTCCTGGATCCGCTGCCTGTTATAAAAGACCTCTATATATTCGGTAATATCTTTGAGTGCCTCCTTTCTTACTATTTCTTTCTTAAACTCCTTTATAAATACTGCTTTTGGAATTACATCCATGTAATATCTCCGTTGTTAGTGTATTAAATAACAATGTTCGTGTCCACTAAAAGCAGCATAGCACAACAATAATCTAAATTGTATAACTAATTGAAACAACTTGATAATGGGGTTTAATCACTTGATTATAAGGCGTGTTACCCCATGTTTCATTTTATATTTTACTTGACAATTTATGCATGATATTCTACTATCAAATATGCATTTAAGTATACAGGATGGTATATTATAATGGAAAAGGGAAAACAGGGCGCCCTGCGTTATGAGGCATACAGGCTTATAAAGGACAGGATTATATACCTTGATATAAAGCCCGGCGATAAGATATCGGAAGCAGAACTTGCAAAATCGCTCAACACAAGCAGAACCCCTGTAAGGGAAGCCCTTTTGATGCTTGAGCATGAAAAACTTCTCGTCTGTGATGACAGTATGGGTTTCATGGTAAGGCGATTGAAGATAAAGGATGTGGAGGAATATTTTACTGTAAGAGAAGCGATAGAGGATCTTGTGCTTTCCCTGACAGTAAAGAACATTACAGACGAGGATATAGAGGAACTGAGAAGAAACGTAGCTTCAGGCGAGGCGATAATCAGGGAAGGAAATATAAGGGAGATCATCAGATGTGAAACCGAATTCCATGAAATCATGTACAGGGCAACAAAATCCGATGTGCTGCTCGAGACCATCTCGCCCCTCATCGATAAATTTCAGTGGTTCAGGGGGCTTGCCCTGAGCGTGCCCGGTGCTGCTTACAATTCCCTTGCCCAGCATAAAAAGATGCTGGAACTCATAGAAAAGAAGGATCTTAAAGGACTAAAAAGGCTGATGAAGGCCCATCTGAAGGAGGCAAAAGGCAGGATTGAATTTCTCCCTGGCATACTTTTATGAGCGAAGCCATATATAAAATGAGAGGTTTACATGAAACTTAACAGGTATGAAGAGGACGTACTTAGAGGAAGATACGGTCCTGGAATGAAAAGATGTATGGAAATGCTTGTGGCGTATGGTGAATGCTACGAAGCGGAAAGGATGGTTCCCATAAGCAGTGTGCATATTGCAGGCAACTATCCTGTGCTCATGGATGAAGGGGTGGAGTGGCTTGAAGAACTTGCAGGGGCAGGTACTAAGGTAAAGGTCTTTACAACGAAGAATCCCGAGATGTTTGATTTCGAGGATGTGGTGGCCCTGGGTGTGCCCGAAAGATTTATAGAGAAACAGATAAGGATAGACAGGGCATTAAAGGCACTGGGCGTAACACTCTTTTATTCGTGTCATCATTATCTTCTGGGTAATGCCCCGAGATTTGGAGATCACATAGTCTGGGCCTCCTCAGGCAGTCAGGTATATGTCAACTCCATAATAGGCGCCAGATCAAACAGGGATGGGGACCATATAGGCCTTTTTGCTGCCATGACGGGTGTGGTACCAGAATGGGGACTGCACATTACAGAAAATAGAAGAGGGCAGGTGCTTGTCGACCTCCATAATTTGGATTTTAATCGTTTAAATCGTGCCGATTGCCAGGCCCTGGGGTGGCAACTGGGGAAAAAGGTGGGCGAAAAAACACCGGTATTTGCAGGATTGCCAGAGGATCTGGACATAGAAAAGATAAAGGGCATACTTTATACTATTACAGTTACCGGTGCGGTGGGCCTTGTCCATCTTGCTGGCATAACCCCTGAAGCACCGACAGTTGAGGCTGCATTCGGCGGCAATACCATTCCTTCAGAATCCATAAAGATTTCTGAAGATGAGATTAAAAAGGCGTATTCGGAGATCTCCTCTGCAAAGGACGAGAAGGTGGACCTTGTCATATTCGGGTGTCCCCAGTGCACCATCCAGGATATAGGCAGGGTCGCAGAACTGCTGGAGGGTAAAAGGCTGCATCCAGAGACTGAGTTATGGATCTGTACCTCCAGGTGGTGCAAGGAGCTTTCAAAACGTATGGGATTTTTTGACACCATAACCTCGGCTGGAGGCAGGATAGTGGCCGATGTAGGTGCTGCCGATGGACCCCATCTATACCTCAGGGAAAGGGGTATCAGGACCATTGCCATAAACTCTGCCAGGGGGAGCTATTATGCCCATAATCTCTTCGGTATGGATACATGGTTTGGCTCAATCGATGAGTGTGTAAATTCTGCCATAACAGGCAGGTGGGAGGGCAGAAGATGAGAATAAAGGGGAAAAAGGTTTCAGGGGGTATAGCAAGGGGTGAGGCCCTTGTTACAGGGATGCCCATATCCATTACCGGTGGTGTTGACCCTGATACTGGAAAGGTCAGGGAGAAGGGGCATGAGCTGGAAGGTAAAAGCATTGCTGGAAAAATACTCGTATTTCCTCATGGAAAGGGTTCTACCACAGGTTCCTGGCAGTATTATGCCCTGTACAAGAGGGGTAATGCACCTTCCGGTATAATAAATTTAAAAGCCGAGGGCGTGATAGCGGTCAGTGCCCTGATTACAGGTACCCCCATGATCCATCTGCTGGAAGTAGACCCATTTGAGGTCATAAATACAGGCGATACAGTTATAGTCAACGCAGACGAGGGTTTTATAGAAGTGGAAAAAGTGGAAAAAAGGTTTCAAGGCATTCAAGATGAGAAATCAAAATAAATAAAAAACGAGGAGGTTTTATGAATTTTAGAAGATGGCCAGTTGTTTTGCTTTTTTTTGCTAGTTTTTTCTATCGGGATGTTATTTTTTTTAAAGGTTTCTTATACCGCAGATAAGATACAGCTGAGCTTTACCACTGTCTTTCCTCAGACCCATCTCCATACAGTCCTGAATCAAATGTTTGCCGATGAGATTAAAAAAAGGACTAACGGGAAGGTGGAGATCACCATCTATCCGGTGGGTACCCTCACAGCACCTGTAAAGGTATATGATGCTGTTGTAAAGGGCATAGCTGATATTGGTATGTCCTGTCCCCTATGGGTGGCAGGCCGTTTTCCTTTAAGCGAGATCTTTGAGATGCCATCTGATATCCCGAGCTCATGGGTCACAACAAAGACATACAAGGATCTCTTCGATAAATTCACCTTTAAGGAGTATAAGGATGTTCACATCCTTTACCTACACGGTCCGGGAAGGAATGTGATAACTACCAAGAATACACCTATAAATAAACCCGATGACTTAAAGGGACTTAAGTTCAGAACCAGTGGAGCCACAGTGGAACTTGTAAAGGCATGGGGTGGTGTGCCCAGGGCAATGGCCATGTCTGAGGCATACGAGGCCCTGTCAAAAGGTGTGGTGGATGGTAATTTTGCAGTGCCCGAGACCTTAAAGGGCTTTAAACTCGCAGAGCCAGTGAAATACCTTACCGTACCACCTGTATCCACATCGAGCTGTCAGTTTGTTGCCATGAACAAGAAAAAGTGGGATTCCTTGCCCGATGATGTAAAGAAGGTCTTTACAGAGTTGAGCAGTGTTTATGCTGAAAGACAGGCCTATGTATGGATGTACTATGATAAGGTGGGATTCGATTATTTTAAGAGCTTACCAGGAAGGCAGGTTATTGTGATACCCAAGGAAAAGAAGGAGGAATGGGAGAGACCAGCAAGGGCTGTCTTTGAAAAATATATTGCTGATAAACAGGCCATGGGTCTACCTATGAAAGAATACGCAAAGTACTTCACAGAGAGGGTTGCCTATCATATAGAAAGACAGCCATCGGAGGAACAGGTTGTAAAATGGGTGGAGACCCATCTCATTAAAAAGTAGTGATTAAAGGTTGGCAGGAGGGGATAAGATGGAAAGGCTTTTCAATAAATTGATAGGTTTTTTTAACTGGATTGCCATTATAGCACTGCTTTTGATGTTTGCTGCCATCACGCTCGATATCCTATCATCCAAGATTATAAACAGGCCCATAACAGCAACGGTTGATATTATGTCCCTTCTTGCCACCTGTGTGGCCTCCTTTTCCCTTGCTGAGACTATAAAGGCAGGCCGTCATATAGAAGTGGATTTCATAATTTCAAGGATGCCCTTTGCAGTAAGAAAGATATTAAACGTGGTCAGCAGGTTACTTTCCATGTGTTTCTTTATTCTCATTGCTTGGAGGAGTTTTGTTTATGCCCGTAATCTCCAGATATTAAAGGAAGCTACCCTTACCCAGCACATACCGGTTGCCCCTTTTGTTTACGGCATAGCCATTGCCTGCATACCGGCCATATTTATCTATGCCGTTTACGCATATCGCAGCATGAAGGAGGTAGAATGATATGGATCCTGTCACTGCGGGCATAATCGGAATAATTTTACTTCTCATACTCTTTTCTATAAGGGTTCCTGTGGCCTTTGCCATGGGGATCATGGGTTTTGTCGGTTTTACATACCTCGTCTCATTAAATGCAGCCCTTGAGATGGTGGCAGTGGACCTTTTTGATATCTTTTCATCCTATAATTTGACAGTGGTGCCCATGTTCGTGCTAATGGGGGCCATTGCCTTCAGAATAGGCATGAGCAAACGTATATTCGATGCGAGTTACGTGATTCTCGGTAGCTTGAAGGGTGGACTTGCCATTGCATCGATAATTGGTAGCGCTGCCTTTGCAGCCATATGCGGTTCAACCAATGCCACTGCCGCTGCCATGGGTACTGTAGCCCTGCCCCAGATGAAAAGGTACAATTACAGTGATTCCCTTGCTACCGGTTGCGTTGCTTCTGCAGGTACCCTCGGGATCCTTATTCCGCCAAGCGCCCTTCTCATCATATATGGCATAATCTCAGAACAGTCCATCGGTAAACTGTTTCTCGCAGGCGTAATACCCGGGATCATACTCGCCTTTGCCTTTGCCGTAACGGTCTCCATCATATGCTGGAGAAACCCTGTACTTGGACCTCCCGGACAACCTACTTCTTTCATCGAAAAGATTAAGGCACTGCCTGCCATGATAGAGGTTCTGATACTCTTCCTACTTGTACTGGGCGGACTTATGACAGGGTGGTTCAGTGCAACCCAGGCAGGAGGGGCTGGGGCACTGGCCGTGGTTCTAATAGGTTTAATAAGAAGGGATATAACATGGAGGGCTATGATAGAGGCATCCAAAGATACACTTCTTATCACCTGCATGGTCATGTTTGTACTGTTCGGTGCAATCCTTTTCAGCCGTTTTATGGCAGTGACGAAGATACCCTTTATCCTTTCAGGATGGGTTGGCGGGCTCCCGCTGCCCAAGGAATTGATAATGATACTCATAATCTTCATCCACCTTATTGGTGGTTGCTTCATGGACGGCCTTGCCATGATAATGCTGACCGTGCCCATTCTATTGCCCACCGTCGTTTCCCTTGGTTATAATCCTATCTGGTTTGGGATCATCATAACCCTTATAGTGGAGATGGGTGCTATAACACCACCAGTTGGCATAAATGTGTATGTTATAAAGGGGATAGCCAAGGATGTACCGCTGGAGACCATCTTCAAGGGCATATTCCCTTTTTTGTGGGCACTTATTCTGGTGGCCATTTTTCTCGTATTTTTTCCAGGTGTTGCCCTTTTTCTGCCAAATCTCATATCTTTTTGAGGTTTGACGTCCCTCGTTATAAGGGATACACCATATAAACAATCGTTTTTTATAGAAAATTAGAAATAAATTCAAGGTAATCGAAATCGTAATGAAGGCTATTAGTATGGTGATTTATATAGAGAATAACACCTGATTTGGTTAAAATTTTTTTTATGGTAGAGGTATTTAAGATTAAAAAATATGTATATAATATGTTTATGATTGTGGTGAAATTTTATCATTAAAATATTAGATGAGGAGGTTTTAATAGATGACAGGGTTATTACCTGGTTACAAATCATGTTTCTTTTGTGGACCTGCAACAGGCGGATTATCCCTTGAAATTCAGTATTCCGATGGCGCAGTATTTTGTGAATTTATTGCAAATCAAAAATTTCAAGGCTACGAAGGAATGATGCACGGTGGTATTGTGGCAGGCATACTCGATGAAGTTATGTGGTGGGCTTTATTTATAGAGACAAAGATCATTGTCGCCACTACAAAAATGGAAATAGAATTTAAAAGGCCTGTAATTAGTAAAGAGACATATAGAGCAAAAGGAAAGGTGCTAAAGGTAATTCATAATACTTATAATGTTTCAGGGATTATTGAGAATTCATCGGGACAGTTGTGTGCAAAGGCAAATGGTTATTTTAGAAGATTGAAAGGATATACAATGGAAGATATTATAAAATATCTCGATTTTAGAGGCGTTCCACAGGAGATACGATCGTTTTTTCAATTAAAGTAAAAATTAAATAATCAATTTAATTATTGTTTTTTTGCCATAATATAATAGAAACCCGTCTCATCTATAAATTTATAGATATTGAGTCCTGCTGTATAAAACAAATCCCTCATTGTCTTTTCATCTGGTAGACGGTCATGCATAACGGCCTCATAAGAAACATGGCGCATATTTAGTTCCTCAGATGAATCAAAATGACTCACAACAAAAAAACCATCTCTCTTTAAAGTCTTAACCATTGATAAAAGTGCATTTTTTTTATCGTGAAAGTGAGGAAAACAGCAAAAGCAAATAATGAGATCAAACACATATATTTTAAAAGGCGTATTTTCAGCCTCTGCAAGGATAAAATTTACATTCTTTTCTCTATGGAGGTTGCAGTTGATACGAAGCATCTCATGTGCATAATCCAGTTCGTATAAAACACCTTTATCTTTTATACGATTTAAAATAAAAGGAACGAGGATGCCTGTGCCACAACCCACATCGAGCACGCTATCACCTTCTTTTAAAGGCAAAAGATTAAAGAGCCTTTCAAATCCTTTTTTGTGTTTAATATATTGGCCTGTGGAGGCATCCTTGTACCACATATCATCCCATTTTCTGGCATGCTTATTAAAAAAATCCTTTCTTTTTTTATAAATTTCATAGTTCATAATATCAATTTAACTCCTTATTTTTATATTTTCTCTTCGGTGAAAACATATATGCCAGTGCAAATATGGAGGTAGACACAAGCACTATCGATGCACCTGAAGGTATATCAAAAACATAGGAAAGGATCAGGCCTAATAAACATGATACCACCCCTGATATAGCGGCAATTAGGAAAAACAACTTGAGATTGTATGTGAGTTGCAGTGCCACGGCCCCTGGCTGAACAAGGAGGGCAAAGATAAGCAAGCCCCCCACTGTACTGAGGTTTGATGAAACTACCATCCCCGTTAAAAATAAAAGGGTGTAATAGATGGTTTTTTCTGGGATACCGCTTAGATATGCAAGGCGCCTGTTAAAAATAATGAGTTTGATTTCTTTAAAGAACAGGACAACAAATAAGAAAACACAGAGGGTTGTCCATGAAAGTATTATAATGTCAATCTTGGAAAGTGTAAGAAGGTTACCCCATAAAAGGTTTAAGGCAGTGGCCCTTGTCTTTGAAATAATACCCATGCCGAGAAAGGCAATGCCCATGAGAAAGGAAAATATAATACCCAGCATGTTTTCAGGCGCTAAATCTGTGCGGTCTGATAAAGGCCCTAAAGTACCTGCTACAATAATACACATCAAAAGGCCTGAGAGAAATGGATTGAGACCCCATATTATCCCAAGGACTGCACCGGCAAAAGCTGCATGGGACATAGAAACACCTATTAAGGGCATTTTCATAAGCACTACAAAAACGGATAAAAACGAACAGCTGATCCCGCACAAAAAAGAGGCAATTATAGCCCTTTTAACAGGCAGGCAGGTAATGGTGTCAATAATTTCAGCCATCATAAGAAATAAATCTCTTTCCATTGCCCTTGAATGTCTCAAGGTTTATATTGAATATCTTAGAAAGCCTTTCCCCTGATAGTGTATCCCATATATGACCGTCGAACACTATTTTACCCTGACTTATTAGAACTGCCCTTTCCATTGCTTGCGGCAAAAGGTTAAAATCATGGGTTACAAGCAAAATCGTTACCTTTTCCTTTTCGTGTATCTCTGTGATGAGGTCAAAAAATTCTTTTTGAACAGCTATATCGAGATTTGCCGTTGGTTCGTCAAGGAGCAATATATCAGGCTTTTGCATCAAGGTTCTTGCCAGAAGAGCCTTTTGGCGCTCTCCCCCTGATAATATCCCTACTGGTTTTTTTGCCAGATGTCTTATTCTAAGCGTCTCCATTATATCGTATGCATCATAGAGGTGGTGTTTTTCTGGAAAACGAAATAATCCTATACGACCTGTGACACCTGTCATAACAAGCTCTAACACATTAACAGGGAACCTTCTTTCTATTTCAAAAAGCTGGGGCAGATATCCTATTTTTAATCTTTTTTTTCTGTCCCGCCTCCACGATTCCTTCTCACCAAAGAGTTTAAGTGTACCTTCAAACCTCTCAAGACCTGCTATGACATTTAGAAGCGTTGATTTACCTGCCCCGTTTGGCCCGATGACACCTACAAACTCATTTTTATTAATGCATAGATTTATCCTGTGAAGGATAATAGAGCTTCCCTTTTTCACAGAAACGTCTTGTAATTCGATATAATGTAAATAATTCATCTTTTGTTTAATGCATTTATTATGGTTAATACATTTTCTTTCAATGTTTCAGTATAACCCTTTTCAGAGGGAAAATTTGTAAGTACTGCATGGGGGACACCTATGGCCTCTGCAATGGATTTACCTGTATCAGGGCCTGACTGGAGGTTATCCACCACAAGAATTACTTGCTCTTTTTTTCCGATTTTTGTTAGCCTCACAATGTCTTTTGTGCTTAAGGATTCCTGCCTGCTGTATTCTGCAACCACTTTAAAACCCATCCACTGGAGAGGCTCTTTTTGCATGGATGAAGCGATTACCCTTTTTCCCGATAGACCCCTATCTTTTATGAGCCTTTTCAGCTCAGTCGACACCTCTTTTAATCTTTTGATTTCCCCATTTTTTAATCTCTCGATTATAGGTGCATCATGTTTAAAATGTTTTATAAGCATATCACTGATCATCTTCAAACCTTGTTCATAATAATCTGGAGACATCCAATTATGACCCTTTGAATCCACTAATATCCTTATCTTTTCCTTAAAGGCACTCTCGTTTAAAAACGGCATACCCTTGAAGGATACGATGAGTTCTGAATGTTTTATCTTTTCTATATCTTTGATTTTTATGTCATAGTGGCCGGGGCATTGGTCAGGTGGTAAAATTGCTTCAATAGAATACCTTTCCTTGGGCAAAAGGGATGATATCATACAGGCAAGTAGTGTATCTGATGTTATGATTGAGTATTTTCTTTCTGCTGTTAATCCATTTTTAATGGTTTGAGATAAAATTCCGGTGCATGATAAAAATATAATTAAAATTATTATTATGGCCTTTTTCATTGGGTTCATCTTTTCCTTTATCTAAACTTTAAGTTCATTCCACCTATTATTGTGATCCCTGGCATGGGATATCCCTTGGCATATTCATATCTTTTATTCATGATATTGTTTATGGTCAGATACAATTCAGAATCATTTATATGCATTTTTTTATAATCGAACATATATGCCAATCTTGTATTTATAGTGGTGATATCACTTAGTTTATCCTTTGATGTAATGGTGGGAATGTTAAATGTATTACTCCTTACAAATGTGCCCTGATAAAGGCCCCTTAAGTGTTGCATATCCATAAAAATCTTATATTTTTTGAGAAATGTCCATTTAATGCCTGTCTGGAATTGAAATCCAGGGGTATATGGAAGCCTATCGCTTTTCTGTCCATTCCCACCTTTTGCCTCAGATTGCATCCATGTTCCGGCTGAAAATAGTTCAAAATCTTTAAAAGGTGTTAAAGAAGCTGTTATCTCAAGACCTTTTATTTCATAATAACCAATAGGGTCATTAAATTGGGCAGGGATGGTGGCTCCAAACATGTATGTGAGAAATCTATCCTTTCCAAAATCCCTAAAGATTGTAGCACCCATAGATGTCTTATCGGGTATTGTATGTTTTATACCTGCCTCATAATGGTCCACAGTCTCAGGTTTTATTTGTCGCCAGTATTCTTTTGCATTGTTTACCAGTGAACCTTCTAATACAAAGTTCATAAGGGCAACAGCTGTGGGATAGTTTATGCCCCTTGAATAGTTTATATTTAGGCTTGTATTTGTATATCCAAAGACAAGACCGGCTTGAAGTCCATTTTTATCCTTAAACTCATTATGGTTATAGTATCTTGCACCTATCGAAGGGATTGCGAAAAAACCTTCTTTTTTTCCGATTAAACGGCTTATGGCAGCATATGGCGAAAAAATCATGGTATCAGGAAAATTCCAGACCCTTCTTGCCTTGCCCCCGTTTATACCTGGTACCGATGCACCACTGTAAGTGCTCTGTATATTTTTTAGTATAGTCATATCCAGATCTACACCTAAAATAATCTCTGTTGTTTTCCAGGATTGAAATGTTTCCTTACCCCTTACACCGTATAGCATTATTTCCTGTTTAGATTTAAGTCCACCTGCGCCACCGGCATAACGCTTACCGTTTGTTAATTCCTGGAGAAGATAAAAATCAGTCCTATCAAGGTAGACCTTAACAAACCCTTTTCTGTGGTCGCACTCATTATTTAAGGTAAGGGTTGTGAAAAAAGATTTTGTTTCATAGCTTTCTGCCTGGGGCCAGTTAACCCCATTTATTGCATTAGGGGCTCTGTCTGGCATTGGTGCATCCGTTGCTGCCTCTACATAGTTTGCAAGAAATCTCAAATTCCATTCCCTGTTTATTTTATAACCTGTATTAAAATAATAGTTTTTTTGGGATGCATCCGAATCCGGTCTGTGGCCACCTGTATAGAAAAGGCTCTGTGCTCCATAAATATCAAATATTTTATCATTAAAACCTGCAGATAAACTTTCATTTATCGTCTCGTAGCTTCCTCCGTTTATGTTTAATTCTGCCTCCTTCCCTTCCTTTTTTGTAAATCTCGGCAGTATATTGACCATAGCATAGGCATTACCAAATACAGATGGTTGAGGACTCTTATATACCTCAATGCTATCAACAGTAGATACAGCAATGCTATCACCTAAAACCTGGCCAAAAATTGCACCAAATCTTGGTGCACCATCAAAAAGGATAACTATATCAGAGCTTGGATGGCTTGCCCCCCTACCCCTTATGTATAGACTGTGACTTGTCTGGCTTCCTGCAAGGTTTTTTGTTTGTATCATTACACCTGGCACATCCCTCAAGGCTGTTTGAAAATCAAGGGGTGCCTGCTGATTTATCTGTTCTGATGTTATTATGTTATACTGTGTACCATAAGGTGTATCTACAGGTTCAACTGGTGTTAGCTTTGTTTTTTCCTGTGTGTATTTTTTTGCAGTAACCACTATATCAGACAACTCCACCTTTTTTGTCTCCTGGGCATAACAATTGCTGAACAATAACATTATTGAAAGTAAATTTACAATAAAAACCATTGCCACCGTTTTTTTCATTAACCCTCCTGTGTTACTTTTTTTAATTTTGTGTTACCAATTTATAAAAAAATAAAATTAAATAATATCTTTACCTGTGCTTGACATGCTTAATGTGCCGTGTTTTACACCTTTTATTGCCTTTAATGTATCAGCAAGCTGTCTAACTTCTTTTGGATTTCCCCTTACGGCAATAATCTCAAGACAGTTATCATGGTCTAAGTGGATATGCTGGGTTGAAATTATAACATTTTGATAGTTATGCTGTATATCCGTTATTTTGTTTAACAGGTCTTTTCTATGATGATCGTAAATTAAAACAATTGCCCCGGCCACATCATCCCCTTCAATCCACTCTCTTTTTACGAATTCCTCCCTTATGAGATCCCTTATAGCCTCTGAACGGTTTGAATAATTTTTTTCCTTTATTAGATTATCAAACCTTTCAAGGAGTTTTCTTTCAAGGGAAACACCAAACCTCACCAATTCAGCCATATCAAGCCTTTTGTAATACTTTTTTAAAAAAAATATCATCCAGGTACAATAACTGTCAATAAAAAAACAATAAAACCTTTATTGACACCACTTTCTTCATATCATAATATCAGTAAAGAAAAATATCACCTCTAATCAACTTATGGAAAGGAGATAAAAATGGAAGAAACATATAGAATAGCCATAGGTCAGATTAATATCACTGTAGGTGACCTTGAAGGTAATTACAGAAAGATTATGGAAAATATAGAGATGTCAAAATCCCTCCATGTGGATATTATAGTATTTCCCGAGCTTACAATTACAGGATGCCCTCCTGAAGACCTGCTCCTTAAAACTAAATTCATAGATGATAATTTAAAATTTTTAAATAAGATAACAAAAGATGTTGACGATATTATTGCTGTTGTGGGTTTTGTGGATAGAAAAGACGGTCGTTTATTCAATGCAGCATCCATCATATATAACGGCAATATAAAAGGGGTGTTTCACAAGATGTTTTTAACAAACCAGGGTGTTTTTGATGAAAGAAGGTATTTTACCCCTGGAACAAAGACCTATATAGCTAACTACGCCGGGATTTTATTCGGGGTAAATATTTCAGAGGATATATGGCATAGAAATGGACCTGTGGCAATCCAGGCAACCTCCGGTGCCAGACTTATTTTAAATATAAGTGCCTCTCCCTATCATGTAGGTAAGATACACCTTAGAGAAAAAGTGATCAGCAGGACAAGCCAAGAAAACAGTGTATTTGTGGTTTATGCAAACCTTGTAGGCGGTCAGGATGAAATTATATATGATGGACAGAGTTTTGTAATGGATAAAAAAGGAAAGATTATAGCACAGGCAATGGCATTTAAAGAGGATTTGCTCATCGTAGACCTGTTAAAAGAAGAACTTATACAAATGGAAAAAGAACAGGATGCAAAAATGAAAAAAAAGGCAATAGGTCGCATAGACATTACCGATGAGATTAAAAACAAGAAAAAGATAAACCTTATACAGCTTGAAAGGCATTATATTTCCAGTGAAGAGGAAGAGGTATATAATGCCCTTATTTTAGGTCTTTCTGATTACACTAAAAAAAACGGTTTTAAAAAGGTTGTACTGGGGATAAGCGGCGGCATTGATTCTGCTTTAGTGGCAACTATTGCCGTAGATGCCTTAGGAAGAGAAAATGTAACAGGATTATTTATGCCTTCAAGGTTTACATCAAAGGAATCGTTAAGGGATGCGTTAGAGCTTGCCAAAAATCTCAATATAAACCTCATCAAGGTTCCTATTGATGAAATCTATGGATCATATCTCAAAACCCTTGAACCGTTTTTTAAAGGCTTAAAAGCAGACATTACAGAAGAAAATATTCAGGCAAGGATAAGGGGGAATATCCTTATGGCATTTTCAAACAAGTTTGGCTGGCTTGTGTTAACTACAGGAAACAAATCTGAGATGAGTGTGGGTTATGCCACATTATATGGTGATATGGCAGGAGGTTTTGCAGTAATTAAGGATGTACCTAAAACAATGGTTTATAGATTAAGCGCATATAGAAATTCAATAAATCCTGTAATCCCTGAAAATATACTGAAAAAAGAACCCACTGCAGAGCTAAAACCTAATCAGAAGGATACAGATACACTACCACCCTATGAAAAATTAGACCCCATCATCAAGATGTATGTGGAGGATGACCTTACCATAGAGGAGATCATATCAAAAGATGAGATAGACAAGTCTGAGGCAGAAAGGGTAATCAGGATGATAGATTTAAATGAATACAAAAGAAGGCAATCACCACCAGGGATTAAGATTACTCCAAGGGCCTTTGGAAGGGATAGAAGAATGCCTATTACAAATAAATACCATCTGAAATAAATATGGAACGTTACTTTCCCATGAGATATTCATGGATTGAACGGGCAGCCTTTCTCCCTGCACCCATAGCAAGAATAACTGTTGCTGCCCCTGTTACAATATCTCCTCCTGCCCATACCCTGTCACGTGTTGTTTTACCTGTCTCAGGATCAGCTACAAGGGTTCCATGCCTTGTTGTTTCAAGGCCCGGTGTGGTAGAGGGTACAAGGGGATTGGGGCTATTTCCAATGGCACATACAACAGCATCTGTGGGTATTATGAAGTTTGAATTGGGAATCTCTATGGGTCTTCTTCTGCCTGAGGCATCGGGTTCACCCAATTCCATTTTTATACATTCTATTTCTTTAATCCATCCGTTTTCATCACCAATATATCTTACAGGTAATGTGAGCATGTTGAAAATTACGCCCTCCTCCTCTGCATTTTCACTTTCCTCAAGCCTTGCAGGGAGTTCAGCATGGGAACGCCTATAGATAATCCTTACTTCACTGGCGCCCATTCTAAGAGCGGTTCTTGCTGCATCCATTGCCACGTTACCACCACCTATGACAGCCACCCTTGTATGTTTTCTTACAGGGGTTGATGACGCAGGAAATCTATATCCCTGCATGAGATTCATCCTTGTAAGATATTCGTTTGCCGAATATACACCATTTAAATTCTCTCCCGGTATGTTCATGAACCAGGGTAGGCCTGCCCCTGTGCCTATAAAAACTGCGTCGAACTCTTCGAGAAGTTCATCAACAGAGCGTGTTTTGCCCACAACAAAATCTGTAATAACATTAACACCGAGCATTTTTATGTATTCTACTTCCCTTGCCACGATTGCCTTTGGAAGTCTGAATTCTGGTATGCCGTATGTTAAAACCCCACCTGGTCTATGAAGTGCTTCAAAAATCGTTACCTCATGCCCCAAAAGTATCAGATCACCTGCAACGGTTATACCTGCAGGTCCTGAACCCACAACAGCTACCTTTTTTCCTGTGGGTTTTGCCTTTTTAGGCATATCTATTTTACCCTGAGCTGCCTCCCAATCTGCAAGGAACCGCTCTAATCTTCCTATGGCTATCTCACCTTTTTTATTTGCAAGAATACATTTTGATTCACACTGTGTTTCTTGAGGGCAAACCCTTCCACACACGGCTGGCAGACAGTTCTTTTCCTTTATCTTTTTAATACCTGCTGAAAAATCTCCCTTTACTATACAGGCTATAAAATCAGGTATGTCAATCTCTACGGGGCAGCCTGTTTTGCATCTCGGTTTTTTACACTGTAAACACCTCTTTGCCTCTTTTATGGCAAGCTCTTCTGTATAACCGAGGGCAACCTCATTGAAGTTGTGCCTTCTTATCTCAGGTGGTTGTTTTGGCATTTCTGTGCGGTCTAAATCAATCTTAGAGGTTTTTTCTATCTTTTCTTCACTCATCCTTGACACTTCCCTTCTTTATGTAATTTAGGCTTTGGTTCACTGCGCCTGAAAAACAGTGTCTCTTCCTCCATATATGCCTTTCTCCTTGCCAGAAACTCTTTCCAGTCTACCTCATGGCCATTGAATTCAGGACCGTCCACACAGGCAAATTTCATCTTACCTCCTACTGTAACACGGCATACACCACACATGCCGGTTCCGTCAATCATTATGGGATTTAAATTTACAATGGTGGGTATATTGAAACCTTTTGTTACATCCGATGTTTGTGCCATAAGATATGTACATCCGTTTACTATTATGATGTCCGGTAATTGTGTAAGGCCATGGAGTATATCGGGAAGTCTCTTTACATGGCCTTTATAACCTGAACTTCCGTCACGGGTTATTGTAAAGATTTTTTCTGACAATCCAACGAATCTATCAAGCCAGTATATAAGATAAGAGCTCCTTGCCTCGAAAACTGTGATTATCCTGTTACCTTCTCCTTTTAATGCCTTGGTCACAGGGTATATACTTCCAATACCATAACAGCCTGCAACGCACATGACAGTGCCGTAATATTTAATCTGTGTTGCATTACCCAATGGACCAACACATGTAGCCACATAATCATCGGGTTTTAATGACGCAAGTCTTGAAGTAGAAGCACCTACCTCAATGAATATGATGGTAATGCTACCAGATTCTTGATCCCAATCGGCAACAGACAGGGGTATCCTCTCTCCTTCCTCATCAGGCCTTACTATCACAAATTGACCTGGTTTTACCTTTTTAGCAATATCAGGTGCCTCAATCTTGATAAGGTGCATATTGGGCACAATCATTCTAAGCTCTAAAATCTTATTCATCTATACTCCTTTCAATAACCTTCATGCCTGAAACAACCTCTGAGAGGGCTATACCTCTGTAAATAGCCCTTTTTGCTTCAGGCACAGGGGTGAATCTGTCTGTTTTTTTAATGCCAGTTACATTTATCCTTGAAAATTCAAACCTGTCTTTTATTTTGGGAAACCCCTTTATTAACTTTTTAATCTCTCCATGAATTGATTGTATGTCTTTAAATTTGAGCTTCCCTTTTTTCAATCTTTCACCTATGGCACCAATAATCCACCAGTCAGGTTTTGATTCCATATATGGTTCTATAAACTTTTTTACCTTTAAAATTCTGTCTTCCATGTTTATCAGTGTTCCCTCTGTTTCTGGAAATAAAGCAGAAGGCAAGATAAGGTCAGGCTTTTTTTCAAATGTAGCAGGGATTGCATTCTGATAGATAAGGAAATCACATTCAGGTAGCACAAAATTAGGTGCATCACCGATGATATATATGATCCTTCTCTTTTTATTTAAATCAAAATTCAGTATCTGGCTATTGATAGTTTTAACATTTTCTCCTGTTTGACTTTTCAAAATGTCGGCTGGCATGATATAGGGGAATCCACCTAACATGACCGTACCTTTAAAATTTGTATAGGGGTTTGCAACGATTATCTTCCATCCGCCTTTAATTATAATTTCTTCAAATCTATGAAGGAGCCTTGTCCTTTCAGGATGGTTCAATACATCCTGACCTATAACGATTAATTTATCTTTGGTCTTTAATAAAGAATTTTTTAACCCCTCTAAATCTCTGGCACTTTCTTTTAGGATTTTTTGAGCTTCAGTATGTTTCTTTTTTATGCCATCTCTTGAGGTAATTATTTCAATTACATCATACCATGCCTTTTTTTCTACTTTAAAGGATGCACTGGCCAATAGATCGAGATTTGTTTCTTTATCGTTTAGAGTTAAAAGATATGCCCCAGACTTTGCAGCTTTTTTGATCCTGATACCAATTGGTGAATATCCGTAGGTTGAATCAAAGCCCACTGCGAGAATGAACTGTGTATTTTCTATAACCTCCAGTGGCTGGGATTCTATGCATAGATTCCAGTATTTTGCAAAATCATTATTTAGATATATAAGCGGGGTAGGGATTATGTTTTCAGAACCTATGACCTTTCTCATAAATTGCTGGGCACAATATATATCTTCGTTTAAAAGCTGGGCAGAAATGAGCATAAGGACATCATCGGGTTTCACACCCTTTATCTTTAGAGCAGCAATATCCAAGGCCTTTTCCCAGGTTATATTGTTATAGCCCACAGGCGTCATCTCCATGGGTGTGCTATACCTCGAAGGACTGTGGACATATTCTGTAATACAGAAGCGTCCTTTAACACATATAAGACCTTTATCAATGGGTGAATCGTAGTCAGGAAGGCTGTCTACTATTGATTCGTTTTTAGCCTGAAGTATCAATTTGCAACCTATAGAACAGAAATTACATACTGTTTCTCCTTCTTTATCGTGCTTACCATACCATTTTCCTGTTTTTACGCTTAATGTACCTGTGGGGCATACATTCACACAGGCGCCGCAGAATTCACATCCTGCCTCAAGATGTGTTCTATCAAAGGCAGGGCCTATGGTCGTCTGCTGGCCTCTTTGTTTGAAACTCAATGTCCCGTTTAGCCTTATATCATTACAAACCCTGATACATCTACCGCACAATATGCAGAGATTGTAATCCCTGTCGTAAAAGGGGTCGTATTTTTCAACAGGAAAATTTCTATAATAGACCGGATACGATGTTTCTGTAAGGCCTATTTTTTCTACAATGGTCTGGATTTCGCACCTGTGGTCATTGGGGCAGTATCTACAGCCTGTTGTATTGCCTACCTTCCTTATAGTTCCCTGAAAATTTATACATTCCTCTTTATCAGAACAGAAAAGACAGCTTGCAGGATGCTCACTTAAAAGTAATTTTAATATCTCCTGTCTCAGGTTCCTTAACTCCTGTGTCTCTGTTCTTATTACCATACCATCCTCAACGGGTGTTGTGCACGATGTGGGAAAGCCCCTTATGCCATCAACTTCAACAATACATAATCGGCAAGCACCGTAAGATGGCAGGTGTTCAAAGGCACACAAAGAGGGAATATAGATGTTATTTGCCTTTGCAGCTTGAAGGATGGTTAATCCAGACTTTACTTGGAGTTTTTTGTTGTCCATTGTAATAGTTACTGTTTTTTCTTTTGTCATGATCTCTTCTCCGCAGTGCGAATAACTATTGCATCACCGGCAATAGCATCAAAACGGCATATCTCATAGCAGGAGCGACATTTTATGCATTTAGTGGGGTCAAGGTTGTGCGGCTCTGACCGTGGGCCTGATATGGCCCCTGTTGGACATACCCTTACACAGGATTGACAGCCTGTGCATTTTTCCTTTATAACCCTGTATTCTATCAAGCTTTTGCATACAACGGCACGACAGCGGCCTTCTTTTATATGTTCAAGATACTCATTTCTGAAATACCTTAAAGTTGTTAGCACAGGATTGGGTGCAGTCTGCCCGAGCCCGCACAAGGCTCCTTTTTTTATTGTATCCCCGAGATTTCTTAAAGTCAGTAGATCTTCGGGGTTTCCTTCTCCTTTTGTTATCCTGTCTAAAATCTCGACCATATGTTTTGTACCCACCCTGCATGGAATACATTTACCGCAGGATTCTTTCTGGGTAAAATCAAGAAAATACTTTGCCACATCTACAACACATGTGTCTTCATCCATAACAATTAATCCCCCGGAACCCATAATAGAGCCAGCAGCAGCTAATGATTCATAATCCACAGGCAAATCTAAAAACTCTTCAGAAAGGCATCCACCTGATGGTCCACCTGTCTGAATGGCCTTGAAATTCTTTTGCACCCCTCCACCTATGTCGAATATTATTTCCCTTAAGGTTGTGCCGAGTTGCACCTCTATGAGCCCTGACCTTCTTATCTTTCCCACAAGGGAGAATGTCTTTGTCCCCCTGTTCCCTTCCTTTCCAAATCTGTTATACCAATCTGCGCCATTTCTCAGGATATTGGGTAAAGTCCCCAGCGTCTCCACATTGTTTATAATGGTCGGGCAGCCAAAAAGCCCTGAAATGGCAGGAAAAGGTGGCCTTGAACGGGGCATACCTCTTTTGCCTTCAATGGAGGCAATAAGGGCTGTTTCTTCACCGCATACAAAGGCACCTGCCCCTTCTTTGATCTTTATATCAAAGCTGAAATTCGATTTGAGTATGTTTTTGCCCAAAAGACCGTATTCTCGCATCTGAGAGATGGCTTTTTTCAATCTCTCTATGGCGAGGGGGTATTCTGCCCTTATATACACTATACCTTTGGTTGCCCCGATTGCATAACCTGCAATGAGCATCCCTTCAAGCACTGCATGTGGGTCTGATTCTATAAGGGACCTGTTCATAAATGCGCCGGGATCCCCCTCATCGGCATTACATATAAGGTATTTCTGTTCACCAGGGGCGTTTCTGCATACAGTCCATTTTTTGTATGTAGGAAATCCAGCCCCACCCCTGCCTCTCAATCCAGCCTGACGGACAATACCTATAACATCTTCAGGGGTCTTTGTCAGGGCATTCATAAAGCCCTGATATCCATCTGTGGCGAGATAGTGGTCTATATCTTCAGGATTTATAATCCCGCAATTTCTAAGTACTATCCTTACCTGGGGCTTCAGCATAGGGTGTTCGAATAAAGGGGGTATATCCATAAAGCTTTTTTTACTGAAATTCCCTATTGCCGCTCTTGTAAATGGTATACCATCCAAGAGATGGGATTTCAGTATATAGGAAAGAACCTTTACATTCACATTTGAATAGCTGATGCGGGGTTGACCAGGCATCTTTATATCCACAAGGGGTTCAAGATAACACGGACCAATACAGCCTACCTGCAAGATCTTTGCATTTATATTATGTTCGTCGATAAATCTTTCAATCTCCGGTATGAGCTCAAGGGCGCCAGCTGCACGGCCACATGAGGCCGCACCTACAAAGATGATGGGGATTTTATTATCCTCTAATTCCTTCCATTTGTTTTTTGCCTGTGTTATTTTATTTTTTAATTTATTCATAGCTCTTCAATAACTCCGCTAATTTTGTTACAGTCATACGACTGTATATATCTTTGTCTATCTGCACCACAGGAGATAGCGCACAGCATCCAAGACATGCAACACGGTCTAAATCAAAGCGTCTATCTGAAGTCGTCTCACCACACTTAATATCCAGTTCCCTCTCCAGCATCTCAAGAAGTGTTGCTCCACCCCTGACATGACACGCTGTGCCAAGACACACCCTTATAGAATGTCTGCCAGGGGCTGTAAAGCGAAACTGGGCATAAAAGGATGAAACACCGTAAATCTGATTCTCTGTAATCTTAAGATAACGGGAGATTTTTTTAACAGCCTCAGGGGAGACATATCCGTATTGTCTCTGCACCTCTTGGAGTATGGGTATTAATTGATCCTGAGCCCTTTCATACTTTTCAAAGATTAACTCAATGTTATCTGACATATTTTTCTCCTGGCAAATTAAATTAAAAATGTATCCTGTTAATGCAAATCATGATTTAAAATAGGTTTTGATTTTATAATCGAGGGGTTTACTTGTGTTATGGCTGATGTTTTAATATTTAAAGAAGCAAATCTATTTATCATAACCCCCCTATATTCCATTTTCTATTAAATTGAAATTTTTCTGTCAAGAAAAAAATTTTTACATTACCGTAATATCTTGACTAACAATTTTTACAAAGATAGAATTTTAAAAGTGAAACTGGCAGACATACTCCAGAAAAATAGAGAATATATAATAGACAATTGGATAAATTATCTTCACACACATGTCAGTAAAAGATACAGCGAAAGACCTGTAGATGAACTAAAGATAACGGTTTCAAAGGCTTTTGATGCAAACTATGCCGCCCTTGTGGATAATGACCTGTCAAAGACAGATGAACATATTCAGTGGATAACAAAATTAAGACTTGAAGGTGGTTTTTCCCTGTCTGAAGTACAACATGCATATGAAGTTATCAGGATAGTGCTCATACCCATTTTGATAAAAGAAATGAGGGGTAGGGCATTAAAAGATGCTGTTGAAACACTGAATAAAACTCTTTTCTATACGATTACGAGATTCAGCGACTATTTTCAGTCCCTCCATGAAAAGCAAATCAGGGAATATGCTCAGAATCTTGAACTGGAAATTGAGAAGAGGACAAAGGAGCTTGTAGAGTCAGAAGGAAAATATCGTATCCTCGTTGAAGATATAAACGACGGGTATTTTGTAAATCAAGATGGTATTATAGTTTTTGCAAATAAGGCATTTTGTGACTTGCACGGTTACACTTTAAATGAAATGATAGGTATGCGTTATTCAGACCTTGTGGCGCATCAGTCTCTTTCTATGGTTAAAAGACTCTATGAAAGAAGGGTTGCCGGAAAGGATTCAAAAGACCTCTATATGTATTTCAGGCGCCATAAAAATGGTAATATATTTCCCACTGAAAATAAGGTTAAAGGCATCATATATCAGGGAAAGTTTGCCGTTGCAGGTATCTGCAGGGATATAACAGAACGTATGGAGGCTGAAAGGAGAATCAGGGAATCAGAAAGGCTTGCCCACATAGGGAGATTAACGACTTCCTTGGCCCATGAAATAAGGAATCCCCTATCTTCTGTTAAGATGAACATTCAGATTATATCGAAAAAAACAGATTTTAATAACGTTTATGATAGAAGACGTATAGAAATAATAGTGCAGGAACTTTCAAGGCTTGAACGCATACTGGATGAAATGCTTGATTTTGCAAAGCCCATAAAATTAAATCTAAAACCCATTCAAATAAATACAGTTATAGATTCATCCCTTGATGTGCTTGAAGTAAAGATAAAGGAAAAGGCATTAAAAATAAAAAAACTTTATTCAAAGTTTATACCTCAAACGCTAATAGACTTTGAAAAGATCGAGCAGGCCATGATAAATATATTCTTAAACTCCATAGAGGCATTACAGAAAAGGGGGACCATAGAAATTCAAACAAAGTTTAAAAATAATATTCAAATATTGATAAGCGATAATGGCCCTGGCATTTCCCCTGAATATCTTCCCTATATATTTGACCCTTTTTTCAGTATTAAGAAGAAAGGTACAGGTCTCGGTTTAACAAATGTAAAAAGGATAATAGAGGCACATAATGGGTCCATAGCAGCATCTCTTAGACAACCAAAGGGGATGTGTTTTAATATCAATCTTCCTTTGAGGCAAACCCCATGAAAAAGGGTAAGATCCTTATTATTGATGATGAACGTTCGCTTCTCGAATCTTTTGAAATGTTTCTGTCTGAAAAGGGTTATATAATTGAATGCGCAATAAATGCCCAGGAAGGTTTTAATAAAAGTCGTTTGTTCAGGCCAGATGTAATAATACTCGACGTGCGGCTCCCAGATATGAACGGCATAGACTTAATAGAAAAATTAAAGGAAAGGCATTGCCCCATTATTATCATTACTGCATTTCATGATATGGAAACGACAATAAAGGCTGTAAAATCAGGGGCTTTTGAATATATACCAAAGCCTATTGATGTAGAAGAGCTTGAAAATGCCATAGAAAAGGCATTTAAAACTCTCGATTCATCTTCTGATGGCGACAGAAAATCATCAGATGTGTGGGAAAATGAATATGAAGAAGGAAGGATTATAGGTAAAAGTAAGATAATGAAAGAGGTGTTCAAGGCAATAGGGATTCTTTCCGAAAACAGGGTAACAGTTCTTATAGAAGGTGAAACAGGGACAGGAAAGGAATTGATTGCCAGGGCAATACACATGCATAGCCCGTACAAAAATGAGCCATTCCGTGCCATTAACTGTTCTGCGATAGTTGGGACATTGCTGGAAAGTGAACTTTTCGGTCATGAAAAGGGCTCTTTCACAGGTGCAATAACAACAAAAAAAGGTAAGATAGAATTGGCAGGAGAAGGGACTGTTTTTTTTGATGAGATAGGTGAACTCCCCTTAGAATTACAGCCAAAACTTTTAAGATTTTTACAGGATAAAGAGTTTGAGCGAATAGGAGGGGAAAGGCGGATTCACTCGAATGCAAGGGTAATCGCAGCAACCAACAGGGATCTTTGGCAGATGGTACAGGAAGGTCTTTTCCGGGAAGATCTATTTTACAGGCTCAGTGTAACCACAATAAAGGTGCCTCCATTAAGGGAGAGAAAATCTGATATCCCTTTACTTGTGGACCATCTTTTGAAAAAGATTAACTTTACTTTGAAAAAAAATATAAAAAAGATTGAAGGCCATGCCATATCGGAGATGATGAAATACGAATGGCCAGGTAATATTAGGGAGCTTGAAAATATCATCACCCATGCTGCAATAAATGCAAGGGGTGATATTATACCTTCTGAACTCATCATCCCTCTACTGGGTAAAAAATTTTTTGCAAAAGAGCATATGGCAAAAAAAGAATTAACGCTTCAGGAGATAGAGAAGGATTACATCCTTAAAATACTTGAAAATACCCGCTGGCATCTCGGCAAGGCATGCGAGATACTGGGAATTTCAAGGCCAACGCTCAGGCAAAAATTAAAAGATTACGGCATTGACCATCAATCGAGATTGTAATTACTGGCATTTTTTTTGCATAAAAGATTTTTATGAAAAACAGGGGTTTTAAGACCCTAAATGAGGTAAGAAGGGAACATATCATAAAAGTTCTCAATGCCACCGGGTGGAATATTAAAAAGGCATCAGCCATTCTTAACGTAACCGAATCCTTTTTAAAAAAAGAGATAAGGCAGTTAAAAGAACCTGTTATAGATGATCATACAATAAAAAAAGACAACCAGTAACACAGGTTGAAAGAAAATTTCAAATTTTGAAAAAAACATTCAATCAAAAGTTTCAATTTTTAGAAATACCCTTTTTAAAAACTTCATAAAATAAGATTTTTCAACGTGAAGGCATATGGCATAGTTATTGCAATCAAAAATACATTTCAAAAATCAGACAAAGAGGGGGGTAATATGAAGAAATTAGTATATGTTTTACTCTATGTTTTTTTGGTCACCGTATTTATTTTAACAAATGGTGGTGTTTCTTATGCTGCTGAAAACCCAATTGTTATAGGTGCTCCATTGGCTACTGCATTTCTGTACGGCTGGGATGCGGAAAGGGGTATAAAGCTTGCTGTTGAAGAGATTAATGCACAAGGCGGGGTTAAGGTAGGTGACAAAAAAAGACCTTTTAAGGTGGAAGTGATAGATACAAGGGACCTTGAGCCAGGTGTGCCTGTAAGTGAGGCACTGCTTGCTGTAGAAAAACTGATCCTTGAAAAAAAGGCTGATTTTATTGTAGGCGGTCCTGTTAGGTCAGAAGCTGCCCTTGCTGCCATGGATCTCCTATCAAAATACAAAAAAATAAGCATTGTAACTACTGGAACGCTTACCCCTTTATATAACAAAAGGGTTTTGGATAACTATGACAAGTACAAATACTGCTTCAGAAATTCCAATAGCTCCCTCAATATGATGAATGAGTTTATAACACTTCTTGAAAGCATGAAAAAGACATACGGCTTCAATAAGGCATACATTATGGTTCAGGACGTGGAGCATGCCCGTAAGGGCGGTGAATTTATGAAAAAAGGACTAACAGATAAGGGTTGGCAGATAATTGATATGAAGATATACCCTACAGGGAATACAGATTATTCCCTTGGCCTAACAGAGGCAAAAAATAAAGGTGCTCAAATTTTGTTTATCTGGATGGATATGCCTGAAAGCGCCGTGTTACTAAAACAATGGAGTGATATGAAGGTAAAGGCAATCCCACTGGGTTTTGTCTGTGCTGCAGAACAGCCCGGCTTCTGGAAGGCAACAGGCGGAAAAGGTGAATACTTAATCGTCAATGTATGCAATGGAGGGAATGCACCTGCAAAGATTACACCCTGGACCATGAAGTTCGTTGAGGCATATAAAAAGAGATGGGGTTTAGAACCTGAAGGTTACGGCACATCTTCAAGCTATATGGCAGTATACCAGCTAAAAGAGGCCATAGAAAAGGCAGGTACCTTGGAACCTGATAAGGTGATAAAAGCTCTTGAGACACTGGATTTAATGGGTGTATACGGAAGGATGAGATTTGATAAATCCCATCAGATAATACCGTCTTTTGATCCAAAAGAAGGTGCTGTAACATGTATATTCCAGTGGCAGGCAGGCAAAAGGGTCCAGATATTCCCACCAAAGGTTGCCGAGGGAAAGATAATGTTGCCGCCCTGGATGAAATAAAAAATAGGAGGGGTTAAGTGGAAATCCTTGTATATGGAATCATAAACAGTATAACTTTGGCTATTATTTCCCTTGGTTTCACCCTTGTTTACAGTATAAGCAGATTACCTAATTTTGCCCACGGTGCACTCTATATAACAACAGGATACATCACCTGGTTGTTTTTAAATCGACTTGAAGGATTTCCATACCCCTTTGCCATTTTTCTCGGTATAGCCATAACATGTATAATAGGCGCCCTTATCTACCAGTTAATATTGATCAGGATAAGGGGGATGGAGATCTCTGAGATAATAGCAACCTATGCAATTGGCCTTGCAATTCTCGAGGGTTTAAGGTGGGGGGGATTAAGGGGTATGACCTTTACCCTCCCCGTATTCTATCCAGGTGCTATAGAAATTTTTGGGGTATCAGTGGATTATCAGAGGATTATCATAGTAATTGTAGGTGTATGTACCTTTATCCTCTTATATCTCTTTACCCATTTTAATAAGATAGGTCTTGCATTAAGGGGAATAGCACAGGATGAAAGGGCAGCAATGATGCTCGGCATTGATTCAGATACGACTGCTATAATCTCTCTTGCAATTGGGTCAGGGCTTGCAGGATTTGCAGCTATTCTACTTTTGCCCCTGGGAAACATAATTGTTGAGGCAGGTTATAATGTGTTGATCTTTGCAATTGCAGTTTGTGTTATAGGCGGTCTCGGTAGCTGGGCAGGGACCATATTGGCATCATTTATTATTGGCTTTGCCCAGATCTTAACAGAGCATTTTTTATCAAGTCATTATCAGATGGTGGTTGCCCTTCTTGCTATCATTGTAACGCTTTTAATAAAGCCATCAGGAATATTTGGTAAGCAGAAAGAACTCGAAGAGAGGGTTTAGATTATGGAAACCAAAGTTATGGAAATGATGCGAAAAGAGAGAATTGACAGGGGAATTAAAGTAAGAACAGAGGGTATATATGCTATCTCGGCCATACAAGAGATTCTGTATCTTCTGGGACCGAGGCTTCTACTGATAGTGGGCGTGCTTTTATTACCTTTTTTTCTTGAGCTTGCCCCATACTGGAAAAGGGTTATAAACATTATGTTTGTTTATTCAATCCTTGCTATTGCATTTGATTTTCTTGCCAACTACGTAGGACTTGTTTGTCTGGGGGGTGCATTCTTTGTTGGTGTTGGAGGTTATTTATCGGCCATATTTAACTCTTATTTTCATTTTCCCATTTATCTATCGATTCCCATAGCAACTATACTGGGTGCTGCATTTTGCACATTAACAATACTTCCATGCCTGCCATTAAGGGGTGTTTATTTTGCAATAGTGACACTTATGTATCCTTTACTTGCCACCCGTGTAATTGAGGCATTAAATATCCTGGGGGGCACAAATGGGATTTCAGGTGTTGACAGTTTTCCACATCAATACGTGGAACATTATGCCATAATAATTATAATGCTTGTTTGTCTCTTTGGTATGAGGAGGTTTGTTAATGAGGATATAGGTCTTGCAGTAAGAGGGGTAAAGGATAATGACCAGGCAGTTAAGGCATCTGGTATAAGTATTACATATATAAAGACCCTGGCAGTATTTATTGCATCCCTGATGGGTTGCTTTGGTGGTGCATATATTGCCCATCTGTATATGTGGGCAGGGCTTTCTTTATTTGCCCTTGATTTTTCCATAATTCCTATTGCCTCAGTTGTAATAGGTGGTGGAGGCACACTTGTTGGAGCAGTTATAGGCAGTTTTATTCTCGTTCCACTTTCTGAATTTTTAAGGTTTTTCGGCACATTCAGAATTGTTATTTACTGTGCAGCCCTTACTGCTTTTATTGTTTTCAAAAGTGAGGGTTTGATGGTGTATTTACAGAGAAAATATCATCAATTTGAAAGATGGGTAAAGGTATGAAAAATAACGTAATAATTTCAGTAAGAGGTATAAGCAAAACCTTTGGCGGACTAAAGGCATTAATGGATGTGAGTTTTGATGTCCATGAAGGAGAAATCTTTGGAATCATAGGGCCAAATGGTTCTGGGAAAACAACCCTTATAAACTGTATAACCGGATTTATTAAGCCAGATTCCGGTAAGGTATTATTTCAGGGAAAGGATATTACAGGGCTTGCACCACACAAGATTGCCCATATGGGTATTACAAGGACTTTCCAGATTATGAGGCCTTACTATTCTTTGCCTGCATATAAAAATCTCATCATTCCTTTGTGGTCTCCGAGGGCAAGAAAATTAGGGGGCTGGCGTGGTGGTGGCAAACATGGTGACAGGGATACCGTGGCAGTGGATATACTTGAAGAAATAGGATTTGAAAGGGATTCAAGGGTTCCATATAAGCTTGCATCCACACTGCCAACGGGATATCAAAAAAGGCTTGAACTTGCAAGATGTATTGCTTTAAGACCAATTATAATATTCTGCGATGAAGTATTTTCAGGGCTGAGCATGAGTGAGATTGCAGGAATGATGCCTCTTATAGAAAAATTAAAAATGGATGGTATCACCCTTATCATGGTTGAACACAGATTAAGAGAACTTTTCAAGGTTGCAGATAGGGTTATGGCTTTAAATTTTGGTGAAAAAATAGCAGAGGGGGATTATACAGAGGTTATAGAAGACCGAAGGGTAAAGGAAGCATATCTGGGAAGTGAAGAGGTATAGACTATGTTAGAAGCAAACGAACTTATGGTTTTTTACGAAAATATGCTTGCATTAAACAACGTAAGCATAAAGTGTAATGACGGCCAGATTGTGGGTATTTTTGGTTCAAACAGTGCAGGGAAAAGCACCCTCATGTATATGCTGTCAGGTATCATTCTCGACATAAAAAAGAAAGAAGAGATGAAAGGTGGCGAGCGTATAAGCGTATTCGGCTCAATCTTTTTAAATGGTGAAAATATGACCAATCTAAAGCCTCATATCAGGGCAAAAAAAGGGATAATTTTATGTCCTGAGAGGCGAAGAATCTTTCCAGAGAGTTCTGTGCTTGAAAATTTGAAAATAGGTTCTTATCTCACAACAAAAAAGGAGACAAAAGAGAATATAGATTATGTGCTCCATCTGTTTCCCCGATTAAAAGACCACATCCACAGACAGGGGGGATTTTTAAGCGGTGGTGAACAGCAGATGCTTGCCATTGGCAGGGCACTGATGGCAAATCCTAAAATACTTCTTCTTGATGAACCCTTGCTTGGACTCAGTCCTGCCTATCAAAAAATAGTTATTGATGGGACAAAACAGATAAGGGATACAAGGGGTATAAGCATAATTATAACAGAGCAATATGCAAGACCGGTACTACCCATTATTGACTATGGATACATAATGGAGAATGGTTCAAGCGTATTATCAGGCACAAAAGAAGATCTATTGGATAATCCAGATGTAAAATCCGCATATTTTGGAGTTTAAGAGGATAAACTATGAGAAATTTTGAAAAAGAATACACATTTACACGTTTTGAGGAAATGGTTGAAAAATATCCTGACAAAACTGCACTTATCTATTTAGGCGAAAGGTTTACCTATGGAAGATTAAGCATGCTTATAGACAAATTTGCGTCAGGACTTATGAATTTTGTAGGAATTAAAAAGCAGGAGAAGGTTTTACTCTATATTCCCAATTGCCCTCAATGGATTATTTCAAATTTTGCCATAAACAAAATAGGTGCTGTCACGGTACCTGTATCACCCATATACACAGCATATGAAATCTCCTATATGGTAAAAGATGCCGATGTAAAGGCTATAATCTGCCTCGATACAAACTTTGGCTATGTAAAAGAGGTGATGAAAGAAACAGGTCTTGACAGGGTGATTGTTACAAACCTTGTTGACCTTTTACCATTCTGGAAAAAGGCAATAGGATACCTTTTTGATAAGGTTCCAAGAGGTGCTATTGAAAAAAACGATAAGATTATGCCGTTTAATAAAATTTTATATAAAAGCACCACAAAGCCACCAAAAATAGATATAGACCCATACAATGACCTTGCATATATCATGTATACTGGAGGCACAACGGGTTTTCCAAAAGGTGTACCTGGAAATCATGCAGGAGAAGTATCCTATATATGGGATATAATGGATGATGTTATAGGTCCGTATGTGGACGAAGGAAAAGATACAGTCATTATGGTGAACCCTTTGTTTCATATAATGGCAAAGGGTTTTACAATAGCATTTGGTTTTAATTTTGGAAATAAGGTTGTTTTGATGCCTACACCAGAAGTGGATGCTGTCCTTGCTGCAATAGAGAGATATAAAGTCAAATGGATGCTCGGTGTTCCAGCCCTATACAGGATGATACTCGAAAATGATAGGCTCGACCAGTATGATTTAAGCTCTTTAAGATACTGTTATTGTGGTGGAGATGCATTACCTGTTGAGGTATTTAACAGCTGGAAGGATCGTTACCATATACCGATTTATCAGGTTTATGGTTCCACAGAAATCGGTCATGTTGCATACAGTCTTCTTGACCGTGAGCCAGGACCAAAGACAATAGGTACACCACTAAAGACAAGGAAATGTATGGTGGCAGACCAAGACACCCTCGAACCCCTGCCAACAGGTGAAGTAGGTGAACTCCTCATCACTTCACCCTACACTATTAAACAATACTGGAAAAAGCCTGAGGAAACAGAACGTTCGTTTATAAACTTAAACGGTGATGTATATTACCGAATGGGTGATTTTGTATCCATGACAGAAGATGGGCAACTCCATTTCATGGAAAGGACTGCAGATGTTATTAAATACAAGGCATACAGGGTATCTGCATCTGAAGTGGAGGCAGTGCTACAGGATCACCCCACTGTAATAGGTGCATGTGTTATAGGCATCCCTGATCCAAAGGTGGGAGAACGTATAAAGGCGATAGTAGTATTAAAAGAAGATGCAAAAGGCGTGGGAAGCGCTGAACTTATAAAATGGTGCAGGGATAGATTAGCACCTTATAAGGTTCCCCAGTATATCGAATTCAGGGATATGTTACCTAAATCAAAGGTAGGAAAACTCCTCCGTAGAGAAATAAGGGACGAAGAAAAGAGAAAGCTGGAAAAACAAAAGAAAAAAACAGTCCAGTAGAGATTTTAAAGAATTGAATTCTGTAAGGCTCTAAAAGCAAGAACATATCATTTTTGCTTTATCTATAATAACTATTGTCTCTGTTTATAAAAAACAAAGCTTGTTTTTGATTTTTTTAAATGCTATATGTGTTGAGTGGCTAAATGAATATCTTTCAGGTGTTAAATGGCAGATTTAAAAACCCCTTATCTAACTATTGATATAATCATTCGATACAGAGGCGGGATTGTTCTCATAGAAAGAAAAAATTATCCATTTGGCTGGGCATTACCGGGAGGTTTTGTGGATGTTGGTGAATCCCTTGAAAATGCAGCAGTACGGGAGGCAAAGGAAGAAACATCCCTTGACGTAAACCTTATAGAACAATTCTATGCATATTCAAGGCCAGATAGAGATCCACGTTTTCATACAGTATCTGTTGTTTTTATTGGAGAGGGTAAGGGAGAGCTAAAAGGAAAAGACGATGCAAAAAAGGCAGAGGTATTTACAGAAGACAATCTTCCCGAATTGATTGCCTTCGATCATAGAAATATCCTTAATGACTATTTTTATTACATAAAGACAGGAAAAAGGCCTATCATAAAAAAATAACGGTTTAGGAAACAGGTTTTAATATCATCCCTGTCCAGGCATTTTTGCATTCTTCTGCAATGCATTTAAAATCTTCAAACTCCTTAAAAGCCTGTTTTTTTTCCTTCCTTAAAATTCCGGAGATTATGATAAGGCCTTCTCTTTTTATTCGGTTTTTTATGTTTTCCCCATATTTTTGGAACGTCCTTATATCGAGGTTTGCAAGGATAATATCAGATAGACCCCTTATATCATTAATATTGGCGCATACAATGTCTATATTTCCAAGTCCGTTTAGATCTATATTTTTCTTAGCCGAAAGCACTGCATCAGGGTCATTATCCACTGCCACCACCCTTTCTGCACCGAGCATGCTTGCATATATGGCAAGTATCCCTGAACCACAGCCCATATCCATTACATCCTTATTTTTAAAATCTATCCTTTGCATAAGTTTCATCATAATCTTTGTTGATTCGTGCCTTCCAGTGCCAAATGCCATACCCGGTTCAATGATTATAGAGCTTACAGGTTTATTCTTTGTCCATGGTGGTACTATCTTAATGCCGCAAACAGTGATGGTTTTAAAGTATCTTTTTGTTATTTCTGAATAGTCTGGTATCTCTTCTTCCTCAATGGTTAGCCCTTTTATCTTAAATCCCGAATCCTTTAAAACTCTTAAAAATGACGCTATATCTTCAGGATAGCACTTAATTATGCCTGTAGTGATGTCTTCTTCGATCCATATGCCTTTTTTTGCATATTTATATATCTCTTCCGGGAGATATTCTTCCGCACCCTTTTCTGTTATTAATGTTAGTTTATAATATTTTTCAGAGCCCCTTTTATTCATTGATACACAATGCTTCCCATCTCTTCAAGGCTATAACCAGCAAAATCTTTGATTTTATTTATGAATTTTGAGTGTTCAAAAAGAAAAAGAAAATCTTTTATGACCTGGCTATGGTAATGTTCTTTCGGTATTACCATGTCGAATTTCTCGTTCATTAAAAAGATGAAATCTATATTCAAAACATGGGCAATATAACCTATACCAAATGCTGCATCTGCCTCGCCCCTTAATACATTTAAACCGGATTGAAGATGGGATTCTACCTCTTTGTTATATCCGTTAATGCTATTTTTATCTATCCCTTCCTCATTCAATAGAAAATCAATTAGCAGTCTTGTGCCTGAGCCTTGATTCCTGTTTAAAAACACTACATCGTTCCCTGTAAGGTCTTTTAATCGATGTATATGTTTTGGATTACCCTTTTGTACATATATACCCTGCTGCCTTGAAAAAAGCCTAAAAACTACATAATTTTTTTCTTTAAGATATCTAAAAATATACGATGGATTATAATCCTTTTTTTCAATATCAAGGATATGGACACAGGACATAATTGCACCTTTTTCTTCAAGGAGCTTTAAGCCGTTTATACTGCCGATAGGTGCATAGAATATCTTTGATGGTGATTCTGCATTATAGATATCAATTATCCTTCTTAACAGTATATCGTCGCTTCCTGCAATAAGTATATGCCTTTTTATTTCTGTATTTTCTAAAATCCATCTATCAATCAGTTCTTTTGTAAATGCCACCTTTCCACCTATCTTTATATGGGGGATTTTTCCCTCCTGGACAAGTTTATAGACCTTTTTTTCGTTAATTTTTAAATAAGCAGAAAGTTCCTTTGCAGACAGAATTTCCATGCCCATTAATTATATTAAGTTTGTCTAACCTTGTAAAGTTATCAATTACCATTTACTTTTTTTACATTTGCTTGATAAACTCTGTAGTGTCAATGAGAGATGTTAGGAATTTAATTATTTTTCAAAAATATGTTATTTTATGTTAATTTTTGTAATTTTTGTTAATTTTTTTACCTTGATTTTCTTAATAAAATGGGTTAATTATGTTCTATGAAAAAGTGTTTCTTATTTCTTGCCGTCTTTTTTTTCACAATATCTATAAATTTGCTGTTTACTAAGGTGGCCTCTGCAAAGACAAACATTATAATTCTTGCCACAACAACAAGCACCCAGGATTCAGGGCTTCTTGATGTATTAATTCCAATCTTTGAGAAAAATACAGGGTATCTTGTAAAGACCATTGCTGTAGGAAGTGGGCAGGCCCTTTCTTTAGGAAGAAGGGGTGAAGCAGATGTGCTTTTAGTCCATTCACCCTACGAAGAAGAGAAATTTGTTAGGGAAGGATACGGCATAAGAAGAAAAATGGTTATGTATAATGATTTTATTATTGTTGGGCCTCCGTCTGATCCTGCAAGGATAAAAGGTATAAAAGGTGCATCAGAGGCGTTTAAAAGGATTGGGGAGGCAAAAAGTCTTTTTATTTCAAGGGGAGACAATTCAGGAACCCATTTAATGGAGATTTCTATATGGAAAAAGTCAAACATAAGGCCGGAAGGCCAGAGATGGTATCACGAGACAGGACTCGGTATGGGGCAAACATTAAACATTGCCTCTGAAAAAAAGGCATATACCTTATCTGATAGGGCCACATTTTTTACCTTAAGAAAAAGGCTTGACCTTCAGATACTTTTGGAAGGTGATTTAATCCTACACAATATATACCATGTCATTGAGGTAAACCCGAAAAGGTTTAAAAGTATAAACAATGTAGGAGCCCGTGCGTTTTCTGATTTTTTGACCTCGAAGGAGGCACAATCTGTAATCAAAACATTTGGACAGGATAAATATGGAGCACCCATCTTCTTTTTAGGTGTAAAACATAGATAATAAACAAGGTGTTAGATGGATCTTATTAAAGAAGGTATATTAAAGGCAATAAAACTCCTTATAAGTCTTGATAGAGAGATAATAGATATAACCTTCCTTTCCTTCAAGGTGTCAGGTATTGCTACTTTTATCAGCGTTATCATAGGCGTATCAGCAGGCACCCTCATTGCCCTGAATGAATTTCCTGGAAAGAGGATTTTGGTAAGCCTTGTAAATACTGCCATGGGATTACCCCCTGTGGTTGTTGGACTTTTTGTTACAATTTTTTTATGGAGAAATGGACCCCTTGGTTTTTTAGGCATCCTTTATACACCTTATGCAATAATTGTGGCGCAGTCTGTAATTGCCACGCCCATTGTAACAGGTATAACAGTGGCTGCCATACAGCAGATTCCAAAAAAGATGCGCCTTCAGATTTTAAGCCTCGGTGCATCAAGGATGCAGATGGTATGGATGCTGTTAAAAGAGGCAAGATTGTCATTACTTGCTGCAGTAATGGCAGGCTTTGGCGGGGTCATATCTGAAATTGGTGCATCTATTATGGTGGGCGGTAATATAAAAGGTTATACCCGTGTTTTGACAACTGCCACGGTAATGGAGACAAGTAAAGGCAATTTTGATGTTGCCATTGCCCTGAGTATAATTCTACTTCTTCTTGCATATTTTATAAACCTGATTCTTACCCATATGCAGCAGAGAGGACATAGGAGGTAAGATGATAAAGAATCCGGGAAAACAAAATGCCTGTAATTGAAGCAAAAGATATTTCGGTCAACAGGAAAGAACAGAAAATTTTGAATATTTTCAATATGAGAATAAAGGAGGGAGAGGTTGTTTCCTTAATTGGACCCAATGGAGCAGGTAAATCCACCCTACTTATGACTTTGTCCTGTCTTTACAGGAAGTTTTCAGGCAAAATCCTTTTTAAAGGTCTGGAGGTAGGGAAAGATATAACCCCTTTTGAATATAGAAGAAACATCAGCATGGTTTTTCAGGAACCTTTGCTTTTTAACACTACAGTATTTGAAAATGTTGCATCAGGACTTAAGTTCAGAAGGTTTAATAGAAAAGAGCGCAGAAAAATTGTCTATGAAAATCTTGAAAGATTTGGCATTACACATCTAAGCAACCGTCTGGCAAGGACAATTTCAGGGGGTGAGGCACAGAGGGTAAGCCTTGCCAGGGCATTTACCATAAGGCCTAACATCATATTTCTCGATGAGCCCTTTTCATCCCTTGATAAACCCACAAAAGATGGGCTCATGGAAGACCTTGGGCGTAACATAAGAGATTTAAAAATCACAGCAATATTTGCCACCCACGATAGGGATGAGGCATTAAGACTGTCGGAAAGGGTTATAGTTTTAAATCAAGGAGAGATAGTTCAAGATGGCTCACCCAATGATGTAATGAATTATCCCTGCAATGAATTCGTTGCCTCTTTTTCAGGCATGGAGACCATACTTTCTGGAACTGTGGTAAAAAATGAAGGGGGCATAATAACCGTTTTAGCATCAGGTGAGTATATCGATGTAGCGGGTGATATAGCAGCTGGTAAAAAGGTAATCCTGTGTATTAAACCAGAGGATATTGTGCTTTATCCTGTATCACAAAAATTAAAATCAAGTGCAAGAAATACTTTTACAGGCACTATCACAAGAATTGTCCCTTCTCGCTTTTATCAAAAGATTTACATTAACTGCGGTTTTCCCCTTGTTGCATACATAACAAACAGCTCTGCAATGACCCTTGAAATTGCAGAGGGTATAAAAATCAGGGCATCTTTTAAGGCAACATCAGTGCATTTGATAAAACAATGATTATTTTCATACTGCTCTTTTTTATAAAAATTTACAATCTATATCCTTTATTGTGTTTTTAAGCCTGTTTTTGTCAATAAAAAAGCATTACTTAATACCGCTAAGTCACGGGCATTAAGCCTTTTTTGGATATCTTTTTTCTAATCTGAATGCCATAACATATTTTTAGTGATATAGAAAAGGTTTCTACTTAAGCTCATTCAGTATCTTTTTTGTAATATCTACAGAATCCTTCAGGTGCACAATGCCTGCTTGATTTCTTTCAAAAATAATAGCATATCCCTCCTTCTCGGCAATATTTTTGATAACCGAACCAATATTGGCAAAGGCCTTTTGAGTGAGCTCCCTATCCATTTTTTTGAGTTCAGAATCAATATCCTCCCTCAATCTCTTTAGCTCTATTAACTCCTTCTCAAGCCTGTCTTCCATTGCCTTTTTATCAGAGGCTGATAGGCTCTCCATCTCTTTTCTGAATTTATTCTCAATACTTTTTATGGAATCCTCCTTATCTTTTAAGAGCCTTTTTTTTGCCTCGATGCTTTTTAAAAACTCCTGCCTGTAACCTTCTATGGTCTTTGATTCCCGCATAATCCTCTGGATGTCAAAGACCCCGATCTTCAATTGCTGGGCAGAAAGGTGTGGGGCAAGAAAAATCAGAGAGAAAAAGAAAATAGATGCATAGAATACCACTTTTTTATTCACCACTAAATCCTCCTGGTGTTTTTTTACTTATCCTATCAGCTATGAGCCATAATTATGAGCTACCTCGCCACTCCTGCCGCAGTGCCCGTAAATGTCCCTCCTGTGGGACTTATATTTCCAGCTGCTGCGCCCTTAAATGTAAAGGCAGGGTGCTGATTCCCTGTTAATGTATTAGCTGGAGCACTTCCATTTGTCACAGTGGCAAGCCATTTATTAGATGCTGTGTCCCATGTTTTTACATTAAAGTTAGCGCTTACTCCAGTTCCAGAAGTAAGACCTACATTAGCATTTACTGGATTACCAGAATAGCTGCCACCTACACTGTTTGTTGCCCATATCTTGGGTGCCTCCGTTGAGTTTGTGGTTGACCTGAAAAATTTTACATTATTCATGGACACATTAATGCTATTCCCGTTATTTGACCAGGAACCATTGAGGTTTACACTACCCACTTCAACGGCCGGGATGCCGAGGGCTTGGAGCTTTGCCCTTCCTTCGTCTGACGCTGCAAGGGTGAGATATGTGTTTGTCTCTATAGCTACACCAAGCCCACCTATCTGGAACGCAGTTAAGGTTGGGTCAAAACTTCCCTTTACATCTCCCACCGAGACCCAGGTGGCTGGCTGTGGTGGATTAAGGTCTGCTCCGTAACCCCTTGCGCTACCTGTAAGTATATTACCTGTCTTAGTGCCATCACTTATATTACCAGCTATCCTTGTTGAATCCATGTATTCAAATGATGTAGTCCAGGATGCGCCTGGATCTGTGCCCTGTGCACCAAGGCCTATATTCCACACACCAAAACTCCCTTGTGTCTCATCATATAGAGACATATAGTGCAAACCATATTTAAATTTATCTCCTGCAATTATGGTGTCGTTTACCTTTAATGATGCAACACCACCACTATCTGGATTTATATCAGTTCGATGTAAATAATTATCAAGGGATAAATATGGGATGAGTTTATCCATCAAAAACACAGGATATATATAGCCCTCGCCCTGCCACATCCCGATATCATCATATACCATACCAGTAAAGGCACCCATCAAAAAGCCTGCCTGTGATGTTGTTTCATTTATGCGTTTCAGATATATAGCCCTTATCCCGCCATCTATTAAACCCTGTGACTCATAACCTCCAATATATCCAACATATGCACCCTGTCCATCAAGTGTTGTATTGGTATTGTTCTTGACATTATGGCTTACTATCTCTGTTGCAAAATTAACAGGCTTTTCATACCATTTATCGTATTCACCAAGAAAATAGACTGTTACAGGAGAACTTGAAGTTGCTGTCCAAAGGTCTCCCACACCACCCATGATTGCAGAGATATCACTTATATCATTGAATCCCCAGCCGCTATATGTATTATTAGGTGCCGGGTAACCTTTATTTTGTGCAAGGGTACTGAAAAACTCGTGACTGAAGGAATCAGGATAGTCTGTGCCTGTTGTGTATTCTGAGAATGTGTTGTTAGATTTAGTATAGGTATATTCAGACCACATGGGTGTGGAAAAAGGACCTATATCCTGCTCGTATTTCCTCTGGGTTATAGATGTCTTATTGGCGTCGCTGAAAAAGCTTATCTCCCCGTATCTTGCCTCGTTATTGAAGGAGTACCAGTACTGATCGTAACCAGTCTCTCCTCCAGTATAGTAGCTACCTGAGTGCTGCTCTGTAAAGCGTATTGTAGAGCTATCAAAATGGCTGGCAAAGGTAAGATACTGGGTTGTTTTCCAGACACCGCCCATAAAACCCTGCCAGGAATATGTTTTATATGATTCAACGGTTGATCGCTGTTGATAGACACCGAGGATGCCCACATCACTTATGGTGCCCATCTTTGTCATGGTCATGAACTTACCCACATCAACTGCACTTTCTGTGCGAGCATTAATCACACCGTCTGTTAAGGTGCCATTAATAGATGGGACAAGCATTGTCCCTAAATCAGGTTGCCAGTAACCATAAGAATCCTTATAATTTCCAAAGTAGCCTCTGCCTGCTATTGCTCCTACCCAGGTGCCAGGCAATGTCTGTGTTGTTACTCCAAAGCCGGCTGTCCAAATAGTGGTTCCAAAGATACCCCAGTCCTGACCTTTTATATGCCTTGTAGCCCCTGAATTTGAAAAGGGCTGACCCAGGAAAGAGCCTGAATCACCTGAAAGTCGGCCAAAGATGTGTGTCATAATGGGTTGCTCGATAATATTGCTACTTAAATTGTCTATCGTTACCCCTTCTGGATTACTTGAAAAATTACTGTTCATAACCCGTGAAGTGAGAGTCCCTTGTGCATCCCACATGCCAATATCTTTGTAGAAATTTCCTGTAAATAGTTGCGGATGCCATAATATGCCTGCTGTTTGATTATTGGGTCCTATGTAGAGACCGTGCATTGCCATCTGGACACCTCTGGTATCATCTGCTATAAAGCCTGTAAGGGTCACTCCATAGGCGCCACTGGCAGTTCCTCCTTCAATATAAGGAGTATAGAATTTGCCAAAAAGAAGTGGTGTTGTTAAAATTGTCGGTTTTGTATAATCATTATCATAGGCATTATACTTGCCTATAATTGAAACAGGTGCCCCTCCTGTATTCCACGGATAACCTGTCATACCAGCTATTGCGGAAAGATTGTCGTATGGTCTATTTTCAAGTATATCGATAAATAATGGCCATTTTGAATACCACTTTGGCATGAATGTGGGGTCATTAGGATTCATCCAGGTAGGTAGCTCACTTATTTTATCTATGCTCAAAACATCCCAGTGGTCCGATGGATAGAATTTCCCATTCTCCTCTTGGATATACATTGTATGATTAGAAAAATAGTATTTTTCAGTTAAAAATGCATAATCATCACTTACCTGCCCCATGCCCATGGCATCAGTCTTTATGTAGCTGAACTCGTAGTTATAATAGCCTGAAGGTTTATAGTAACTATTTAAATATTGTGTGAATTCTGCCTCATAGAATGTCCCGGGCAGTGCGCGCCAGAGCTGGACCTCTTCTGAAGTTTGAAACCTCAGGCTGGTTGTAAGTGGTGTGCCTGTGTAGCTGCCTATTGCCTGACCGATCCAGGTTCCGCTCCCGCCACTATTTACACCTAAGAATTTTCCTTCCATGTCATAGAGGCGTATTGATGTGAGTGCCTTACCTGTTATATCACCCCTTATCTCCCCTGTATCAGTCCAGGTGCCGCTTGCGCTTGCAAGCCAGTAACCTTCATTATTTGATAAATCAAAGCCACCAGTACCTCCTAAGGTTGCACTCCAGATTGGATTGCCCGTGGGTTTCCCTGAATATGAATTTGGGATATTGCTGTTGCCAAACTTTAAGTTGAAGATACCAAAAGGCAGGGATTGCCCTGAGATAGACAAGTACAAAGTATCACCATACCCAACATCCTGTCCAGAGAAGCTTCCTTCCCCACCAAAGCTCCCTGACAATTTTCCATACATATCTCCATAATCATAACCAAGGTTTGCTGGATCGAGACCTGATTCAAGTTGGGTTGGAGTGAGGGTACCGCTTATACCCCACATCGGTTTTGGAGAAATCTCATAATAGGAGCCGGTGAATGTCCCTTTCATGATGCCGGCAGTGACTAAACCAGTGGTTGCATCCGGTGCACTAATATAGAGTGCCCGGATTGTTCCATCAGATATGGTGCCTACAGTCGAGGCATCTCCGCCCTTCCAGATAGCACCTGCAAACCCTTTTTCAATTGCGCCTGCAGTATAAGTATAACTACTCGAAATAGATGAATTCATAAGATAATGGGCTAAATTAGAAG
>Ga0272448_1000290_pt1 | contig 79852 bp, 92 predicted proteins | sample YNPCB0191_FD_202220 | JGI IMG/M metagenome (GOLD analysis project Ga0272448, IMG submission 202220) | Hot spring sediment microbial communities from Yellowstone National Park, WY, United States - YNP-CB-019-1 | ecosystem: Environmental > Aquatic > Thermal springs > Hot (42-90C) > Sediment...
TATATATATAGCGAAATTTGTTATTAGCGATGTTACTCCTTAATTTTAAGTAAGACAAAGTTCAGTTTGATAAAAATTACCCGTTGCTGTAGCAACGAAACGAACTTCTTGCTCTCAAACAGGAGTTCGTGAGATGTCCATAATGCTCCACCATTCAAGACAGCTCCCGAACTTTCTGCACGGGTAGCTATCAATGCAAAAGGTGAATTGAGTTCCATATCAACTATTGTTCCGTCCTCTATATTCAATCGTTTGATCACTGTTTCGCAGAGTAAACGCTTCTCATCAAAGTTGGCCTTGTCATAGAGGAAGTCGAATTCAGTTGCGAGCTGCAGCGCCACTTCAAAATCAGCTTTGATCAGATTCTGCTGCTGGCTAATCACGTCAATCGTATTCTTGAGCTTGGCTCTCTCTGCTTGAATGCGAGCTCTGTGCTCTTTGTAATCGCTCTTGGAGATCTCTTCTTCAAGAAATAACTGCTGCAGGTTCTTCTCCATCTTCTCAAGCTTTAATAACCTGGCCTCCGTTCTTTTAAGGTTGCCATCTGAATTCATCTCGTTCTTGAACCAGTTCTCAAGGTCTTTTCTCAGCTGCTTGCCTGCCTCTTTGGTGATGGTGATCTTCTTAAACAGTCCGGGCAACTGATCATCGATTTGTTTGGTGTTGTAGAAGATGTGCTGGCCTTTCACCATGGCCTTGCTGCGGTAGTAGCTGACGCCCTTTTTGACGTGGGTCTCAGCCCAGCAGCCGCTTTTGGCATCGTTGGAGTATAACAGCCCGCGCAACAGGTACTTATGATGCAGTGTACGCTGTCTGAACTTATCGTGCTCCTTCAGCACTTCCTGTACCTTGTAGAAGGTTAACTCATCTACCAGAGGTGGATGAGCACCTTTTGTGGGCGTATCGCCTTTCTTGAGCCAGGTCTCGCCCAGATAGAAGCGGTTATGAAAGATATTGCTCCATTGTGTACCAGGTATGAATCCGCCCCGCTTGCTCTTGATGCCCAGTGAATCGGCATGCTCGGCCCAATCATGCAGGGTCCACTTGCCGGTGGCCATCTCTCTGAAAGCCTCAGTGATAAAAGGTCCCTTTTCAGGGTCGACCTCTATCCAGGATGAAGTCTTATCCGAGACGTTCTTATATCCAAGCGTAACGGGTTTGGGCCAGCCGCCGTTCTCAACCTTCTTCTGCATTCCCTTCTTGACTTCGATGGCCAGGTTCTTGGAGTACCAGGTGCTGATGATCTGCATCATCCTGCGGCTGATATATCCTGCAGGGGTCGATGCATCACCCGGCTCGCTCAAACTCTCAACTACTATGTCCAGGTCTTCCAGTTCCTTCTCGTAGACGACAAAGTCGTAATCGTTGCGGGCGAAGCGGTCGAACTTATGCACGAGGATAACGTCGAACTCTTTATTCCTGGCTGCAGATATCATTCTCTGAAAATCGGGGCGCTTGTCGGTCCTGGCGCTCTCGCCAGCATCGACAAACTCCCTGACCACTTGCCAGCCCTTGCCCTGGGCATGATAGCGGCATCTCTCAAGCTGGAATGGGATGGAGAGATCACGCTCTGCCTGTTCTTCAGTCGATACCCTGGCATAGATGCAGCAGCGCAGGTGTTTATTGTTCATGTCTGTTGCCATGTTAGCTTCTCCGGTCAAACAAAGCTATTGTTTTGCCATCTTTCCGTCTCAGCTGCGGTAGCAAAGTCGCTCATTCTCTTTTGGCACAGATCTTCGGGCACCCCGAAGTATTCAATGATTTCACACAGAGGAAGATTCTCGACCTTGATGAGTTCTTCTTCCGGCATGAGGATATGGGCTGCGCAGCAGTCAGCATTATTCTCCTGTTGGCGCAACGATGACTTCTGCCATGAACAGAAGGTCAACTGATTGCCGCAATGCATGAGGTGATGCCCCAGTGCATGGGCTATCAGGAACCGACGCTCAGTTATATCCAATTCCAGGGCGATTCCTATCCATCTTCCCTGTTTAACCTCCTTAACGGGTTCGATAAATGGCCAGGTGATACATTCACATCCCTCAACACTGGCCAGCCACTCCATATCCAGCGGGAAACTCAGGGCAGGATGGCGCAAATGCACCTGTTTAGCTTTCTTTATGGCAAGAATGCTCAATTCGTCCTCCGGCCGGTATGCGCGTTTACTTCTGTTTTTCTTCCAGTTCACGCCTGCGTTTACGTCTCTCTTCTTCCAGCGTGAACTTGATAAAAGCCTTGACCCTCTCCCTGGCCTCTCCTTCTGTCAGCCTGTCCACCTGGCGGAACATCAGTTCAAGCTCGGGGTCTTTGAGGTCCAGATCACCGACCCTCTCCCAGGGATAGCTATTCAACGTCCCGGCCTCAGCCGAGTATATATCAGCAACCTCAATGTCGAGATATTTGGACAAGCCGGCCACGATTTCACCAGCGGGCTGCTTGTTACGCCCATTTTCAATAGAGGTGATGTTCTCCATGCTGGTGCCGGCCAGCTTGGCCAGCTGCCTCTGCGTCATATTTGCACGAAGCCTTGCTTCCCTAATCAGCTGCCCCAGACTTATTGGCAAGGATTTCACCCTCTTTTAAATTTTTACGTTTTGGTAATAATATCACCAATATTAGTATCTGTCAACAGGTTTTTGACCTGCCGAAATGAGCTGTTTTCAGCCGAATACAGATTGTATTTGAGCCTCCATCGTGGTGACAATCTCACCTTGACAACATCAATATAGCATAGTGATATTATAACTATACCACGGAGGACCGCAACATGAAAAGCAAACCGACAGTGGTTGGCAGAGATAAGGTTTCGATCAGGGTCCAGCTATCAAGGAAGGACTATGAGGATTTGTGCAAGGTAGCTGAAGATGACAGGACTGATCTTAGCAGCCTGATGAGGCGGGCTGCCGTCCGCTATTACCTGATAAACGGTGGCATGAAAGGAGCACGGAGGTCTAAGCGTGAGCGGCATTAAGCTAAAGCCCCGCATTGAAGATCAACCAGAGATGACTCTGGATGCAGATCCGGCTGCGATGGGAAGGCTCAAGACGCTCGTGCAGCTGGCCATCACCATCGGCAGGCGAGAGGGATTGATCGGAAAAGAGGCATCTAAATGAGCTTGAGGCCAACTACCAGGTGCAGGGAATACCGGGAAGGCCGCATCGGGCGTTACCGCTGGTACCTCTGCCGTCAATGTCATGCCAAGTTCAGAGTGTTTACGAGAGAGCCTCTACCTGAAAGAGAAAAGTTATGTAATAAATGTGCAGGAGGTCAGGATGTCCAAAGTATTAAGTGCACTTGAGAGCACTTCCAGGAATGGCAACAAATATATTGAAGTGGTCTGCGAGGGCGTTGAAAAGAAGATCATCGCCTTCAAGCCTTACAAGCCAGGCGATGATATCCCGGCCGACAAGCTGGAACTGAATGACCGGGGCGATGCCTACATCATCAAATCTGACGGCAAAGGCGGCAAGAGCTACCAGCACAACGATGAGCTGATAGTCGCCCAGGTGGCCTACAAAGCTCTGGTCGACATGGCTGTGGCCGGCAAGATCGATATGTTCGAGAAGAACGCCTACCGGCAGGAAGCTCTCACGGCACTGGGCACGCAGATGGCGCTCACCATCCAGAGCATAGCTGGATCGCTCAAAGGTAAGCCCAGTGACAGTCCAAAACATATTGTAAATGAGAAGCTGACTACAGTGGGACAGCTATTCACGCGGGCTAACGCCAGGTGGGACTTGTATCGTGCCGACGTGCTGAAAATTCTGGGCGTTTCAGACTCCAAAGAAATCACTGATCTGGATGCCGCCTGGAACAAAATTTCCGAGGCCATGGAGCAGAAAGATGAATAGGCGGAATACGATGCAGACAACAAAGGAGGCGGACAATAACCGTCCCCTTTCAAAGGTTGCTACCAGAAGTGGACTCCCTGGTACAAAGGGTGGGTTTTCAAAACATACCATTGCGAATGCCACAGATAGCCATGGAGTTAAGAAATAGGAGACATACGATGCAAATAACAAAGGAACTGACGGTTTTCAAGTTCAATGATCAGATAATCCGCAGAATACCTGGAACTAATGGCAAGATTCTTTATTGTGTCAATGACATCTGCGCTGCGATGGGTGTCGTCAATGTCGCCGATGTAATCAAGAGGCTCCAGAGCAAGGAGATAGATAATATCTATGACCCTGGCGCTAAGGAGATAGACAATATCTATGACCTCTGTAATAGCGACACCGATAATAACGATGTCGCTATTGGAGGCATCACGTGGATCGTTAGCCAAACCTCCGGCGGCGTACAGAAGATGGCCTATACGGATGAGGTCGGGTTGTATGACATCATCAGCAAATCCCGCAAGCCGCTGGCAAAAGTACTTTACCGCAAACTGATAGAGGCGGTGCCGGCCATGAGGGAGTCGACCGGCCGGTCTACCCCTGAGATTGCCTCGACAGATCAGGTAATCCTCGACACGCACAATATTGTCAAAGTCTTTGCATATAAAGTGGATGCACGGTTTAACCGCCTTGAACAAATGGTCTCTGTTATTCAGTCCAATCAGCAGCAAGAGGTCAAACTGCTTAAGGCAGGTACTCTGCCTGCGGTAAGTAACATTGATTGGCGCAGCAGGCTCAATAAGTACATAAGGAACATCTCCCGCAAATTCAACTGGCCGGAGTCCGATTGCTGGAACATGGTTTACTACGAGGACAAATATCGTAATCACCGCGATATCAAAGCCATAGCCAGGAATAGAGGATGCAGATCAATTCAAGTAGCCCAGGAAAATGGATGGTTACAGGATTTGTGTGCCATAGCTAAAGCCATTCTCTCGGGAGAGATCGTCAGCGTTTTCAAGCTGAACTTGGAGTAGTAGACAGGCCTGGTGTCCGGGATAAAACAACCATCGGTGTTTGACCCGGCGCAGACAACCGAGCCAGGCTGCGCCTCCTCACAACCTAATATCGCCCGGCCTCAGTACCCAATGGGGCCGGGCACCTTAAAGTGAATTATGGCAGACAAGATAGCCGAAATATACCAATACAGGGACCTGTCAGGAGTGGTAGTCCATGAGACCGTCCGTTTTACGCCCAAGCGTTTTACACAGCGCAGGCCGGATGGGAAGGGCGGCTACATCTACAACCTGCGGGATATTGAGCCTATCCTCTATCGCCTGCCCAAGATCATGGCAGCCAAGGCCACTACGTCGATCATCATTGTCGAGGGAGAGAAAGACGCTGACAACCTGGCAAGGCTGGGGTCCCAGGCCACTACCAGCCCAATGGGAGCAGGTAAGTGGCGGCTGTCCTATTCCATCTATCTGCAGGACGCCACAATTGTCATCCTGCCCGATAACGACACGGCCGGTATCAAACACGCCGTGCAGGTGATGGAAAGCCTTTACTGGATAACGCAGGGCGTGAAGATCGTGCGTCTCCCCAGTGGCCACAAAGATGTGAGTGACTGGATTGCAGCCGGGGGCACGTCAGATCAACTGGAAGAGATCATGGACGCTGCACATTTCTCTGTGCCGTTGCATGTGCTCAGGGAATATGACTGCACTCTCAAGGCCATGAAGATGCAGGAGCTATTTGATGAAATCCAAAGCCTGCTGGCCAACTCTTTGCCGAGGGATGAATTCAAAGTCCAGCTGATTGAATGGCAGCTGCAGCGCTGGAAAGCAGCATTGGAATACGAAATACCAAAAAAGGGCGGGGTAGATTTGAGTTATGCCACAGCCCGTACTTAGTGATAAAGGATCGAACTATGAGTTCACCTGGACCGAGTATCAACTTACGGCCCATGTCGGGAAGCTGTCCGAAGGCAAGGACGGCACGGTCAAAGGTGAGCTTCGCTTCACCACATCCAATCCTGATTATAACAGTCATTTACTTCAGCAGATATACAACTTCAGCAGTCCCATTGCACAGTCCAAGCTCAAGGCCGTCATGCAATTGCGCTATAAGTGCAAGGTCGATTGGGACAGCGTGCTGGAACAGATTTCCGTCATCACCCTTGAGAGGATGCGTCAAGGTGAGCCGGTCAATGAAATCTGGACAGACGATAAGATCAAACCGCCTGAGTATAAATTGTATCCCATCTTGCCGGAAGGCGAGCCGACCCTCCTGTATGCGGACGGCGGAAGCGGGAAGTCTTACGTGAGTCTGTTTATAGCTACTTGTATTCAGTTACCCTGGGCGAATAACCCTCTGAGCTTTAAGCCCAGGTACGGGAACGTCCTGGTCCTCGATTGGGAAAATGGAGGAGAGAAGGCTATCTTCAGGCTGGCACGTATAAAGGCGGGACACAATCTGCCGGAGTTCAGAATTTATCATCGCAAATGCCGCCTCCCGCTCGATAAAGAAATCGATAGCATCGTGAGCTATGTCAAAGAAAAAGAGGTCGACACGGTCATTATCGATTCTGCCTTTGGAGCTTGCAATGGAGATTTGAACGAAAATGCAACCGCCAAGGCCTTTTTCCAGGCAGTAGCGTATTTGCCGACCACCACTCTTATCCTGCACCACACAGCCAAGGGGCTGAAAAGAACCGACGACAAGACAGCCTACGGATCGGCTTACTTCAACAACGCCGTGCGGTCAAGATGGGAAATAGTGCCTGACTCCGAGCCGGACAACCCCAAACTCAAACTGGCACTATTCAACCGCAAATCAAACGATTCCATGCTTCACAAGCCCATTGGCATAGAGATAGATTTTGTCGACCCATACGGCCCGGTTACCTTCAGGCCAACTGAGATAGCTGGCAATTCCACTTTCGAGGACAGGATGCCGGTCACCAAGCAGAGGATAGCCAGCATCCTCAAACGGGGCCCGATTACAACAAACGATATAGCCAGGGAATTGAACAAGAGCTATCACTCTGTGGCTACCAGGCTGAATGAAATGAGGAAAGAGGGCAAAGTCTTAAGGATGCCGGACGGATCCTGGGGGTTAATCCATGGCGGAAATTGAAGGTTACGGGTTGGGGTTACGGGCTATGGTTACGGGTGGTTACGGCCGTAACTTTGGGGGTTACGGGTGCCGTAACCTTCTAAGGCTAAGCAGCTTCAGTTACGGGCGTAACCATTTACCCGTAACCCGTAACTCGTGGGGAGTATTAATAATATCTTTAGATATTATTAAATACCACGAAGGGGCGTAACTTGGGATTGGGAAGTAATACTGACATATCACCGATCATTAGAGAGTTTGGAACTTGGGCAGTCACCAGCTATGGAGTTGAGTGTTTAGTCCGTTATTACCCGATAGAGAAGGCCAGGCTAAACAAATGTTGGGTTGCACATATGTCTCAGAAAACATGGCTGTCGCCGGACGATTTATACGACCTTGAAAGTGCATTGAACTACGGGAGGACATATTTTCATAAATAGCTGTGATTGAAGCTAAAAGTTGAGGTCATAGAATGATTACCAGGAAACTACGACAAAAAGTGCTTGAAAGGGCCGGTGGCCTCTGTGAGGTCTGTCGTGGCCCTGGCGACTTCCGGGGACTGGCCATACATCACAAGGTTCTGAGATCACGCGGAGGCAAGGATGATCTGGATAATCTCATCCTGCTGTGCGGCCGGCACCATGCTGAGGCGCACGGAATACGGGAGGCCCTCGGTGCCTGATTTCCTTTATTGCTGCAATGAGCCCAGCCGGGCCGTCTGGCTGAGGTTGATGAGTACGTGTGGAGTAAAGACGAGGTCAGGCGCTCAGAGGGGCATTGTTCTCCGAGCCAGGCTTGAAAGCATAGAGGAAATAGCACGTTTGATGACTATGAAACCGAGGATGTATAAAAGAGATGAGCTACAGTAACGAGCAGATCAAGTTTATATTGGAGCACTACCTGGAGATAGCCTCCGGGAACATGCCGATTGACAGGGCCAAAGAATACTTGAAATCGTCTGGAAAGAAGAATCCTGCGGAGATTTTTATTATCTGGAAGGCTGATATAGACAGGGCTATTAGTGGTCTGTGCCCCAAAAATGACCTATGGTGCGATTTGTGCAGAGAAGTGACCGCGGAGATGCTTCGGTTCCATGCACGTAGCCTGTCCCAAATGCAAAGAGAAATTGTTATGGTACACATTATGAATGAATGGCCAGAAACGCCTTATTGCGATGGGATTATTACAAGAATGCGCAAATTCCTTAATGGGAAGTTTGTGAACAAGAAATATATAATACAAATACCAATGATGACGCGAAATGATCGATAGGTAATCTGATTGAAAATGAAAAATAACAAGCATTCATTTGAGGTTCGAAATATTCGAGACGGTATTCAGGAAGTATCCTTGAATATTAAACAGCTTTATTCAGATGAGATGGAACGTCGACAGTTAGACGAGAGGCTGGTTAAGTTCTTGGCTATAGATCAGCTTCATTCAAAAATATTTTCACTTCGAGGCGATTCGCTTGTTTATCTAACCGAGCATATTGTGCCTGAGAAAAACGACTTACGTCCTCCGCTCTTGATGCTTTTTGGCAATCCAGCACCGCAGTCTGTTGAATCCGAAATGTACTTTGCTTCGCATTCAAATGGATCGGAGCATCGAATCTGGAGAGTCTTGCGCGAAGTAGGTTTTATCTCATTTGAACATGACGCTAATAACACGACAGAACGTAATAGGTTGAGAAAACGAGCTCTTTATGAACTAACCTATCACTCACCATTTCGTATTGGCTTGGCAGTATTCTACTCGATGCCAAGTCCATCTAGTGGTCAATGGTCGGGAGTAGCAGGATTAAGGAGACTTTTTTGGAGCGAAGGCTTTCCGAGAATTGCGTGAATGTGAAAGATACCGAGTCGAGAAGGTGATTGATAATTTTGTATCTCCAAGTGGCGCCGTATTAGCTTTTCAGAAAGACGCATATTTAGGAGTAAAATCGACAGGAAGCCCTAATTACGTATTTGCGTTGGCTAAGCAAGGAAAGCTATTAGGTAGTTGTCAGTGTAATGATGAAATTAGACTCTTTTGCTGCCCTCCAACACGACTTATTCAAGCAAGGGAAACGATTGAGGTGCTTATGCTTTTTAAGCAGATTATCTAATGGTAATGCCAAAAAGGATTAGAGCACTCAACCATATTGTTTTAGGATGCCTGTTGTTTCATGATGTTGACTTACATAATAGTGAGGAGCATCATGTTTGAAATGGCATGATTGAAGAATTTCAGCCGTTAGTTGAAGTATTGTATAATTATGTCGCTTAAATGAATACAAAATTGAAGATAACTGTACCTCCAATTAAGTGCCAAGGCATCAAGACAAAATTGATACCGTTTATCTTAGATTCGATAGATTGGAAAGGTAACGGTAAATGGATTGAGCCGTTTTTAGGATCAGGAGTGGTGCTTTTCAATGTTAAGCCTAGGAAGGCTCTTGTCTCAGATACGAATGAGCATATAATAAGATTTTATCGAGATTTACAGGATGGGAGAATAAACGGGCTAGTCGTGCGAGAATATTTGGAGCATATGGGGAAAAAACTAAGTTCCGACGGAGAGGAATTCTACTATGCAACTAGGGATGAGTTCAATAAAAGCGGGTCTTCACTGGACTTATTATTCTTATCACGTTCGTGTTTTAATGGGATGATGAGATTCAGTTCTAAAGGTAAGTATAATGTCCCGTTTGGGCATAAGCCGGGGCGGTTCACAAAAGCATACATAACCAAAATAGTCAATCAAGTGGAGAAGGTCCGGGCAATAATGTATGAAAGGGATTGGGAATTCATATGTAGCGATTGGAAGGATACATTAGCAAAAGCCGATCATAATGACTTCGTTTATGTAGATCCCCCGTACATCGGACGGCATACTGATTACTTCAATAAATGGCGAGATGAAGACTCATTTGAACTGGCAACTCACCTAAACAATCTCCACTGTGGCTTCGCTCTATCAATGTGGCTTGAGAATCGCTATCGTAAAAATGAATATATTCAAAAGTACTTCAGCGATGCTGAAATCAAGACATTCAACCATTACTATCATGTTGGAGCCTCCGAAAATCAAAGACATGAAATGATAGAAGCACTGGTGATTAAAAAGGGATTCTCGCGTAATACTAAGATTGATAACCCCAACCAAAAACAACTTTTGTAATACCTTGACATTCAGGTAGAGCAAGTCATATTTGCCTTAACCAATTGGATTCCTATGACAAGTATCTGATATACTCGAAATAATCAAACAAATACAAGCGATCAGTAATATGCATAGCGATCAGTAATATGCATGAGGAGAAAGTATTAGTAGACTGCGGGTTATGTGGTGGAACAGGGAAATTCAAGCTGGGTACCGGCGCAACCCGAACATGTATTTCCTGCGATGGGAAAGGCAAATTACTTGTATCATCACTAGCAACCAAGTGCAAAAAGTGCCAGGGAACAGGTAGGATAGGTTGGCAGAGGAAGTGCGATGTTTGCGATCAAACTGGTTGGATAGGCGGTAAGAGAGTATCGAGCTAAGCTTTAACTCCAGTATTCTTTTTCCAACTTAAGTAGCCATCTAAATCAGTATATTTCCTTGGAGCATGCCAGTCGAAGTTCCTCCAGTAATCCTCAAATACCTCCTTACCTTTGTCCCCGAACTTTGTGAACACCCCCTTACCTTGTTTCAAGTCATTCAAGGAGTTTACAGATCCTATATTAGCTGTATTGCCACTACCAGGTTTATCTGAAGACAATTGCCACTTCTCGTGAACAAGAACTTCTACATCATCTATAGCTGCTTTAACCTCGTGCAGTTTTTCAATCTTTGTTACTTCAGGTTTCTCGATGTCAGTAACTCGGCTATATATGTATCCTATTATCCAATGCTCCCGATATTCCGTATATGGATAACTAATATTCTTTGTATATGGAGGGCGTATATATGCCGTATATGAACCAAGAGTAAAACCACCCCTATCTTCATCTCTACGAAATGTACTTTTAATGTCAATGGCTATCTTGTTGGGTATTTCACCTGGCAGTATCAGAGTGAGATCAGGATACACATTTTGTCTTTTTTCTATTTCCCATCTCTCTATATACGGTTCAACAGCCGGTATAATAATAGGGTAAGATACTAGCTCAAATATTTTAGAGATTAGTTTTGTATCATTCGAAATTGTGTACAGTTGCCCTTTATCATCCACAACACCCTTAATGTGCCACTCAACACCGATTTCCTTAAAAGCGTTTATAATAATTGAGCGCAGATCAAAATCTTTGGCCATATAAATATCAGTCCGAATAATAAATAATTATATGTCGATTATCTCACGGCAGAGTTTTGTACGCAAACGCTCCATCTGGATTTATCGTGTTTGCAGTCTATAATGCTGGCTTGATGAATAATAATCCGCCCCAAGTTTATGAGATTGATGCTGTAATAATTAATGTGAGCCAAGTTTCCACGAAAGTATGGGAGGCTCAAGCTAACGCCTCAATCCCTATTGACATCACAGATACGAAATTAACGGGTTGACAAATACAAACGAACGTAAATATAATTGAGATAAGTTGGAAAAGTCCGCAGAGATGCGGGCTTTTTTATATTCACGTTTTATTTACTTTGGTAGTAACTATTTATTCCTCCCAATGATTGAAAATGCCTGTGGTTTCAAGCAATTTGACGCCGGCCCATCTGCAAATAAAATATATAGCTAACGCGTCTGCCGGTGTATAACAATGCGCATCAGGCAAGATGTGTTCGACGGAGTGCTTGGATTTTCTGTACACGATCCAATTAAGCATATTCAGAAAATCAAGAAAGCTTGGTTCTAGGGTACTTCCGATAAATGCTCTGTGATTTAATAATATCCCCAATGAGGATCTATCAGATTCGGGAATATTGAAACGATATTTTACTGAGTTCTCTATATGCAAGCATGAATCCAGAACAATACGGCGCGCATTCCAAAACAAATCACCGAAGCTAATCCACGCATAGACATACTGTATTGGCCGAAATAATGGCCGGAATTCTATTTTATAAGAGCCGGTTAACAGTTCACCCTCCTGTCGATTCACATTGTGAAGACCGACTCCGCCTAATGATTGATCAATCGTAATTATTTGATGATATCCTTCCAATATATTCTTCTCAGTTGTTTCTGCCAATTTAATTATTTCCTGCGGTTGGACATTAAGGCCACTTTGATTCAACAAATCCTCTATATTTTGAGAAAGTGGTCTTTGAGAGAAGGCACTCTTTAACTTTGGCAATCTTTTTTTACAGAAGTTGCAAATAGAGAATATCTTCATCATCCTGCCTCCTAAAATATGTTCTACATTATTATAGCCCAAGATTAAGAGCCCCAATAGCTTTTCCATAATAACACGCAATGGTTTAAAAACCTGGTGTCATGCCCTATAAACCAGAAAGACCCTGCAACCGCTCCGACTGCCCCAATCTAACTCACAACCGCTCCGGCTACTGCGACCAGCATCAAAAAGGCTATCGCAAACAGCAAGACATCAATCGTGATACCAGCAATGGCCGTGGTTATACTTACCGCTGGCAGAAGGCAAGAAAGATTTTCTTAAATCAACATCCTCTGTGCGCAGTCTGCCAGTCCAACTGCCAGGTAACCGTAGCCTCTGTCGTCGACCATATCATCCCGCATAAGGGCAACCAGGACCTGTTCTGGGATGAATCCAACTGGCAACCACTGTGCAAGTTTCATCATGACCAGAAGACCGGCAGAGAGGGTTAGATAACCAATCAGAGCAGACCATCATAGCCTAGGCCTATCCAAATCTCTACAGATCTGCGCCGCCTAAACCGCACGGCCAGCGCCACGCGAAAATTCACAGAATTGGCATAGGGGGGTCTAAACGTGAATTAGGTATAAATTTACTATACTAACTTAGGCTAAGGTTCAGCCGTTGCTCAATATGTTTTACGCTTCCAAATACTTTCGCTCCCCCTTCACCCAAGAAAAAAATAAATCGATGCGTCCGACTTTCTTACCATAAACAATGCTGTTCTCAGTTACATTATTTACACTGAACAAGGTTAAAAATTGCTTGTAATCGGAAAATGCCTGCGGATCATCACCAAAAGAATGTATGAGCACAAGCGCCACTGTCGCGTTAAATTTATCAGCTTCAATAACTGCACTCGCAGTCCTGTGTAGAAGTTGATATTTACAGGGTCCAAAATCAACCGACTTCAGTGATAATAAATTAAGCAGGTAATCCAGCCTAGTAATTTTCCCTGAGCTTTTATTTGCCAGCCATTCATTTACGGTATCGCCAAATCCTTCTAACGCCTTACCTTCGACCACTATGGATACAAGTCTGCCATCACTCCTGGCCAATATAAAGATGTCACTTTGAGATGGACGTCCTCCGACCGGTGGTAAAAAGGTTTTGTACTCGGGGAAGGCCATCAGCATTTTGATGTTTTGAAACGTATTGTTGCCCGATGATTTGAATACTTTTAGTACCGAGTGAGGAAAATTCCTATTAGCAGAATGCCAGCAATAAGCTAGTGATTTTGCAGAATATCCAGTTTTCCAATGTTTATGGGGTTCAGCAAGTAATGGTTTCCAATCTTCAGCCGACAATGCTGGTACAAAAAACACACTCATGCCAAGACCTCCTCGTTATTTGAATACTCTAATTATATCAATTAATTGGACGATTTTGTTCTTATAGGATAACACGATGGTGATCTGAAATGAAGCTAAAAACCGTCAAAATAGCAGAGCTAAAACCGCATCCTAAGAACCCTCGCCAGCACCCTGACAGCGCCATCGCCAAATTGACCAGATCAATCCAGGAGTTCGGCTGGACCAACCCGGTGCTCGTTTCCAAGGATGGCGTTGTCCTGGCCGGGCATGCCAGGCTAAAGGCAGCGGAGAAGGCCGGCATCACCGATATACCCGCCATCTACCTTGATCTGGAGGGCGCCAAGGCCGATGCCTATCTGATCGCAGACAACAAGACCCAGGACTTGACCGACTGGGATCTGCCGTTACTTAAAGACCTGCTGCAGGAACTGGACACCGGCGAGTTCGACCTGACCGTTACAGGCTTCGATGAAGACGAGATCGAAGGCCTGATGACGCAATTACACGTGCCGGAGGAAGGATTGACCGATGACGATGAGATACCGGAGGATGTTGAATCTGTCTGCAAATCCGGTGATCTCTGGCAGCTGGACGTGCACAGGCTATTGTGCGGCGATTCAACTTCGATGAGCGATATCGAGAGGCTGACCAAAGGGGAGAAGGTCGATCTTGTCTTTACCGATCCGCCCTATAACGTGAACTGGGAATATCGCGGCAAGATGCACGGCGAGAGGTTCAACGGCATCCTCAATGACAACCTCAACCCGGCGGAGTGGACCGAGTTCTGCGGCAAGTTCATCGCCAATATATCGGCCGTCTTGAAGGAAGGGCATGCCTATTATATATGCTCCGGCTGGAACTCCTTTGGAGAGTTCGAGAGAAACCTGAAGCAGAATAAATGCGAGTTCAGGCAGCTGATCGTCTGGGCCAAGAACCAGTTTGTGCTGGGCAAGTTCAACACGGATTACAACCGCCAGCACGAGCAGATACTCTACGGCTGGAAGGAGGGTAAGGCGCACCGCTGGTTCGGAGGGCATTCAGAGACCGACCTCTGGCAGATCGACAAGGTTCACAATACCAAGATGGTGCACAGCACCGAGAAGCCGGTAGGACTGGCAGAACGGGCCATCAAGAACAGTAGCCAGCTCAACGATCTGGTCTTGGATCTATTTACAGGCTCGGGGTCGACGCTGATAGCCTGTGAGAAGATGGGGCGCAGGTTCTGCGGCCTGGAGCTCGACCCCAAGTACTGCGATGTCATCATCAACCGCTGGCAGAACTTCACCGGCAAGCAGGCATCAAAGATTGAATAAGCTATCGCGCATAAGCAAAACAGGCCCCGATCTGGAGCCTGTTCGCTGATTATTATCGGTCTATTTATTTGACCGGGTGACCGGGGCATCCTGAGGGAATCTGACCCGCAGGAAGCAAGAAGCTGGTGCGGCAGGCATAGCAGTACCAGCGAACCTGCCCCGCCGGCACACCTTTCTGATTGGGATTCCTGCGGCAGACATTCTTCTTGTCCACATCCGCCTCGTTTGCTCCAGTTTCGGTGGCCTCTGCAGGCGCTTCCTTTTGGGCGTCTGTCTGTGCCGGTTGTGAGTCTGAAGCGAGCTCGCTCCAGAAGGCCCATCCGTTGCAAGCCTGGCCGGTTACGGCGCTTCCAGCCGCCGAGATGCTGTTGAATACGTCACCGTCGTCGACCCGGAAGCAAAGCTTGCCGTCATGTTCCACCACCTCGCACGTGTGTTCCACCTTGTGATAGCGGCCGGTCAAGACAGTCCCGGCTTTGAGTTCCCTGTTTTTGATAGCCATGTAGTACCTCCTATTTTTAAGTTACTCACATTCATCACTCACTCTGCAGAGGAAGTCAATAGGTTTGCTCAGCAAATTGAAAGGAAAAACTCTTGAAAGGACGCAAGCCTCGCCCCACCAAGATCAAGATACTGGAGGGCGAGAAGAATAAAAACCGAATAAACCGTCGTGAACCTAAGCCGCATCCCGGACGTCCCACCTGTCCGGACCATCTCAGCCCGGCTGCCAAGTCCGAGTGGAAGCGCATCGTGCCCCAGCTTGAGGATATGGGTTTGCTTTCCAAGATCGACCGCACCGAGCTGGCCTTCTACTGCCAGGCCTATGCCAGGTGGAAGAAGGCCGAGGCTGTGCTCAATGAGAAGGGCGAGCTGTATAAGACACAGAGCGGCAACGTGATCATCTCACCGATGCTGTGGGTGGCCAACAGAGCCATGGAGCAGTGCCACAAGTTTCTGATCGAGTTCGGCATGACGCCTGCCAGCCGCGGGCGGATCAGCGTTAGCAGGCCTGGCGAAGATGACGGCTGGAATAAACTGCTCGATTTCTGCAAAGAAACGACAAATGTGCAATGAGAAAGAATTTCAGCGAAGCACGCGCACGGAGGGCCGTCGAATTCATCCAGCGGCTCAGGCATACCAAGGGACAGTGGGCAGGGCAGAACTTCATCCTGCAGGACTGGCAGCGCGAGAAGATCATCCGCCCGTTGTTCGGCACGGTGAATCCAGACGGCAGCCGCCAGTACCGCACCTGTTATGTGGAGCTGCCGCGCAAGAACGGCAAGACGACTGTCGCCTCTGCTATCGCGCTCTACTTGCTTTATGCGGACAGCGAGGCCGGCTGCGAAATCTACAGTGCCGCCAACGACAGGCCCCAGGCCGCACTGGTCTTCAATGAGGCAGCAGCCATGGTACGACAGGAGCCTAATCTGTTTAACATCTCCAAGATCGTCGATAGCCAGAAGCGTATCGTATATCGCAGATTCAACTCCTTCTACTGCGCCATCTCTGCTGAGGCCTTCACCAAGTGGGGCATCAACGCCCACGGGATTATTTACGATGAATTGCACGCTGCGCCCGACCGCGATCTGTGGGACACCCTGACGACCTCGACCGGCTCACGGCGCCAGCCTCTGACACTGGTGATCACCACGGCGGGTTACGATAGAAATTCGATCTGCTGGGAGCAGCATGATTACGCCCTGAAAGTGCAGAACGGCATCATTGAGGACCCGACCTTTCTGCCGGTAATATTTTCCGCACCCGAGGATGCGGACTGGAAGGACGAGAGGGTCTGGGCAAAGTGCAATCCGGCGCTGGGCAGCTTCCGCAGCATCGGGGAGATGCGCACTCTCTGCAACAAGGCGATGGAAACACCGGCCCTGGAGATGGCCTTCAGACGGCTGTATCTCAATCAGTGGGTGAACTCGGTCGAGCGCTGGCTGCCCATGGACGCCTGGGATGCCTGCAGCGGCAAGGTCGATGCGGAGAAATTAAACGGCCGCACCTGTTATGCGGGACTTGACCTGTCCGCCACGACCGACCTCACCGCCCTGGCGCTGGTCTTCGCTGCCGATGATGGAAGCTACGATGTAATGATGCACTTCTGGATACCGGGCGATACCGCAGTGGACAAGGAGAAAAGGGACCGGGTGCCCTATCGAGCATGGGCTAATGAAGGCCTGATCACTCTCACACATGGCAACGTCATCGATTACCAGTACATTCGCCATACCCTGCATGAGCTGAGAGAGAAATACGACATTGCCGAGATCGCCTTTGACCGCTGGGGAGCGACCAAGCTGAGCCAGGATTTGACCGACGACGGCTTCCTGATGGTGCCCTTCGGCCAGGGCTTCGCCTCCATGAGCGCTCCTACCAAGGAATTGATGAACCTGGTGCTGAGCAAGAAGATCAGGCACGGCGGGCATCCTATTTTGAGATGGAACGCTGACAACCTCGTCGTGCGCATGGACCCGGCCGGCAACCTCAAGCCTGACAAGGAGAAATCGACCCAAAAGATAGACGGCATGGTGGCGCTCATCATGGCCATCGACCGGGCCAGCCGGCACAGCAACCTGATCGATACATCGATCTATGAAACACAGGGACTCACAGTCATATGAAGATACCGTTCTTAAAGAAGCTGATAGGTAAGACAACGGGCAATTCCCTCAGCCGGGTGGATGACCCTTTAAACCTGTTCTGGCGAAGGAGCAACACAGGAACCAATGTCACGGAGACAACTGCCCTCACCACCGTGGCCGTTTATGCCTGCGTTCGCATCCTGTCTGAGACGCTGGCATCGCTCCCTTTAATACTCTACAAGCGCCTGGGACGCGGAAAAGAAAGGGCAACCGAGCATCCTCTTTACCAGCTACTGCACGATGTGCCCAATCCTGAGATGAACAGCTTTACCTTCCGCGAGACGCTGATGGCACATCTGGTTACCTGGGGCAACGCCTATGCCGAGATTGAATGGGACAACTACACAAAAGTTAAGGCGCTCTGGCCACTGCGGCCTGACCGTATGCAGGTCTGGCGCGAGAACGGCGAGATAGTCTATAAATATCTTTTACCTAACTCGGCCGGTATAGCAGTGCTGCCAGCCTACCGCGTCTGGCATATCCCGGGCCTGGGCTTTGATGGTCTGGTTGGCTATTCTCCGATCACTCTGGCCAGAGAAGCAATCGGTTTGTCTTTGGCCACGGAGGAGTTCGGGGCCCGGTTCTTCAGCAACGGCGCCGCTCCCGGTGGAGTGCTGGAGCATCCCGCCAAGTTATCGAAGGAAGCGCAGGACAACCTGAGAAAGTCCTGGAACGAGATGCACGCTGGTCTGTCCAACCAGCATCGCATCGCCATCCTGGAGGAGGGCATGAAGTGGAGCAAGGTCGGCATGCCGCTTAACGACGCGCAGTTCCTGGACACGCGCAAGTTCCAGCGCAATGAGATAGCGTCGTTCTTCCACATCCCGCCGCATATGATCGGCGATCTTGAGCGGGCTACCTTCTCCAACATTGAGGAGCAGGCACTGGAATTCGTGGTCTACACCATGCGTCCCTGGCTGGTCCGCTGGGAGCAGTCGATCAACCAGAAGCTGCTCAACCCTGATGAGAGGGCAGACTATTTTGCCGAATTCTTAGTCGATGGATTACTCAGAGGGAATATTCAGGCACGCTATCAGGCTTATGCCACGGGCCGTCAATGGGGATGGTTGTCGGCAAATGATATCAGAGAGTTGGAAAACCAGAACCCTCTGCCTAGTAATGAAGGCGATATTTATTTGAACCCTTTAAATATGGTACCGGCTTTGCAATTATTAAGAACAAACGAACAAAAGGAGTATAAGTGACCCTGCTAGGCTGAAAATGGATCAATTGATACGGAATCGAAACACACCACAAAAGTTGGCTCTCAGGTTCAATATGTTCGCTACCAAGTGCATTTTCTATTTTGTGGTGTAGTGACCAGCATATCATAACTAACGATATGTTGGAAGCACTATACTAGAACGCAAAATCCTCTACTAGAACTTCACATTTATTGACTGCTCATCTATAATGTTTTTGTTCGAAATAATAAAGGCAGATGGAAAGGAAGAGGTTTTAATGCAGCATTGGTATCAGTGTCCTTATTGCGGTAACAATGTAGCCTATGGTCAGCCGGGATGTTCCCGTTGTGGCAATAAATTACAGTGGCAACAACCACAACCAGTACAGCCTTCACACTATCAGTCAACACCACAGTACCAGCAGCAGTATCAAAAGCCAGACCAAGCTCCTCAACAATTCCAACAACAGCCTCCTCGGTTTCCGCAAGAACCCGAAAAACCAAAGTCAAACACAGGGAAAATTGTATTTGGCATTATTGCAGGTGGATTACTTCTATGTATAGGTTCTTGCGCCATTTGTATAAACTCCGGTTCGAAATCGTCCACGTCTAACCCATCTCAAACTCCAACTACGTCCAGTCCAAATGTTCCTAAGACTCCGACAGCCCAGGCAATTCAAGTGAGTGCTGGCGCTTTATACAAAGCCTATGAAGCTAACCAAGTGGCAGCTGATGTGCAATACGAAGGTAAAATCCTATTGGTCACTGGCGTCGTTAGTTCAATTGGTAAAGATATATTGAGCAACCCCTATGTTGTTATCGGCGATGGTGGGGAATATTCACTCGTGGGAGTGCAGTGTTTCTTTGACAAAGGAGCTGAGTCAGAATTAGCCAAATTGTCCAAGGGGCAAACTGTGACAATACAAGGCAAACAGAGCGGTTATTTTATGAATGTTACTTTATCAGGATGTTCGCTCAAATAACTTCGCAGATAACCGTCATGATAATTATTCGACCGTAGTGAAGATATGCCAGAGGAAGTGGTCATGATAGACAGGGGGTTTTAATGCAGCATTGGTATCAGTGTCCTTATTGCGGTAACAATGTAGCCTATGGTCAGCCGGGATGTTCCCGTTGTGGCAATGGATTACAGTGGCAACAACCACAGCCACCACCTCCAACTTCACAGTATCAGTCACCACCACAGTATCAACAGCAGTTTCAGCAACCATTCCAAGCTCCGCAACAACAGACATATCAAAATCATATAAAAACCAGAGGAAACAGTGGTCTTAAAATAGCTGCGTTAATATTAGGCATTATAGGTGGACTTGCCGGTTTTATGGGAGCAATCTTTGCATTAGTCGTTGGTGGGATAGGAAGCGCTTTTAAAGCCAGTGGCGCAGAAACTGTAGTGGGGTTGGGCTGGGCAGCTATTCCAATTTCGCTTGTTGGAATAATTGGAGGAGCGATGGCTATGGCAAAGCCTAAAATAGCAGGCATCATTATGCTTCTAAGTGGAATAGCCGGATTCATTGCCATCTCAGGGGGTTATCTTTTGGGAGGTCCACTGTTAATAGTGGGAGGCGTCCTCGCACTAGTAGCCTCTAGAAAATGATCTATGCTGTCTATTAACTGCTTTGTTATTCGTTCTTGTCCGACAATCGTTGTTAACATCTAGATACTGCTTCCTAAATGGCCAGATTAGGTCTATGCGTAATGCTCGCTCTTTAGGGTGACTTTCTTGCATTTTGGGCACCTCAAGATCTCAACTTCATCACCCTGAAGTATCATGCGGCTACTACCACAGGAAGGACATTTTGGGGTTGTCCCATCTTTGTAATCATCCTTGGGTTCCCAACGGCCACTCCATACCAGCGACGGTATGTCCTCGGGATGCATAAACTCCACTATTCTGACTACACTGTTAGTGGCACAATCGGTGCATTACATATTTGCGCTAAGCCCAAATATATTGGCACTGTCAATATCAACCGGATGCATCAATTGGACAAAGTCACCTTTCTCCTTGCGAGAGAATTCATTAGAGCCATCTGTATAAACAGTATGGTCGCAGACATCACATTTGTGTAAATAAAGGTCAGCCATATCTTATAAACATACCACGAAGGCGCTCGATGTGAGCGCCTTTTTTATTGGAGGCCACATGGAACACAAATCGATAAAAATACAGTTCAAAGAGGCACAGGAAGGGGCTTTTACCGCCCAGATCGCCACGCTCAACGTGGTTGACAGCGACGGCGACCTCACTAAATCCGGCGCCTTCCCTACCGGTAAGGAACTCCTCATCTCTGCCTATCAGCACGGCTCATGGCAAGGCGCCCTCCCTGTGGGCAAGGCTGTAATCAAAGAGATCGGCGATGCCGTGATCGCGGAAGGCCAGTTCAATCTTAATTCCGCTTCCGGCCGTGAGCACTATGAGGCGGTCAAATTCACCGGCAGCCTGCAGGAATGGAGCTACGGCTTCTGGCCGGTCAAATGGAACATGGAGGAGATCGACGGCAAACAGGTGAGGATCCTGGAATCTGTCGACCCTGTTGAGATATCGCCAGTATTAAAGGGCGCCGGCGTAGGAACGGCTACCCTGGCTATCAAAGAAGACGACGGTGCTACCTTCGCTCAGCATTTCGAGACGGCGCTTGCTGCTGTCGTTGGAGTGGTTGAGCGCTCAAAATCGCTTGCCGATCTTAGGCGCAAGGAAGGCCGCACCTTATCCCAGGCTAACCGCAATCGGATTAAAGACCTGCAGTCTCAGTTAAATACCCTGTCTGCCGAATTGCAGACGCTACTGGACGAGACTGATACGGCCAGCAAATCCGTAGTCGGCAGCCTGTACCTGGCATTTTCCAGGACATTACGCAATCTGAATTAAACGGAGGTCAACAATTGAACCTTAAAGAGCTTAACGAGGCTATCGTAGCCAAATCCAAAGCCCTCCACGATATCTTCGAGGAGGCCGGTCCGGACATGGATATGTCCAAGGTCAAATCCTTGAGCGGCGATACCGCTGCCAAGGTCGAGGCCATCAAGGCCATGAACGCTGAGCTGGACGACCTGGGCAAGAAGCGCGACCAGGCCAATCAGCTAATCGAGAGCCGCAAACGCGCCGATGAGATGGCCAACGCGCAGCCCATACCCAAGGCTGACCCGTCGCCGGCAGCCCGTAAGTCCCTGGGTGAGATGGTGATGCAGAGCGCGGCCCTTAAAAGCAAGGGCCAGACGTCCAGCTTGGACGTAGACCTCAAGACCCTTTTCGAGCGCACAGCCGGCTTCGCTCCGGAGAGCGTGCGCATCCCCAGGGTAGAGCAGTACGCTGTGCGGCCGCTGATGGTGGCCGACCTGCTGCCCGTGCTTCCCACTTCACAGGCCGCTATCAAGTACATGGAGGAGACCACCTTCACCAACAACGCCGCTGAGACTGCTGAGGCTGGGACATATGGCGAGGCAGCGCTGGCCTTCACCGAGCGCAGCGTGCCCGTCGAGAAGATCGCCGTCTGGCTGCCCGTCACCGATGAGCAGTTAGAGGACGTCCCCAGCATGGCCGCCTACATCAATAACCGCCTGGCCTACATGCTGGAAGCCAGGCTCGATTCCCAGATACTCAACGGCAACGGCACGCCACCCAACCTGATGGGTACCCTCAACGTATCCGGCATACAGACCCAGGCCAAGGGCGCCGACCCGACGCCAGATGCCTTTTATAAGGCCTTCACACTGGTCCGCACCGTTGGCTTCGCCGAACCAGACGTCGTTTTCATGAACCCGGCTGACTGGCAGGACATACGCCTGCTGAGGACTTCCGACGGTATCTACATCTTCGGCAGCCCGCTGGACCCAGGCATCGAAAGGATGTGGGGCATCCGAGTCGTGCTGTCCATGGCCGTGGTGGCCAACACTGGCATCGTGGGAGCCTATGGCCAGTATTCCGCGCTGTATATGAGGCGCGGACTGGACATCAAGGTCTCCGATAGCCATGACACCTACTTCATCGCCGGCAAGCAGGCCATCCGCGCAGACATGCGCTGCACGGTAGTGCACTTCAGGCCCAAGGCCTTCTGCAAAGTGACCGGCATCTAAACCATATGGGCGGGCCCGGTGCCCGCCCAACTCTTATTCAGGAGGAAAAATATGCCCATCATACAAGGCGGCAATGTGATCGAGGGCGCCACCAAGCGTCCCTGGATGAATAACGGCATCCCTACGAGCGGCACTTCCGGCACACTGGCCGGGGTGGCCGACCCTGGAGATCTGCTCATCGATTACGCCAACGGCAACCTTTATCAGAACACTAACACCAAGCTCTCGCCTACCTGGACCAAATACACCACCGAAGCTGAGCCAACCCAGCATCTGTGGACCAATGCCGGCGCTCCCACGGATGGCACCGAGGGGACGTTGGCCGGATCTGCCGAGCCTGGTGATCTGCTGATCGATACCAGCAACAAGAAGGTCTACCAGAACACCAACACCAAGGCCTCACCGACCTGGAACTCCGTGCGCGATATTGTGGAGTCCGAGATCGGCACCGGCGCCGTCACCGAGACCAAGATAGGCGCGGCTGCTGTATCCAAGGGAAAGCTGGCCGGCGGCTTCCTCAAGGTTAACTGGATTGCCGGCGGAGCTGCCGGAGACCATACCGTAACCGGGATAACTGCCGGTGACCAGCTGGTATCCGTCCTGCATTTTGTAGCTGACGGCCACCTGGATGACATGACCGACCTCACCAGCGAGTTCACGGCCGGGGCGGGCAAGATCAATAACGCCGAGGGAACGGACACCACGGGAGATAAATTGCTGGTGATCTGGCTGGACATCACAGCATGAGCACGGATAAAGAGCGCGAGCAGACCCGCGAGAGGGTGCGGCGTTACCGTGACAAACATAAGGGCGAGGGCGTTACAGCTTCAAATGTAACGCCCGTAACGCCCAACAAGTCGGTCTGCAAGTGTAAATACTATCGGCAATGTAACGGTCAGCTGGTATGCATCCAATGCGGCCGTCCGGCGCCGCCCAGGCCGGTCGAGGACAAGCTCAGACGGGGGATACACATCAAATGATCATCAAATACAAAAGCATCATCATCGACGGCAGAGACAGGTCTGGCCAGGTTGAAGACCTGCCCGACGTCCTGGCGCTGAGGCTGATCAAGCAGGGCTACGCTGAGCTGGTGGCAGCCCCATCAATTCAGCCGCAGGATCCTGTTGATGATAAACCCAAGAAGAGGAACAGGCCATGGGCTTAAACCAAACGTCGGCGCCGGCCATCGAGCCGGTCAGCCTTGAGGAGATCAAGCTGCACCTGCGCCTGGACAGCGGTATAACTGAGGACGCCCTGCTCTCATCACTTATCACGGCGGCCCGCCAGTATTGCGAGGGCTTCCAGCGGCGAGCTTATATCACGCAGACCTGGCAGATGTGGCTGGACAGGTTCCCGGTCATAGATAACATCTACCTCCCCTGGCCGCCGCTGCAGTCCGTGTCCTCGATCAAGTATTACGATACGGAGGGCGTCGAGAGCACGCTGCACGACAGCAACTATTACGTGGACACCCAGTCCCAGCCTGGCCGCCTCTCCCTCAACTACGGCAGGTACTGGCCTACGACAGCCCTGCGGCCCACCAACGGCGTCTGCGTCACCTTCGTCTGCGGCTACGGGGACAGCGCTGAGGATGTGCCCGTTAAAGTCCTGTACGCGATTAAGCTGCTGGTCGGGCATTTCTACGAGAACAGGGAGGCCATCTCTCAGAGCCAGCTCTACCCGGCGCCCATAAGCGTGGACGCACTGCTCTGGCAGGACAGGTGCTTCTAAATGAAGGCTGGGCAATTAAAACACCGCATCGTCATCGAGCAACAGACCCAGACCAAGAATGCCATCGATGAGATTATCTTAACCTGGAGTACCTTTTGCACGGTCTGGGCAGCCATCGAGCCTGCCACCGGTCAGACCTATTACGCGGCCAATCAGCTGGAATCAAAGGTAGATGGCCGGGTGAGAATACGTTACCGGGATGATATTGAACCTACGATGCGCATCAAGTTCGGCGACAGGATACTCAACATCGTATCCATCGTGCATCCGCAGGAGAACCGCAGAGAGCTGCATTTGATGTACTCAGAAGGACTGGACTGATGGACACATTCACCGTCGAGATAGAAGGCAAGAAGGAGTTTGAGGCCACGCTGCGCAACCTGGTCAATGCACTGCCCAACGAGAAGGTCGAGCCTGTCATGATGGAGGGAGCCAAGACAGTTGCTGCAGCAGCCAAAGCCAAGGCACCGCGGGGCCCGACCGGCAACCTCAAGAAAGCGGTCAAAGCCAAGCAACTGAAACAGATCAGCAATTATCCGCGCTCGGCGGCTGCTGTCGTAGACAGGAAAGTAGCTCCTCACGCCAATATCATCGAATATGGCACCAAGCCGCGCCATCAGAAGTCGGGACGCTATACCGGCAGCGGGCCGGCTCGGCCGTTCTTCCGCCCTGCCGTCGATACCAACGTGGGCCGCATCTACACCCAGATCAAGGACAAGTTCCTGGATATGATCCTGGAAGCCGCACGAAAATAATGTACGTTGAACATGCTCTCCTGAAACACCTGCAATCTCAGACGGCTTTGGCCGCCCTCGTTGGCGAGAGAATCTACTATGTCAATGCCCCGCAGGACGTCCAGACGCCCTATATCGTGTTCTTCAAGGTTTCAGCGACAAGGGGGCGGTCATTAACCGCCTCCTCTCATTTTGTTAACTCCCGCTTCCAGTTCTCCATCTTCTCTGAAACCTATTACGAGGCCAAGCAGATCGCCGAGCAAATCCAGTTGGCCCTGCAGGACAAAAACAACGAAATCATCGGCGGGGAAAACGGTGTGAGGGTCAGCATCCAGTATGACAATGAGCAGGATTTATACGAGTCCGAATCGGGGCTCTATCACATACCTGTGGAATATCTAATCGATTACAACGAATAGGAGGAACTATGAGCAATGCTATTGCAGCCAAGGGCGCAACGCTGGCCAGGGCCGGACATACCATTGCCGAGATCACCAAGATCGGCGGTATCGAGATCAATCTGGAGACGCTGGACGTCACCACGCTGACCTCGCCCGATAGCTTCAAGGAATTCATCGGCACATGGTTTGATACCAGCGAAGTGCCAATCGAAGGCAATTTTATTGCAGGAGATGCTAACGGGCAGATCGCCTTAATGGCCGATCAGCTGGCCATGACGGTGCAGTCCTTTGTCCTCACGCTTCCCACAGCCATCACAGCTACGTGGTCTTTCACGGCGCTGGTTATCAAGTTCAAGGTCGGCGACTACGCCGTGGGCGGCAAGATCGACTTCTCCGCCTCTTTGAAGATATCGGGAAAGCCGACGCTGGCCATCGGCGCTGCAACCGGCTTGACCACGCCCTTCTTCGAGATCAGCGAGAGTGCGGTCATCGTTCCATCGCCTGCAGGCAATGTCTATGACTACGTGGCCACGGTTGCCACTGGCATCAGTTCAGTCACGGTCACACCAACCGCTTCGGCCGGCGTTATCACCGTCAACGGCAACGTGGTGGACAGCGGCGAGGCCTCCGGTTCAATCGCGCTGGGAGCTGCAGGCAGTATCACGACCATTACCATCGTTGTGACCGAGACCGGCAAGGTTGCCAAGACCTACACCATCAGGGTGGCCCGGGCGGCCAGCTAAGTGAGGAACCATGTTCATCGTAAAACTGGATAAAGAACGACATGCCAAGGTGACACGCAAGGCGCTTAGCATGTTTCAGGAGAAAACGGGGAAGGACATCCTGAACCTCAAAGAAGGAGAGGCGCTGGACCTGGCAGATGTGGAGACGCTGCTCTGGCTGTGCCTGCTCAAGGAGGACCCCACATTGACGCTGGAACAGGTGCAGGACGAGGTGGAGCTGCATCAACTCAAGCAGTTCACCAATTACATACTGGAGGGCAAGCAGAGCGCAAACCCTACCTGACCACTCCCTGGATGGAGATGTGGGCCTTCGCCATATATGACCTGAGGCTATCGGAAGACGGCTTTTGGAAGCTCACCATCAAGCGATTCAAGGCGCTGGCCGAGCGCTATCACCTTTCTATCGAGCGCCAACAATACCACGCAGCCCTGATCTGTGCCGTGCTGGCCAACATACACCGCGATCCCAAAAAGTCTCAACCCTTCAGTCCGGCTGATTTCATGCCAGGCTATCGCAAGAAAGAAACCCAGACGCCGGACCAGATGCTTAATGTCATTCAGATGTATCAGCGCTATTTCGAGGTAAAAGATGGCTGACGCCGAACGCTCTTTGCTTTTTGTCATACGTGCAAATATCGAGGACTTCAACCGCAAGCTGGGCAAGGCAGAGCGCGACTTCAAGAAATCCTTCGGCAATATCAAGACTGCCGTTGATAGCACGGCCAACACCTTCATGGGACTGGGCGCTGCACTGGCCGGTGCCTTTGTAGGTTCTACGGTTAACTTTGCCAGTACAGCCGATGCCCTCAGTGAGCTGTCGGTCAAGACCGGCATAGGCGTTGAGGAACTGCAGAGGCTGCAGTACGCGGCCAGGGTGAGCGGCAGCGACCTGGGAGGGCTGGAGGTCGCCGTCAAAAAGATGCAGCAGGCCGTCTACAGTAGCTCTGATGCCTTCGCTGAGCTGGGCTTGAATATTGACCAGCTCAAATTGATGGACACCTCCCAGCAGTTCGATGCCATCATGCGGGCGCTGGCTGCCATCCCCAACGCCGGAACACGTGCTGCTTTGGCTGTGAAGATCTTCGGCAAGTCCGGCACCGATATGCTTCCCATGCTGGAGAACGGCGCTGCAGGATTCGAAAGACTGAAGCAGAAGGCCGACGAGCTGGGCATCGTCTTCTCCGAGAAAACCGTCAAAGCAGCCGCCGACCTTAACGACAAGCTGGACACGCTCAAGATGGTATTCGGAGCGGCCATCAACAAGATCGCCCAAACGGATGCCTTCAAGAACCTGGTTGATTGGCTTATCAAGGTCATTGGACACATTGGAGAGTGGATCGATAAGAACCCCCAACTGGTGCGTGTATTGGCTGAAGCGGGTGCTGGCATCCTGGCCGTCGGTTTGGCGCTCAAGGGGGCAGCCATCGCCATGGCCATCCTGCAGGCTCTCTCTGGTCCCAAAGGCTGGATTCAGCTGGCAGTCGGTGCCGCCGCTGCTGCCGGTGCCATCGCCCTCATCGAGACCGAGCTGAACAAGGTCAACAATGAGAAAGGCGGCGTCGACACGCCCAATAGCTCGGTGGAGAACCTGGTCAACAATCTCGACGAGGCCAGCTCCAAGGTGGACAAGCTCAATCACAAGGCTGTGGTTTTCGGAGGAGGCGGTACCGGAGGCTACGGGGTCAGCGGTGCCTGGGCAGAGGGCGGTATCTTTACCCGCCCGACCTTCGGACTGATCGGTGAGGCGGGCCCTGAAGCGGTCATCCCGCTGGACAAAATCAGCGGAATGGGCGCAGGCACACAGGTCACCAACATCAATCTATCTGTGGGCAACTACATGGGCGACGATATCTCCAAGCGTGCCCTGGTGCGCGATATCCAGCGGATACTCAACGAGGAGGACCGGCGGCGGGTTTACCGGCCAACCGAGACTCAATTCTATTCTGTGGGCGGCCATCTATGACTTTACCTAGCTACAAGGTTTATGTGGACTGGGACTGCCAGAACTGGGCGGGCCAGCACGATTTTAGTCAGGATATCGACGACATCACCGCTGACGTGCAGCATCTGCGCATCTCCCGTGGCAAGGATCGTGATGCCAATACCTATCCGGCGGCCACGCTGGAGATGATACTGGAGAACTCCTCCGGCAGGTACTATCCCACGGCTGTGGCCGGCGACCTGGTCGGCAAGGTGCGTCTGTGGCTGCCGGTCAAGGTGCAGGCCACCTTCAATAGCATCACCTACACGCTCTTTTACGGCTACATCAATCGCATCACGTCCTACCCGATCAGGTCAAAGCAGAATATCTATTTCTATGCCACCGACAGCATTGACCTGCTCACCAAGACAATCGTGGTGCAGGACATGGACCACAAAACGGTTATGTGCGACGGCGAGGCCATCCACCAGGTGCTCAACGCTGCTGGCTGGACCATGGCGGGTCAATCCTGCACCATGCAGAACTCCGGCGACACGGTGACCAAGAGCAATCACGGATTATTGGGAGGAGACAGGGTCATGTTCAAAGGCTCGTCCCTGCCGGCCGAGATCGATAAGCTGGCGCTCTATTACGTGGTCAATCCCACAACCAACACCTTCCAAATATCTTTGACTGAATCCGGAGCAATCGTGAATTTCAACTCGGACGGGTCAGGATACTATTTTCAGGTGCTGCGCCGATCGGTAGACGTCGACGGCGGTGATATCACCAACTTCCCCGATACATTTGAATTTACCAAGTCGTGAGGATATATGGCTTACATATGGGTAACCGTTGCCAGCGCATTTCACAAGGACGAGACGCATCCTGAGGGCTATGACTATTCAACAGCCGACTCCTTGCTGAAGAACGTTGCTGAGGCGGCCGTCGGCCGTGTCTACATGGATGCCAGCGGCAACCTGGTCTACGAGAGCCGTTTTCACAGGGAAAGCGTCTGATGGCCGGGCAATACGTCGTCATGGTTACTCCGCAGAAGAGGACCAAAGGCCTGACCGTGCTCAACGCCGGAGGCTTCATCTACCAGCAGAACGGGGTCTGGCCCAGCGCTTATGCGGCCTGCTCACAGGCTCTGGTTGGAGCCATGGCCATGTGCACAGCCACAGTATGGAGCGGCTGGGTTTCGGGAAACTCCGGCCAGAAATGCTGGAGCGCCACGCTAAGGTGGGTTTACACCGGCCTCTGGCCCTACCAGAACGCCTGCTATGCCCGGGCGGACTGCTCGTTAAGAGACGTTCAGTTCCGGTATAACATCCCGGAAGCTCCCTCCGGAACGACTTTAAAGTATGCCTATCTCAGCGAGACCCTGGCTTATGCAGGGATAGGTGTTCCCAGGCTGGTCAATGTGGCTATCACGCCAGGCAGCTCCTACATTCACCAAGGCAGTTACACGCCGGGGATTGCGATTAACTCCACGGGCTGGCAGGAGCCATGGTGGCCCATGAGCGGGGGAACATCGCGCTCGGTCTCCAGCACTTATGGCGACATGAACTGGACTTTAACCGTGGGCGATCTGGTATTGATATATGAGTATGACGAAGACCCAGATTACGATGAGGAAGTATCAGAGGTTGAAGATGACAGCGCCAAGCTGAAGGCCTACAACTATTGCGAGGAGGCCTGGTTTGAATATGATGAAGTGGCTCACGGCTACGATAACCCTCATTCCACCGCTCATACCACACAGAAGGGATGGGTTGAGTTTGATATCACCGATCTCAAGCCGGACACCTGGTACTGGTACCGCTTTGTCATGCTCTGCAAGGGCGTGCGCAAGGTCGGCAAAATCTATTATTTCAAGACCAAAAAGGTCAACGATTGGGCAGCCTATATCAAGACGCTGCCCGCCACCGAGGTCTGGGCCACCGGAGCAATCATCCATGGCGAACTCGATTATAGGGGCGACAGCGATCCCTATTTGTATCTCGGCTTCCAGTGGGGCCTCAATAGCGACAACCTGGAAAATGAACCTATCCGCTGGCTCTATTCAGGCACCTATCACACGGGAAGATATCCCATCCAGTCCACCATATCCGGCCTCTATCCCGATCGCACCTACTATTATCGGGCAACACTGCACGTAGGCACGCCGCCTTTCAGCCAGAACAACTACTTCGGCGAGACGCTGAGCTTCGGCGGGCCGGAGTCGATCTTCGGTGAAGGTAGAGAATTTGTGACGGCTAGGAAAGTAGCCGATGACGTCTCGAAGCTGGCCGTGGGCCGGTATTATATGACACATGATGGCATCCTGCAGTACGAGAGCCGTTTTCACCGCGAGGAATCATGACGGTAGCTTTAACAGACGTGGACTATATCGACTTCAGCTATGAGCTGAACGATTGCGAGATAGTCAATGACGTCCTCTGCATCGTCGGAGCAGCAGGATCCGAGGAACTGGTGAGGGGATATGATGCCAGCTCCATCGCCAAGTACGGGAGGAGATCATACCGCCTGGACCGGGCAATCGTCGACAACACTGCTCCCAACTACGCCACACCCAAAGCGCAGGCAACCGATATCCTCGATCGCAACATCGAGCCTTATGCCATCGTCAGTATCCTGATCAGGTCGAAGACGGAAGCTTTGACAGCGACCATCCTCGGCCTGGCCATCAGCGAGCTGGTGACGATCACACAAACCACCTGCGGACTGGCAGCGGCCTATTTTATCGTCGAGAGCATCGACCTGAGCATAGATATAAGTGGACAAATTGAAGCTGCTGTTCGTCTGGTCCAGGCGAGGGCATCTGAGCATCCATGACAACGCTGAACGAAGAGAACTTCGCTGATTTGAAGATAGACCTGGACATCGCCCAGGTCTGGAACGATATCAGAGTCCTGCTGCCCAGCTATTCATACACGCTGGAGCTGCAGGGCAGCACCTGGATAAAAATACCAGACGACTACTCGCAGAGATATGTTGAAGGTGCCTCGGTCAACAAATACGGCCGCCGCACCAGGACGCTCAACAAGCATGTCATCGACCGCTCCTTTGGCGAGGAATACTGCCATAGCGAGGCCGACAAATCATGTGAACCTCTCAATCGGCTGGATATCAAACTGGTGGGCAAAGACCCCGAGAACATAGCCATATGCTTGCTTTTGGCAGCCAGTCTTTCATCGCAGGTCTCATACATGCATGAGGCCATCGGACTGGATAACACCGGCATGATCGAGAAGGTCGACCTGGATATCGATTTGGATAGGATACCGAGATTGAATATGACTATGAGCGAAATCCAGCCTCAGATAAGCGACTGGCTGATTGTCGATTCCGGCCATGTTGATGGAGAGATCATAGGATGAGCTGGACCACACCGCGAACATGGATTACCGGGGAAGTTCTGTCCAAGGCGCTACTGGACCAGCAGCTTAGGGATAACCTGGCCTATCTCAAGGTCAATATCGGCCTGGAAGCGGCCGTAGAGCTGACCATTTCAGGTGGCGCCGTTACCAAGACCTGCGCACATCACAAGATCGACACCGAGGAGGATGATGCCAGTGACGACCTGGACACCATCAGCGGCGGGATAGAGGGCGAGGCGCTCTTTATCCGACCTGCCAATGGCAGCCGGACCGTGGTTGTGAAGCACAATGTCGGGAATATCTGGAACCCAGCAGGCAGCGATATCGAGATGGACGAAGCGGATGACTACTGCTTGCTCATCTACTCCGGCAGTAAATGGACGGTCATAGGAGGGGGCGGAGGGTCATTCACCAACCTGATAGATGCTCCGTCAGATTATACAGATCAGGGAGGCAAGGCGGTTGCGGTCAAGGTTGATGAGTCCGGCCTCGAATTTATTGACTTCCCGGCTGGATATACAGACGAAGATGCGGTCGCTGCTGCAAAAGCCGACACAGACATAGCGGATGCTATCGACAAGAAACATTCCAATAGCCTCGACCATGCGCAAGGCACAGACCAAGTGCTGGACGATGGCGGGGAGAACGAGGTTGGCGTAGTAGACATCAAGAGCGCCGTCGACCTTAAACACGCTCAGGCTCACAAATTGAATAGCCATGACAATCCGGACGGGGCTGTGGCGTTCGCCGGGCAGCAGGCTACAAATCTGGTGGTGCATAGCGTGGCGGACTCGATTGCAAGGGAAGCTCTAACTAAGGTCGCCGGGAAGCTGTGCTTTCAGAGCGACAGCGGGGAACTCTACATCTGTAAAAACGAATAGAGGAAAAACATGAACGAGATTGACATTCGGAAGCTCATCGCTTGCAGGCAGGCCATCACGGACTGCAAAACGGAGAAGACCGAGGCGCGGATGGTTGCCAAGGGCATTCTTTCCGGCAAGTCGGACGACAAGGAATATGTGGAGCTGCAAAAGCAGCTTACAGAGGCCATCGAGAAGCGGGATGCGACTCTCCGCATGTACGGCTTCAACTTCATTAATGACTTCTTTGTTTTCAATGAGAAGATGTGCCTCGGACTTGTGAAAGAGCTGCGGACAATGCATGGCGAGTGCGATGACTGCAAGGGATATGAAGGGACTCCACCGTGCCGCACACTGTTTAATGAATACTCCTGCCAGGGATTAACGGAGGAAGAGTGGAGAGAAAAGACGAAAATGGATGATGCCACGAAGGAGAAGTATTACGGCTGGATATTAGAGGGCATGCGGTTCGGCATCAAGGTAACGAAGGCTCAACGGGAAGCCGGAGGAGGTATCGACCTACCTTCACAGGTTCAGACAATCCGCCATACTAAGGCCTATTTTGACCCTATTAATAAGACGCTTCGCTTAGCGTGTCCACCGGGGCATGGATACTACCATGATTGCTCAGTACCACAGGAGGATTTTCCATTCCCGGTCAGATGGATTCCGTAAATGGGAGTAGACCTTGTTCTCAGGCCCAATGCAGACTCCTCAGTACAGCTCTCCCGCAGTACCGGATCATATAACTATGCCAATATAGACGAGGCCACGAAGGACGAGGGGGATTATAACTATACCCCGGCGAATGCAAGTAATAACGTCTACATCGACAAGTACGGCCTGCCCGATCATAGCGTTCTGCTGAACGGAAAAATCAACTCTGTCACTATTTACGCTTATGTGAAGGTCAACGGCTCAACGTTGAACGCTTACCTCGGAGTGAATGACAGCTACGCTTCAGCTCATGCCATCAGTTCGACCTCCTATACCCAAATATCAGACGCGTGGGCTACAAACCCGGCAACGAGCGCAGCGTGGACATGGGCAAACGTAGATGCACTGGTAGCTGACCTCAAACTGGCTACAGGATACACTTCGGACGGTAAGGGCGGATATACATATTACCAGCTTTACTGCTGTCAGTTTTGGGTGGTAGTCAACTATTCGCAGCCAACCGTGACCACCTCAGCTGCATCCAGTGTGGAGGTCACGACTGCAACCGGGAACGGCAATATCACTAATCTGAACGGCGGAAGCAATTGCACTGTCCGGGGCTTCAAGTGGGATACCGTCAGCAGATCGAACCCGGCTGACTATGCAAACTCGTCTTCAGACTCCGGGTCATATAGCACAGGCGCTTATACCAAATCCATCACGAGCTTGCCGTCAGGGACGACCGTGTACTGCCGAGCGTATGCAACTAACCCGGATGGCACAGGTTACGGTGACGAGGTCAGCTTCCTGACAAAGCCCGCAGCTCCGATTGGGGTCTATGCTGCCACGGTTTTTAACAGCCTCTCGATTAACTGGACGAAATCCACCGGGGCGACCGGGTATAGAGTCTACCGCAACGGCTCAGACATATCAGGATTGCTTGGAGACGTGGCAACCTACAACGATACTACCGCAGATCCGCCAACACTCCACGCAGGCGCAGCCGCGGCCTCAGACGGCACTTATAGACTGTACGTCGACCTCATTGTGGATGGCTGCTACTTTAACAACGGAACGACATATACCTATAAAGTGGTAGCGGTTAATGCAACTGGGAATAGCCCTGATAGCTCTGAGATACAGGGATACAAAACTGGGCAGCTTCCCGCTGGAGCAGGGATTGTCCAGACATGGTATAGGAGCGCTGGGGACAGTGACGGAAGCTATTCGACTATTGACCCCACACCTTCCTTTCCTTATCCACCATTCACAGAATGGTATGACTACATGGCTCCGTCAGGAGGGCATGGCCGATACTATAAAGCGCTCGTAGGTTACGGCGGAATAATGGGATACTGCACCACCGACCGTGGATATAGGCCGCAGATAACATCGAGGATGCCAGTATTTTTTAGATGGTAAGTTAAATATGACTCTAACCTGGAAAGAAGTGGCAACAATCGCAGATATCGTCAACTATACGTGGAAAGGCCAATGGCTCACATCGATGGCCTATGTAGCCTATGACTGCGTTTACAATGATGCGGGCGGGTATGTTTGCAAATTGGGGCATGCCTCAGGTGCAACGGACGAGCCCGGGACGGGCGCAAACTGGACAACCTATTGGGATAAGATGGTCCAGGGCTTCGAGCTGGATGACACCGCAGGCGGAACGGATGGGGAGACACTTAAACCACCGACCTCGAACGCCTTCTATGACCACTGCATTGATGCAGCAAAGCATCTAAACGTACTGACAGAGCGGGGGTCAATCATCTACCGTGGTGCAGCAGCTCCAACAGAGCTGCTGCATGGAACAAGTGGTCAGTCTCTCGTTTCCGGAGGCCATGGCGCAGATGTCAGCTGGGCTGACCGGGCTAAAATCACCTTCTGTGACACGAATAAATTTAGTACCACTATACCATGGGGAGCATGGACTGACCTCGACCTATCCAGCGTTATCGGGGCTAAATCATCGCTCGTAGCATTGAGAGTCATAATCACGTCCACAATCTCAAATGCTGACCAATTTCTATATAAATTCCGCACGAATGGAGACTTGAACGACATCAATCGCGGCCAGAGCGTCATTTATATTCCGGGCAGTGGGAGTGTGAACAGGTGCTATATATGGGTCAAGACTGACAGCTCAGGCATTATCGAGCATGGTGTACCTGATTACAACGGTTCCGGCTGGACCGTTAGCTCATCTATCGATGTAATCGCATATATCCAGAACGGATAGTTATAACAGCGAAAGAGACGGCGGATGCCGTTACAGGAGATTCAGAATTTAAATGATAGGAGAAATTATATGGAAACCAATTTGTGCCGACTGCGCCTAAAACAAAAAGAATATGGGGGTGATAAAGATAGATGGTACAAAATGATCTTGTCGTTGGCGTTATTGCAAGCCTTGTTACAGCTCTGGGTGTTCTTGGGCTTGTTATTAAGTCTTTTATAGGTGATAGGAAGCCTTCTAACGGCAACGGCACCGTAAAGCTCGCCGATATAGAAGAGATGCTTAACACTGCCATCAGCGGGTTCAGGGAAGCACACATCGAGAACAAGATGCGCCAGGAAGATATCATTAAGACGTTGTCTCGAATCGAGACAGCGTTAATCACCTGCTCAGATATATTAAAGACAATGCCCAAACGTAGTACTGACTGATACTAGTCAATCGTTCACGTAATTAACCGTCACGGAATCTTAACGTGACGGTTTTTCTTTTTCATGGAGGTTTAAATGGACACATCCGTACTCGATGGTTACAAGAAGCTCATTGTAACCTTCTGCACTCTGCTGGGAGCCATCGTCAGCGTATTTGTGACAGACCCGGCCAAGGCTCAGACCATTGGAGCATTCATCACGTCTACGCTGCCCACAATCGTCATAACCCTGGTTGGCATCGTCTACACCATTGTTCAGGGCAACATCGACAAGGAAAAGGCCAAGACGGCCGCTACCGAGGCCAAGGCGCAGGCTATTATGGCCCAGGAAGCATCCCCAAAAGCTGATAGTGCTCCGGCCGAGCAGCCTGCCGTAGCACAGGCTGTCCAGGCTGCGCCGGTTGAGACCTATAAGCCGATCGACCTTGATGCCTATGTTGCCACGGCAGAAAGGGCGGCTAAGGCGGACGGTTTGGTTGTTGACCCTCTTAACCGGGCAACCTATTTCTGGCCTTGCATGACCAATTTTGACCTACGTGAAGTGCCTAGGCAATACCGTGTCAGCGAATCTAAGCGACTGGTGCAGAAAGCGCTCGACCTGCTCACCGAAGCATTCAAGTGGTACACCAAGCTGGAGCCTATCCCGACACCAGCTCAGGCTGCCAACCGGAATGCCTTCATGCTTGATCTCAAGAAGGCCTATGAGAAAGCAAACAATATGCTGTGCTCCAATAAGACCTTCGAGGAGCTGCGCTACATGGTCGGCGATTTCAATGACCTGTATACAGCTCTTGATGGTCTGAATCAGCTTGAGGGCAGAACCATCGACTGGTCCATCTACGGCGAGGCCGGCAATGCCGGCTATGGTCCGCTGCAGGTCGGTTGGGACTATGCCAAACTGCTATAAATCAATCCCATGGAGGTTGCTGCGACTTGCGGCGGCCTCCATGCTTTTTCTTTTCTTTGCCTGCCAGTCCCCGCTGCAGATCACGGATATCAAGGTCAACGATAGCTGTGATAAGTTATGCCTATCCTGGACGACAAATTACGAGGCTAAGTGCAAATTGACTTTTTGCGATTCAACTCAGTGCTACGCAACTGACGAGGAGCCCGAGTGGGGCATATTACATAGTAATACTATTCCAAAGGGTGTCCATAATATACAAATATTTGCTGAAAGCAAAGATAAGCAGGAGCTCCTATGTAGCATACCAATTCAAGGTGAAAATGATAGATAGAACTGTCTTACTCCTTGTCTAAATGCAAATTTCATCTTATCGAAAATAGTTTCGCGTCCTAGCACATTTGGCCAGTCAGGATTATCAATAAAAGCACACCGGCAATTAATTTGGACGCCTTGAACCACAATATCTAGCGGAAAAAGCCATGCATCAGTTTTACCGGTTGCAAGTATAAATTTTTCTTTCCTTAATTGATCATCAGGAATCTTCAAAGCTCGCGCAATATCTAATTGGAACATGCTTAAATCAGCCCCAGTGTCTACCATTGCATTTATATCAATTTGCTCGTTCTGATAGCATAATCTGATAGGCAGCATTGGTCTTAAAGTACTACCTTGAAGTGTGTTTAAGGGACTTATCTTATAAGAATGTTCAAAATCTAACTTTGTGATACTTGGCATAACTATCCTATAAAGGGAAGTTCTATATCCATTGGAACTTTTACAGCATATGGGATCATGATCCCTTTTGTTTTAGCCTCTGTAACAACAGCTACAAAGTCATTTCCATGTGCTATCAATTTAGAACCTTCGACGACCACCCATTGTCCTTGATAAGCTTTCAAAACATCAGAATGTGAATCAATCCATTCCATCTCTACATTTCTTGAGGGCGTGGTAATTGATTCTAATGGCGCCACAAATATCTCGCTACCAAATAAATTGCTTTTGTCTTGTTCTTCTTGGTTATCCTCAATTGTGATAGTGTCTGTTTTGCTTTTTGAGAAGGCATTATAAATACGCCTGCTATTCATATCGCCGGTGAAAAATTCTCCGCTACTTTTTTCCGTATTGCTCACTGCAGGATCTTCTTCTGTATTTTTTGATACAGCAGCAGTAGTAGTATTATAGGAATAATCAATAGCTTCATCGGCGTAATTAGTAGTTTGCTTACGTATAGGCAATGTGAGAGTACCCGGAGCCATAGTTACACTTCCTTCAAATCTAAATTCTTCAAAAATTCTGATACGAATGCATCGCAATTACTTTGGGCATCAATGACGAATTTCATGATTGCTTGCACAATTGTTGAGACATCGAAATTAGGATTCTCCATAAAGTAATCAACATCTATAAAAACAGACACCGGAGGTATCTTTTTCTTGGTTGATTCGCACCCAAACAATGACTTTGCCTGCTCTTGTTCCATCGGGCCTGTGCCAATGTGCAATTTACAATTATCTATTACAGCATCAAGAGTTATGCCTACATCCATGGGTTTGGCTTTTGCAAATCCCCACAAACCATTTTGCGTCTTTAAATAACTATTCAAAAAGCATTGGAACAATTTATCAAACGCTAAGTTATCCGCCTGGGCCAAATAAAATGTTCTGACTCCAATCCTATTTATCTGCTTTATCGAAATATCTGGAATAATCAATTTCAACCATCTTTGGATATGATCTTTATAATATGTGAAAGTAGGCGGATCTTCCGTACTACCACCTGCATTATTGAAGCTAGCAAAAACAGATATTGACTGCTCTCGATTATAAAGATCGATTCGATTTCTATCTATGCGCCATTCAGTAAATGGCTCACCTTTAAACTGCTCTAATAATTTGCCACGGTTATCGAAAAACAGTGGAGAAGCCGGGTAACGGATCTCAAAAACATATTTCCAAGCCTTGGCTGGTAGAACCAACATTTTCTAACCTCATTCACCGAATAGACGCTATTAGTTTACCATAATATATAGTGTGCCGTGCAATTGAAAATGTATGCCCCGTGGACATTTCGTAGCATCAGGTGGTATTATGCAATTGCATTCGGGACATTGTAGGTCTGTCATCTTATCCTCCTGCTAGTAATTGTTGAAGCGCTGGAATCAGCTTTTTACTCTCAAATAAGAGTTCGGGAGCTGTCCAGAATGGCCCACCACAATGGATTCGAACTAAATCAAAAAAGTTAAAAGAGGTATAGAAAGTTCTACATATTGATATACCAGCTCCACTGATTTAAAAAAACCAACCTAAGTTAACAATAGGTACCATCTGTTCAGGTTCTTGGCGTAATACCACTCAGTCCCCTGCTTTGGTATTCCGAACGCCCGTTTCAGAGAATGCTGAAACTATCAGATTTTCTGAAACAGCCCCCTGCCATCTAAGCTGGTTCAGATAGATATCGGACACTTATAATAGTGTCATTATGAAGGTCTAATACCCGGGGTTATCAGATTAGCAAGACGTACAGCGGATATTTCCCGAGAAGCGCAGAGACGGGTTAAATGGTTTGATTACTATGAAGCTAATGGTCACAATGCCAGAAAGACCTGTCGCCACTTTGATATTTCACCGTACCCTGCGCCCTCATCAACCACCGGGTTATCTCACACCTGAAAAGTATTTAGAGCAGAATTTTAGTTAACTGATAAGAAGGAAAGTGTCCGACAGCAACTGAATGCATACGGACTATTGAATCATATGAATAAATCGTTTAAAATGGTTTTTAAGTGACTGATAAATATGAGATAGTTTAGAGGGTAGCTACAGGAAATAAATTGCTACTGATTAGTCGGGAGAAAGCACAGCTTTTGATATCGGGTATCAAGCTGTGCTTGTTTTTTTATGAGCAGAGAAAAGGAACCATTAGAGCAGGATAGGATTTCCGACGGGCGAAATCGGGATACGAGGCTGAGCTTCAAAATATCGCCGTATGTCGTTATGCCTCCTGCTGCGGAAATGAACCTGCAAATACCCCCCTCTTTACTGAACATGATTATGCGTTCGATTGATTTTATTTACATATTTAACTCGGATATAAATATTGTAGCGGTTAATTATGCCGCCTGCCGATCGGTTGGCTTTTCTCAACAGGAAATGATGAATATGAAGATGTATGACATAGATGTTATATATGATATGTCTGCCTGGCAGGCTATTCTAAAAAAGCTGCGAAGTTCGGGTTCTATGCGTATTGAGACGATGCAAAGGAGCAAAGAAGGCGACATTTTTCCGGTGGAAATGACGCTTAATTATATACTGGTAAACGGAAAAGAATATGCAGTTGGCATCGGTCGTGATATCACGGAGCGAAAACATATTGAAGAAGCGCTGAAAGAAAGTGAAACCAAGTACAGGCGCTTAATAGAGACGGCAGGTGCAGGTATGGTAACCGTCGATATATCCGGACGAATTAACTATGTGAATCAAACTTTTTGCAGAATGACCGGCTATGTACGCGAGGAATTGCTGGGTAAACTATTTATTGACTGTTTACATGAAGATGATGCCTCTATTCTGCTGGATGCCTTCAGCCACACGCTCCATGATGCTGATCCCGATTCTACACTGGAATTTCGCCTGAAACACAAAGATGGGGGGATAATCTGGTGCAGTACTACCCCCTCACAGTTGGTCTATGAGGATAAACTGACAGGCTTCAATCTCATTTTACAGGATATCATCAGACGTAAAAATCTGGAAGAAGCCCTTAAGGAAAGTGAAAGAAAATATCGTGCGGTGGTAGAAGACCAGCTGGAAATGATCTGCCGTTTTGTTCCGGATGGAACCATTACTTTTGCCAATACCGCCTTTTGCCGCTTTTACGGCAAGTCGAGCAGTGAAATTGTGGGTAAAAGCTACCTTTCCCTTCTCCCGGAAACACAGTATCCGTCGTTTACGGCTGCAGTTGAAGAGCTTTTGACTGAGCCGGATAAGGTGATTTATGACATCCAATCATATGAAAGAGGCGGCACGGTGAGGTGGCTGGAGCAATCGCTCAGGGCTTTAACTGATGACAGCAGACAGGTTGAAAGATTTCAGGTGGTTCTGCGGGATATAACGGAAAGAAAAAGAGCAGAACATGCTCTGAAAGAAAGCGAAGAGCAGTTCAGGATGATATTTAACAGCATACATGATGGCTTTGCTGTTTTTGAAATAAATTATGACGAAAGTGATAAGGTCGTCGATGCGCGTTTTCTGGAGGTTAATCCGGCTTTTGAAAAAATAACCGGTACGCGGGCTAACGATATCCTGGGGAAAACACTGTGGGAGGTTTTTCCGACCATGAGGCTGTCAACTGCACAGCTATGGAAGGATGTTATTACCGAGGGTAAAAATATCAGGATTGAGGAGTATTATTCAAAATCGCTGGATAAATATTTTCGTGTAATCGGTTTGAGCCCTAAGAGAGGTAGATATGCTGTCCTTATCACCGACCTGACTGAGCGTAAAAAAATGACGGAGAAATTAATACGTGCTGACCGTTTGTCATCACTGGGTGAAATGGCGGCAGGCTTGGCTCATGAAATAAACAACCCGTTGACGGGCGTTATAGGTCTTTCGCAGCTGATGCTTGAGAAAAAAGATCTCACAGGTAGTCTGAGGGAGGATATAGCTGCGATTAATAAAGAAGCAAGCCGCGCTTCCGGCATTCTGAAGGATTTCCTTATTTTTGCCCGTGGTCAAAAGCCGGATATGCGACCGGCAGATATTAACGGTGTGATTGAAAGCGTGCTAAAAATGCGTCGTACTCATATGAAGAAAGAGGGTATCGAAGTACTGGCGGATTTCGACCGCAGCCTTCCACCACTTATGATAGATGTGGCTCAAATGCAGCAGGTCATTCTGAATATCATTCTCAATGCAGAATATTTCATGTCTGAGGCACATAAGGGAGGAAAGTTAATAATTTCAACATCCAGGCAGGATAATATTGTTAAAATTGTGATTCAGGACAACGGGCCGGGTATAACGGCTGAGAATCTACCAAATATATTCGATCCATTTTTTACGACCAAGGAATCGGGCAGGGGTACCGGATTGGGACTCAGTATCAGCTACGGCATAGTCAGCGAGCACGGGGGCAATATCATCGCCGAAAGCAGGCCGGGTGAAGGCGCTCGATTTATTATAGAATTGCCATCTGGTTTATAAAAATATTTCGGTGTAAACTCTGTTTTGCCCGTTAGTCCCGGGAAAGATATACTGTTATCAATCGATTTTCTTTAAAAGGGCAGATGCATGAAAAGATTCATATCCATATGCATGGTATGCGGACTGATATTTAACGTTGCCTGCACATTTATGCCTTCTCGGCATATGCAGGACGCAGTGCTCACTACCGCAGTCAGGCCTGAAGTGGTCTTATTTAAAGCCGATCGATCAAATATAGAAAATGGTGCCAAAACCACACTTCGCTGGCTGGTCAAGGATGCCGATGCCGTTACAATCGACAATGGCGTCGGTACTGTTCCGGCTGAAGGAAGTATTGAGATTAAACCGTCGGGCCTGTCAACCTACAACCTCACCGCTGTAAACAGAGGTGGCACGACAGTCTCTTCTGTAATCGTTAATGTCCGGCCCTTTGTAAGGATTGCAACTGCCTCGCCGGCAACAACCCAATCGCCTTCATCTCCCCAGGTATCTGGTGTGTTGCCCAGGCTGGGGCCGAATGAGTCGTATGTGTTTTACGGCGATGCTGTAATGGTTGGGGCGGACGATCATTATATAGTTCTGCGCAATAACCCCCAGGCACACAATCCTACCTGGGAGGAACTGAAAACATTTTTAAAGGAAGATCAAACGGATAAGCATCCGTATATTCAGGGCAAATACACCTGCGGAGATTTTGCGGAGACCCTGCATAATAATGCCGAGGCGGCGGGAATACGGGCGGGATTGGTGGCCATTCAGTTAAGGCAACCCGGACCGGAAGGAGTGATAGTTAACCACTCATTGAACATGTTCGAGACGACGGATAGGGGGATCGTGTATATCGATGATACCTCATCTTCGCAGGGTTACTATGCGGATAAAATAGTTGACCTTCAGGTGGGCAAAGATTATGTGGCTGAATCGATTTTCCCACAATCCGTACAATTACAGAAATGGCCGAGTATGGGGAAGGTTATAGCCTTTGATATCCGTCAATGGTAAATCAATTAAGGAAATATATTACAGTCACAGCTGGTAGCAGAGGAGTCGTGTAAAAAATGAGTAAATTAATTGAAAAATTGAATAATCTCAATAAAGTTAAGGCTCCGGCGATGGGCTTTCGTCGGATTGATACTGAAGAGAAAACACCGTGTATGGTTGTTATCTGTGAGATCTCGAATAGAAATGAAGAAGAAATCGGCCAGCTGTCCCGGGCGGGTGCGGTGGCCGGCCTCGTTGATCCGGCTGAAATGAGTGCTGCGGCTCTGGCCAGGTTGATGAAAGTTAAGGGGGACATCATTTTCGGGCTCGTGGTCGGAGGTAACAAAGGCGTAAATCAGAAGGCTTTTAACGGAGATGTCGATTTTATAATATTTGAACCCGGTCTGGCCCTGGGTGTCTTTGAAGGACGTGATTTGGGTATATTGGGCAAGATCATGAAAATCGACATGTTTTCCGACCCGGGCCTGTTAAGGTCGATAAATAATATTTATCCTCCGGTTGATGCTGTTGTAGTCGATCTTCGAGTGTCTATGCTGAAAATCGAACATGCGCTTGCGTGCCGGCGGGTAGCCGATCTTATCGGCAGGCCCATTATCGCTCTCACGGGTAAAACGCTGTTGTCATGCGAACTGATTGCTATGCGTGAGTCCGGAGTAAAAGGTCTGATCCTGCCGCCGGATGCCGATGTTGAAGCCGTAGCCAAACTGGTAACAGATATTGCAAATCTCCCGGGGCCGATAAAGAGAAAAGAACCTGATAGGATCGTACTTGTGCCGCCGGTCGGTATCGGCGCGGCCCCCGAAAAGCAGGATGACGATGAGGATGATGAGTAATACGTGGAAGTGCGGTTGAAAACTGCAGAAAAATCGAGATGAGCCAGAATTTTTGGTTTTTCATTTTAACCACGGTGGCGGTGTCTTTATCCGGTGTGATGTTACCCGGACCTCTCACTGCGGCAACCATAGCGAGCGGTTATCGAAATAAAAATGCCGGTTTGCTGATAGGTATCGGCCACGGAATAGTCGAGGTGCCCATTATCGCTCTTATTTATTTTGACTTTGCGGCTTATTTGAGTATCCCGATTGTGCGTCAGGTTACCGGTATAGCCGGTGGTTTACTGCTGATAACAATGGGGTTGATGCTGCTGATAAAGTTTAAAAACCCTGTAGATAGCATGGATAAATTGTCCTATAATCCGCTGATAACGGGGATACTTATGACGGGTGGTAATCCTTATTTTCTATTATGGTGGGCGACGGTTGGAATAACATTGATAACGAGTGCCATATCATTTGGCATCTTTGGTCTTTTAGTTTTCATTATTCTGCATCTGGCCTGTGATATCGGATGGGACCAGATTCTATCTTTAACCGTGTATAAGACCAAACATCTCTGGTCACAGAATGTACAAAAAACGATATTTGGTATCTGTGCTGTCGTGCTGATCGGTTTCGGTATATATTTTGGCGTCTCGGTATTTCTTAATGCCTAACAGCTTTGTTGAAGGGCCTGGAAGTATTTGCCTTCGGTTTTAATAGATGGGGCGATTACCATTTTTACCTTTTGAAAATCTCTGATAGTAATGGCTCCACAGACCCCCATGGCGTTTCTAAGTGCGCCGACATAGTTTTCCGTGCCGTCTGTTTTAGAGCTGGGGCCGAAGAGCAATTTCTCCAGTGTGGCATTGACCGTTGTTTTTATCCTTGTTCCTCTCGGCAGGGTTGCTGAAGGCTGTGACATCCCCCAGTGATAGCCCTTGCCCGGCGCCTCCTCGGTCCGGGTAAGTATTGAACCGAAGACGACGGCATCAGCACCGGCGGCAAAGGCTTTGCACATATCACTGCCGATACGTATGCCGCCATCGGTGATGATCGGCACATATCTGCCCGTCTCTTTGAAATATTCTTCACGGGCTGCAGCGCAGTCTATGGTAGCCGTTACCTGCGGCACGCCCACACCCAGCACTTCCCTTGTTGTGCAGGCGGCTCCCGGACCGATGCCTACGAGCAAACCGTTTATGCCGGTCCGCATCAATTCCAGAGCTGAGCTGTAGCTAACTACATTGCCAACTATGACGGGAACGCGGATCTGCCTGCAGAGGTCGGTAAAACTCAGACCACGATAACTCTTTGAAATATGGCGTGCCGTTGTCACTGTAGATTGTACGACAATGATATCTGCTCCAGCTTCCTCAGCTACGGGAGCTAACTTTTTAGTAGTTGCCGGTATGAGGGAAATAGCACAGACAGCTCCCGCTTTTTTGATTCTCTCAATGCGCTCACCGATCAGATGTTCTTTAATAGGCTCGCTATATATTTTTTGCATGAGGGCTGTTACTGTGTCAGCGGGAGCATTGATAATTTCCTGTAATACCTCCCCGGGGTTTTCATATCTGACCTGTACACCGTCACAGTTAAGTATGGGTAAGCCGCCGGCCTTGCTGAAGGCTATGGCAAAATCGGGATCAACCACGGCATCCATAGCCGCAGCTACTATAGGAATGGAGAATGTTAAATCTCCGACCTTAAATTCGATGTTAGTCTGATCAGGATTTACGGTAACATCCCCGGGGACAATAGCAACTTCATCAAAACCATAGGCTCTTTCAAGTTCTTTGAATTTAGGCAATGACATCAACAACCTCTGAGGGTAATTGACGGAAACTATAGCAAAACAGTATCCCTAAAGTCAAGCGCAATACAGGTCACCGTTTAACATAAAATCGAGATTTTTGAATGATGAATATCAAGCCCGAATCCCTGAACACATATAAAAAGTAGACCATTAAAATCGAATTAAGCTATAATTATACGGTAATTGTGCCTGTTCTGTATGTAGTGGCCACTCCTATCGGGAACCTCGAGGATATTACTTTGAGGGCTTTGCGTGTGCTCGGTGAGGTTGATTTGATAGCTGCTGAAGATACACGGACGGCCAGGAAGCTACTTAATAAATATAATATAAATACACGGGTAACCAGCTACTATGAACATAATAAAATGGTAAAAATGCCACAATTGCTGAAAGTTCTGGAGGAAAGGGATATTGCCTTGATATCAGAGGCCGGTATGCCGGGCATAAGTGATCCGGGTTTTGAGCTGATAAAAGGTGCTATTCAAAAGGGCATAGGTGTTGAAGTGATACCCGGAGCATCTTCGCTTACTGCTGCGCTGGTGATTTCGGGGTTACCTGCTGATCAGTTTGTTTTTTTAGGGTTTCTCCCCAGGAAAAAAGGAGAGAGGAGGAATCTCTTTTTGTCTGTTATCAATGAGCCAAGAACGATTCTCTGTTTTGAATCGCCGCATCGTCTGGTTGATACCCTGGGTATTATGCTGGAAATACTGGGAGATAGGAATGTTGCAATCTGCCGCGAACTGACCAAAATGCATCAGGAGGTTTTCAGGGGTTCACTGACCGGGGCAATTAAGCATTTCTCAAAGCCGCGCGGAGAATTTACCATAGTAATTCAGGGTACAGGAGATACAAAGAAGTATTTGCACAAAATCAAACATAAGCAGAAATCTAAAAGGGGTGACACAGTATGCAATACAGATTTCGCCGGGGTGTAAATTCGGTTGGTCAGGTGAAGTGTGATGGATGTGACAGAATCATCGAACATGGCGAGATGTATCTGGCAATTGATGAAAAGCCGTCTGATAAATATCGTGAGGAGAGTGTGTTTATCGACGAAATAGATTGCTCAGAATGTGGAAGCAGAATACAGGATGGCGACATTTATATGCTGGTCATAGATGCCGATAGCGAGAAGTGCTATTGTCCGGCCTGTCTGAAAAAGAAGGGTGGAGAGAACTTCCGTAAAAAGAACTCCGGTGCCATGGTTAAATTTATAAAGTCCAGAGAGAAAAGCGCCATCCTCCGATTCTGTCGTGATTGCTGCGAAAAGAGGAAAGCCGGAACGGAGAAAAAGGAAAAAGGCGAGAAAGTATTTACCATTTTTGTTTCCCGGACTGGCAAGTAATGACGGGAGGTGCCACAAGTTGTCGGAAAATATCCTCGTTGCCGTAGCCTGGCCTTATGCTAATGGCTCTTTGCATCTCGGCCATATCGCAGGATGTTACCTGCCCGCTGACATATTTGCCCGGTACCATCGTCTGAAAGGAGATAATGTGCTTATGGTATCCGGCAGTGATGAGCACGGGACGCCCATTACGCTTAGAGCGGAACAGGAGGGCATTTCACCGGCTGATCTGGCTGAAAGGTACCATAATGAATTTCTGGAGTGCTGGGAGAAGCTGGGTATCTCATTTGATATTTTCACCCATACAGATACCGATAACCACCGCGAAGTAACACATGACATATTCTTAAAGCTGCTGCAAGAGGGATATATTTACAAAGATTCCATGCCACAGGCCTATTGCCCAAACTGCCGGCGCTTTCTGCCCGACCGTTATGTGGAGGGAACGTGTCCCAATTGTGGCTTTGACGCGGCAAGAGGCGACCAATGCGATCAATGTGGAAGGACGTTGAATCCGAGTGATTTGATCAACGTTCATTGCCGGAGCTGCAATACAAGACCTCAATTTGAGAATTCGGAGCATTTCTTTTTGAAGCTGAGTGCTTTTGAAGACAGACTGAGACAGTGGATAAGTGTTAAAACCGGATGGCGCCCGAATGTTAAAAAATTTACCCTGGCATTTCTCGAAGGCGGGCTAAAAGATAGGGCTATAACACGGGATATCGAATGGGGAGTACCGGTACCACAACCGGGATTTGAGAAGAAACGTATTTATGTCTGGTTTGAGGCGGTGATAGGTTATCTGTCCGCCAGTATAGAGTGGGCGAAATCAAGAGGCCAGGCCGATGCCTGGAAAATCTGGTGGACGGGTGAAAATAAGGCCTATTATTTTATAGGCAAGGATAACATACCGTTTCACACAATCATCTGGCCGGCAATGCTGATGGGTTATGGCGGGCTGAGTCTCCCTTACGATGTACCCGCTAACGAATTTTTAACCATCGAAGGTAAGAAGCTATCTACCAGCCGCAACTGGGCTGTCTGGGTCCCCGATTTTCTGCAGCGTTATGCTCCCGATCCACTGCGTTATTATCTATCTATTAATATGCCCGAGACGGGCGATGCCAATTTTTCCTGGCAGGATTTTTTACGTAAGAATAACGATGAGCTGGTAGCCACCTATGGAAATCTGGTAAACCGGGTGTTGACCTTTGCTTATAAAAATTTCAACGGCGCAGTGCCTGATCCAGGCGAGCTGGACGGCAACAGCCAGAGCCTGCTTCAAAAGTGCCGCGAGGCCTTTAAGGAACTGGACGGATATCTATATCAATGCCATTTTAAGGAGGCGCTTAAGGCGGCTATGGGAGTAGCGCAGGAAGTTAACAGGTATCTGGATGATACTGCGCCGTGGAAAATGCTCAAACAGGATCGCCTTGCGGCTGGCAGGTCAATTTACACAGCTTTATGCGCTATATCGGCTTTGAAAATTCTCCTTTATCCTTTTTTACCATTTACTTCAGAAAAGCTTCATTATTATCTTGGATTTGAACAGGACATCCAAAAAGTGGGCTGGAACTTTCAAATGCCGGCAGCCGGTCAGAAGCTTAAGCAACCTCAGCCTTTGTTTGTTAAACTTGAAAACAGGATTGTGGAGGAGGAAATGGCCCGTCTGGGTGGCCGGGGTGGTGCATGATGCTGAACGAGATTTATAGCCCGATTAAAGAAGGCCTTGGCCTGGTTGAAAACAAACTGGAAGAAATTGCCGGAAATGATATACCGCTGCTTGCGCAAATGCTTGGTTACGCCCTCCTCAATGTGGGCAAAAGACTGCGGCCGGCAATGACGTTGTTGAGCGGTAAATTCTACAGGTATGATCTTGATTTGCTGGTACCCATGGCGGCGGCGGTGGAGGTATTGCATATAGGCACTCTGGTACATGATGATATTATCGATAAAGCTGAGACGAGACATGGAAAGGAAGCCGTATACAGGAGATGGGATTCGAACAGCGCCTTGCTTCTGGGTGATTATTTGTTTTCCTTAGCGGGCAGCCTGGCTGCTGTTACAGAAAATATGAGAGTTATAAAACGATTCTCCGAAACACTAATGACCATATCGGGAGGGGAACTGAGACAATCCGGAATAAATTTTAATCTGGGCGATGCCAGGGAGAACTATTACCGGTGGATAAGCGACAAAACAGCATGTTTATTTGTTATGGCGGCTGAATGCGGATCGATATTGAGTGGCTGCCCCGATGACCAGGTTAATGCACTTAAACAATATGCACTCAATTTTGGATTGGCCTTTCAGATAATCGATGATATTCTCGACTTTGTGGGCGATGAGCGGTTGCTGGGCAAGCCCATCGGCTCCGATTTAAGTGAGGGTGCCATTACACTTCCATCCATAATTTATGCCGAGAAATATCCGCAGGACGATATGATCCGGGAGATAATAGTAAACGGTAAAAAAGAACTTGTGCCGATTGCGGTTGAAAAAGTACGCTCTTCATCGGTAATAGATGATTGCAGAAAACAGGCACAGAATTTTTATAATCGAGCCTGTAATTCATTGCGATATCTGCCAAATGGTGAAGCTCGGGATTCTCTGGAAGCACTTGCCGGTTTTGTAATTGAGAGAAACAGGTAACAGGTAATGTTGTTACGAAGCGGGTGTAGGTTCCAGTGAAGTTGCAGGCAATGGATCTTTAAGCAATTTTTCAAATGTAACATCGTCGATCGTTTCTTTTTCCATCAGGTACTCGGCGATGTATTTCAATCTGGCTTTGTTATCTGTCATAATCTCAATAGCTTTGTTATAGGCTTCTTTAACCAGTTTTTCTACTTCCTCATCTATCTCTTCAGCAACTTTATCACTGTAGTTTCGCTGTTCGTGGATTTCTTTTCCCAGGAAGACCAGCTCTTCTCGTTTTCCGAACGTCCTCGGCCCCAGTTTCGAACTCATGCCGTATTCGGTTACCATACGCCGGGCTATGGTAGTAGCTTTTTCCAGGTCGTTCTGAGCACCGGTTGTGAGCTCGTTAAAAATTACCTGCTCTGCGGCACGTCCGGCCAGTGCCACAACCATGCTGTCCTTAAAGCGGGAATAGGTTTCAAGGTATCTTTCCTCGCTGGGCAGGAATCTCGTCCATCCGCCCATCATACCGCGGGCCACAATGGATATTTTATGTACAGGATCCGCATTGGGCAACATTTTAGCGGCCAGTGCGTGTCCTGTTTCATGGTAGGCAATAAGCTCTCTTTCTCTCTTGGTGATAACCCTTCCCTTCTTTTCCGGGCCGGCGATTACCCTGTCGATAGAGTCCTCAAGCTCCTTCTGGCTGATGTCTTTGCGATTGCGCCGCGCTGCGAGTATAGCGGCTTCATTGATCAGATTTGCAAGATCGGCTCCGCTGAATCCCGGTGTCTGCCTGGCGATGACGTCAAGGTCGGCATCTTTGGCCAGTGGCTTGCCTTTGGCATGCACTGCCAGTATAGCCTTGCGGCCGTTGATATCCGGCTGGTCGATCACTATATGTCGATCGAATCTCCCGGGTCGGAGAAGTGCGGGATCGAGGATATCAGGTCTGTTGGTAGCTGCCAGAACGATGACATTGGTATTACTGTCAAAACCGTCCATTTCTACCAGGATCTGATTCAGTGTCTGCTCCCTCTCATCGTGCCCGCCGCCCAGACCGGCACCGCGATGACGGCCGACCGCATCGATTTCATCGACAAAAACTATACAGGGCGCATGACGTTTGGCGTTATCAAATAGATCGCGAACCCGGGATGCGCCGACGCCGACAAACATCTCGACGAATTCGCTGCCGCTGATTGAAAAGAAGGGAACTCCCGCTTCGCCGGCAGTTGCTTTAGCAATGAGTGTTTTACCGCAGCCGGGAGGCCCGACCAGCAGTAATCCACGTGGTATTCGGGCGCCAAGAGCAAGGAATTTCTGAGGGTTTTTCAGGAATTCCACAACTTCCTGCAGCTCACCTTTCGATTCATCTATTCCAGCAACATCAGAGAATGTTACGGAAGGTTTATCGCCTGAAACCAACCGGGCGCGGCTTTTGCCGAAGTTAAAAGCCTGGGTGTTGGCTCCTCTGGCAGACCGGAACAGGAAGAAGAGAAGGGCACCGAAAAGAATCAAAGGCAGGAAGCTGAGCATAATATTGCCCCAGTCAACCCCGCCCGTCTTTACTTCGAATTTGACACCGTTCTCACCCAGTTTGACGCCCTCTTCTTTAAGGCTATCCAGTAACTCTTTGGTACTTCCTACGAACGAAGCTTTGAAAACGGCTTTATCGTCTTTTAATCCTATAATGGTGCTGCTATCCTGCTGGATTACCGATATCTGATTAGCTTTGACATTTTCAATGAAAGTATATAAGTCAACTTCCTTTGGCCCTTTATTTACCGGAAAGAAGCTGAATGCCAGAGCCAGCAATGTTACCAGTATAAGCAGATAGAGGAGGCTACCTTGCCACCAACGTGCTTTCATACACTAACCTTAAATATAACAATAGCATTATTATAACAGATGTAACGATTGCAACAAAAAATAGTACGTATAAGAACAATAGGCCGGATTAAAAATGAAGGAGAGAGCTATTGTCCACATTCTCACCCTGCTCTCCCCTTCATAAAGCCAGACGATTAAGGCCAGGGAAGTGCTTTGGGGCTTAAATTGAGCTCTTTCATGCCTGCATCTTTAAGTATGGCAAGCAACTGCTTGAGCTGTCTGCGTTGATCCTCACTCAATCTGGAAAGGACATGTTTGATACCCTCTTTCTTCATGGCCTGTTTAAGAACATTTTCACCCTTTGGAGTCAGGGTAACGCGTATCAGGTTTTTCCTTTCCATATTCTTTGCTCTTCTGATTAATCCCTGTTTCTCCATCCTCATTAAAATACCCGACACCGAATGGGGTTCCCGTAAAAGCATTCTCGAGATCTTCGCAGGAGTAACATCTTTTCCCATGGCATCTATCAAAAAGAGTATCTGTGCAGAAGTCGCAGATAGATTCTGCTGAAGGAGTTCCCTTTCCCTGATTTTTACAAAAATATCAGCCACCTGAAGTAGAGCAGTGGATAACGTATAGTCTTTATCAGCTTTGATCTGCTGAGCCATTCTATTTACCTCCTTATGATATTTTTCATATATCTATTTATCTCAAGCCGATATACCCGCCTGCATATCGGCCTTGCCTCTGGTTGAACATTATAATTATTTAATTATATTAAGGTTTAATTATATTATGGCAAAAAACTACAAAATGTCAAAATGAAATTCATTCAAACCTATACGTATGCGGTTTACCTTAGCGGTCATATGATTTGTTCGACAGATTGTTTATAAAATCTGACGTTATTTCGGATAATTGTATGAATTTAAGGTTTATTATATTATTATATTGATTGGTTGATAATGAAAAATTATCAGATAAGGAAGGAATAAGGAGAGAAACCTGGAGTCTTTAGGGATTGCACGTCGTGCAGCAGAAATGGCCTCGGATAAGCAGGCGGATGATGTGATGTTGCTGGATGCACGGCAGAGTTGTTCTTATACCGATTACATTGTTATTTGCAGTGGAGAAACAGACAGACAGATCGAAGCTATTCAAAATGAGATTCTCGAGGATTTGAGGAAGCAGGCGGTTGTGCCATATAGAAGTGAGGGAAATCCTGAGTCGGGATGGATATTAATTGATTATCTGGGCGTGATAGTACATATTTTTTCCCGCCAGATGAGAGCCTATTACAACCTTGAGAGCATATACGAAAAAGCTCCCTGTATACTCAGGATCCAGTAAGCCATCTGTCTATATCGCGTTTATAGCTTAAAATCTCTTCTGGTCTGAAGAAGATATTGATTTCCTTTTCGGCATTCTCTATTGAGTCCGAACCATGGACGATGTTGTGCTCCATATTTATGCCCAGATCAGCTCTGATAGTACCTGGTGCGGCTTTTTTAGGATCGGTAGCTCCCATGGTTTGACGGGCGGCTTCTACAGCGCCTTCACCTTCAAATACCGCCGCAACCAGGGGCCCAGAGGTTATAAAATTTACCAGATCGTTGAAAAAGGGCTTTTCTCTATGTACGGCGTAATGTTTTTCCGCCAGAGCTTTATCCATCCATAACATTTTTAATGCGGTGATTTTCAATCCTCTTTTTTCAAGTCTGGAGATCACTTCTCCGATCAGACATCTCTGAACTCCATCTGGTTTTACTAATATCAATGTCCTTTCCATCTTATCCTCATTCTTGTCTGGTTAATTTCGCGCTAATATCGAAGGATATTTTAACATATTCGATTGAATGCTGTTGATGTATTGACAAATAAAGATTTATCTAATAATATATTAATGAAAAATAAATCGAACGATCGATTTATTATAATTTAAGGAGTAATAAGATTAGGGTAGCAATTAAGGAGCGCGTGGATCAGCGTAAGCGAGAAATAGCCCTTAAGGCGGCATCACTATTCGTTAAAAAAGGTTATCATCAATCTTCAATTCGTGATATTGCAGAATGGTGTGGTATAAGCATTGGTGCACTTTACCACTATATAAACTCGAAAGAAGATATCCTTTCTTTATTCCGGGAGATATGCTCGTCATTACTTGTGAAGTTTACTCAAGAACGTTTGGACGATCTTTTTAAAATGCCTCCTGCTGAAGCATTAAATACAGCTATAGACGATCTAATCACATTGATTGATACTACCCAGGATTTCACTCTTTTCTGGTATCAGGAATCAAAAAATCTAAAAGCAGATGAATTAAATAAGCTTCTTCAATATGAAGGAGAACAGGTTAATCTATTAAAGAAAATTCTAAAATGGGGTTGTGATGAGGGTGTTTTCAAAATAAAAGATATCAATCTGGCTGCCCACGATATCATAGTTTTATGCGATATGTGGGCATTTCGGCGATGGGCGCTTAAGAAGGATTATTCGCTTGATCAATTTAAAGAAGAACAGAAAAGGATTATTGCAAAGATAACGAATTTTGAGTAGTTGATGGGATTTTGACTAAAAATAGTATTTTAGAAGGCCGGGATCAATAAATTAAATAAGGTATTTTATTCCAAAAAGTTGAAGGAGGTGGGGTATTGGCCAGAGAAAGGGATGAGCATATTAAAAAATTTGCGGCTGAAGCATCAGCGGTCGGGGCAATTTTGCATTTTGCAGGTACAAAGGGTGAAATTGGAGAGGTAATTATCCGGGTAGCAAATGAACATAACTGTAAAAAAGTCGTTCTAACTTGCTCGAAAATTGCTTCATCTGCCGAATTAGCTGCAGAGCTTGCAAGAGTGGGCATGGTGGTGAATGACACGAATTTGAAAAGCTGGATAACGCAGGATAAAGAACTGGATACTATTCGCGCAGAACTCAGGCAAAAATATATCGAAGCTGATCTGGGAATATCTGAAGCTACTTATGCTATAGCAGAGACCGGTACCCTGATTATCTGTGGTAACGAAGGTAATGAGCGGCTTACGGCCATATTGCCACGATTGCATATAACTTTAATCGATAATGAAAATATAGTTCCGACGCTGGAAGATGCTGTTATGTTGGTGATGGACAGCCATGGGAAGGTGCCCCATTATATAACATATTTAACCGGCAGAAATACCACTGGCGATATCCCAGGCGCATTGACAGCAAGGGCACAAGGCCCTGAGGAAGAGCATATCATTATTTTTAATGCTGAAATACTTTATAAACTTTGAAGACATAAAAATTATGATGTTATGTATCACGAAATTGATTATCCTGGAGTTTTGAGATGAGTGTGGTAATGAAGAGAAAAATACATGCAACATTGAGTGATAAGCGAATTCAAGAGGCGTTTAAAAATTGGGAACCGGTATTAAAATTCATTAACGTGGCAGCCAGGTCAGGCATTGATTATGAAGCATATGCGATGAAGATTCATGAAATTAAAGAAAGGTGTATTGATGTTTTACCGGAGCTTATCGTGCAATTTAAGCAAAATGCGGTTGCTGCAGGTGCCATAGTATATGAAGCAGCCAGCGGGAATGATGCTAACGAATATATTGTAAAACTGGCCGCTGCAAAGGGTGTTAAGAACGTGGTGAAATCAACTTCAAAATTGGGCTGGGAGATAGGCTGTGTACAATATATGGAAAAATCAGGGATTGAAGTTACCGAAACCGATGTAGGCGACTGGATACTTCAACTTGCCAAGGAAAGACCAATACATATGACAGCGCCAAATGCCCATATTACTATTGAGGAAGTCACCGAATTGATTTCCAGGGCATCGGGTGAAAAGCTGCAACCTGAGCCTCAACAATTACTGGATGCTGCACGCAAAACGCTGCGGAAAGCTTTTATTAGGGCAGATATGGGTATATCTGGGGTAAACATCGCCGTGGCTGAAACAGGTACGATAATGATATTTACAAATGAGGGTAACGAATGTATGACAACTACCATGCCACGTATTCACGTTGCCCTTATTGGGATTGAAAAGCTGGTTGCCAGCAAACAAGATGCTGCTGTGATTACCAGGTTGTTAAGCAGGGCTAACATGGGAATGAATCTTCCGATTTACATATCCAATATTTCGGGACCGAGTCGTGCAGATATTCCCACGACTATGAACACTATTGTTGGCCAGGGTCCGGCAGAGTTGCATTTGATACTTATTGATAATGGCCGCAATTCACTTAGAAAATCGACTGAATTTAAAGAGGCACTTTATTGCATTAAATGCGGTGCCTGCATTAATGTTTGTCCGGTTTTTCGGTCGCTTGGCGGACAGACATATGGGTATGTTTATCAAGGTGGAATAGGCACCATACTTACCGCTTTCCTGAATGATTTTGAAGCGGCTGTGGACCTGTCGAGTTTGTGTGCGGGATGCAAAGCGTGTACAAGCATATGTCCTGCACATATTGATATCCCGGGAATGATAATAAAGCTAAGAGCTAAGATTGTAAGGGAAAGGGGAATTTCACGGACTAAATATTTGTTTTTCCACAGCATTCTTAGCGATAAACGCAAACTTGATAGCACCATTAAAGTGGCAAATGTTTTGCAATATCCCTTTATCGATCATGATAATATGCTGAGATGGTTACCGCCACCTCTTAATGCCATTACTAATACTATTGCCTTGCCCTCCATAGCTAAACAAACGCTATATGAAAGATTAAAGAACTTCGATAAACCAGGCACTGCTAAAATAAAAGTGGCTTTCTTTGCAGGTTGTTTGGCAAATTATGTTTATCCTGAAACTGGACTAAATATGATCGAAGTTTTAGACAAATATAATGCCAGACCCTATTTTCCTGTTGACCAAACGTGCTGCGGAGCACCGGCTTTTTATGAAGGGTTGGCAGATACCGCTCAGAATCTGGCCAAAAAAAATATAAATGCCCTTTTAAAGGAAAATCCTGAATATATTGTTACTATTTGTCCGGGCTGTGCGGTTATGCTTTGCAATGAGTACCCGCGCTTGTTGAGAGATGATCCTGAATGGATGGAGAAGGCACGGAAATTAGCAAATAAGGTGCGCGAATTCTCACAGCTTGTCATGGAATTGTCACCCAGTGATGAAAGAAAGTTAGCACGAAATATGAAAATTACCTACCATGACCCCTGCCATTTGAAGCGTGGACTTAATATTTATTCAGAACCAAGACAATTGCTGGCGCGAGAGGGATATGAAATTGTAGAGATGGAGGACTGCGATGCTTGTTGTGGATTTGGCGGTACTATATTGATAGATTATCCGGAGCTATCTAATTCCATTTTGCAACGTAAGTTGGATAATATCATTGCTTCTGGTGCCGATATTGTTGCCACCAACTGTCCTGCATGTGTAATGCAAATTAGAGGTGGGCTCGATAGACGCAAAAGTAAAATTAAAGTGATGCACAGTGCAGAGCTTATAGCGACGGGGAAACGATAGAAAAGCAAATTAAGCGGATATATTGGGTAAATTGATAGGTTAGTAGATTAATGATTGGACTTGATGCAGACGACCCGGGGAAAAAAACTTTGATGATGGGCAATGAGGCGATTGCACGTGGCGCTATTGAGGCAGGCGTTGGCGTAGTCACGGGTTATCCTGGCACGCCGGCCAGCGAAATTCTTGATACGTTAGCAACACTGGCTAAAAAGCATGATATTTATGTTGAGTTAGGGGTAAATGAAAAAGTGGCAGTGGAAGTAGCAGCTGGTGCTTCATTTGCGGGTATTCCCAGTCTGACTGTCATGAAATATAACGGCCTTAATGTTGCCTCGGATGTGGTAGCACTTCTCAGCCCTGGTAATATCGGTCGTGGTGGGCTGGCAATGGTGGTGGCTGACGATCCCGGGGGTATTTCCAGCGATAATGAGCAGGACACTAGGAATATAGCCAAAATGCTGGGTATACCCGTGCTGGAACCATCGGATCCGAACGAGGCAAAGGAAATGATTAAATACCTTTTGCGACTATCAGCCGATACTGGCTGTATTTGTCAGATGAGGACGGTTACTCGCGTTGCGCACGCTCGGGGAACGGTGACATTGAGTAAGATTAATGAAAAAAAGTACAAAGCCTATTTTGACGAAGTTTATAATCCGATCATACCAACATTGACAAAATATAATCCCAATCCAGCTTCACTGATGCATTTGATTTCGCTTGAACGATTGAAATCGATAAGGGGAAACTTCGAATCGGCAGAATTTAATTCTTACGAAGGGCCCGATAAGCCTGACCTGCTGATTGTAGCCTGTGGCATAGGCTATATTTATGCTATCGAAGCGGTGAATTTGCTTAAGCTTGGCAGCAAAGTGGGTATCTTGAAAATAGGCACAGTCTGGCCGTTACCAGAAAATTTGATTAAAAGCTATCTAATAAAAGTCAACAAAGTATTGGTAGTGGAGGAAATGGACCCTTTTTTAGAGCGCTCCCTAATGGAAACGGTATCGGATCTGCCTACAGATGCACCAAGGATTACATTTTACGGGAAGCGGTCGGGCCATATAGAACCTTATGGAGAGCTTAGGCCTGACAGCGTAATAAAGGCACTTTCAGATATTATGGAGATGGATTATCGGCCGCGCGATATTGCTTATTCTCAGAAAGCCAGTGAATTGCTGGATAAATTGATATTTGAGCGTGGTGGCGCTTTCTGCCCTGGATGCCCGCACCGTGCTTCATTTTGGGCAATCAAGAATGCTCTTAGGATGGACGGGCAAGAAGGCTTTGTAACCGGTGACATAGGATGTTATCAACAAGCATTAATGGGTACCGGTTTCTTTCAGATTAGGACTTGTCAGTCAATGGGCAGCTCTGTAGGCGTGGCCAGTGGACTCGGCAAACTCCAACAATTTGGCTTTAGCCAACCGATTATAGCTGTATGTGGAGACTCTACTTTTTATCATTCTGCGATACCCGCAGTTATAAATGCTATTTACAATCAATCGGTTTTTACCTTGGTTGTTCTTGATAATTCGGCAACCGCAATGACCGGTTTACAGCCAAATCCCGGCACTGGAATTACCATAATGGGTGATCCTGTTAAACCATTAAAAATTGAAAACTTGTGCAGGGCACTTGATATTTCGGTTGAAGTATGTGATCCCTTTAACATTGCTGAAACAACAAATGTGCTCTTAAAAAGTATTCGGAATCAGAATGGCTTATCTGTCATCATAATGCGGAGGGAATGTGAACTGGTCAGAAACCGGCGCGAAAAACGCAAACCTTATCGCATAAATATAGATACGAACAAATGCATTGGCTACGATTGTGGCTGTAACCGCTATTGCTTTACGGTTTTTAATTGTCCAGGATTAATCTGGGATGAACAGAGAGGAGTAGCAGCTATAGATGAAGCTGTCTGTAGCGGTTGCGGCGTATGCGTAGATATCTGCCCCCAAGGTGCTATCTTCAAGGAACCATTGTAATGAGCAGTCTGATTAAAGATCCATTGAATTTGATCGTTGCTGGAGTGGGTGGGCAGGGTAATCTGCGGGTTGCAGAAATAATTGGCAGATCTTTGATAAAAACTGGTTATATCGTAGCTATAGGCGATACCCTAGGTGGGGCGCAACGTGGAGGATCTGTGGCAAGCCAGATAAGAATATCAAGACTGAAACGATATGGTCCATATATTCCCGAGGGGCAGGCCCACATTATCCTTGGTATGGAACCAATAGAAACACTTAGAGTACTTGCAAAATATGGATCACAGGAGACGGCGGTTATATCGAACAATAGGCCAATATCATCACTTGACCTTTTTGGTAAACGCGTCAAATATCCGCCTGTAGGTGTTGTGATTGAAAGTATTAGGAAGATGGCCGGAAAAGTATGGATTATCGATGCAGTGAATGAAGCTCTGCAAATAGGTAAACCGGTATATGCCAATATGATTTTAATAGGCGCGTTAAGCGGCACTGGACTAGTGCCGCTTAATGCGGCAGATGTCGAAGAACAGTTAGAGGGTTTATCTAGTGAAGAAATAAATGCTAATTTAAAGGCACTACACAGAGGGATCGATCTTTTAAAAGATAGTAAACATTAAAAGGGGAGAATAATATGATAGTAGACTTCAGGGTAACCGCACCGATTAGGGAATGGATGGATTTGGATGAAGCCAAGGAAAAATTTCCCAATAGTTATATGAAGGGTTACATAGAGTCAGCTTATGAGGCTACTGCAATATGGGGCATAACGGTTGAAGATTTGGTTAAATCTCTAGATGATGCGAAAGTAGATTACGGTATTTTACAATCTGAGTGGGCACTGGGAGATTACAAAAAACAGAACGACGCAGTTTTCCGTATAGCTCAAAAATATCCGAATAAATTTCCGAGGTATTTTTTGGCTATTAACCCTCTGGAAGATATGGAAATGGTCAGAACGATAGAACGGGAAGTAAAGGAGAGGGGTTTCAGTGGTGTTAATACACAAACCTTTGCGCAACGAATGCGACCTAATGATAAAAGACTTTATCCTGTTTATGCCAAATGTCAGGAATTGGATATCCCGGTTACAATCCATGCTTCTATTAATTTTACTATTGATCGGACTATCGATTTCAGCAGACCGATTTATATAGATGAGGTGGCCTGCGATTTCCCGGATTTAAAAATCGTAGCCAATCACGGTGGTTGGCCTTGGGTTGCAGAGATGGTAGCTGTGGCTTGGAAGCATAAAAATGTATATATAGAGATAGGCGCGGTGGCTCCCAAATATATCGGTATGCCCGGGACCGGTTGGGAACCGCTGGTTATATATGGCAATAGTTTACTGCAGGATCGGGTGCTTTTTGCTACAGATAATATGGTTCCCTGGAAGCGGTGTCTTGAAGAATTTGCCACTTTACCGCTTAAAGATTCGGTTAAAGAAAAGTGGCTTGGGCTGAACGCACAAAGATTATTAAATCTTTAGTGAGTAAATAATTATTAATTAAGGAGGATAAATTGAAAATAGTTTCACTTGGTGGCGCTGGCATCATGGGGATGGAGCTGCTTAGGCAGCTAATTAAACGTAGCGATGCTGAAATTGTAGTAGCCGATGCAAATGTCAAAGCCTTAAAAAAATGTACCCAGGAATTCGGCAATCGCATAAAGGCCATTGAAATAGACGTTAATGATAATGATGCATTGGTTAAATTACTGAAGGGCGCTTCGATTGCAGTAAGCACTATTGGCCCGTTTTACAAAATTGGTACTAGAGTAGTCAAAGCCTGCATAGATGCGGGGGTAAATTTTCTTGATATTGATGATGATTTCGATTCAACCCGCGATAGCTTGGAGTTAGATGAATATGCTAGAAAAGCCGGAGTAATCGCGGTTAAAGGTTGTGGCGCCAGCCCTGGTATAACAAATATTTTGGCTAAATATGCGGCAGATAAGCTGGATAATGTTGACGATATAAAGATATTCTGGGCGCAGAGCGGCATAGATCCAACCGGCCCGGGCGCCATGCTGCACTGGTTTCACATAACTGCGGAGATGATACCAGTATTTAAAGGCGGTACGTGGATTAATGTCAAGGGTTTTACTGAGCCTGAAGAAGTAGACTTCTTGCCACCTATAGGTAAACTTGTATGTTTTTATACAGGCCATCCTGAGCCAGTAACTTTGCCTCGCTATATAAAGGGTGTAAAAAATGTGAGCATAAAAGGTTGTATGTACCCGACCAGTATGATGAATTTTTATAAAGTACTGGATGAGGCGGGACTGGGGAAATCTGATAACCTCATTTTAAGTGAGCAATTCAGTATGCCAATGCGCGAGGTAGTGGTAAGAATAACCCGTGCTATGCCGCGTTTTGCGCCGGGGTTTTTCAAGGAAGCATTGCGTGAATCAGTAGAGATTTACAAGAACATAGCAGGAGCACAAAAATTGGTGGTTACTGGCTCTAAAAACGGTGAAAAGAAAGAATTTGTATACGATTACATGGGCGAAAATGTAACACAGGCAACAACTATACCTGCGGCAATAGGTGCGATACAAATTATGGAAGGTAAAGTGAATAAAACCGGCGTGTTTGCACCTGAGTATGTATTTAACGCCCGCGAATTTCTGGATTCACTTAAGGCGGAAGGAGAGTTCAATGAGAAAGAAATAACGCTTCGTAAAATTTAATCTGGCATAAATATCATTTGATAATGCAGATAGAAAATCGGATTTAGAGGAGGAAAATAATGTCGGAAACATTGAAGAGGCAGGTCGGCTTGCTGGGTGCGGTGGCCATTATAACCGGATTGATTGTAGGCGGCTCTATGTACGTTATTGTACCTCAGCTGGCTAGAGCTACAGGGCCCAGCGTATGGTTGGCCTATGCTGTGGCAGCTATACCAGCCATATTCGCAATTTTGTATACGGTTCAGTTGGGTGGAGCATTACCCACTACTGGTGGCCACTATGTTCTGCTTACAAGGTTGTTATCGCCAGTGATTGGTTGGATATGTTCGCTTGGTGGTGCACTGGCGATTATTGCATCTAACTGCTTTGTTGCCTATGGCTTTGCCAAATATTTGTATATTTATGTACCACTTGGTTCCCTTGACCCCGGTAGTGGAACTTTGATTTATGCTATTGTTATTGTTTTATTGTTAGGTTTATTAAATTGGATAGGTATAAGATTTGCCACATGGGTACAGGGACTGCTGATGTTATTTTTCGTAATCGGAATGCTGGTATTTAGCATTGGCGGCCTGCTTAATATGAACCCAGCCAATCTGACTCCACTGTTCCCTAACGGTATTGATCCTTTTATCGAAGCCGTTGTAATAGCCAGTTTTGCTTGGATCGGTTATATGGGTTTAATAGAAATTGGTGGCGAGATAAAAAATCCGCGCCGAACCATCCCTAAAGCACTAGTTATTTCATTTTTTATCGTGTTAGCTCTTTATGTTCTAGTGCCGCTGGGTTTGGTTTCAGTAATGAACTGGCAGGAAATTACCAAGGGAATGGAAAACACTGCAGTGTATTATGCCGCTGGTAAATTCCTGCCTCCTTGGGGTGTGTTTGTATTTATTTTCGTGGCAGCGGTGGGTGCATTTTTGACGACCATAAATGCCAATATCATGATTGGTGCACGGGACATTTGTATCTGGGGCAGAGATGGTCTTGTCCCTACGTTATTCAGTCGTATTAATAAGAAATTTGCGACGCCAGAAATTGCCCTGCTTACTGTAGTGGTTCTATCGCTGATCGGCATTGGGGTCCAGGCTACACTGGACAAATACGCGCTCATAGTCGTTATGTTTCTTATGTTGGTTATGCTACTTGCCTCTACAGCCACCTGGATGATGCCCAGTAAAGCACCGGATATTTATAAAAGAGTAGTATTTAAATTTCCCTCATTCTGGCGGTGGTTTACCTGGATAGGATGCTTAATCTGCTTTGGAGGAACTATCTTATTTGGATTTCTTATTGATCTGACCAGCAAGCAGAACCCTGGGGGCGTTTCCATTGTATTTGTGGGGATTATACTGCTGGCAGTTATTTACTGGTATTCGAGGCGAGCATATCTTAAGCGTAAAGGTATCGATCTGGCTAAATTGCAAAGAGAGCTAACCGGCGCCACATTGGCCGAATTTGAAGAGAAAGAGTGACCCCTCAGATACAAAGTTTACTTAAAATCTTGAATTCAAATATAAGTGGTTTAGGAAGGTGTAAAATGATACAAATTGGGGACAAAAAAGATTATTTGGTTGGTAAAGGCTGGGCTCATTATTTTTTTATTTTACTTTTCCTTATTACCGTTATTGATTATCTGGATCGGATGGTAGTTACGGCCCTTTTCCCCTTTATGAAGACCGATCTTGGTTTATCTGATACACAACTTGGTCTTTTAGTTTCTGTGATATTCTGGTCAGTAACAATTTTTGCGCTCCCTACTGCGTATGTACTTGATAGGTGGAGTAGAAAAAAGGGTATTGGTATCAGTGTTATACTTTGGAGTATAGCCTGCGCTGTCATCGGTTTTTTAAAGTCATTTCCAGCAATATTTTCAATATTACAGCTTCTGTCCATTTTTCTAGTTTTTGCAGGTGCTATGTTTTTTATTGGATCGTTTTTCTATAACCGAGATAGGGATCGTGTTGAACATGTCGTGGTGCAGGCCGAATAAGAATAACTGCTGTTAACCCATATTGCGACATTAAATTAACATAAAATTAAGCTGTAAATACAAACTGCTTAAAGGAGGGTAAATACGGGTATAGAGATCGCTATCGATGTTGGTGGTACCTTATGCGTGGAATTGCAGGTGGGAAAGATGGACCCCCAAATAAAACTGTTCTGAAAGAGGGCAGCAAGGATGAAGTAGTAATTGAAACAGCTGGATATGGCATACCCTTGGTTGAAGGTGATGTCCTTATGGTCGAGTTTGGTGGTGGAGGGGGATGGGGCGATCCCATGAATCGCGATCCCAATATGGTACTACAGGATGTACTGGATGAGTATGTATCTATTGAAAGTGCCATGATGGACTATGGAGTTGTTATTGACAAAGTTAGTAACTCTATCGACCTGAAGGCAACGGATGAATTACGCAAAAAACTCCGACTGGGAAAAAGTTATTAAGTTATAAGGAGCTTAGATATGCGTTTTAAGACTGGAGAGAAAAATGTTATAGGATTGCAGCTGAAATTGCAGGCTAAAAGCAAAGGCGACAAACCCTTTGTTCATTTTGAAGGACAAACTATTAGCTACCGACAAATGAATGAAAGAACTAATCGAGTAGCGAACGGGTTGGCAGCACTGGGTGTTAAGCAAAAAGAGAATGTAGTGATTTACATGGACAATTGTCCGGAATTCCTCTATACATGGTTTGCACTATCGAAACTAGGTGCTGTGGAAGTACCAATAAACACAGCGCATAAAGGCAACGTGTTAGAGTATTTTATTAATTACTCTGATGCTAGAACAATTGTTGTAGGTGCCAATTTGCTTCCAAATATGATTGCTATTATGGAAAAGCTAAAATTCTTGAGAAAAATTATTGTATTTGGTGATATTACAAATAATAAATTTGGAAATTTGGAGGTTATTCGATTCAACGATTTATTGAAAAATCCAGATATTGAACCTCAGGTAGACGTTAGATATAGAGACTTGATGGCCATACTTTTCACTTCCGGCACAACCGGAACGTCCAAGGGTGTAATGCTCACACACAATCAGGCATGTTTTGTCGCTAGTCGAATTCAGCAGGCCTTATATCCTGGCAAGAGGCTAAGAGACTTGGATAAAGAGGTTCTCTACGTATGGGCACCTCTATCTCATGTTTCATCTCAGTTTTCCGGCGTGGTCAATTGTCTGTTGATGGGTGCCACAATGGTATTAACGCGAGAATTCAGTGCCAAGAATTTTTGGCAGGATATCGAAAAATATAAATGCACCGTGTCGGGTGTGTTTGAAGCTGTTATGAATATTCTCAGTCTTGCTCCGGCAACTGATAAAGATGCAGATAATACACTTAGAGCGCTGACAACTTCTCATGTGCCAGCTGAAATACATGAGCCATTTGAGAAAAGGTTCGGTCTTAAACTAATTAATATTTTCGGCTCAACTGAAGCCGATGCTACGGTAATTGCTACTTATAACGATATCAAAATCGGCTCATTTGGCAAGCCCAGAGGTTATTTTGAGGCACGAATTGTTGATTCAGAGGATAGAGATGTTCCGATTGGAAAAACAGGGGAACTTGTGTTAAGACCCAGGCAGCCACACATCATGTTTGAAGGATATTACAAAATGCCTGAAAAAACACTTGAGGTATTCAGAAATCTCTGGTGGCACACTGGTGACTTAGTTTACAGAGATAAGGATGGATATTTCTTTTTTGTCGGAAGGGAAAAAGATATGATCCGAAGAGGTGGTGAAAATATCTCTGCTCTTGAAGTAGAACGTGTATTAATGTCATATCCGGGTATCAGGGAGTGCGCAGCTGTAGCCACGCCTTCGGCCACTTATGGAGAAGAAGTAAAGGTTGTGATTGTAACTGAAGAAGGTAAAAAAATTGACCTCTCTGATCTGGTTAAATTCTGCGATGATAGAATGGCATATTTTATGGTGCCTCGTTATTATGAGTTTGTAAAATCTATTCCAAGAACTGATGCAAGTCAAAGGCCCATTAAAAGCATGATTAAAGACATTAACGAAAATACATTAGACAGGATAAAGTTGGGTATCAAAATTAAAAGAGAAATGGAAAAAGGACGATAACTAAAAATTGTCTATTTGATAAAAAGGAGTATTAAGTAATGATTAAATCCAGTGAATATCTTAAAAGACTTACAAAACTGAGACGCAATATTTATATGAATGGTAAGTTAGTTGACCGCGAGCATCCCCGCCTTCAAGGCGCGATTAACTGGATTGTCAAAACATATGATATGGTTGATGATCCAGAATTCAAGCCCTATCATGATGTGCTGACAGCAACATCTCATCTTACCGGTAAAAAGATCAATCGGTTTAATCATATACATCATAGCGTAAGCGACCTTTTGGCCAAGCAGCGGATGACAAGATTGGCTTGTCATCAGGTCGGTGGTTGTATAGGACGTTGTATGGGCATCGATGCGGCAAATGCCCTATCAGTCGTTACCCATGCTGCAGATCAGAAATATGGAACAGAATATTTTAAAAGGTTTGAAGCATGGCTCAGAGATTTTCAGGAAAATGATAGGACGAGTTGTTGTGCACAAACTGATGTCAAAGGACATCGTCTATGGCGTCCACATGAACAAAAAGATCCAGACCTTTATTTACGGGTAGTTGAGACCAAATCCGATGGTGTGGTAATACGGGGTGCAAAAGTACATAATTCATTAGCTTCTGTTGTTGAATCTATCATAGTCACGCCAACAAGGAGGCTGTCCGAAGAGGAGCGTCCTTGGGCTATTTCTTGTGTTGTCCCCGCGGATGATGAAGGTATTAAGCAAATTGTAAGCGCGGCAAGTGCAGATATTCCACCAGAGCTAGGTATGGCAGGTCCCTATGGCCCTGCAGATTCTATGACCATTTTCGATGATGTATTTGTTCCCTGGGAAAGGGTATTTTTAAATGGAGAATACGAATATGCCGGTATGTTAGCTCTTATGTTCGCACTATACCACAGGCATAGCTACACAGGTTGTAAACCTGCAGCTACTGATATTATAGCCGGTTCCACAGCGTTAATGGCTGAGGTAAATGGGATAGAAAAGGAGCCTCATGTGAGAGAAAAACTGGCTGAACTTATATGCACGGCCGAATTATGTTATGGAACGGGTGTTGCGGCAGCAATTAATGCTACAAAGGCTCCATCCGGAACTTATGTACCCGATCCATTATATTGCAATGTCAGTCGCCGTCATGCTGGAATTAATATTTACCATGAATTCGATATCTTAGCTGATATTGCTGGGGGAATGCCTGCCACTTTGCCCAGGCCCGGCGATTGGTTTAATGAGGAAACTGGCCCGCTTGTGGAAAAATACATGATGCGAAATCCAGAAATAGCTATCGACGATGTGCATCGTGCTTTTCGCTGGGTACAAAATCTCTCGTGTTCTGAAATAGCAGGTGTGTTCCAGTATGCGGGGGTTCATGGTGGTGGTTCACCAAGGATGGAACAGATTGCAATACTGAGTAGTTATGATATGCAAAAAACCAAAAATATCGCAAAGAGGTTAGCCGGTATTAAAGTTAATGAACCGTATTCATTTGATAGGTTTGGGATAGATCCATTTAAAGCTGATTAGAAGAACTGCTTGCAGGAGATAGTAAGAATGAACGTAATCGAAGCATTGAAATTACGAAGAAGTATCCGCGGTTTTAGAAAAGATCCGGTTCCAAAAGATGTTTTATATAAGATATTAGAAGCGGCTATACGCGCACCCTCTGGTTTAAATACCCAGCCCTGGGAGTTCATAATAGCTACAGGAGAAGTATTGAACAAAATACGTGATGAAGTAACAGAGCTGTTTAATCAGGGTACAATTCCAACATATAGTTTTTTACATAAACCGTTTGAAGGCGTTTATCTTCAGCGGCAGAAGGCGCTTGGTAAGGAATTATACAGGTTAATGGGCATTGAGCGAGAAGACAAAGACAAACGTAATAAATGGATGTTACACGGACTTCGTTTTTTTGAGGCTCCTTGCCAGATAATCATATATACCGACAAAGAACTCGTATACCCGCTGGATATGATCGGTATGGGCACGGTATGCCAGAGCATTTGTCTGGCAGCTTTGGAATACGGCCTTGGCACTTGTATAGCTGACCAGGGAATCTGGTATGATCAGGTATGGCGGAAATATGCAGATATTCCCGAAAATAAAGTACTTGTAGAAGGTATTAGTATTGGCTATCCAGACGAAAATTTCCCTGCAAATAAGTTAATATCAATGCGTGAACCTGTGGATGCTATAACAATCTGGTTGGGTTTCGATTGAAGATAAAAGATAAAGGAAAGAAATATGGCAGAATTTATTGTGAATGAAAAACTTAAAAAATGGATAGGATATACATCAGATCCTTATATATATAAAGTTGAAGAAGGCGCAATACAAAGATATGCACGGGCTGTTGGTGATAGTAATCCTCTGTATTGTGATGTTGAATATGCTGCCAGAAGTAAATTTGGACGATTAATGGCACCACCTGGATTTGTAGGCTGGTCTGTTTCAAAAGACTTCGATTTTGAAAAACTGGTATACAATCTGGTTGCCGATGGCGCACCGTTGGAAAATGTAGATGGTGGCGTAGAATATGAATTTTTAGCACCCATAGGAGCGGGTGATATATTAACTATGGTTGTTAAGGTTGTAGATATAGTTGGGCGCGAAACAAAATTGGGCCCGACAATGATAACGACGTATGAAGTTACCTTTACTAATCAGAGGGGAGTTGTAGCACTGAAAGAACGCCATACTTTCCTGAGCTTTGGAAATGTTTAAGGGTTACAAAAGAAAAGATGGCAGATATGGGGTACGTAACCACGTACTTGTCATTTCTTCAGTATTATGTGCGAGCGGTGTAGTGGACGCGATAAGCAGGGCGTTGCCGGATGTAATTCCCGTCCAAAATCCATACGGTTGTGGGTACGGCCCAGAGGATTTCTTTAGAAGTTTAAATACTTTTGCAGGACTTGTGAACAATCCTAATGTCGGTGCGGTTTTAGTTGTAGGCTTGGGGTGTGAGCTATTAAAGAGTGAATACATTATTCAATCAGTTCAGAATAAACCCGCTGAAGCTCTTGAAATTCAGCAGTTCGGAAGTGCTACCACCACGCGTAAAGGTATTAGCATAGCTGAAAAAATGCTCAAACATGTAAGTACCCAAAAACGACAAGCTGCTCCTTTAAATGAGTTGATCGTTGGTCTGAAATGTGGGGGTTCAGATGCATTTTCTGGTGTTACGGCTAATCCAGCCGTCGGCGCAGCTGCAGATATGCTGGTAAACGCAGGTGCATCCGTGATTTTGGGTGAAACCACTGAGATGATAGGGACTGCCCATATTATGAAAAAGCGTTGCAAAGATGCGGAATTGGGTACAAGGATGGAAAAGTTGATAATGGATCAGGAAAAATTCGTACGCGATTATCTGGGTGAACTTGCAGGCTTGGTAATTTCGCCGGGTAATATAGAAGGTGGTTTGTCATCTATTACCGAAAAATCTTTGGGCTGTGTTGCCAAAGCAGGCTCCACGCCCATTGTTGAAATTGTTGATTATGCGGTGAAACCATCGCGAAAAGGCCTGGTTATAATGAATACAACGGGATATGATATTGATGATATGGCTGCTATGGCGGCGGGGGGTGCTCAGATTATACTGTTTACAACAGGTAGGGGCTCACCTGCTGGGTTTCCAGCAATTCCTGTGGTTAAAATATCCAGCAATACGGATACTTATGAGAAAATGGCAGGGGATATAGATGTTAACGCAGGCACAATACTTGATAATAATAAGAGTATTAATGAAGTTGGGGAAGAAATATTCAATTATCTTATTGGTGTGGCTGATGGAAGATTAACCAGATCGGAATTAAATAAATCAAGGCCGTTTAGCTGTCTAAAGCAAGGGCCTTCGTTTTAGCAAAGTATGAAAACAATATGTTAAATCGGAAAATATAGTAACAACGTATTTGATATTAAAGTCTGGATGTATATTAAATGGTTGAAAAGGTTTAATTGTGTTGAAAAGTGTTGATAATTGATAATGGACTCTTGGCTTGTTGTTCCTTATCGAATAGAGATCAAGTGTTATAAAATAGTATAAAGTTATATCATCAATTATGCTCTGAGTGCTCAAAGGTTTTGAAATTATTTGGTTGACTGGCAATATTCTGTCGGTTTCATAGATATTCAGCTTTTGGTGGTATACCGTTACTTTGGTAAACTCGTTCAGAATCTTAGTCTTTTCATACCTTAGACTACTAACATATTGCTGGTGGATTGCCTCGACATATTCTTACATACCTCTTTGTATCATGAAGTATTCTTTCGGTAACAGTATTTATGTAGCAACATTGCCATTTTTGGAAGCAAAAATAACAAGTAATTTCGTATAATTGCCAAACTGTGACCAATCAAATAAAATTAACTTCACTTTATATACCGATGTATATGTTATGTTAACGGCTTTTACCAGCATTGTTGCCGATATAATTGTAGCATTGATACTGGTTTTCAGTTTTATCGGCGGGTTTAGAGAAGGTGCACCCAGGGAAATCGCCGGATTAACGGCTTTTATCCTTGGTTTAATATTTACTTACTTTTTTGTCGGGTCTGTAGCGGGATGGTTATCTTTTGTATCCGACGATACCTGGCGGTCTCTGTTTTCTTTTCTGTTGACCTTGGGAATAATCATTGTAATATTATATTTGCTGTTGTGGATACCCCGAAAATTTTTAGAGAAGGTCTGGACTGATGGAATTATATGGAGTTTGATGGGTGGTGTACTGGGATTATTCAGCGGGATGCTCGGGCTTGCTCTATTTATTAAATTATCCAATTTCTATGAAGTGTGGCCCTGGCTCAATCAGGTTTTGGCCTCATCCCGTATATTAAGTTTGATAGATTCGATGTTAGGTGGTGTAATAAATACGCTGGTAAGGACACTGCCTCATTAGAGTGTGTTTCAGTACTTTTTCTTTCGCTGGGTAATTGGCGGCTGTCTCAGATAGACGGGCTGCAGTGTGTGGATGTCATCGGGGCCGCTTTTGGTAAAATGCTTCCATCCAAGATATGCAAGATGAGCCGGTCTTCTCAGTCTGGTAGGGTAGTCGGGTACTATTGCCTTCTCTTCGGCTATAGATTTTATATCTTCAATTATCGGTAAAGGTATCTCCCCGCATAAAACGGTAGGTTCGGCTATCTCGCGAGCCAGTTTTTCTGCAGTAGTCAGATATTCCGGGCGCAGGCATTGCCAGTCATCCCCATTCTGATAAATTGCGGTGGCTATTTCTCCTCTGCCCGCATCGTGGATGGGGCAAATAGGTAGCCCGATGCAGGCGAAAGGATATGCCTCGATTTCCAGCGTGCTCACGCCCTTTACAGGAATACCCAGGGAAAACGCCAGACCTTTAGCAGCGCTGATGCCTGCACGCAAACCGTTGAAACTTCCCGGACCTATTGCAACAAATATAATGCTGATTGCCTGTCCGGCCTGATTGGACGACTCAAGTAGATATGCAATGTTGGGGTACAACTCGACCGTGTGGTTCCTTCCCGGTTTCCAGGTGATCTCGGCCAGCAGCTCACCTTTTTCGGATAATGCTACTCCACCCCAGTCTGTTGAGGTATCTATCGATAGTTCCAATTTATTTTATCCTTTTTAAGTTCCTGCAAAAGGTTTTTCGTCAGGTCGATATATAAGGAGCCGTGGGGTATGAAGATGATTGTTCGCTTATCGTCACCCGAGTGTTCCATTTGGATGGTCAGATTATCATGCGGGAATAAAGGCTCTCCTTTTTCAGCCCATTCAACAGCGCATACTGCATCGGGCCGGAGATACTCTTCTATACCCAGATCGATGATTTCAGCGGTGTTACTCAGCCGGTAAAGATCGAGGTGGTTTAATTTTAGACGGCCGTTGTATTCTCTGGCAATCATAAATGACGGGCTGCAAGCGTATTCCTGCACACCCAGACCGAAGGCAATGCCCTGTACCAGATGAGTCTTGCCTGTACCCAGATTCCCGATCAGAAGAAAAACCTCGCCACCTGCAGTAAGCCTGCCCAAGATAATTCCGAGTTCGCGTGTTTGCTCGGGGCTGTAGGTGACAACAGTTAATTCAGTCATGTGCTTTAAATGCCATCAGTGTCGATAATGATTCCACCCTGTTATCTCTTCAGGTAGCGGTTTTCCTGTTTCGTCAAGTACGGTAACTACCCCCTTTTTTGTGGCAGTACTTTCAATTATTTCGCCTATTATCGTCACCCGTATCTTTAGCTGGTCTCTTATTTTATCTATCAGTTCTCCTTCAGCGGTGAATATAAGACCGTAATCTTCTCCGCCTCCGAGTAATAATTTGACATAATCCTGTTTGAAATAGTTTTTTAAGATAGGGTGAACGGGCAATAAATTGGTATGGACTATAGCGTTTAAATTGCTGGCTTTGCAGATATGTGTGAGATCGGCTATCAATCCGTCGCTGATATCGATGGCCGTTTTTACACCCGTTAAAGCAAGAACTAACCCTTCATTAATTAAAGGTTGCGGTTGATTCAACGACCTGATCAGAAAATTCGCATGTCTTGCAGGGATTTGTGGTTTTTCGTGCAGAACTGTCATGCCTGCAGCAGCCAGGCCGGGATATCCTGTAATTGCGATCAGCTGGCCCGGTTTTGCAGACGATCGGGTCATTGGCTGATAGGGGCACGTGCCGATAAGGGTAATATTAATCGATATATTATCTGCTGAAGAGATGTTTCCCCCGACAATGCTGGTGTGGTAAAGATTGCATATTTTTATCATACCCTTGTACATCGACATTATATCCTGCACACTGTGATAGCCCGGCAATGATAATGAGACCAGCGCATAATGAGGGATCGCCCCCATAGCTGCTATATCGCTTAGATTAACTGCCATTGCCTTCCATCCCAGATCCGGCCAGTCGATGTGGCTTAAATCGAAATGTACTTTCTCTACAAGGACATCTGTAGTGGCTGTCTGAAGGGATTTTGGGGATTTCCATACGGCGGCGTCGTCACCGATCCCTACTGTAAGATTTTGCCAGCTCTCCATTCTTTTATCACTGGTTTTCTGAATAAGCCGGCTGATTTTTTCGATTAGTCCGAATTCACCTATATCGGATACAAGCATGACGTGATTATAACACAGGGCGAAATTACGTACGAAATGGCCGAACAAGACCTTACAGGGCCTTGATTAATCGATCAGTAAACCGATACAATAGATCAAATATGCGCGTAAAAGCGTACATCCATAAGCAAGGAGGAGCCGTTTGATGGCAGATAAGGTAGAACAGGTAGAAGAACGCAAACCAGTGAGCATGTTGCCTCCGCAGACACTGGCCTTTTACAAAAAAGCGGAGGAGAACTACGAGGGATTTTGGGAGGAGGCAGCGCTGAGTGCAAGGCACGACCTGCACTTTTTCAAACACTGGGATAGGGTTTTCGAGCATAATTATCCGACCTTTAAATGGTACGTTGGGGGCCGGACTAACATCTGTTACAGCGCGCTGGACCTGAAGATAAAGCTAGGCAGAGGTGCTAAAGCGGCTTATATCGCCGAGACTGGTGACACTGGCGAGATCAAGACGGTGACCTATATACAGCTCCTCAATATCGTGAAGAAATACGCCGCTGCGCTGCGTGGAATTGGCGTCAGGAAGGGCGATCGCGTGGCTATCTACATGCCCATGGGTATCGAAGCGGCTGCCATGATGCTGGCCTGCGCCCGCATAGGTGCCATACACGTGGTGATCTTTGCCGGCTTCTCACCGCGTGCTATCGCCGACCGCGTTGAGCTCTCCGGCGCAAAATATCTGGTATGCAAAGCCCGTGGCTGGAGACGTGGTAAACCTGTAGAGCTGAAAGAGATGGTGGATGATGCGCTGGGCAGGCTGCCCGCTGACCACGGCTTCAAATATACGGTGATTTTAACAACTCCAGAAGATAAAAATGTCCCCATGGCTGCCGGCCGCGACATGCCATGGGCGGATTTTCTGGCAAAGGGTGAGGGCCAGAGTGGGGAATATGAGGAGATGGAGTCGAACGAGCCGCTCTTCCTCCTGCCGACCTCCGGTACCACCGCCAAGCCCAAGGTCAGTATGCAATGCCATGCGGGCTACCAGGTCTATGTCTATTCCATGGCCAAGTGGATCTACAATATGGACGCCAACGATATCTGGTTCTCCACGTCGGATATCGGCTGGATCGTGGGGCACAGCTATAATGTGTATGCGCCCCTGTTGCACGGATGTACCTCCATTCTCTACGAAGGCACACCTGATTATCCCCGCAATGATATGTGGTATGACATAATAGAGCGCAACCGGGTAACGGGCATTTTCACCTCGCCGACTGGCATTCGAGCGCTGGCGCGCTTTGGAGTTGAGCCCGCCCGCAAGCATGACCTCAGTTCCGTGCAGCGTGTGGTCTGTGCCGGTGAGGTGCTCAATCCGGCTGCCTGGAAGTGGTTCCAGGAGGAGATATTCCAGAACAGAATACCGGTGATAGATCATATGTGGCAGACCGAGACCTCTGGCGCCATCATCGGTAATCCCTATGGCATCGGCATGGCTCCGATCAAGCCAGGTTCTTCAAGCTTCCCAACACCGGGCGTTATTGTAGATATTGTGGATGAAAAGGACGGACGCTCACTGGGCGTGGGAGAGAAGGGTGTACTGGTCATTAAGAAACCATTCCCGGGTTTAACTCCAATGCTGTGGGGAGATCCTGAGCGCTATAAGATGGACTACTGGGAGGCCAGGCCGGGAACAAAGGGCATGTATTACGCCGGCGATGCTGCCGAGCGTGATGCCGACGGATACATCTGGTTTGCCGGACGTGCTGACGAGGTTATCAAGATTGCCGCACACCGCATAGGTACGATAGAGGTCGAGAACGCGCTGGTGTCGCACCCCACAGTGGTGGAAGCGGCTGTGACCGGCGTGCCCGATGAGCTGCGTGGCGAAGTGGCCAGTGCGTTCGTGGTACTCGCCAAGGGGTATGAGCCATCCGAAGCCCTCAAGAAAGAGCTGATCGAACACGTCCGCAAGGAGATGGGAGCCATTGTGGTGATGAAGGACATCGGCTTCCTGCAAATGCTTCCCAAGACTCGTTCCGGGAAGATCATGCGCCGCGTTATAAAAGCGGTGCTGACTAACAAGGATCTGGGTGACCTCTCCACAATCGAGGAAGAGGCATCAGTGGACGAGATCAAGGAAGCCATCAACAAGATGGGCCGGATGTAGAAACTTAAACGCCACCGGCTTTTATGCTTGCCCAGCTCTATAGCGGCCTTCAGCCCCTTATCCTTGATGACTTTGAAGACCAAGCTGCGCTCGGGAACCGTATAGAAGGGACGTCAGTACTTGCGCAGTAGCTTTTTATCTATCTCAAAGACCGGCCTGGACGCGTGGAAGGCTGCAGCATAGCGTTCTTATCAGGTATGATGGGCTCGATGATACCCTCGCGGAACTCAGGTATCCATGAGGCGGGCTCGTTGGGATATTACAGCGGATGGTTGTAGTTCCTGTTGACCAGCACCATGTTCCAGCTGATGTAGAACCCTATGCCGTTGATCCAGGTGTGCGGCAAGAAAATGCGATTATTCCCGCGACAGACTTCGATAACCTTCTTTATCACCTGGTGTATGCCACCGGCAAATGTGGCCGCGGGCTGATAAATATGGAAGCAGTCCTTTTCAAACATGATCTTGATCTCGTCCCAGCCATGATTGAGCTCTGCTATCGGATACAAGCATGACGTGATTATAACCCAGGGCGAAATTACGTACGAAATGGCCGAACAAGACCTTGTATTACGACAGAAGCACGTATATAATGCAGTTAAATTAAATTCAGGCGGTGAATGAGATGCAGCAAACAGTAGCTTGCCCCAATTGTGGATTGCAGAATGCATCCAATCAGCAATTTTGTGTGTCCTGCGGTGCGCACCTGGGTAATCCGCAGAGGCCTATTTCTCATATACCCATCGTAACCGGCGTGGTTGGAACGGCCCAGGCTCAGGGTGGAGTACCCGGTCAATCTATCGGCACTTCAGGTGCGGCAATTTCGAGATCACCAGACAGGGTGGAAGTTAAACCTACGTGGGGACTGGCCTGGGGTTTGTTCTGGAGATTGCTGATAATCGAGCTGTTTGCAGCTGGATTGATTTTCCTCGGATATATGCTTGTCAGACTTATACTCGGATATAATGATATTTTCGGACCATGGTGAATGGGTAAAAAATGAGATACAGATCTGATAATCTGCTTTTATCTGACGCCCAAATCTTATTTTGATGCTGGTTTTCGCGCAGGTTATCGCCTGAATCGCCCGGCCAATAATAGGGTACATTGGGACAAAGATAATCAATTTACGATTGTTGAGAAGTAGTCCTGTGGATTTTTATGTTATAATCCAGCTTCTGTGAAATATCTGATTATTGCTGATATTCATGGCAACCTCGAGGCTTTCCGGGCTGTACTGGAGGATTCGGATAACCACGGAGGCTTCGGTCATGTCTGGTGTCTCGGAGATATTGTGGGTTATGGGCCGGATCCATCTGCCTGTTTATCTTTGCTGCGGCAACTTGATCCGCTCTGTGTATGTGGCAATCACGATCTGGCGGCTGTGGGGAAAATCGATATTGGGGATTTTAACTCGGATGCGGCCCGGGCAAATCGCTGGACTTCGGAAGTATTGGCTCCCGATGAACGGGAGTATCTGGCTAACCTGCCGGAAGTGATAATCGAAGGCGATTTTACACTTGTTCATGGCAGCCCACGAATGCCGGTATGGGAATATATAGCTTATTCTTACGTGGCAGAAGAAAATTTTAAATACTTTAAAACACGCTATTGTCTGAACGGTCACACGCATGTGCCATTCATCTTCGAACAGGATGAAATTATGGTAAACGAAGGGTATATGAAGAGCGGTGACTCAATAGTACTCGGTGATAAGCGACTTATTATTAATGCTGGCAGTGTGGGCCAGCCGCGTGATAGGGACCCTCGGGCAAGTTATGCTCTGTATGATTCAGATAAAATGGTGATAGAACATTATCGAGTTGAATACGATATCGATGAAACTCGGAGAAAAATGGAGGAGGCAGGGTTGCCCCATTTCTTAATCGCCAGATTGGGCTGGGGTGTCTGATGTTGAAAAGTGCAATGCCTGGTAGTAGTATTCTATTGGGTCGTGCTAAACGGGGAACTAGCGGTGCCCTGTACCCGAGATCCGCTATAGCGGGGTTGAAGTCCGGCTCGAGGTTCTGTCATTCGGGACTGCGCGGATGAAGCGGTGTTGACGGCCTGGTCTTGCGCGGCGGAGAGCTATGAACCCCGTCAGGTCCGGAAGGAAGCAGCGGTAAATAGTGAGCTCCGGGTGACGCAGGGATACCGGGTCTGAGCTGGCTAGCCCGGGTAAGCCGGATGGCATTGTCGACAGCCGGTGCACGGCCCGCTTTATATCTGATAGAAAATTAAAGTGCCGTTGAAAAAGACTTTTTATCCAGAGGATGCAGATCGCCTTCTCCACAGTATCGGCCTGCATGCTAAAAAAAGATTGGGCCAGCATTTTTTAATAGACGTTTCCGTGAAAGAGAAAATATTACGGGCAGCAGAGTTGTCCCCCCATGATGCAGTGGTCGAAGTTGGTCCAGGCCTTGGAATACTGACGGAAGAGCTGGTTAAACAGGCCGGCAGCATTATTGCGGTTGAGCTTGATGTCGATCTCGCAAAGAGATTGCAGAAAAAATTATCGAACTACGCAAATATACGGATAATCACGGACGATATATTAAAACTTGATTTGGATGGCCTGCTGGGTAATGAAAAAAACTATAAAGTGGTAGCCAATATACCTTACTATATCACTTCCCCTCTGCTTCACTATTTCATTTATAAGGTTACAAGACCTTCGATGATGATAATAATGATGCAAAAAGAAGTAGCCTTGGATATAGCTTCACCGCCCGGTAAAATGAGCTATCTTTCTTTGAGCATGCAGTTGTTCAGTCATCCTGAGATTATATGTGAAGTTCCCGCCTCTTGTTTTTATCCACCTCCACGGGTGGATTCTGCTGTTGTAAAATTTTTTATGAGGCAGTCGCCTGCATTAGAGGTCGATGACATAAATGGGTTTCTTGAGTTTGTGCACAAAGGATTTGGTGCACCCCGAAAAAAGATAAGCAATTCTCTGGCTATCGGTATGAAGATAGAGCCGCTCAGGGCTAATAAAATACTGGAAGAAGCCGGGTTAGATGCACAAAGACGTCCTGGAGCTCTGTCGATGGAGGAATGGAAACGATTATACGATCTGACAAAGGGAATGATGTGATAGAGTTACTCGCACCGGCCAAATTAAACCTGGTGTTGGAAGTTCTGGGTAAACGGCCGGATGGTTATCATGAGATAAGCAGTATTATGCAGTCTGTATCACTGTATGATAGGTTAATTTTTTTGCCATCCAGAGAATTGCATTTGTTCTCCAATTATAACGGTATTTCAGTTGAGAATAATCTCATAATAAGGGCGGCAGAGATGCTTAAAACCAGATATGGAGTTGGGAGGGGGGCAACTATCGAACTCGAGAAGCATATCCCCGTTAGTGCAGGGCTTGGAGGTGGGAGTAGCGATGCCGCCGCTGCACTTGTTGGTCTTAATAGGCTATGGTCTCTAAATTTAAGCTTTGATGAATTGATGCAAATAGGCAGTGAAATGGGATCGGATATACCGTTTTTTTTGAAGAAGGGAACGTGTCTGGCTCAGGGACATGGCAATATTATTACGGCGCTACCCGATATCGACGAGACATGGTTTATACTGATAAATCCACAGGTTGCTAAACCCGATGCCAAAACTGCTTTTATGTACGGTTTAATCGATAAATCGCATTTTACAGATGGGGGATATACGGATAAATTGTGCAAACTTCTGGTGGAAAAATGCAGATTGGACGGGTGCTCTTTGTTTAATGTTTTTGATGGAGTTGCCTTCTTGGCCTATCAGGGGTTGGAAAGGTTTCACCGGCTTTTTAAAAAATATGCGGATGTTGATATACATCTTGCCGGCTCTGGTCCCGGGATGTTTGCGCTCATCGGTGAGAAAGAACGTGCGCTGTGGATAGCCGAAAAGTTGACGCAGCAACGGTTGGAAGTTCATCTGGCCAAATCGATTACAGGAAATGAAATCGGATACTGAAAAGGGATACCGGGAAAGCAAAAAGCTGAAGTGGCTGAAGGAGATCTTGCTGCTGATTGGAATGCTGGTTTTCTCGGCTGGGATCGTATTTCTACTGAATGAAATGCAGGATGTGTTTAAGATTTCTCTTCAACGTTACGGCTGGCTGGCTTTTGTACTGCTGTTTCTGGCGAGCATGTTAAGCAGTGCAACCATCTTTATACCCGCACCAGGTATTGCCTTTATGCTGGCTGCAGCCGTTATCTGGAACCCAATTCCGGTTGCCTTAGCTGCAGGTAGCGGAGATGCTGTAGGAGAAATGACATCTTACTGGGCCGGCTATGCGGGAAAGAAAATCATGCTGGTAGATGAAAACCTGTCCGCTTATCAGAGGGCTGTTTTATGGATGAATAAATACGGTGTATGGGCGATCTTTGCTGTGGCCCTCGTGCCTGTCATATTGTTCGATTTAATCGGTCTGGCGGCTGGAGCCTTGAAAATGCGCTGGTGGAAATTTCTCTTACCCGCTCTGGCGGGTAAAGTGATGAGAGCTTTGCTGATAGCATATCTTGGACATCAGATACCGTTTTTTATCTCCTATTTTGTTCGATAAACTGATTTTTCAAAAACTGCCCGACCATCTGCTCTTCTTCTTTACGCGTCTTGATTATGCCATCTAATCTGGCTGAAAGCAGGGAATTGAGTATTTCTCCAACTATGGGTCCCGGTTTTACACCCATTTCATGCAGGGTTTTTCCGTTTATGAAAGGCCTTACCCTGTACAATTTCTTTAAAAATAAGTTCAGGCGCCTTCGCATCAAATGATGGTTGGGGTAGAACCAGTTTACCTGCACTGCTGTAAGGGGGCGCCTGCACAGATGAAAATAAAGTTCGGAGTTGGTGAGTTCCGGCTTGATTAAGAAGTTTTTGTTTTGTTTGATGATAATAGCCTGACGTGCGA
>Ga0272448_1000291_pt1 | contig 79772 bp, 71 predicted proteins | sample YNPCB0191_FD_202220 | JGI IMG/M metagenome (GOLD analysis project Ga0272448, IMG submission 202220) | Hot spring sediment microbial communities from Yellowstone National Park, WY, United States - YNP-CB-019-1 | ecosystem: Environmental > Aquatic > Thermal springs > Hot (42-90C) > Sediment...
CTGGCAGAGCAGGGTGTCTTCGACCTGCACCATCAGCCGACCGTCGTCGCCGGCCGGGTAGATGTCGGCCACCTTGCCGCGGATGAAACGCACGCCTTCCTCGGCCACCCGAGTGTAGAACTCTTCAAAAGCCTTGCCCGGAGTGCGCATGTCAATGTAGAAGCTGTAAACCTCTGCGTTGGTCCTCTCTTTAACCAGGTGCGCAAGTTTCAGTGAGTACATGCAGCAGACGCGCGAGCACCAGCGGTTGGTGTGCTCGTCGCGGCTGCCCACGCAGTGAACAATGCCCACGCTTCGCGGTTTGCGACCGTCGCGCAGCACCAACTCGCCGCTGGTCGGCCCGGCGGCGTTGATTAGCCGCTCCACTTCCAGCGCCGTGTAGACGTTGGGATACGCGCGGTAGCCGTAGTAAGGAATCCGAGCGGCGTCGAAGACCTTGAAGCCGGTGGCCAGGATGATGGCGCCCACTTCTATGGTTTCAATCTGTTCCCGCTGGTTGAGGTCAATCGCCCCGCGCTCGCCGCAAGCCTCGATGCAAGTCTTCTTGCACTTGCCGCTCTTGAACTCGATGCAGGTTTCCGGATCAATCACCACCACCTGCGGCACGGCTTGCGGGAACGGAATGTAAATCGGCTTGCGCTTGCCGAGTCCCTGGTTGAACTCATCGTTGAACTTGGGTTGCTTGTAAACGCAGGCTTCGATGCACTCCAGGCAGCCCACGCAGAGATCCTCGATTACATAGCGAGGCTTGCGTCGCACCTGAACGCGGAAGTGGCCCACGTAGCCCTCGACGTTGATGACTTCCGAGTAGGTCCACAGGGTGATGTTGGGGTTGGACCTCACCGCGGTCATCTTGGGAGTCAGGATGCAAGCGGCGCAGTCCAGCGTGGGGAACGTCTTGTCGAACATGGCCATGTGCCCGCCGATGGTCGGGTCACGCTCGACCAGGTAGACTTTCTTGCCTGCGCCGGCCAGGGTCAGGGCGGCGTGTATGCCGGCGATTCCTCCGCCCACGATGAGCACGGACTGATGGATGGGAATCCGCCGGCGCTCCAGAGGCCGGTTCCAGACCACTCGCAGGACCGCGGCGCGCAGCAGGTCCATAGCTTTCTCGGTGGCGGCTGCTCCGGAGTGCACCCAGGAGTCATGCTCGCGCAGGTTGACCATCTGACACAGGTAAGGATTCAGCCCGCCTTCCTCCCCCGCACGGCGGAAGGTGTTCTCATGCAAGTGCGGAGAGCAGGCTGCCACTACGATTCTGGTCAGGGCATGTTCGGCGATGTCGGTCTTGATGAGGTCCTGACCGGGGTCCGAACACATGTACTTGTAGTCCCGGGCCACCACCACGCCGGGCAAGCCGGCGGCAAACTCTCTGAGGGCCGTCACGTCCAGCGTGCCGGCGATGTTGGTCCCGCAGTGACAGATGTAGACTCCGATGCGCGCGCTCGGTTGGCTCACGGAATCATTGCCTCCTCGACCAACTGGCTGATGTCTTTCACCACCAGCTTTGCTTCCAGGCCCGTGGTTTTCAGAGCGTCCTGGAACATGATCAGATCTTTGGGGCACGACACCGCCAGCAGGCCCGCCCCCGTGGCCGCCGCCTCCCGCACGCGGCTTTCGGCGGGCCGTTCGCGGATGCCCGGCACATCCTCCATCCAGATGCGCCCGCCGCCCGCTCCGCAGCAATAAGAGCGGCTGCCGTGCCGCGGCATTTCGATCAGTCTCAAGCCCAGCGCGCGCAAGACCTCACGGGGAGCCGCGTAAATCCCGTTGTAACGGCCGAGATAACAGGGGTCATGGTAGGTCACCGCGCCGCTCAGCCGTTTTGCCAGCGGCAGCTTGCCTGCCCGGATCAGTTGGCAGAGCAGTTCGCTATAGTGCAGGACCGCCACCGGCCCGTTAGGCCAGCGGTACTCGTGCTTGAGGGCGTGCAGGCTGTGCGGATCGCCGGTGACGATGCGCTCGAAGCGCGCCTTGGCGAAAGCCGCCAGGTTCTTCTCCATCAGGGCTTCAAACAAGCCCTCCTCGCCGGCGCGCCGGGCATCGTTTCCTGAATTCTGTTCGGCCTCGTAAAGGATCCCGAAGTCCAAGCCGGCCCGCTGGAAAAGGCGCGCCGCGGCGCGCGTTACGGGTTGCAGGCGCGGGTCATAGGAGGCATAGTCGCCGGTGAACCACAGCCAGCTTACCGGCTCTTTACGCGCGTCCTTGATCCTGAACTCCAGAGGCTGAGTCCATTTGGGGCGGTTGCGCGCGGACTGCCCGAAGCTGTTGCCGTAGCGGGCCAGGTTGGTCAGTGCCTCTTGTAGCCGGGCCTCCAAGGCGCCCTGGGCCATCAGGCGCCGGCGCAGCTCGACCAGTACCGGGATGTGTTCGTTAGAGACCGGGCAGCGTTGGATGCAAGCCAGGCAGGTCATGCAAGCCCAGATTTGCTCCGGCTTGACGCGCTCACCAAGCAGGCCCCGTGCGTCGGCCGCCGTGGTAAGCGAAGCGCGCACCAGCTCCTTGACCTGGTGCATCAGCATCTTGGGTGAAAGCGGGAAGCCGCTGTTGAGGGCCGGGCAGGCGCGATCGCACCGCCCGCATTCGGCGCACGCCAGCCCGCTGAACAGTTGCCGCCAGGTGAACTCCTCCAAGCGGTCGGCGCCTTCGGAAGCCGCAGGCATGGGCGGCTTCAGCGAGCCAAACAGAACCCCGAAGGGAGAAGCCAGCAGGTGCAAGTGCTTGGAGTATGGGATGTAGGCCAGGAATCCAAGCACGGTGATCATGTGCACCCACCACATCGCGATGTTCAGCCGGGCGGCCTGTGAGCGTTCAAGCCCCGTGCTGCCTAACGCTGTTGCCGCCAAGTCCGCGATCCAGTGCCAGCCGCCGCGCTCCCCGTGGGTCAGCCCCGCCGCTCCCGCCCCTACTAACGAACTGAGCAGCACTACCGCTATCAGAACCAGAATGAGGCCCGCATCGAGGGTCTGCTCCAAGCGCGGAGGCGGAAACAGGTAGCGGCGTATGGCTGCGGCCGCCAAGGCTATCAGTCCTAGCAGACCGAACACCTCCAGGGCGACGGCCATCCACGGGGCCTGGTCGGCGTAGGGGATCGGCAGGAAGGGCAGCAACCCGCGCGCGAGGTTCCAGAAAAAGCTGGCGGCATAAAAAACGAAGGCCCAAAAAATCAGCAAGTGCGCCGCGCCGATCACCGGTTCTTCCAGCAGTTTCCGCTGGAGGAGAACTTCCCAGGCAAAGCGCTTCAAGCGCGCCGGAATCCGGTCCCAGCGGGCTTCGGGGCGCGCCCGCGCCAGCAGGCGCGCGCAGCCGATCACACGGCGAAGGAAAACTGTGATGGCAGCCAGCGCCACTAACCAGAGCACGCCGCGCGCTGGCAGGCCGAACAAGACGCCGCCCGCCGGGTCGGACATGCCGGTCTATCCCTTCCGCGCGCGCACCGCCTCAGTGAGCGCCGGCAGCAGCTCCAGCGCATCGGCCACCACGCCGTAATGCGCAATGTTGAAGATTGGAGCGTGTGGGTCCGTGTTGACGGCCACAATCAGGGCCGAATCCTTCATCCCTTCGACGTGTTCCGGCGCACCGCTGATTCCCGCCGCCAGGTAGAGTTTGGGCTTGACCGTCAGGCCGGACTTTCCGATCTGCCGCGCCAGCGGCAACCATCCTTGGTCGACCACCGGGCGCGAACCGCAAACTGCGCCGCCCAGCGCCGCTGCCAGCTCTTCAGCCAGTTCCAGGTTGTCCTTGCTCTGAATGCCGCGGCCCACGGCCACCAGGACCTCCTGGCGCGTCAGGTCCACTTCCCCGGCCTCGGGCTCGATGTATCGCTTGAGCTGTACACGCGAGTCCTCAGGCAGCGTCACTGCAACCTGCTCGACAGCGGCTGTTCGCACCGAGCGGCCTGCATCCGCTGAGCGGGCGCCGGGCCAAAGCCCGAAGACTGCCGGTTCGCCTTGGGGCCTCACGAGCGCCTGGATCTTGCCGCCGTAAAGCAGGCAACGGGCCTCCAGGGCGCCGTGGCTGACTCGCAGGTCCACTGTGAAGTTGACCCCCGGCGCCGCCAGGCGCTTCGCCAGGAGCGTTCCCACGCCCATCGTGGTGTTAGTCAACGGCACGATAATATTGCCGGGCCGGCGCTCGCGGGCCAGCACGGTCAGCGCCTGCGCGTGCAATTCAGGCACCGGATCTTTGAGGCCCGGGTGTTCAGCGTAAAGCACCTTGTCCGCGCACCCCAGCTCGCCGGCCAGAGAAGAACACTGGAAGCCTAAAAGAAGAGCCTCCAGCGGGACTCCCAGACCGTCAGCCACCTCACGGCCCAGGGCCAGGGCCTCGAAGGTTATGTCCGTCAGCCGCCCCTGCCATTGTTCGGCTACAACCCACACGCTTCCCGCCACGGCTCACCTCCCTCAAAGCAGCCCGTGCGCCGCTAGCAGCTCGCAAAGCTTGCCGGCGACCTCTTCAGGGGCGCCTTCCAGCATCTCGGCCCGGCCGGCGGCCTCAGGTTTGCAGAGTTCCACCAGATCAATGCCCGCCAAGGGTGCGGCGATCGGCTCCGGCGCCTGGCCGACTTCGATCTTGGCCGCTTTCATGGCCGCGCGGACTTTGGCCACCGGAACGTAGCGAGGGGGCCGTTCGGCCGCCTGGATGCCGAGCACGGCCGGCAGCGTCATTTGAAACTCGCCGCGGAAGCCGCCGGGAAACTCCTTAACCACCGTCACCGTGCGGTCCGCCAATTCATTGACTTTCGTTACCACGCCGAGGTAGGGCCAGCCGAGACGATCAGCCAGCAAAGGGGCCGCCAGCCCGTCCAGGTCCTCTATGGCCTGCGCGCCGGTGAGGATCAGATCGGCGGGCAGCACACCGGCGAGCGACGTCATAGCGTCGGCGCAGGCCAAGGCCGCGGCCCGCACGCCCAGCCCGGTCTGGACTCCCCGTAGCTCGATCAACCGATCCGCCCCCTTGGCGGCCGCGGTGTACAGCAGATCGGCGACTTCCGGGGCCGAGAGCGCCAGCACGGTAACACGTCCGCCGTAGCGCTCCTTCAACAGGAGCGCTTCTTCCAGCGCGTGGTCGTCGGATTCGCTGGGGATCATGCGAAGCAGGTCCCGGTCCAGGGATTTGCCATCCGGAGCGATTTCCAACTCCTCGACCACGTCGGGGACCATCCGCATCAGAACCACAAGGTTCATGACTCAGGCCTCCATGGATTCGGCCAGCAGTTCTGTAACATCCCGGACGAGCATCCTGCGCTCGTATCCAAGAACTTTAAGGGCGTCTTCGAAGCGCGAGATTTCGTATGGGCAGGAGATGGCCAGAACGTCGGCCCCGGTAGCCGCCGCCTCCTTCACACGGCGCTCCGAGAGCCTTTCGTAACCTTTGGCTTTATAGTATGTGTCCAGCCACATCCCGCCTCCGCCGCCCCCGCAACAGATGCTGTTTATGCGGTTGTGTGTCATCTCCAGCAGGCGCACGCCGGGGATGGCGCGGAGCAGGGAGCGGGGTTCCTCATAAAAACCGTTGTGACGGCCGAGGCAGCAGGAATCGTGGTAAGTCACCGCATAAGGCAGCTTGCGGGTAAGCAGCGGGCGCAACCGGTCCACATGACGCGCCAGGAACGGAGTGGTCTGTTCGACTATGTAGCGAAAGCCGCGCTCGGGATACTGATAGACGAAGGCGTCGTAGGCATGTGCTCCGGAGGTCACGATGCGGTTGAAGCGATACTTGGCGAAGACCGCCATGTTGTAGTCCATCAGGGTGTCGAACAGCCCGGTTTCGCCCAGCAGTCTGGCGCACTCGCCCGCGCACTTCTCCTCATTGCCCAGGATGGCGAAATCCATGCCCAGGGCGTGGAAGAGCCGGGCGGTCGCCCGGCTGACGTCTTGTCCGCGCGGGTGGTAGGAATTCTGGCATTCCACGAACCACAGCACGTCCACCGGTCGCGGATCCTCCGGCAGGATGCGGATGGGCACGCCGGCAGTCTTCACCCACGCGGCGCGTTTGCGCGCACTCTCGCCGAACGGATTACCATAGCGCAGCGTGTTCTCTAGCGCCCGGTGCAACTCCGCAGGCGTTTCCGGGAGGTTCAGGAAGACCTGCTCTTTGACCAGCGGCAGCAGGACTTCGGTCAGCCGGATGTCGCGCGGGCACTTGGCCATGCAAGCATAGCAGGCCACGCAAGCCAGCAGGCCGTCGCTTTGGAAAACCTTCTCTAGCAGGCCGGCCCGCAGCATGGCGATAATCCGCCGCGGCGGGTAATCCATGACGTCCCCGTAGGGACAGGTGCCCGCGCACAGGCCGCACTGGATACAGCTCAGAACACGACGACCCTGGGGAAACTCGAAAAGATTCTCCAGCGTAAGCTCGCAAGCAGGGGCAGCGGCGCCGGAGATCCCCATGGGCCTGATCCTCTTGATGTCAAGCGCGAACTCTACACGCCGGTAACCTCACAATGATTGGGGTCATGGGCATGCCGGCCGGTCCGGCGCAAGTTCCTGGCTCTGCTACTGGCGCCCATACGGCGACTCGGGCCGGGGAGGCCCGAGATACCCGTCTGCGGCGAGGTCAGAGTAGCTAGGAGGTGAAAATGCCTGGGGTAGGGGGGGTAGGCGAGGGATCCAGGCATATGACCCAGGTGGGAGTGCCACATCCAGTGGTCGAGCCAGGCAGCCTGCGCCGGAAACCGGCAATCGGCGCCCGAAGCCCCTCCCCGCCCAGGGAGGAAAGGAGCACGATCGCGGTCGGCGCCGTGTGGGCGCCGGCATCGCACGTGTGGATCGAAGCGGGGAGGGGAGAACTTGCTTTCGGCGGTCAACCGGACACCCGCGCCCAGCCTGTGTTTGGGGGCCGGATTGGGTGCGGGACGCATGGCCATAGAACGATATTCAGATCTTGTTATCTCTTTATCCTTTTTAGCACAAGTTTGCCCCGCCCGCGCAACTTTTTTTGCGCGCCGCGGCGCGCGATGCCCGCCTGCCCCGCAGCGGCTCTGGCGCCCGGCGGGTTCTCAGGCGAGCCTTACGATGCGGTGCTCTTCGGCCGATTGGCGTGCCAGCAGTACGATCCGGTTCACGCGCAGGATGTCCGCCAGGCTCAGACCGGCCGGCTTGCCGTGATACACAGATTCCAGAAAGTCTATGAAAAGCGAGCGCTCCGGCGGTAATTTGTCCAACACCCGCGGCTTGCTCGTCTCCGAGATCACCGTTACGCCGGTGGCCGCCTGATACTCGGCGACGCCCTTCGATCCGGCCAGCCGCAGACGGTCGTCCCCGTGGGTGGGAGCGGTCTGCGGGCGCAGGTAGTCCATACGCAGCACGCCGGCCCCGCCGTTGTCCAGACGGAACAAAGTGGCGGTGACGTTCTCCATCTCGCCGAGGTCCGGGAAGGCGAAGCGCGTCTGAAATGAGACCGCCTCGGTCATCTCTCGGCCGCTGGTCCAGCGCATCAAGTCCACCATGTGAATGCCGATCCAGGGAATGGTGCCGCCGTAGGTTTCTCGCCGCCGGTACCAGGGTGCTCGCTCCCCGAGCTTGTAGGATTTCTGTGCCGCGATCTGCCCGATCTCGCCGATCTCGCCGGAGTCCACTACTTGCTTCAAAGCCAGATACGGTGAAGAGAAGCGCATGGGCAGCAGCATGCTCAATCGCGCCTTCCGCCCCTTCAAGGCGCGCTCGATCTGCTCGAGTTCCTCCATTTCTATAGCCAGCGGCTTTTCGGCCACCACGTGCAGGTCGCGTTCCAGGCAGTCCAGTATGCGCCGGGCGCGCCCTCCGTTGGGACCGCAAACCGCCACCAGGTCAAGCTGCTCCCGCTCCAGCAGCCGCCGATAGTCGGTGTAGGTGCGTGCGGACTTCAGTCGCGGATTGCGAGCCGCCGCCGCCATGGCCTTCTCATCAGGGTCCGAGATGGCGGCCACCTCGACGTCGGGCAGTTCAGCCAGCGGGCGCAGGATTTCCGCGGTGTGTCCTTCCAGCCCGACCAGGGCGATGCGAATCTTGCGGTCGAAGCGAACGACCTGAGCCGGCGACTGGGCTCGGAGCGCAGCTACGCCGGCCAGCAGCATGCGGCGTGAGAAAGTTTGCGGCGTCATGCTGCGATTCTGGCACAGATGCCGCCCCGCAGCACAGCCGGCGGGGCGTGCTTGCTCAGCTCAGGCCGGCTGCTCGCCGTCAACTTCCAGATAATAGTCCACGATGCGCCGGCTGATCTCGAGGGGATGAATCTGGTAGGCGCCCGAGGCCAGAAGCGCGCGCAGCCGGTCCAGGTGCGCCTGGTCTGCGGTAGGGAACAGCAATAGCTGGGAGAGTCTCGAGAGCGACACCATGTCGGAGAGTCCTTCGGCCCGCGCGCGGTCCGTTTCTGCGGACTTCTCCGCCTGGCCGGAGGGTTCGGCCGAGCGAACCGCCTGCGGATAGAGGTCCTCCACGCGCATGGCGCTGCTTGCAGATCCTATCAGCATATCGGCCTGCGGGGCCGCAGCTTTTAGGATCCGGAACGGGACTGCTCGCTCTGAGCCCGCTCAAGCGACTGCGTCAGCAGTCCGGCCAGGCCGAGGCCTCCTTGCGAAGCCAGCACTTCGGCCAGGTGCTCCTCGGCGATCTCCAGCATTGAGGCGCCGGTCTGATCCTCGCCCGTGCCCATCCAGCCCCGCTCCTGGCGCATGGACTTCAGCAACTGCGCCAGCAGCAGGGCCTCGAATTCGCCCGCCACTTGGCGCAGTCGTGCGCTGCTGTATTCGCCGGCGTTGTCTGACAGCCGCCCGGCCACTGGCTCCAACATCAGATCACCTCCAGTTCCGCCTCCAGCGCTCCGGCGGCGCGCAAGTTCTGCAAGATGGCGATTATGTCGCGCGGCGTGGATCCTATAGCGCTCAGGGCGCGCACCAGCTCCTCGACTGTGGCGCCCTGTTTGAGGACCACGTTGCGCGCCTTGTCCTCTTTGACGCCCACGCCTACCTGCGGCACCACCTGGGTGGTTCCGCCCGACAGCGGCGCCGGTTGAGATACCGAAAAGCTGGTCTGGATCTCCACCGTGAGTGAGCCGTGCATGATGGCCACCGGCGAAATCCGGACCTCCTTGCCCATGACGATGGTTCCGGTGCGCTCGTTGACGACGACTTTAGCCGGACGATCGGCTTCCACGGTCAGGTTCTCCATCTCCGCCAGGAACTCAGGCATCCGTTCGGCAAACAGTGCAGGCGCCTCAACCGCCACCACCGCGGGGTTTTCGGCGCGCGCCACCAGGCTTGAACCGGAAGCGAACTTCTTGTTGATGGCTTCGGCGATGCGCACCGCGGTGGTGAAGTCCGCCTGCCTGAGTTGCAGCCGCAGCTTGGCGCCGGGCGCCGGGCTGGGCGCGGCCCGCTCGATGATGGCCCCGTTAGGCACGCGCCCGGTGGTGGGGTGATTGACGGTTTGCTGCGTGCCCAGTCCTCCGGCCACAAAACCCCCGGTGACGACCGGGCCCTGCGCCACGGCGTAAACCTGGCCGTCGGGGCCGCGCAAGCTGGTCAACAGCAGCAGCCCGCCCTGAAGATTCGTGGCGTCGCCGACCGCCGCCACCGTGACATCCACGCGCATGCCGGGCTGCGCGAAGGGCGGCAGGTTGGCGGTGACCATCACCGCCGCCACGTTGTTGACGCGGATGGCGGTCGGAGGCACCGAGACCCCCATCCGCTCCAGCAGGTTGGTCAGGCTTTGTGCTGAGAACACCGTCTGCCGGCGGTCGCCGGTCCCGGCCAGCCCGACTACCAGACCGTAGCCCAGCAACTGGTTGTCGCGCGCCCCTTGAATGGCTATAAGCTCCTTCAGGCGCGTCGCGCCTTGTGCAGTCGCGGCGATCAGCAGCCATGCCGCCAACACGCGCTGGTTCATCTGCCCGTCCTCCCGGCGATTTCACGCTCCGCCATGGTCGCTTCAAAACGGCAGCAAGCCCATCAATAGCCGATATAGGAAGAACGGCCGGCGCACCGCATCCCCGACCACGCCCTTGCCGTTGATGCGGACTTCAAGCTGCGCCAGCCGGTCTGAGCGCACCACGTTGCCCGGTGCGATGTCGTAGGGGCGCACCACGCCGCGCACCGTCACCCACTGCCGCTCGGCGTTGACCATGGTCTCCTTGGATCCCTCGACGACCAGATAGCCGTTGGGCAGCACCTCAACCACGCGCGCCGAAAGCGTCGTAGTCAGAACTGTGTCGCGCGTGGTGGCGCCTTGCCCGTCCAGATCGCTCGAGCCTGAAAGGGCCGCCAGGTTCGCCAGCCGCCCGGCGGCTTGTGTGGCTCCGAACAACGCCCCGACCGAGTGCTCCGCGTTGGACTTGCGCGTGCTCTTGGTGGTTCCCTTCGCCGCCGCAGAAGCTCGCTCGGTGACCAGGATCGTCACCAACTCGTCCACTTGTCCGGCCTTAACGTCCCGCGCCGGGTCGGCCAGCGGCGCCCCGGGATGCCACAGCGATCCGGGCGCCGAATCGCCGGCCGTCGTCGCCGAGCTTTGGCGCGCGTGCGCCAGGTATTCCTCCAGCGGCGAGACCGTCGGTTTGGCGCGTTTCTCAGCGGCCAGGACCGCGCACGTCGCCAGCGTAATCAGGCTTGCAGCAATTCGCATCCACCACCACCTTTCCCGGGCCTTCGACTCGCCCCGCAATCCGTCTTCCGTTGAGCGGGCTGCGGACCAGGATCACGTCGCCGGCGCGCCCGGCGGTCTCGGCGCGCGCCTGGAAGCGCAGTTGCGCGCCGCCGCTGGCCACGGCGACCTCAACCGCTGCGCCGCGCTCGACTTCCTTGGGCGGCGCCAGCATCCTCGCATAAAGAACCGATCCCGCCCGGATCCAGCGGCGCGGGGCCTTGCCTACCGCAGCTTCGACCGCATCCAGCGGCTGGTCTGCGAAGGGAAACCACTCGCCTTGCTCCAGGCGCAGCCGACAAGCCTCGATCGGCTTGTCAGGCGGCAGATTCGCCGCTGCCACCACGCGGCGTCCAGGCGCGCTTATGCGCACCCGGGCCCAAACCGGCAAGCTGCGACTGCCGTCGAAACGCAGGCGCCCGCGCCACAACAGCACCCCGGTCGCCGCGGCCGCAGGCGGTGCCCCCAGGCCCGTGCGCGGGAACTCCAGCTCGCCGGCAGGGACCGGATACCGACTGTAGTCCACCAGCTCAAGGCGCACATCCTCGCGCCCGACCGCTTGGCGCATGGCCGCCAGAATGCGCTCAGCCGTCAGCTTTTCCGTCGCCCGCTCGACGCACAGCTCGCGGGCTTCGACCGGCAGGCCATGCTGCGCACTCAGCCGCGCCGCTTCTGCCGCCGTGATTATCCGCCGCGCCCCCGGCGCCGGAGCGTAGCCCAGCCGCAGCTCGGCGGGAAGTTGCGCAAAAGCGGGCAGCACTCGGGCCAGATCGCGGGCCAGAATGTGCTGGCCTTCGACCACCAGGCAGCCTGCGCCACCCCAGGCCAGCAGTATTAGAGCCCCCAGAGCCGTCATCGCGTCAGGTTGTTGACCTGCTGATACATCTCGTCAGCCGCCCGCACCACGCGCGAGTTGGCTTCATAGGCGCGCTGCGCGATGATCAGGTTGATGAACTCCTCGACCACGCTGACGTTGGACTCCTCGACGTAGCCCTGCAACAGCGTGCCGAGCCCTTCCTGTCCGCCGGGATTGCCGACGATAGGGTCGCCGGAAGCGTCCGTCGGCGTGTATAGATTGCGCCCGATGCTGTTCAGGCCGGCAGGATTGGGAAAGTTCGCCAACTGGATCTGCCCGGCAAGCTGGGCGGCGGTCTGGCCCGGTTGCGTGTAGCTGACCGTACCGTCGCTGGCGATCGTGATGGACTGAGCGTCGGGCGGCAAGGTGATCTGCGGCTCCAGCGGGTCGCCGTCCGCGGTCACCAGGTTGCCGTCACGGTCCAGGTGAAATGTTCCCGCCCGCGTGTAGGCCAGTTCGCCCGACGGCAGGCGCACCTGGAAGAACCCCCGGCCTTGGATCACCAAATCCAGCGGGTTGCCGGTCAACTGGAAATTCCCCTGCGAAAAGATGATCTCGTTGGAGGCCGGGCGGGTGCCCAGACCCAACTGCAAGCCGCTCGGCACCACGGTCTGCGCACTGGCCGAGGCCCCAGGCTGCACCAGGTTCTGATAAAGCAGATCCTGAAATTGCGCCCGCCGGGCCTTGAAGCCCACGGTCTTGGCGTTGGCCAGATTGTGCGCGATGTTGTCCACGTTCATTTGCTGCGCGGTCATTCCGCTAGCCGCGCTGTATAAGGCTCGAATCATTTCTGCCGCTCCTGTAACATCTCAAGGACTGACTCTGGCTAGCTCTTCGACCGCCCGGCGATTCATTTCGCCGCCCAGACTGACTGCCCGCTGCAAGATCTCAAACTGGCGCAGGATGTTTATCAGTCGTACGGCGGATTCCGCGGTCGATACGTTAGAGGCCTCCAGCTTGCCTTGCTCAATGCTGTAGCCGGCCGCGGGCGCCGGGCTGAGCCGGGCGTCGGCCCGGAAGTAGTTGTGACCAAACTTCGCCAGCCCTTCCGGGCGCGGAAAACTCACGATTTGCAGCCGCCCCAGCGACTGGCCGCCCTGGCGCACTTCGCCCTCCGGGCTGACCTGTATCTGCCCCTTGGCCGAAGCGCGGATCTGCCCGCCGCCTGCCGCCCGCACCGCATAGCCGTCGGCGGTCTCAAGCACCCCGTCGCGCGAAAGGCGAAAGGCGCCGTTGCGAGTGTAAAGAGGCCCGTTGGGGCCTTCCACCACGAAAAAGCCCGGGCCGGAAATGGCCAGATCCAGAGGGTTGCCGGTAGCGGTCAGGGTTCCCTGGCGGAAGTCCGTCCAACGCGCCTCTATGACCGGCGCCAGTGAAGCCGCGGGGCTCAGGCCGGCCTGCGCTGCCTCCAGGGCCTCCTGGGCAGCATAAAGAGAGTACGCCTCCCTATCCAGCTTGAAGCCCGCCGTGGCGGCGTTGGCCAGGTTGTTGGCCAGCATCTCCAAGGCTTCAATACGGGCGCGCATGCCGCTGGCTGCGGCTATGGTCAACGGATCCATGGCAAGGCTCCGTGCTCGAGCGATGCAATCCAGTGGCCGGAAGGCGGGCGGCTATAAGTTAAGCGAAGTGCGCCGAAAAGAACGATGAGGGGTGGCTGCGGGAGTGGCAAATTCCGGTCACCCGGCTGCGGGCGACGAACTCTTGCACCCGTCCCGTCCGCCTAACCGCTTGAAATCTCGCCCGCCGGCGGGCGGACTCTGAACTGCATCGGCGAGGGGCGTGAGCGCCCACGCCTTGACGGCCATCCCAGCCGCTGCGGCGGCGAGCGAAGCCCTGCCGCTTGCCTGCTCCGCCTGCTGCTCGGATGCCGCCGCCGGATCGGGCGAAGCCTTGGCGGGCTTCCTAGAACTGCTGGCGGGGCTTCTCCCGGACGGCGGTGAGCCGGGCGACAGCGCCCCGGTTGAGGATTGGGCCGCCCAAGGGCTGGTGGCTTGGGAAGAATCGGCCCACAAGCAAGCACCGGCTCAGACGGCGCCCGGGCTGCGCCGAACCGAACCCTTCGCCGAAGACGACCGCAACCGAAATCCTGACGGACTGGCGGTTGTGGCCGGCTTCATGACGGCCGTCTGGCCGGAGGCGGACGCCGCGCGTTTGCCGGTTCCGGCCCCGGCCGCGCTGTCCCTGGCGGAGCCAGATCCGGAATTTGTAGCGGCTGCTGCGCCCGCTGGATCCCGCCGGACCACGCGCCTTCCGCTCCGGCCCGATCCGGACCCTGCAATCGGCACGGCCTCAGCACCGGTAGGCGTCGCGGCCGCGGCACTGCTTGTCGGGATCGGTAGCGCTGCCTGCTCGGCAAGCCCGACAATCGAGCCGTTGCCTGCCCTAAAGGGAGCCGCTGCCGAGGCCGATAACATTGCGGCGCCGAGTGCTACGACTCCGCCCGAGCCTCAGGCTGCTGCGGCGCCGAGCGGGCGCGAGGGCCCATCGGCGGGGCTTCAACTTCCCGATGTTCGCCCGGAACAGTCAGAGGCGGTGAGTGATGAGCCGCTGGTCTTTGCCGCCCGCTTGCAGGGCCGCCCCGGCGGCGACGATCCCGGGGCCGCAGCGGGGGCGGCTGCGGCGCCGAGTGGGCACGAGGGCCTCTCGGCGGGGCTTCAACTTCCCGATGTTCGCCTGGAACAGTCAGAGGCAGTGAGCGGTGCGCCGGTGGTCTTTGCCGCCCGCCTGCAAGGCCGCCCCGGCGGCGACGATCCCGGGGCCGCAGCGCGGGCGGCTGCTGCGGACGCGGCGTCGGATCCGGCGCCCCAACGGCCTCTGGCAGCATCACTGGGGGCGCCCGCTCCGCAAAAGGATTTCGATTTGGGGCCAGCTCAGGCGATGCGCAGGGCCACGGTTCCGGATTCCGACAGCGCATCGCTTGCCGGGGAGCAAAGGGCGCCGGCAGCCGATTCGCCGCCCCGACCTGAGGAGGTCGAGGCCGGCCGGCGACAACAGATCTTTCCGGCGCCCTCTTCAGAGATTGCAAAGACTGCGGGTGAGCGCGTGCGCTCTTCCCAGAGGGTCGGCGCACCGCCTGAGCCGGTGCAGACGGCTCAGCCGCTCCACCATCAGCCGGAGGCGACGCGAGCCGATTCCGCCTCTGACCAGGCGACCCGCTCGGCGGCTGCTGAGCGCCTGCCGGAGAGCCGGGAGCTCCCGGATACTCAGCCCGCCCCTCGAGAGATTTCCTTGCGCTTGAGCGGCGGCAAGGCTTCCGGGTCCGTATCGCTACAATTCAGGGAGCAAAGCGGGCAAGTTCAGGTGCTTGTGCGCAGCTCCGACAACCGACTGAGCGAATCGCTGCGGGAGCGTTTGCCGATGCTGGCGGCGCGCCTGGAGCGCGTAGGTTTTCAGGCTGAAATCTGGCGGCCGGTCCAGGCCGGCGAGACCCTCGCACAACGGCTTGAGCCGGTCAAACCGGGACAGACAGAGTCTCGGCCGAGTTTTCAACACCACTCGCAGGAAGGGGGGCGATCTGATTCCGAGCGCCAGCCGCGCCACCAGCAGCCGCCGGCCGACTGGGGCCGGACGCCGGAGTCCGGAGAGGAGAACCCTTCCTGGGGGAGCATATGGAGTATCCAGCATGACGTCCTCAGTTAGTTCAGTTCAAAGCGGCGCATCCGCCGAGGGCGGCGCCGCGACGGCGGCGTCCGAGGCGCTGGCGCAACGGGAGACTTTCTTGAAGCTGCTGATTGCGCAGATCCGCAATCAGAATCCGCTGGATCCGGCCGACGCCTTCCAGTTCGTCTCGCAATTGGCGCAGTTCAGCCAACTGGAGCAGATGATTGAAATCCGCGCGGATCTGGAGAGCATCCGCCAGGCGCTGTCGGGCTCGTCCGGCGGCGAGAAGTCCACAGAAGGAGTCAACTGATGTTTCAGGCGTTTTCTACCGCACTTTCCGCCTTGTCGGCCCACTCCACGGCCGTGGACGTAGTGGGCAACAACCTGGCCAACCTGAACACGCCCGGCTACAAGGTGAGCACCGTGTCGTTCCGGGACTTGGTGACGCAGTCGGTAGGCACCGGGCTGGGCGAAACACAGGTGGGTTTCGGGACCGGCCGACCGTTTACCTTGCGTGAATTCGCCCAAGGGGCCATTCAGACCAGTTCCGACCCGCTGGACGCCGCCATTCAGGGCGACGGGTTCTTCATCCTCAAGGACAATCACGGCGCCACTTTGTACACGCGCGCCGGGAACTTTCAGGTGGACGTCTCCGGCTACCTGGTGACGCCGTCGGGCGAGCGTGTTCAAGGGTGGATGGAAGGCGCCGACGGAACGGTCAACACCAACACCGCGATCGGGGACATACGCATCCCGGTGGGCACGCTGAAGACTCCCATTGCCACTACCGAGTTCTCGCTCGACCTGAACCTGGATGCCGGAGCGGTGGCGGGGCAACCCGACGGGACCTTCTCGACCTCGGTGGAAGTGGTGGACTCTCTGGGCGCCTCGCACATCCTGACGGTCACCTTCACCAAGACCGCCAACGCCGGCGAATGGGATTACGAAATCACCATTGCAGGAGCCGACGTGGGTTCCAGCAACGCCACTGAGCAATTGGCCACCGGCACGATCACGTTCGATTCCAACGGCCAGCTCAGCAGCCCGGCCTCCAGCTCCCCGGCGGTGAACTTCGACATCACCGGTCTGGCCAACGGCGCGGCTGACATGAAGTTGGACTGGTACCTGTACACGTCGGCCGGCGCGCCGCGGCTGACCCAATACCGGCACGCCTCGGCGCTTTCGGCGGTGGAGCAGAACGGCATCGCCCCGGCGTCGCTGATCCGGGTGGCGGTGGGCGACGGCGGGCGGATTCTGGCCCAGTACTCCAACGGGCACCAGCGGGTGGTCGGCTATCTGGCCCTGGCTTCAATCCGCAATCCGGACTCTCTGATAGCCGTGGGCAATAACAACTTCCAGACCAGCGCCCGCACCGCCCTTCCGGCGGTCGGCTTGCCGGACACCGGCGGGCGCGGCAAGGTCAGCGGCGGCGCGCTGGAGAGCTCCACCGTGGACATCGCCAAGGAGTTCACCAACCTCATCGTTTACCAGCGGGGCTACCAGGTGAACTCGCGCGTGGTGGTAGCCGCCGATGAACTCAGCCAGGAGACCATCAATCTGAAGCGCTGAGTACGGGTCTCGGCCACATGAATCCTCTGGATGAGATCGCGCGGCTGGCGGACGTTCCGCTGCCTATCGAGGCGCTGCTGGATCGCAAGACCATGACCATGAGGGAGCTGCTGTCGCTGGATGTCGGCGGCGTACTGCGGTTGGACCGCTCGGCGGGTGAAAACATTGACGTCTACGTCAGTGACGCTTTGCTGGCCTACGGTGAGGTCGTGGTGATTGAGTCCACGCTGGGCGTGCGGATTACGGCCTTCGCTCAAGAAACATGATCCGGGTGTGGCAGGCATGATGGAGTGGTTACGGCCTTTGTTGTCGGTGGCGGTGGTGCTGGGTTTGGCCCTCGGGCTGCGTTTCTGGCTGGCCCGCGCCGCCTGGGGGGCGCGCAGGGCGGCGCGCCGCGCAGGCCCCGGGCGTTTGGAAACGTTGGACCGGCTGGCGCTGTCGCCCGGGCACACGCTTTATCTTGTGCGCGTCGGCAGCCGCGCGGTGCTTATCGGCGCGCATCCGGGCGGATGCCAGGTGCTTGAAACACTGCCGGCGGAGACGCTGGCTGAGCCGGCGCGGCAGGAGGCCCGATGATCGCCCTGTTGGCCGCCAATCCCCTGGCGCCGCTCGTGCCCGCCAGGGACGGCTCGCTGAGCCTGCCGATGCAGATCGCGCTGCTGCTGACCCTGCTGGCGCTGCTGCCCGCGGTGATTGTCTCCATCACGCCTTTCTTGCGCATCGTGGTGGTGCTGCACTTCCTGCGGCAGGCGCTGGGCACGCAGTCCACCCCTTCAAACCAGGTCTTGGTGGGGCTGGCGTTGTTCCTGACGTTGCTGATCATGCAGCCGGTCGCCCTACAGATGTACGAGCGCGGCTGGGCTCCGATGGCCCAGGGCCGGATGGGGCCTGAGCAGGCCTTCCAGGAAGGCGTCCAGCCTCTGAAGGCCTTTCTGCTGCGCTTCGTGCGGGAGAAGGAGGTGCGGCTGTTTGTGGAGCTGGCGCGCGTGCCCGCTCCTCGCACTCCTGCGGATCTGGAGTTGCGCGTGTTGATTCCGGCTTACATTCTTTCGGAGCTGCGAGTGGCCTTCCAGATCGGCGCGGTGCTGTTTTTGCCCTTTCTGGTGATTGACCTGGTGGTGGCTTCCGTGACGCTTTCGATCGGGATGATCCAGCTTCCGCCGGTGATGCTGTCGGCGCCGTTCAAGGTGCTGTTGTTCGTGCTGGTGGACGGCTGGACGCTGGTGGTGGGATCGCTGATGAGGAGTTTTTATTGAGGGCGGTATGACCCCGGAAGCGGTGGTTCACATCATTCGTCAAGCGCTGATGGCGGCCTTTTGGGTGAGCGCGCCGCTGTTGGCGGTGGGTTTCGTGGCGGGGGTGATTGTGAGCCTGATCCAGGTAGTGACCTCCATGCAGGATTCGGCTTTCAACGCCATACCGCGGCTGGGCGCATTCCTAGCGGGCTGCCTGCTGTTGCTGCCCTGGATGCTGCGTTACATGACGGCGTACACCCAAGCCCTGTTGGGAGACTTCACCAGATATGCGCGCTGAGGAAGGAGGCCGTGCCGGAGGCTTATGGGGGCCGCGCCGGAGCCGGGGATTGCCGCGCTGTTGAGCTTCCTGCTGGTGCTGGCGCGGGTGGGCGCGGCGCTGGCGTTCGTTCCCCTGCCGGGCTTCAGGCAGGGTCCCGCCACCGCGCGCCTGCTGTTGACGCTTGCGGCCACGCTGGCGCTATACCCGGCCTGGCCATCGCCGCCCACCTCCCGGCCCGACGCCGGTTTGCTGACCGCCTGGCTGTTGGGCGAAGCGGCTTTCGGCGTCACGGTGGGACTGGCGGTGGCGTTTCTGAACGAGGCCCTGCTGGTGGCGGCCCAGATCTTCGGTTTGCAGGCCGGCTATTCCTACGCCGCCACGATTGACCCGGCGACGGAAGCCGACAGCAACGTGCTGCTGATCTTTGCCCAATTCATGGCCGGGCTGTTGTTCTTTTCGCTGGGTTTGCACCTGGAAGTCCTGAAGGTGTTTGCGCGCAGCCTTCAGACTCATCCGCCGGGATCTTTCGCCCTGGCGCCGGCGCGGGCGGAAGCCATCGTCGGGCTGGGGGCGGGGATGTTCTCAACTGGGCTAAAGTTGGCGCTGCCGGTAGTGGCGTTGCTGGTGCTGGTGGATACCGCTCTGGCGCTGTTGGGACGCATCCACGCGCACTTGCAACTGTTGATGTTGGCCTTCCCGGCAAAGATGCTCGCCGCCCTGGCTATGCTGGCCGCAATTGCGGGCCTTTATCTGAAGCTTTACCGCGCTGCCGCCGAACAGGCTTTCGGAGCGCTGTTCAGGGTTTTGGGGAGCAATGCCGGATAAATCGCAGCGAACCGAGCAGCCCACTCCGCGGCGCATAGACAAAGCGCGCCGGGAAGGCCGCTTCCCGGTCAGTCGCGAGTTTGTATCCGCGGTGCAGTTTTTGGCCTTCGTGCTGGCGGCGGCGGCGTTGGGCGGCCGGTACGTGACGGCTCTCCAGCAGTGCATGCGAACGCTGTTGGCTCAGGCTTTTCGCGGGGAGTTGAACGCGGGCCGGCTGGAGGGCTTGCTGCGGCTGGCGGCGAAGAGCCTGGCGCCGCTGGGAGCGTTGGGACTGGCTCTGATGGGCGTGACGCTAGGTGTACAGTTGGCCACCACGCGCTTCGGGTTCGCCCCCAAGCGGCTGCGTTTTGACTGGCAGCGGCTGAACGCCCTGGCCAGGTTGCGCGAGCTGCCCCGTCAGAACCTGCCGCTGTTGCTGCAAGCGGTGCTGCTGCTGCCCTTGTTTGCGGCCGCGCTGTATCTGGTGGTGCGCAGCAATTTGGACGATCTGATGCGCATGCCGCTTCAGACGCTGTCGCTGGCCGCCGGGCGGCTGGGAGGCGCGCTGCTGGATCTGTTCTGGCGTGCGGCGCTGGTGCTGGCGGCGCTGGGCGCCTGGGATCTGTGGCGCCAGCGGCGGCGTTACCTGGCGGATCTGCGCATGACCAAGCAGGAAGTGCGCGACGAGGCCAAGGAAGTGGAGGGACATCCTCAGGTACGGGCCCGCATACGCCGACTCCAGCGCGAGCTGTTGCGCCGCCGCATGATGCAGCAGGTGCCCAAGGCCACGGCCGTCATCGTCAATCCCACACACTACGCGGTGGCCATCCGTTACCGCATGGAGGAGATGGTCGCGCCCGTGGTGGTGGCCAAGGGCAAGAACTACCTGGCGCTGCGCATCCGGCAGAAGGCGATCGAAAACCAGGTGCCGGTGATCGAGAATCCGCCCCTGGCGCAGGCTTTGTATGTGAGCTGCCAGGTGGGGCAGCAGATCCCGGTGCACCTGTACCGCGCGGTGGCGGAGATCCTGGCCTACATCTATCGCTTGATGAAGGGGAGGTTGCCGGGCTAAGGCGGTGTGAAAGCGATGGCGCAAGGCAAAGCAGTGATTCCGAAAGCTCAGACGCCCGCTCTGGGCGGCGGTTTGCTGGCCCGCGCGAACCTGGCCGAGCTCAGCGTGCCGCTAGGCGTGCTGGCCATATTGCTGGCCATGCTGACGCCGGTGCCGCCCTTTCTGATGGACGTACTTATAACGCTGAACATCACCTTGTCGGTGATCGTGCTGCTGGTTTCCCTTTACATCTTGCGGCCGGTGGAGTTCAGCGTGTTTCCCACCACCCTGCTGCTGATGACCCTGTTCCGGCTGGCCCTGAACGTGTCCTCCTCGCGGCTGATCCTGCTGAACGGCAATACGGGCACGGCGGCGGCGGGGCGGGTCATCGAAGCCTTCGGGCAGTTTGTGGTAGGGGGCAATTACATCATCGGGGTGGTGATCTTTTTGGTGCTGATCGCGATCCAGTACGTGGTGATCAACCACGGCGCGGTGCGCATTTCTGAAGTGACGGCGCGCTTCACCCTGGACGCGCTGCCGGGCAAGCAGATGTCCATTGACTCGGATCTGAACGCCGGCTTGATAGATGAAGCCGAAGCCCGCCGGCGCCGCAAGCAGCTTGCCGTGGAGGCGGAGTTCTACGGGGCCATGGACGGGGCCTCGCGCTTCACGCAGCGCGACGCGGTGGCCAGCATCCTGATCACCGGGATCAATATCGTCGCCGGCTTTCTGATAGGCATCCTCCAGCACGGCATGCAATTGAGTCAGGCGCTGGCCACCTACACCGTGCTGACCATCGGCGACGGCCTGGTGACCGTGATTCCGGCGCTGATGATTTCGATTTCCGGCGGCTTGATCGTCACCCGGGCCAGCTCGGATTTGCGGTTGGGAGCGGAATTCCGCCGCCAGGTTTTCGGCAGCGCGCAGCCGTTGATGCTGGCCGGCGCGGTTCTGCTGGCGATGGCTGCCTTTCCCGGCCTGCCGAAGATTCCCTTCCTGTTGTTGGGGGCGACTCTGGCGACGGTGGCTTGGAGAATGGACCGGGCCGCCAGCGAGGTGCAGAAGGCCCCCGCCGCGGCTCCCCCGCCGCCGCGCGAAAACTTGGAGGCGTTGCTCAAAGTAGAGTCCATCGCGGTTGAGCTGGGGCTGGGCTTGGTGCGGCTGGTGGAGGGCGGGCAAAACTCGCCCTTGCTGAGACGCATCGCCGCCATCCGCCGCCAACTGGCTTTGGATTTGGGCTACCTGCTGCCGCCTGTAAGGGTGACCGATAATCTCTCGCTGCGTTCGCGGGAGTACGTGATACTCATCAAGGGCGTCGAAGTGGCGCGCTATGACATGCCGCAAGGCATGGAGCTGGCCATTCACTCCGGCCAGCCGGCCGCGGCGATCGAGGGTCTGGCCACGCGCGAGCCGGCCTTCGGGATACCTGCCGTATGGATTCGCCCCGACCAACTTGAGGCGGCTCGCGCGGCGGGCTACACGGTGGTGGATGCGATCTCGATCATCGGGACGCACCTGGCGGAGCTCATACGCAGTCATGCTCACGAATTGTTCTCGCGCCAGGACGCAAAAAAGCTGCTGGACCGGGTGGCCGAGGAGAACCCCAGGGTGGTCGAGGACCTGGTGCCCAAGCTGCTGCCTCTGGCCACCGTACAGCGGGTGCTGCAAAACCTGCTGCGAGAGCGAGTCTCGATCCGCGACGGTGTTTCGATCCTGGAGGCTCTGGGCGAGGCGGCGCAGATAACGCGCAACCCGGTGCTGCTGACCGAGTTCGTGCGGCAGGCCATTCGGCGCGTGGTGGTGAAGCCGTACTTGAACCAGGCGGGCGACTTGCCGGCCTATTTCCTGGATCCGGCGATCGAGCAGGAAATAGAGGGAGCGGTCGAACACGGCGAGTACGCCAGCCACATCCACCTTTCACCGCAGCGCATGCGCGCGATCCTGGAGCGGATCCGCCAGGCGGTGGGAAGCCCGGAGGGACCGGCGGTGATGGTGGTCAGCTCCGGCGCGCGCTACTTCCTGCGCCAGATGCTGGAGCACTCCGTACCGAACCTGCACGTGCTGGCCCACAGCGAGATCCCGCAGGGCGTGCGAGTGGTTTCTTTGAAGCTGATCCAGTAGGAGGACCGGAAGATGAGAGTGAAGTCGTACTTCGTGCCCAGCGTGGCCGTGGCGCTGGGACTGGCGCGACAAGAGTTGGGGCCGGACGCCGTGTTGCTGGAAACGCGCAAGGCGCCCGCCGAAGCTGCGCACTTGGGAGAGTACGAGGTGGTCTTCGGAGTCCCGCCGGGCAAGCCGGCCGCACCGGCGGAGGAGCCCGCCCCGGCCGCGGGCATAGACCGGCTGATGCAAGAGGTCGCCCAACTGCGCCGGCAATTGGAGCGGATGAGCACGGCCGTTGCGCGTTCCACCTTGCTCGGCGCCGGGACGGCTTCGCCGGAAGAAGAGGCCGCCCGGATGCTGGCCCGGCTGGTCGAAGCGGAGCTGGAGCCGGAACTGGCGGCGGAGCTGGTGCAGGCGGCGCGGGCGCGGCGAGAGGCGGGCCAGAGCGGCTCCCTGGAAGTTCTGGCGGCGGCGGAGCTGGAAAGCCGCTGCCTGGTGGACAACCGCCTGGGGCGTTCCGAGGAGGGTCCCCGGATTGTCATGCTGGTGGGTCCCAGCGGTGCGGGCAAGACCGCGACGCTTGTGAAGCTGGCGGTGCGCGAGGGGCTGGAGCGCCGCAAGCCGGTGCAACTGTTGAGCGTGGACAACTATCGTGTGGGTGGGGCCGAGCAATTGCGTCACTACGCGACGATCCTGGGCGTGCCGTTTCAGGCTTTGGAGACCGCTCAGGGGCTGGATCTAGCCCTACAGGAGAGCCGTCGCAAGGAACTGGTACTGATTGACACGCCGGGCTACGGCGCAGGGGAAATCGAGGAGGCGCGGGAGCTGGCGCGGTTTGTGTCTTCCCGGGGGGATATTGATTGCCATCTGGTCCTAACGGCCTCGATGCGATCCGCCGATCTATGGCGTGTGGCCGAGCGCTTCGAGCGGTTCCGCCCGCAGAAATTGCTGTTCACCCGCTTGGATGAGACCGATGCCTACGGACCGTTGTGGAGCCTGGCGCTGCGTTTGCACCGTCCGGTCTCGTTTCTCTGCGCGGGCCAGCGCATCCCGGAGGATCTGGAGCCCGCCAGCCAACAGCGGCTTTTGGAAATGCTCTGGCGGGTACAGCCGACTCGAGCGGCGGCCGCCGGCGCCTGAGGGGTCCGCCGGAAGGGGCGGACAGGCGCCAGGCGACAGGTGAGTGTAATGGCACCTTATCAAGCCAGTGCAAAAGCCGCTGCGGAGGAGCGCGAGAGGCTGATCCTGGAGCATCTGCCTCAAGTACGCCTGATCGCCCGCCGCATACATGAGAAGTTGCCGGAAAGCGTCAGTCTGGAAGATCTGATTTCGACCGGAATCTTGGGTCTGATCTCGGCGATTGACAACTTCGACCCTAGTCTGAACGTCAAGCTGAAGACTTACGCCGAATACAAGATCAGGGGCGCGATTCTGGACACCCTGCGGGGCCTGGACTGGGCTCCCCGGCAAAAGCGCAAGAAGGCCAAACAGATCGAGGCCGCCATTGCGGCTGCCGAGCGGCGCTTGCAGCGGGCTCCGGAAGAAGAGGAGATCGCTGAGGAGCTGGGCCTGTCACTGGAAGAGTACCACCAGTGGTTGGTGGAGATCCGCGGCGTCAACCTGGGCCGCCTGGAGCATGCGCGCCGAGAGGAGAACGGTCGAGACCTGCTGAAATACCTGGCCGACAGTGAAGAGCAGTGGCCGACGCGCATCCTGGAGCGGGCGGAGCTGGAAAGGCTGCTGGCGGAGGCCATCCAGCAGATGCCGCCGATGGAGCGCACGGTCCTGAGCCTTTACTACTACGAAGAGCTCACCCTGCGCGAAATCGCCGCGGTGGTGAACCTGCACGAATCCCGGATCTCACAGCTTAAGTCGCAGGCCATCCTGCGCTTGCGAGCTTGGCTGGAGAAGCACTGGTCCGGGCGTACGGGAGCGTAAAGGATGCCGGCTCAAGAGGTCCCGGTTGCTCGGCCGCCCGAGCAGTGGTTGACGGAAGCCTTCGCGCAGCGTATGTCGGAGGCTCTGGAACTGATGACCGGGGAAACCCCGCAGGTGGCTTGGCGCAGCGCCGGCTCTGTTGAGTCGCCGCCGGACCTGCTGTGGTGGGAGCAACCGCTGAGCATCGGCAAGCAGGCTTTAGTCTGGGTCGGGGCCGCTGAGCCAAGCTGGTCGCAGATCGGCAAGCATGTCCTCAGCGCGGCGGGTATAGAAGAGAGCGACGCTGCGGACGCGCGCAGCACTTACCTGGAAATCTTGGGGCAGGCCCTGTCGGGCTTGGCGCGGGATATCGGCGCGCAGATCAGGGAAGAGGTCAACTGCGAGCTGGGATCGGAGGCGCAGCCGCCCGGCGGAGTGTCGTTTGCCGTCGTAGAAGTAACGCTGGCGGTGGGCCAACCGCTGTCAGTGTGGTTCGCCCCGGCCAGTGAGTTGCTGGAGCTGCTGGCGCAGGCCCGTGAGCCTGCCCAACGCACTACGGAGGCGCCCGGCAAGGCGGTTGCGGCCGAAGCCGCCGCCGGCGGCGCGCCGCAGACCTTGCCGGTGCCGGTGGCTGAGCCGTTGACCGAGCCGAACAAGAAGACCCTGGAGTTGTTGATGGAGGTCGAGATGCCGGTCTCGATCTCCTTCGGACGAGCCCAGCTTCCTCTGCGTGACGTGCTTAAGCTGACTACCGGCTCGATCATTGAGCTGGACCGCACGGTGATCGAACCGGTCGAGGTCATCGTCAACAACTGCGTGATCGCGCGCGGGGAAGTGGTGGTGGTGGACGGCAACTATGGCGTTCGTATCCAAGAGATCATCAGCCGCCAGGAGCGCCTAAGGACGCTGAAATAACCTGGGAGAAGGCTGCCATGGCATTGCTGGGAACACTCGCGCTGGTCGCCGCCGGGCTGATCCTCTGCCTCGTGTTGTTCGTGCTGGTTAAGGCGGAGCTGAACGGTTTGGCGCGACGGACCGAGCGCAAACACAAAGCCCTGGAAGCCGGCCTTCGGCAGATAGAGCAAGCCATCGGGGAGTTGCGCGCCGGGCTGAGGGAGGCCGACGAGCGCACCGGTGTGTTGGTGCCGCCGGCGCCGCCGCGTTCCGGCCTGAATTTGACCACCCGCGCCCAGGCGCTGCGCATGTTTCGCCGCGGCGAGCCGCCCGAGCGCATCGCCGCCGCCCTGCACGTGCCGGAAAACGAAGTGCGGCTGCTGATTAAGGTCCACCAGCTCAGCACCGCCGCCGGGGCTCCGGGTTCCTGAGCATAGACCGGACTTCAGGCGGTCCGCCGCTTCCAGTCCTCCAGAGCAGGACCGGCCACATCTGCCGCTCGCCGCCGCAACTGCTCGCTTTCCTCCGCGCCTAGCGGCCGAAACTGCTGTGCGAAGCGCACGTCGTCTTCGATCTGGCCTACGGTAGTGGCGCCCACGGCAGCGTGCGCCGGAAGACTCAGCACGTAGCTCAGGCACTCGCGTGCGCTCAGTACGCTTAGCAGTCGAGCATTGGCGAAAGGCTTCATGGCCTGTATGCCCAGACCTTTCTCGGCGGCCAGAGGCAGCACGGTCTTCTCGAAGCTCTGCCAGGCCGGATCGGCGGCGTGCAGCGGCATCATGATGGCGTCGAAGCGGTCGTAGCGACGCAGCGCCTCGGCCAGCACGTGCGGGTCATGGTGGGCGGTGACTCCTACAAAGCGGCACTTGCCGGCCTTGCGGGCGGCTTCGAAGGCTTCGATCGCCCCGCCAGGGGAGAAGATTTCCTCCACTTCGCTCAGTTCGCTGATTCCATGGATCTGCCAGAGGTCCACATAATCTGTGCGCAGCGCGCGCAGGGATTGCTCCAGCTCGGCTTCCGCCGCGTTGCGCCTGCGCTGGACGCTCTTGGTCGTTATGAAAACCTCTTTACGCACCGGCGCCAGAACCTCGCCGTAGACTTCCTCGGAACGACCGTTCCAGTACGAGCGCGCATTGTCGAAGTAGTTGAGGCCCAGCTCATACGCCCGGCGGACCAGCGCCAGCGCCTCCTCGCGGCTCACCAGCGAAAAGCGCCCGGCGGCCAGGCCGACGATCGTCAGCTCGGCGCCCGTGCGTCCGAACTTGCGGCGGGGAATATCGCCCGCCTTAGGTTTCTGCGGCTTGGCCGAACGCGCCCCAGCCAGCCCTTGGAAAACGGCGCCTACAAAGAAACGTCGTTGCATGCTTACCCCTCCGGCATGATGGTAACGCAGCCGGCCTCTGGCCGGCAGAGCCCCGCTAAGCGATCACCAGCAGTTCGTGCTCCGCCAGCGAAGCTAGCGTCACCTGCGCCCAACCCTCTTCCAGACGCAGTGACACGCGGTCGCCCGAAACCAACCGGCGCGCGCTGCGCGGACGCATCCCCGCGATCAGCCGGATGCGGACCTTCAGCGGTCCCACAGGCAGGATCTCCTCCACCGGGAAGCGCCAGGCGCCCGGGCTACTCAGGTTCACCAGATGCAGGATCAGCCGTCCGGGTTGGCGATAGAGATGACAATCGAGCAGTCCCGGACCCTCGACCGTCAAGGGCAACTCTGCGCGGCAAGCCCAGCGCACCAAGTTCGCCAGCAGGTCGCCGTGATCCGGCAGGTGCTCGCGCGCGTAGCGACGGTCCAGGTCGGCGGGCAAGAATGCGATGCGAGCGCCGCCGGGTCGCTCGCTGAGTGCGAGGGCCGGAACTGTGGTGCGCGGCTGCCGCATCCAGGCGGTCTCGGGCGGATATACGGGGAAGGGCGGGATAAAGCTCAGCGGGATGAGAACGCCGGGGTCCGCGGCAAGCGGCTCCAGCATTCCGCCGAAGGGCAGAATGTCGGTTTCCTGGAAGCCTGCCAGCACGGGGTGTCGCTCGCCGGCGGGCGGCGGCTCGTCGCCTGCGCGAGGCCCGGGAACTCGCGCCCTGAGCTCTGGCGTCAGGCGTAGGTATGTGTGAAAGGATCCTGCCGCCCACTGCCTTTCGCGTGAATAAGAATGGCTGCCGCCGCCCGCGTGCAGGCCGAACAAATCCGCCAGCGCGAAGTCCGATCGAAACCGGCCGTCCTCATCGTAGAGGCTGCTTGAGCCGGTGGCGATCAGCGATCCGCCGCGCGCCACAAACTTGCGGACGGCTGCGCACTGCGCCTCAGACATAGCGGCCAGGTTCGGCAGAATGAGCGCTCTGATCTGGCCCGGATCATGCTCGAGGGAATCGGCATGCACGGGAACGTAAGGGATTCGCGCGCGCACCAGAGCGTGGATCCAGCCGCGATAAGGCTGTTCGGTGAGATCTTCGGGATCCTCGCGCCCGTAGAAATCCGTATTTTGCTGGGACCAAACCACGCCCACGGCCGCTACGGGGCGGCGGTTGATCAAGTATTCCTGGTTCTCTCGGTGCCAGCGCATGAGCGCTTCGGCGGTGCGGTAGGCGCGGCGGTCTTCTTGATAGGCGCCCACGTGGTGCCACCACGGCTGTATCCCTCCGGCGAAGCCCTCGAGCATCCAGAGGCGCGCTTCAGCGGCGGGTTTGGCCGAGAGGCGGAAGCTGGTGCGCGCGGCCTGATACATGGCCATGCTCTCGGGGACGAGCTTGTCCCAGCCGAGCAGGCCGTGGATGAGCTTTCCGGCTTCGGCGTTCTGAGGGAATCCTGCGGCGTCATCGCGGCGCTGGTGGTCGAGCAAGATCATTGCGGCGCGTTCGGCGATGCCTTTCCAGTCGCGGAAGGAGCGGCACTGAGCGCTGAGGGAACCGCTGTTCATGCCTACCCAGACGCAGTGCGGGCCGCCTGCGGCCTGAGTGGTGCGATTGTTAAGATCCCAGATCTCCAGCCGGCGGGCGTAATTCCAGCGGATCCAGTCGCGGTAGGCAGGGTCGTCCCAATCCTTGCGGCGCGGCAGGGCGCCGCCGGTGCGCTCGCGAAAACGACGCTCGCAATGCACGCAGTAGCAGATGCTGTCGCGACCCAGACCGGCCCAACTGTTGTCCGTGAAGCCGTCGGGATGATAGCGCTCTACGATCTCGCGCAGGATTTCCGGTATGTACTGCTCGTAATAAGGGCCGTTGATGCAGGTAACGTAGCGATCGGCTGCGCGATAAGGGCGGCCCGCGGCGTCTATCGCGAACCAGTCCGGTTGAGCCCGATAGAACTCTTCGGAGGCGCGGCTGGAATCCATTCGCGCCACCACTACCAGCCCGTCGCTGCGGGCCGCATCGCACAGCTCACCGAACAGGTCGCGGTCACCCAGCGTTGCGGCGCGGTAGTGCAGCCGATGGCGGCTGGGATAGTAGGCGACGATGCCGCCGGCATTGATGATGACGCCTTGGACCGCGGTCCGCTTCCAGTGCGCGCGCCACCAGGCGATGTCGTAACGCGGGGGGTCGGCTTCGGTGATGTTGGTCTGGCCCCAGCGCAGCGTACGGCGATACCATGGTTCGCCCTCCGGCGCTCGCCCGGCTGATGCGGCGCCCGCCAGGGCCGCCCGTAGAAACTCTCGCCGGCGCATGCTGCACCTCAAGCCTAGATCTGCTGGATCATCCGCCTGAGTTGCGCAATGACCCAGTCCACGGCGATCGCGATAAGCGCCTCGCCTTTGGCCGCGGTGGCCAGACGGGCCTCGCGCGCGAACTGCTCGTCCTCGCGCGCCGACTTTGGGTCGCGTATCCCAAGCCGCGGCTTGGCCTTCTGGTAATCCACGCCCTCCCAGTGCACACGCTGGGGGAAGGCGGCCAGCGCGAAGGAGGTTTCAAATTCGGCCGCGTGCCCCGGCGCGCGTGCGCTGGCCAAGTGCTTCTTGATGATCTCGGGCGTGTAGGCTTCCCAGTAAGAATGCGCTTCCAGATGGATGCCCAGCTTGCGGCGGAACTCGGCCAGGCTCTGCTTGAGCGGAGCCTCGTTGCCGCCGTGGCCGTTCAGGATCAGGATGGCGCGCACGCCGTGCGTCTTGAGGCTCTCGCAGATTTCGTAGACCACGGCCAGGAAGGTTTCCCTGCGCAGGGTTAGCGTGCCCTTGCGGTCCATCCAGTAGGGCGAAATGCCCACCGGCACCGGCGTGGCCACCATCACCTGCGGCCACAAACGCAGCGCGGCCTGCCGCGCCACCAGAAGGGCGCTGGCGGTGTCCTGGATCATCGCCAGGTGCTCGTTATGCTGCTCGGTGGAGCCGGTGGGCAGGATCATTGCCTTGAGTCGTCCTTCCTCCAGCGCCTCGCGGAATTCCTTGCGCGTGCTTTCCCAGAGCAGGACCTTGCGCGGATGGACGTAAGGGTTGCCGCCGGTCATTTGGCGGACGGCTGAGCTCGGAGCCGGGGCCGCCAGACCGCCGAGCACGAGACGGCGCGTGATCGTGGTCCTCATAACGGCCACGATCATAGCACCGCGGGCAGGCTTCTCAGGCGATCCGCGGCAGCTCGTAGCCTTTGCGCCGCGGGCGCCCCAGCAACCGGTTGGCTTCCTGGTCGCCGATAAAACGCTCGCGTTTGGGATCCCAGCGCAGATTGCGCCCCACCTCGCGGCAGATGTTGACCAGGTGGCAGACGGTGGTGGAGCGGTGGCCGATCTCGACGTCGGCGGTGGGCCGGCGGCGCGTGCGCATGCACTGGAAGAAATTCTCGATGTGGAAGCGGTTCTCGCCCGGCCCCTCCGGCGTCACTTCGGGCGCGTCCTTCTTCAGCTCCGGCGGGTCCGAGACGAAGTCGCCGCGCAGTATCTGGATGCGGCCTTTCTCGCCCACGAAGACGGCGCCCAACTGCGAATGATCCTTACGCATCGGCTCTTCCAGCTTGAGCAGTGTTCCGCCGGGGTAACGCAGGGTGACCTTGCCCTGCGGCCCCGGCTCCTCAGGCCAGATTTCCACCGGGCCGGTCAAGTCGGTTCCCAGGGCGCACTGCACCTGGTCCAGCGAGTGCGTGCCCCAGCCTGTCACGCCCCAGCTCTGGCCGCCGCCGTCGTAGTCCCAATAGATCGCCCAGCGGCGCTGTAGGTCTGGGTGATAAGGCCGCAACTCGGTCTGGTTGCACCATTGATCCCAGTCCATGCCGTCGGGCACAGGCTGGCCGGGTTTGGGTTGCCAGCGCTCGGGAGCGAGGAAATTGCAAGCAATGACCTCGCGTATTCTGCCGATGGCCCCTTCGCGCACCAGTTTGCTGGCGTAGATATTAATGGGCATGGAGCGCTGCTGGGTGCCGGTCTGAAGCACACGCTTGTAACGGCGCGCGGCCCGCACCAGCACGCGGCCCTCCTCTACGGTGAGGGTGAGCGGCTTTTCGGCATAGACGTCGAGGCCCGCCTCAATGGCGTGGATGCAAATGAGCGCGCGGGCGTGTGTGGTGGTCTCGACGAACACCGCGTCCAGCTTCTCTTTCTCGAACATCCGCCGGTAATCTTGGTATTTGGTCCAGCGCTCGCCGTCGGGATGGAGTTTGGCGGCCTCAAAGCAGCGCGGCAGGAAGCAGTCGGCGGCGGCCACAATTTCGGCGCCCGGGAATTTCTCGTTCTGAATCAGCCAGCGCGCCCGGCCGCCCAGGCCGATGAAGGCGATACGGATGGTGTCGTTGGCCCCCGGTCGGCCTCCCAGTCCCAGCACGCGGGCGGGCACTAGCAGCGCGGCGGCGGCGGTGGTGCTCAAGAATCGGCGTCGGTGCATGCGAGCTTCTCCGGCTCGATATTATACGTCGCGGGTGCAGTTGGCGTACAATACCGCTTCGCGGCCCGAGTGATGCGCCTGCGTCTGATCAGTTGCGAGATTTTCTACCGCGAGATGTGCTGGGCCGTCGCGCACTCGCGCAATCAGGTGGATCTGGAGTTTCTGCCCAAGGGCCTGCACGATCTGGGCGCTGCGCCGATGCGTGCGCAGCTCCAGGCTGCGGTGGACCGCGTAGACGCGGATCGTTATGAGGCTGTGTTGCTGGGCTACGCGCTGTGCGGCAACGGGCTGGCAGGCCTGGAGGCGCGCAGGCTGCCGTTGATCGCGCCGCGGGCGCACGACTGCATAACGCTGTTTCTGGGCAGTCGCACGCGTTACCTGGAATACTTCCGGGCGCGCCCCGGCACTTACTTCAAGACCACCGGTTGGATTGAGCGCGGCCGGCAGATTCCTCAGCTTTCCATCCAGGAGAAACTGGGCGTGCGGCGCAGCTTCGAGGAACTGGCCGCCCGTTACGGCGAGGACAATGCCCGTTACCTGATGGAGCAGCTCGGCGACTACATGCGCAACTACGGGCGGATGGCCTTCATCCGGATGGGGATCGAGCCGGACGGCGGCTTTGAAGAGGCCGCGCGGCGCGAGGCCGAGCGACGCGGCTGGCAGTTTGAGACGCTGGAGGGCGACCTTTCGCTCATTCGCCGGCTGGTGGACGGGCCCTGGGACGACGGCGACTTCCTGGTGGCGCCTCCCGGCGGGCGCATCGCGGCCGCCTACGACGAGAACGTCATTTGCTTGGAGCGGACATGACGGGACGGGAACGGATTCTGGCGCACCTGGAGGGACGGCCGGCGGATCGGCTCCCCTTGATGCCCATCGCGATGATGTTCGCCGCGGATCTGGCGGGGGTGCGCTACGGCGAGTATGTACGGGACCACCGCGTGCTGGCCGAGGCGCAGATTCGGGTAGCGGAAACATTTGATTTCGATTATGTTTCCGTCATCTCCGACCCCGCGCGCGAGGCGGCCGATCTGGGAGCGGCCGTTGAATGGTTCGAGGACCAACCTCCGGCGATCGTAGAGTCGCGGGCCCTGCTGGCCGAAAAGCGCACGCTGGCGCGGCTGAAGCCGCCGGACCCTTTGGGCGGCGGACGCATGACGGACCGGGTGCGCGGCGTGGCGCTGCTTAGGGAGCGCGTGGGGTGCGAGAAGCTGGTCGAGGGATGGATCGAGGGGCCCTGCGCCATGGCCGCCGACTTGCGCGGCATCAACACCCTGATGCTGGACTTTTTGGACGACCCCGCGTTCGTTCGCGAGCTGTTCGAGTTCTGCGTGGCGATGGAGCTGGACTTCGCCCGCGCGCAACTTGAGGCCGGCGCGGACCTGATGGGCATCGGCGACGCCGCCGCCTCGCTGGTGGGGCCGCGGATCTATCAGGAGTTTGTCTGGCCTTACGAGAAGAAGCTGGTTGACGGGGTGCATGCCATGGGCGGGCGCGTGCGGCTGCACATCTGCGGGCGCACGCGCAAGTTGTTCGACGGCATGGGGCGGCTGGGCGCCGAGATCGTGGATCTGGATTTTGTGGCCCCGGTAGATGAGGCCCGGCGCGTCATGGGTCCCCATCAGATGCTGCTCGGAAACATTGAGCCGGTGGGAGTGCTGCGCAACGGCACACCCGAAATAGTGGCCGCCGCGGTGGCCGAGTGTCATCGCCAGGCCGGCCCGCGCTTCATCGTGGGCGCGGGCTGCGAAGTGGTGCGCGACACCCCGCACGCGAACATGCGCGCCATGACGCGCTACGCCCGCGAGCACGGGCCGGAGGATTACTCCACCGCATAACCGGCCTCCAGTTTCAGCACTTCGCCCGGCTTGAGTTCGCGCTCGGCGGACCACAGGCCCAGGGCGATGCGGTTATCGCCCTGCACCGACCAGTCGAGCAACGCCCGCTGGACTTGGCCGTTAAGAAAGCGATTCACCAGGGAGGGGCCGCCCGCCCGGTGGAAAGCCCGCCAGACGCCGTCCGGACGCGCCGCACCATCCAGGCTTTCCGCAAGGCGGGTTTCCACGCCCGGCTCAAACAGCGTGCGGTCTACGGCGTGCCCGTCCTGCGTGCGGTAGCGGACGGCGATCCGCGGGTCCCCGAGGCGCCCGGGACTGTATTCCGCGCGGCTCTGCAACGCCGCCTGAATCGGCGCCGCGCCCGCGTTCTCCAACTCGGTTTCGGTCCGCACCTCGGCGCCCGCCAGGCGGATTGTGCGCCGCAGCTTCAAATTGTTGGCGCAGGAGCCGTTCAGGATGATCCGGTCGGCAGCGGCGCTGACGACCTGCCAGTTGACGTCCCAGGGGCGCCCCTGGTAGTCGGGGTAAACGAAGACGCCCACGCCGCCGAGGTTCGGATAGCCGGGTTCGCCGGGATCCGGGCGGCGCAGCAGGTCCGCTCCGCTGGCCTTGTGGATCAAGCGCACGATGCGCGCATTCAGATCGGGAACCACGTCCAGCCGGAGCGTCTGGTTTTCAAGCGTAAAGACGCCATGGCGGCTGAGGCGGCGGGCGAACTCTCGTTCGTCGAATTCCAGGCCGCGGCCTTCATGAAGCTGCTGGATGCCGAAACCGCGGACCTCCGCCAGGAAATCCGCGAAGCGCCTCTTGATCTGTTCCGGCTGCGGCATCGCGTACCAGCCGTCTTCGAATCGAAAGGCCATGGCGCGGATCAATTCGACGTAGTCGATCGAGAGGCGCACCTTGCGCACGCGCCGGCGCACGGCGTCGTTTTCGGCCTCCGCTTCAGCGCGCTCGAGCAGGCGGCGCGCGTTCACGAGGAAGTCCTGTTCAAGATACGGCGCGCCGGGGTGCTGGAAGATCCACAGGTGGTGGCCGCGACCCTCGGGCGGCATGCGCACCTGGCGATGCAGCAGCTCGAAGTATTCCTTGATCAGCGGCGCTGCGCGTCCGTATACGCCCTCGATGAACTCGCGGACGGCCTGGTTGGGGTCGGCCTTCACGTCCCAAAGCAGGCGGGCCATCACGTAGGAGCGCAGCTCGGCCAGCTCTCCTCCGCCGCCCGGCGGATAAGCGCCTTCCAGAAACAGCCCTACCACCCCGTGGCGGTGGTACATCGGGATGTCAGCCGCCAGTTCGTCGAAGTCCGGAAACGGCATCAGGTAATGCGCGAAGTTGGTGTTGTAATGCCAGATGTAGAGTTGATTGGTTATCTCTGACGAGGCTTTCAGGCGGGCCATGAAGTAGGCGTTGCGATCGCAGCTCTCGTACGGGTGCGCTTCGCAGGCCCGGATGGGGCACAAACGGACGCGCACGTTCGCGCGCGGCCGCACGCGGGTCGGCGGAGCTTCGGTGTACCAGTAGGCCAGCGTGTCAATGATTTTGTCCGGGTGGCGCTTTTCAATTTGCTCGGCCAAGGCGTTGACGAAGCGCAGCACGGGTCCGGAATGGGCGCCGCCCTCTTCTTGTTCGACGCGCCGGCAGTTGTCGCACTCGCACCAGCCGGTCCAGTCGTTTTGCGAGACCGAGAAGATGGTGGCCTCGGGATGATCACGTATCCAGCCCAGCACCACTTCGGTGGCCAGGCGCAGTACGTCGGGGTTGGTCAGGCAGAGCTGGCCTCGCTCGGCGCGCCGGCGTCCGGCGATCAGAGAGTAGTACTCCGGGTGGTCTTTGAAATACTTCTTGGGCGGCAAGATGTCGTAGAAACTGTGCACGAAGGGGTAATACTGGACCTTGCCGCCGGTTGAGGCGTCCAGCTTGCTGAAATGTCCGTTGACGCGGTTGCGCGCCGCCCAGTCCTTGTCGAAAGCCTCGGTGAAGTACGGTTCGCGGTACTCGAAGGCCGGCTTGTGGGTTTCATCCAGGGCGGGGATGCGTACGGTCTCGGTCTTGGGGATGCGACTCACCTCGGCCGTGAACCAGCGACAGCCGAGTTTGTCAAGCAGGGTGTAGACTCCGTACATCGTGCCGCGCTGCCGGCCGCCGGCGATGATCAGGTTGCGCCCGGCGGTCTTCAGGACGAAGCCCTCCGGCCCCAGCTCCTGCCGGCGGATGCGCAGGCGCAGGCGCTGGAGTGCGCGACTGTCGCCCACCAGCACTAGCGGCCCGCGGACCGGCTTCTCGTCTGTGAGGACGGGTAAACGCGCGCCGGACATCTGCTCGATGAATCGCGCGAACTCCTGGGCCCCGCGTTGCTCGGCTGGAGAGGCGTCGCGGGCGATGACTATAGAGTACGGGGAACGGCCCTTCTCAACCAGAGTCAGGCCGGCGGAAGCCGCCGCCCAGCTCACCCACAACAAAAACAGGCAAATTGTTCGGACCCGCATGAAAGACCTCCGCCGGCGCGTGGACCGCGTCGCGCCGGAGAATCATCCATGCTAGCGCAACTTCCCAGAAAACCGAAGACGCCGCCGCCGGGCCGCGGCATGGGTTAAGAGCGCCGTGGCGGGGCGTCCAACTTCAGCGGCGGCGGTTGCGATTCCTCCGGTTGCATCCTGGCCAGCGCCCAGGCAGCCATCCGCCGCATTTCATCGTCCGGATGCTCGCGGGCCGTCGCGGCGACCGCCTCCAGCGCCTTTGGGTCGGCGCCGGCCGCCGGAGGTCCGATGCGTCCCAGGGCCCAGAGCACGCCGCGCAGAATCGGCCCGGTTTGAAACACGTCCGGCTGATGCGCCAGAGAGCACAGCAGCGGCAGAAAGTCGGGTTGCAGAGCCGGACGCACCGCCAGCAGCTCGCCGATGGCTTCCGGCAACCCGAACGGCACGGCGCCGGATTCGCTGTTCAGAGCCCAGAAGTAGCGGCGCAGCAGCTCGCTCAGTTTTTCGTCGCTCAGCAGGCCGGGCCGCGCTGCCAGCGCTCCCAGGGCCCGCACGGCGCTCCATTTCTCCTCAGGTTCGGCGCTGTAAAGGCGTCCGTTGATGAGCCGCAATACGCGCGCCGGACTGACTGCCGCCTGGCGCAGCAGCTCTTGATGGTCGTCCAAGTCCATGCTCTTGCTAGACACGTTACAATCGGCGGCGAGCGGGAGGCAACCGGCCGTCATCCCGCTGGATCCCTTAACCTTTAACCTTGAGAACCGGGACGGCGGCTCCCTATAATCAAGAGGGGGTGACGCAACGATGCCGCGTCTGCCATTGCTGGGCCTGCTGGCGGCCCTCACGATCGCGCCTCAGCAACCCGCACCCCGCGCGGAACGCACGAAACCCGGCTCGGAAGCCCTACAACCGGACGACGAGAAGACCCGCATCATCTTGGACGTGACCCGCGTCAATATTCTTCTTACGGTCACGGACCGCAAAGGCCGCTTCATCACCAACCTCACCCGGGACGACTTCGAGGTTGTCGAAGACAAACGTCCCCAGAAGATCTTGGAGTTCACGGCGGAAAGCGAGCTGCCGTTGCGTATTGCCTTGCTGCTGGACACCAGCAACAGCATCCGGCCGCGCTTCCGCTTTATCCAAGAGGCGGCCATCGAGTTTCTGAACAGCGTCATGCGGCCGCGCTACGACAAGGCGCTGGTGGTGAGCTTCGACACGACCGCCGAACTGGTGGCGGACTTGATGGACGATCCCGAGAAGCTAGCCGCGGCCATTCGCGAACTGCGTCCGGGCGGCGGCACATCGCTGTATGACGCGATTTATTTCGCTTGTCGCGACAAGCTGATGCAGGAGCAGCCGCGGCACAAGTTCCGCCGGGCGATGGTGATCCTTAGCGACGGGGAGGATAACCAGAGCCGTGTCTCGCGCGATCAGGCGCTGGAGATGGCGCAGAAGGCCGACACCGTCATATATACCATCTCCACCAACATAAGCCGCCTGGAGTCCGACGGTGACAAGGTGCTGAAGTACCTGGCTTCCGAGACCGGCGGCCTGTCGCTGTTTCCCTTCAAGGTCGAGGATCTGGCGCAGTCTTTCGAGAACATCGCCAATGAGATGCGGCACCAGTACAACATTTTTTACCGCCCCGAGCCGCTGCGCACCGACGGGCGTTACCAGAGCGTGGATGTGAGAGTCAAGGGGCGCCGGGATTATGTGGTCCGAGCGCGCAAGGGCTACTATGCCCCGCGCCTGTAACGCCCTGCCGACCGCGCCAAGCGGTTATAATCTGACTTGTCGCCTGCGGCCGGCGGCAGCGCCGGCGGAAAGGATCCCTCATGGATGAAAAAGAACGGGCTCGCGCTCTGGGACTGACGCTCAGCCAGATAGAAAAACAGTTCGGCAAGGGTTCCATATTGAGGCTCGGATCGCGCGAGGCGATCGTGCCGGTTTCGACCATTCCCACCGGCTCGATCTCGCTGGACGCCGCCCTGGGCATCGGCGGCTTTCCCCGCGGACGCATCAGCGAGGTCTTCGGACCGGAAGCCTCCGGCAAGACCACTATCGCCCTGCACGTTGTGGCTAACGCCCAGAAAGCCGGCGGCATGGCCGCCTTCATTGACGTGGAGCACGCCCTGGATCCAATCTACGCCCGGCAGCTCGGCGTGGACGTGGACAATCTGCTGGTGTCCCAGCCGGATTACGCGGAGCAGGCCCTGGAGATCACCAGTGCGCTGATCAGCTCCGGCTCGATTGACGTGCTGGTGATTGACTCAGTGGCGGCGCTGGTGCCCAAGGCGGAGCTGGACGGCGAAATGGGGGAGGCCTACGTCGGCGTCCAGGCCCGCCTGATGTCGCAAGCCCTGCGCAAGCTCACCGGCATCGTATCCAAGTCCAACACCTGCCTGATCTTCATCAACCAGATCCGGGAGAAGATCGGGGTCATGTTCGGCAACCCGGAGACCACCACCGGCGGGCGGGCGCTGAAGTTTTACGCCAGCGTGCGCGCCGACATTCGCCGCATAGCGGCCATCAAAGAGGGCGAGACCGTGGTGGGCAGCCGGACCAAGGTCAAGATCGTCAAGAACAAGCTGGCGGCGCCGTTCCGCGAAGCGGAATTCGATATCCTCTACGGGCAGGGCATCTCACGTGAGGGCGACCTGATTGACCTGGGCGTGGCGCACAACCTTGTGGAAAAGAGCGGCTCCTGGTATAGCTTCAAAGGGGAGCGCATCGGCCAGGGACGCGAGAACGCCCGCCAGTTCCTCAAGGAGAACCCGGAGGTGGCCGCGGGGCTGGAAGCCGAACTGCGCCGGATCCTGGGCCTGATACGCGCGCCCGCCGAAGCTGCGGCCCAGCCGTCGGAATCCCCCAAGACCGCCCCCGCTGCCGCGGCGCGCAGCCGCTGAAGGCCGGCTTTGCGTGAGAGCCGCGCTCGTCGGCGAGCACCATCTAAAGTGCTTCCGGAGGACGCCCATGTCTAAGGACCCCAAAGCCGACGAACGCCAGCGCAAGGTTGATCTGCTTCTGAGCCATGTGGAAAGGCAGTTTGGCGCAGGCTCAGTCCTGCGTTTGGGATCGCGCAGCATCCTGCCGGTCTCGGTTATTTCCGGGGGCGCCCTCTCGCTGGACGCCGCGCTGGGGGTCGGCGGGTTTCCGCGGGGACGCATCGTGGAGATTTTCGGTCCCGAGGCTTCCGGCAAGACAACCATCGCGCTGCACGTGATCGCCGAGGCGCAACGCGGCGGGGGGACGGCGGCTTTCATTGACGCAGAGCACGCCCTGGATCCGGTCTACGCCCGCAAGCTGGGCGTGGACACCGACAATCTGCTTGTCTCGCAGCCCGACTATGGCGAGCAGGCCCTGGAAATCACCGGCGCGTTGGTGGCTTCGGGGATCCTGGACGTGATCGTGATTGATTCGGTGGCGGCCTTGGTCCCCAAGGCTGAACTGGAAGGCGAGATGGGCGACAGTTTTGTGGGCTTGCAGGCCAGGTTGATGTCCCAGGCTCTGCGCAAGCTGGCCGGCGCCGTTTCCAGGACCAATACCTGCCTCATTTTCATCAACCAGATCCGCGAAAAGATCGGGGTGATGTTCGGCAGTCCGGAGACCACTACCGGCGGCAGGGCGTTGAAGTTTTACGCCTCCGTACGGGTCGAGGTGCGGCGCACCGCGACGCTGAAGGAGAACGAAAACGTAATCGGCAGCCGGACCCGGGTTCGAGTAGTCAAGAACAAAGTCGCAGCGCCTTTTAGGGAGGCGGAGTTTGATGTTATACACGGCGAGGGAATCTCGCGTGAGGCGGATCTGCTGGAACTGGGCCTGAACCGGGGGCTAATCGAGAAGGCCGGGAGCTGGCTGAGTTACCGCGGCGAGCGCATTGGGCAGGGCCGGGAGAACGCCCGGCAGTACCTGAGGGAGCGCCCCGAGGTGCGCGAGCGGCTGGAGCTGGAGCTGCGCGGTTTGCTCGGGTTGGGGCCGCCTCTGGCCCGTGCGCCCGACGCGGCCGTAGCGGCGGGCTTTTGAAGGCTTGCCCCAAGCCGGAAGGCTGCCGCCTGAGCGGGCCGCCAGTGGGCTGGCAGGCAGCCCTCGGTGGACGCCCGCCGGGCGGGGCCGGCGGTAGCGGCCTGCTAGAAGGCCACTGTTTTCGGGCTTCCGGACGGCAAGCTTTGCTCCAGGGCCCGAAAATCCGGGCTTTTATGCACTTTTCTCTTTACTTCGGCCTGAACTTTCCTTATTATTGAAGCGATTTGATCCGAAGCCGCGGCGTGCGCGTTACCCCGCAGGCGTCGCATGGCCGGTTCAATCGGGAGAATCGAGAAGGAGGGTTATGGCTGAAGCCAAGCGCATGACGCAAACGCAACTGATTCGCGAAATCGCCACCACTTGTGAGGTACCCAACAAGGTGGCCAAGCAGTTCTTGGAGACTTACGCCTCGATCGCGGTCCGGGAGACCAAGAAGAGCGGGATGTTCGTGATGCCGGGCATCGGCAAGTTGGTTCGCACCGAGCGCAAGGCGCGCATCGGTCGCAATCCGGCCACCGGCGAAGCGATCAAGATCCCGGCCAAGAAGGTCGTTAAGTTCCGGGTCGCCAAGGCCGTCAAAGACGCCATCGTTCCGCCCAAGAAGAAGTAGCTTTCCAGGCGGAACTCCACCTGAAGAAAACCCCGCGCCAGCGCCGCGGGGTTTTCTGTCATGAGGGTGATCCGGCCGCGAAGGCCGCATTCAGCAACTGGCGCCCGGCGACCGCCGCCGGGCCCGCAATGGGGAAGCCGAGTTCCCGCCGGCCCGAATTGCGGGTCGGGGGAGGAAGCCTACGCCTGCTTCTTTTCTTCGGGCTTCTCTTCGCCTTTCAAGGCGGTCTTGAAATTCCGAATCCCTTCGCCCAAGCCCTTCGCCACCTCGGGAATCTTCTTGCCGCCGAAAATCAACACCGCGATTCCCAAGATGATCAGCAGCTCGGGCAACCCAATTGACCGCAGCATAGGGCCTCCTTGCTCTCCCCATTGTAGGGACTGGCCGGAAGCGGCGTCAACCGAATACGTTCCGCCTGTCGGGTCTCACCGCAGCCGCACGCTAGCGCCGCCCTCCCAAACGGCCTCCTCCGGCGCCGAAGCGGCCGGCAGCAGGAAGGCGCAATAGCGGACCTGGATGCGGCTGCGCGCGCCGAGCCAGCGGAAGGTCGGGGTGCCGAACATCTCGGCCCGCGCGATCATCTCACGTCTGGTCTCGGGCATGGGCGAAACGCCGAACTCCATGCCCCGCGTAAGCGTCCGGCCGTTCCAAGGCGGGCTCGAGCGGCTGTGGTTTTCCTCCCAGATGCCCATCCATGGGAAGTCGGCCTGTCTCCAGACGTAGCCGAATGCCAGTCGGCACTCCGGCGACCACGCCAGGAAGTAGGCCTGTTCTCTGCCCGGATCCATCAAATGTGTCGTGAAAGCGCCGGATGCCGGGGCGCCGGTGAACACCTGTAGGTCCGCCGTGCCTCCGTCCTTGCGCGGCGCCTGCGGCCAGTCGAACTCCGCTCCCTCGGCCAGGTAGTCGTGTCCCGGCGCGAACTCGGACTCGTAGACTTTCGAGCGCGTGGCCGAGGCCCGGAAAAGCGTCTGGCCCTTGGCCAGGAAAGGCGGTCCCAGGGTGACGTGCTGGGTCCAGGCGATCGGGCGATCGGTAGCCGAAACATTCTCGACCGATTCTGTAAACTCCACCACCCGCGCCCCGGCCGACAGACGCAGCCGGCGCTCCACCCGCAGGCGCGCCTCCGGCAGCTCCGCCTTGGCCAGCAGTTCAGAGCCTTCCAGCTCGAAACGGTAGGGCACTATGGAGGCCTCGCCGTGAACCGTAAGGCCTGCCGCAGCCTCGTCCTCGGAGGGCGGGCCGAAGATGTCAAGGCACAGGTTGTGACCCATGATGCCGGCCAGTAGACGGCTCTCGGCATCGCGTCCGTATTCCGGATGGCGCTCGGGGTCATAGGTGGAAGGTTCGATCGAAGGCCAGGGAGGGGTCCACAAAGGATTCATCCGGGAGGCATGATCCAGGATCTCGGCCACATGGCCGCCCTCGACGAGCACCGTGACTCTCAGCAGCCCGTTATCAAGCTGTATGGCGCGGCGGTTACGATATATGGTCTCGGTCATGATCTTCAGGATACTTCAGCCCGCGCAACACTGATATTAACGCCCGCCTTAAGGCTTACTTTCCGGCGCAGGAAAGGTTATAATGCCGATGGGTCTCGAGGCGGCGCAAAGTGATCATCCGACCCGAACAGATGGCGGCTCTGGCCGGGGCCGCCGAAAGCAACTTCCAGAATCGCCTGGGCGAGCACCTGCGCCAGTTTTTCCCCGAGCAGTACGGGAACCTTGACGAGGCGGGCTTGCAAGAGGTCGTACGGCAGTCCATCGAACGGGCCCGCGCTTACGGTATCACCTCCGAGCGCGACATCTGCAAGTATGCCGACCTGATGTCGGCTTTCGGTCGGGACTTCGACACCAACACCGCTACCGCCTGGGCCTCCTCTATTCTGAACGACCAGTCTCTGGGCGATCCCGGTGCGAAGGTCAACCGGCTGGCCCAGCAAGCCTTAGGGCAGGCCAGGTCTCTGGGTAGCGAAGCGCAGCAACTGGAGGCCAGAGTCCGGACCGCGGGCGACGCGGCGGCGGTGGGCTGGCAAGCTGTAACGAAGCGGCTGTCGGAGGCATTGAAGCATGCCGCGGAGTTTTTCACCCCGAAACCGTTCGGCAGCATCGTGGAGGGTTGCAAGGCCCCGGCTGCTGCGGCCGATCTTTGCATGGGCAAGGGTTTCTCCGACCCCGAGCAGATCGCGGGTTTCGTCAAAGATTTCAAGTCCGAGGTGGTGAAGAACTGGGACAACTTTAGCCCGGACGAGCGTTTCGAGGCCGTCAAGAAGCTGCAAGAAAAGCAGTTCAAGGATCTGGGGATTCCGGTGCCCACCATAAGCCGGTCCAAAGACGCCGCTGCTGGCTGGGACGATCCCCCCACGCTTTTAGGCCAGGCCGATGCGGCCGGTTGGGCTGTCGTCTTCAACGGTCACCTGTTCGAGAAGAGTCCCCTGAGCGAGGAGGACCAGAGAGATCTGGCCAAGGTCGTAATGCATGAGGGGCGGCACATAGAACAGTACTTCAAATCGGCCCAGCGCCGGGCGGCCGAGGGCGCCGATGCCCAAGCCATACGCACTGCCGACACGGCCACCCACAAGCCAATTGACATCCCTGCCCAGATCGCTGAGCAGGCCGTCAAGAATCCCCTGCCCGAAACCAATAAAGCTACCGGCGCCGAATGCGACAACTACCAGAAGGCCAAGGAATGGTTCGACGCCAAATATGGCAAAGGGGCGCTGAGTCAGTACAGCCTGCCGTATGAAGACCGCCCTCTGGAGAAGGATGCGTCCGCTTTGGAGTCCGTCATAGATGACAAATGGTGAGCCGGCAAAGATGGCTGGCGGCCGCGTTCGTGGCGGCCATTGCTGCGCGGCCGCCGGTGCCAGGGAGTGAGGCAGGAATGAATGCACAGTGGGTGCGGCAGTGGGTCGCGGCCTTGGGACAGAGCCAGGTTACCGCGCGCGACCTTCAAAAGCGCTTCGGCGGCGAGCTGCGTGCGCAACCGCCCAACCAGGCTTTGCTGCGCTGGACCTCCGGGGACGCGGAACTGGCTGAACTGGTGCTGGGCAAGGACCGCGACCCCGAGGCGCCGGTCATCCGCGTCACGCTGATACTCAAACCGCAATGCCCTTTGAGTCTCGGATCGCTGGTTGAGGAATTCGGACGGTACGAAACGGTTCCCGAGGAGCGCGAGAAACCCGCGCCCGCGGAGCTGGTGAGCTTCGGGCGAATTACCCAGTTGGCCGAAGGAATCGAAATTCTATTGCGAGCGCGAGTCAGCCGTCCGGCGAGTCCGGCCTCGCGCGTGCGGTCCGTACTGCTGGTCCGTTCAGCGGTTGAACCCAAATAGCCCCGGCGCTGTCCTTAGTAAACCAACTGGATGCCCAGGCCGACCATATCGCCGCGCCGGATCTTTCCGTCGTCGTAGCCGGAAGTGGCGCGGCCGCGCTGGCGAGTGTAATGCAGGTTGAACTTGATGCGGGTTTCGCGAACGTACCAGTTCAGTCCCAAGTCTGTTACGTTGTCCCGCCCGCCGGCATTGACTGAAAGCGGGCTGCCGGTGAAACGCATCACCGCCGCCACCGGCTCCAGCCAGGTCGTGCGCACCCGGATGTTGTAGCCCGCCCGCACGTGGCAGACCCGGTCGGTGAAACGGTTGCCGTCGGTTCGCCGGCGCTTGAGCCACTCGCACTCGGCATCGAAGTTGAGCGGGCGATAATTGGCCAGAATGTCGAACCCGGTCAGCTCGTTCTTGCGGAACACGTTAGTCTCGCCCTGATGCGAATAGTTCAGCGCCGCAGTTATTCCCCGGCGTCGGCCGAAGTAATTCACCTGGTAGTCAATGCCGTAAATGCGCATCTCCGGATCGCCCAGGGTGAAAGCTATGCGCCCCGCAAGAAGCGGCGACCATCGTTCGGCGCCAAAAGCCTGGCCGGTTACTTTTTCATGGCTGGTGTCGAAAAAACCGGCGTTGTAATTGAAGCTCCAATTGCGTCCCAGGTACAATCCGCCCAAATTCAGGCCGGTCTCCCGCCCGTTGGATCGGCCCAAAACATGACTGCGCAGGTAATTCTGGGTGGGCAGCTTGTCCATGCTGGAGTTGGTCTGGAACCCGGAGGTGATGTGTTCGCGGCCTATTTGGGGACGGAAGTAGCCAATGGTGAAGTTGGCCCACACCGGATGCGCGTGCCAGCCCCAAAAGGCGTCCCAGACGCCGACGTTGCCCTCGCTGGGCGTGCCGCGTGTGCCCGTAAACCGATCCCGCCCGATGTTGTCGTAGTAAAAGATCACCCGGAAGTCCAGGTCGTCGCGCAAACGGCCGTTTAAAGTAAAACGGGCCCGACGCGCGCCGATGTCGAAACGGTTGTCCACCGGCTCGAGCCGCCCGTCGTTGTTGACGTCCGCTCTGGCGCCGTACGTGTAGATGCCGGTGAACTGAATGCCCGCGCCGAAACGTAGTTCTTGCAGACCGGGGACCTGAACGTTCTGGGCCACGACGGGCGTCGCAGCCGCCAAAGCCAGTATCAGTGAGGGGCGCAAACTCGGGCCTCCGCTGTTCAGTCAATCGGGGGAACCTTGCCGGGCAACAGGTTGCCGCTCTGCGACACGGAGAAGGGATCGGCGCCGTCGTCAAGGTGGACAACACGACGGGCATGACGGAGGTCGTTGCCGATCAGGCTGATCTCCTTGCTCAGACGGCCTGTGACCCGTAGAAACAACTCCGCCGGGCGAGCCAGACGCGAGCTGTGTATTAAAGCGCCGCCACAGTTATGCAACCACAGTAGGGGCAAGGCGCCCGTTGCGGGCTCCGTACTAAACGCGCTGAGTTCCAGATCCCGCAGGTCATCGAAGACCAGTGCCGGGCGTTCGTCGGGTTTCAGCGTGCGGGTCTTGAAGTTCCGTAGCGCCAGCCCCTCTACGTGACGCGCGTACAGGGTATGCGCCGGCAGCGGGCCGAACATCGTGGCCTCGGGGTAGCTCTCCGGATGTTCAGGGACCGCCAGGCCGGCGAACCCACCCCCGCCCTCCATCGCTATTCGAAAGTCGGAGAGGGTGATTGCCCGGACCGGATGAGCGTCCAGCCCGGTGATCGAGCTGGCCAGCACGCCGCCGGCCGCGGTGACGCCCGTGATCGTCAGGTCGCTGATGCTTCCGGGCACGGGCGGGCTCATGCCGCGGCCGCGGTTGCCCAGGCGGATGAACAGCGGCGTACGTGCCCCTTGTATCACGACGTTGGATATGGCCACGCGCTCGATACGTGCTCCGTCCACGGACTCAATGGCGAGTGCGCTGATAGCCGGGCGGCCCTGATCCCGGTTAAGCATCACGCAGTTCGATAACGTGATATTGCGGAAGTCGCCGCGGCTTTCGGTTCCAAGCTTGAAGTGGTTGCAATTGGTGCGCAGCACGCAGTTGGTGACGGTCACCTGCTCGGTCGGGTGCGGCGCCCCCAGGGCCTGGCTGGCCTTCAGCACAATGGCGTCGTCGTAGGAATCCACGTAGCAGTCTGCGATCCTGACCATGCGCGAGCAGTCCGGATCTATCCCGTCGCAGTAGGAATTCAGGATCCGCACGCCTCTTATTGCGACGTCTTCGCAGCCCAGCAAGCTGATGGCGTAATTAGGCGAGTTCTGGATCGTTAGGTCGCGCACAGACACGCGCCGGCAGCGCTTCAAAGCGACAGGCTTTGGCCCGCCGCGCTTGGCCCGGTTGCCGTCCAGCGCGCCCGCGCCGAAGATGGTCACGTCGCTGACGTCTTCTCCGACCAGCAGAGCGTAGCGGAAGTAGGTCGTTTCATGATCATCTACGGGTTTGAAGGGAAGGGGTTCGTAGGGATCGAAATCCGCCTGATCCGGGCTCGCCGCCAGGACGGCGCCGGCGGCAATCTCGATGGCCACGTTGCTCTTCAAGTGCAGCGTGCCGGATAAGTAGCGACCCGGCGGCAGCAAAACCGTCCCGCCCTCTCTGGCGGCCGCATCCAGAGCCCTCTGAATGGCAGCCGTGTCCTTTGTCCGGCCGTCGCCCCGCGCGCCGTAATCGCGGACGTTGTGGACGGCGACGGCAGCGCAGCCGGGCAGGGCCGAGAGCAAGCACAAGCTCAGAGCCAGACGCATAAGCAGGCAGTATAACGCCGCCGGCGAAGGAGCCGCCCCGCCTAAGCATCTCGCGGGCGCAAGTAATATTCCAGGGCCTCGGGAGCTGACAACCCCTGGGGCTCTCGGTCGGCTTCCGGATGAGTCTGGCGGAAGCGCTCGAGCATCAGGCCCAGCAGTCTCTCCACCAGCTCGGGACGCTTCTTTGAGACGTCGTGGAACTCTCCCGGGTCGGCCTGCAAATCATAGAGGCGCAGCCAGCGCCCAGGCGTGGGATTGTCGGTCTTGTAACCGTCCCGGCGCTCGCGGCGCCCCGAGCAGAACACCAGCTTGTAGCCTCGGGTGCGCACGCAGGCTTCCTCGTTCTCCAAGTACTCGCTGAAGACGTACTGCCTGGGAGCGCGGGGACGCCTGCCTTCAAGATAGGGCCGCAGACTCTGGCCGTGGCGGACAGGCAGGGGTTCGATTCCCAGCAGATCAAGCACCGTGGGCGCCACGTCTACGGCCTCCGTGAGATCGCGCACCACGCCTGGTCGGATGCGCCCCGGCCAACGCATAATGAGGGGAATACGTATGGCGGGCTCGTAGGAGCAGTGCTTTTCGAAGCGCCCGTGGTGGCCCAAACAATAGCCGTTGTCACCCATGTAAACCACCAAGGTGTCGTTCTCCAGCCCGAGCGTCCGCAGCTTGTCGAGCACGGCCCCCACGTTACGGTCCAGAAAGGCCACCGAGGTATAGTAGGCGGCCATTATGCCGCGCTTGTCGGCGTCGCTGAGGTCACGGAAGATCAGTGGGATCTGCCAGGCATCTTCGGGACCGACGGGCGGCGGTGTGAGGCGCGCCGGATCGAACAAGTCCCGGTCTTCCACCGGAAAGTCAAAAGGCGAATGCGGCTCCTGGAAGCTGACCCACAAGGCGAAAGGCGTATCTCTGTGTTGCTCCAGATACTTTATGGCGCAGCGTGCGATGTAAGTGCTGCGCATGTCCTCGTAATAACGCGGGTACGGCAGCTTATCCGCGTTTAGCCAGACGCGCGCCGGGTCCTTGAACGGCCGCCACGGAGGCTGAGTCCGGACTTCCGCCGGGACCGGCTTGGGCCGCACCTCCTTGTTCCAGGCCTGGGCGATGGCGGCCTCCGTCATGGCCAGTTGGAAGCCGTGCTGGCCGGGGCTCGGCGGGCGGTTAAAGTGCATCTTGCCGAAGACGGCGGTGTGGTAGCCTGCGTTGCTCAACCCTCGCGCCAGCGTCGGCTTGTCCTCGCTCAGGGCCGTGCCGAGCACGGTTACGCCGGCGGCGTGAGGCATCTGGCCGGTGAGAAACGACTGCCGCGAGGGAGTGCAGACCGGGGAGTTGCAGTAATGCCGGGCGAAACGCACGCCTTCCGCCGCCAGCCGGTCCAGATTAGGTGTGCGAGCCAGCCGGTCGCCGTCGGCGCCCAGCACGTAACCGGCGTGGTCGTCAGAGATGAGAAACAGCAAGTTAGGGCGGGCCGTCCTCCGGGCGCCCGACGCGAGGACGCCCGCACCGCAGAAGGTGCGGCGACTCAGCATGGCACCATCTTAGTTGAGGCGGCGTGCTCCTGGCGGATGCACCACGGCCGGCGCGGCAGCTGAACCGAAGAAGGGGGCGCGATTACGTACCCGCGCGATGGCTCTTCAAGCGCGCCATGCGCGTTTCCCATTCCTTGCGTAACTCATCCCGGCGCTGAAGCACGTATTGTTTGGCCTCCTCGAAGTTCTTGAAGGCCCGGCGGCCTTTCAACAGGTTGCATGGCCGGCAGGCCGCCACCAGATTCCGTGGGTCCTTCTTGCCGCCCTTGGCCCGAGGCACGACAAAGTCCACCGACATGACCAGGTAGTTTTCGAAGCTGGCTGCGCCGTCCAGACCGCAATACTGGCATCGGTAATGGTCGCGCTTGAGAATGTGCAGACCTTCCTCGATTGTCAGGGGTTTGGCGCGACGGATCATTTCGACAAGCTTCATCACCGGCATCGGGCACCTCCCGGTAATTAGTATGCTCCCGAAATTGCAAAATAGGAACGGAAAATTCGCTTACCGCGCCCTTGGATTTCCGGCTGCGGCAAGCGGCTCAGTGGCCGGCCCGGACGCTTACGACGTAATAAGGGGTGGCGGTCCGGGGATCCGGCTGGAACCAGCCGCCGCCCGCCCGGTTGAGAATCTCAAAGTAGTACATCAGGTCCCAGCGCGCCGTCAGGTCCGCGGCCGGTATCACGAACGTCGGCTGCGCGCCCGCCGCCTCCAGGGTCTTGAACGAGGCGAGTTGGTTGACAGGACGGTAATGCAGACGCACCGCCGCTGCTGCCGAAGCCGGCGCGATCCGCAGCACGAGCTTCAGCGGCTGACCCGCCACAGCCGCGCCCGGCGCATTGTGGACGATCACCGGGCGCGGCAGCGGCTTGGGCAGCGCCGGTAGCTCCTGCACCGCGGCCGGCGGTTCCCGCCGGATCACCAAACCGGCCACGCGCCAGGAACCTTCGGGAAAAACCACATCGAGGTAACCGTTGCGCGCCTCCAGCAGCCGGTCCTCAAAGCCGCCGCCGGGATCGAGCAAGAACACCCGGAACTTGCCATCGCCGCTACGGATCCGGAACAGTTGCGCGCCCTCTGCCTCGATCCAATCCCCGTACAAGACGTCTCTCGGCAGATGCCGGGGATTCTTCGCCGCCGACCGGATCTCCAGATAAGGCGTCAAGGGCAAGGCATGAGCCGCACGCCGTCCCTCGCTCAACCAGCCGTAGCCCGTGGCTTGCGAGAAGCGTGTCTCCGGGTCCACCGCCTGAAAACGCGGCTCCACGGTGTGCTGCCAGACATACGGGTCGTTGCGGTAGGAGGCCCCACCCTTCGGGCGCATCAGCGGAGGTCCGAAATCGAAAGCCGCTTCCCAGCGTCCGAACTGCGCAAAGACGCGCTCCCGCTCGGCTATGGTCTCCAGATCGTGCCGGACGTAAGCCAGCCGGTCCTGCCAATGCCCTACGTCGTCCGGGCCGGTGGCCATTTCCTCCGGATACAGGCCGCTAGTGAGCTCGGCCAGCTTGGACCAGACCTGTAAGCCGGCCTCCAGTTCCCGCCGCGCGGTCTTCAAGGCCCCGGCGTCGGCGGTCTTATAGAACCACTCCAGCTCGTAGGCGGCCGCCTGCTTGTGCGCGTGGTATCGCGCCAGGTGGGCCAGAACCAGAAAGTCCGGTTCCGAGGCCCGCCATTCGGCTCCGGCCGCAGCCGGCTTGGCTCGGGCCCGCGCCACCGCCTGCTCGATGTCTCGGGCAAGTTCCCGCAGCCGTGCCGCGGTCTCGTAAGGAGTCTGTTTGGCCGACGCCGCGCCGCGCAGCCGGTTATCGACAGCCTCGCCGATCGAGGCCACGTAACGCCAGTCGCTCGGGCGCACCTGGATATAGGCGTCTATCAGGCCGCCGGGATTGACTTCGGGCCAGATGTACATGTTCGGATCGGCCAGGTGCACGGCGACGATTTCGTTCAGCACGCCGCTGGCGGCCCGGTATGCCTCCAATACGTCGCTGGCCGCGGCCCCAAAACGTCGCCGCAGTTCGCCCATCCAGACGCGTTCCGGCGTCTTGGGATCATAACTTAGCCGGCCCCAGAGTAAGTAAAACAGCCAGTAACGTTGAAATTCCCACTTCCACCAGGCAAGGTCCTTGCGCGCCTCCCTGAAGACGCCCCATTTGCCGGGACGGTTGCCGAAGCCTTTCTGCGCCAGCGGCGGATCAATCTCAAAGCCCGCCGATCCCGATAGTGCAAAAGTCGGTACGGCCCGCCGCACATACTCCGGATCGCCCCAAAGCAGGATGCGATGCGAACCGAGCCCCCAGACTTCCCAGAAGAACTCGTAACTGCGCGGCTTTTCCAGTAAGTTCAAGTAACTGTAATTTGGAAAGGTTTCAGCCGGCTGATACGGGCGGCCCAAGTGTTCTGCCCAGTACTTAGCCGATACGCGCAGAGGGACGCCGGAATTTCTGGCTGCCTCGATCATGCCGGAAGCCAGCGACCAGGCGCGCAAGTCCAGCACGAGGCGGCGCCCCGCCTCACGCACGGCGCGGAAAACATAGTCCCGGTAGAAGGGAACCTGCTGCTCCGGAGGGATTCCGGATTCGGCGTTGGTCCTCACCTGGAGGCTGCGAATCGCCGGACAGGCCGCCAGCACCTTGCGCAAGGCTGCATAGCTGTAGGGACCGATGTTTTCGCGCGTGAGTCCCACGATAGTGGGCGTCATTCCTCGTTGCACGTTGTGCTCCCAGACGCCCAGCGTGAAATCAATGCCGTGCTCGGCCGCGGTCTCCGAGATGAAGCGCAACATTTCCAGGTTGCGCTGCCGTTCCAGGGCCGTCAGCCCCGGTGCGCGCACCGCCGGAAACTCCTCCAGCGCCAGCCAGAAGGGATAGGGCGGCGCCAGGTAATTGGTCTGATGCGCGAACACCAGGTTGAAGCGATTGAAGCGACAGCGGGCCAGCAAGGCGAAGAAATCCTGCCAGTATTGGCGCGAGTAATACCAGTCCCCTTCCAGATCGCGATTGTGCAGGAACCAGCGGATGCCGCGGATCGGGGTTGCCGGCCGCCCCTGCGCCGCGCGCAGCCGCCCGGCCTCGCGAATCTGTTCGGCGGCCTCGAGCAAGCCGTACATCAGTCCGCGCAGGTCTCCTCCGGTAACCAGGCCGGGAGTGATGCGGAAGCTCTCGGGCGGCCCGGCGTCAAGTTCGGCGCGCAGCCGGATACGGCGCGGGTCCAGCTCGCGTTCACGCACGGCTTGTTGAAACTGCGCCCACCCGAACTCGACCGGACCGGCCCAGGCCGCCAGCGTCGCAGCCAGCAGAGCGCTAGTCCGCCACCACATGCCAGCCCCGCCGGGAGAGGTCGCGGTAGATGAAGAGCGCTGCCGCTGCGGCGCATGCCAACAGCAGCAATCCCGTAACAGGCTGCTTCAGCAACAGCTTGCCCACACCGAACAGCGCCCCGTAGATCATCACGCAACCCGCCGCCGCATCGGCCAGATTCCTCCAGCCGTCGCCCAGGGGGCGGATCTCGGGCGCCAGCCGGGCCACCGCCGCCCAGCCGCGCCCCGACGGCCTCACACGGCGGTAAAACTCCAGCAGCTTATCGGTCGGCTCCGGCTTCGTTAGCAACGTTACCGCCAGCCAGACCGCGGTCGTGATCGAGATCGTGATGATCATTATCCAAGCGAAGCCCAGGGGATCGTCGCTGTTCAGGCCCCAGCCTAGCTGAAGCGTCACCGAGACCAGGAACGCCGCAATCATCGAAGCCACCTCGCTCCAGGCGTTGATCCGCCACCAGTACCAACGCAGCAACAGCACCCCTCCGGTGCCTGCACCGGTCACTATCAGCAGCTTCCAGGCGGCGGCGATCGAGGTCATGTAGAAAGTGATCACCGCCGAGACGACCGTCAGAAACACTGTCGCCAGCCGTGATGCCACCACGTAATGCCTCTCGCTGGCTTCCCGGCGGATGAACCGCCGGTAGAAGTCATTGACCAGGTATGACGCTCCCCAATTCAACTGCGTGGCGATCGTGGACATGTAGGCCGCGGCGAAGGCCGCTACCATCAAGCCGCGCAGCGAGGCCGGCAGGTGGTCGTTCATAACCCGCAAGTAGCCGGCCTCCGGGTCCGCCAGTCCCGGGTACAGCACCAGCGAAACCAGAGCGGTCAGGATCCAAGGCCAGGGACGCAGAGCGTAATGCGCCACTTGAAACCAGAGGGTGGCTAGCAAGGAATGCTTTTCATCCTTGGCGGAAAACATGCGCTGGGCCACAAAACCGCCGCCGCCCGGCTCCGAACCCGGGTACCACGTGGCCCACCAGTTCAGCGAAATGTAGACCAGAAAAGTTAGGATAGGCATCCAGGCCGAGTTTGGGTCCGGAACAAAACTCAGCACCGATCCCTGCCCGCCCGAGCCTAACGCGCGCAGCCGGTCTACGGTCTCCAGTCGCGCCAGAAGCCCGTCTATGCCGCCCACCGCACCGACGGCGAAAATCGCCAGCACGATCACCATGCTCATGGCGATCGCGAACTGGAAGAAATCCGTTACCAGCACGCCCCACAAACCCGAAAGCGTCGAGATCACGGAGGTGGCGGCGATCATGCCCAGGGTGATCGCCAGCGCTTGGAGCTTGGTGACTCCCAGCACGTTTTCGAGAATCTTCACCATGGCCAGGTTCACCCAGCCCAGTACGATACAGTTGATCGGGATGCCCAGATACAACGCCCGAAAGCCGCGCAGGAAGGCCGCCGGCGCTCCTGAGTAACGGATCTCGGCGAACTCCACGTCCGTCATCACGCCGGCCCGCCGCCACAGTCGCGCGTAGAAGAACACGGTCAGCATGCCTCCGGCCACGAAGTTCCACCACAGCCAGTTGCCGGCGATGCCGCCCTTGGCAACCAGGCCGGTTACGGCCAGCGGCGTATCGGCGGCGAAAGTGGTGGCGACCATCGAGGTCCCCGCCAGCCACCAAGGCACGTTACGCCCCGATAGGAAGAACTCATGTGTGCTTTTGCCCGCCCGCGCCCGATAATACAGGCCCACCCCGAGGCTGAGAAGAAAGTACAGTGCGATGACCGACCAGTCAAGCGTCGAAAGTTGCACCCTGCGATTATAGTGCGCAGAGAGCGCCGCGATCCGCGCCCGCAGCAGCTTGTGCTATCGGCCTTGAGCCCGTGCGCTGCGGCGGCCTATGATTGGAGTGAACATGCCCAAGTTGACCCTGTTGCTGACCGCCGCCGTGAGCTGCGCCTGCCTGGCACTTCAAGTTCAAATCCAGGCCGGCAAACCGCTGATCACTGCGCCCGGCGCTCAGGCTGCGAAAGCCGAACCGGGTGTTTTCCCCAGCTTTTACGCCAGGGCCGATTTCGAACTTACCGCCGATCCGGAGGCCGCGCCGTGGAAGGGGATCTCCGGCGTGATCGCCGAGCGCGATCAGTTCGGGCGCGCCGTAGCCAACCATCGCACCGAGATCCGCTCCCGCTGGACCGAACGGAACCTGTACTTGCTGTACATCTGCCCCTATGAGGAGCTTCACCTGAAGCCCAACCCCTCGACCGAGGTCGAGACCAACCGCCTTTGGGAGTACGATGTGGCTGAGGCCTTCATCGGCTCGGACTTCCAGAACATCCGCCGCTACAAGGAATTCGAGGTCTCTCCGCAAGGCGAGTGGGTGGACCTCGACATAGACCGCGATCAGCCCAAGCCTGAGGGCGGCTGGTTGTGGAACTCGGGCTTCCGAGTCAAGGCGCGCATAGATGCGAAGGCAAGAATCTGGTATGCGGAGATGCAAATCCCCTTTGCCAGCATTGACAACCGCCCGCCGCGTGACGGCCTGGAGCTGCGCATCAATCTTTACCGGGCCCAGGGCCGCCCGCCCAATCGCAAGTTCATTTGCTGGCAACCGACGCAGAATCGGTCCTTTCACACCCCGGAGTCTTTCGGCAGGCTGGTGCTCAAGCGATAGCTCCGAGCGTTGCGCCGAATGAGGCGCCGGGCAGGGAAGAGGAATGCAAGCACGCAAGGCACTGCGCATTTCGCAAGTCGGCTTGCGCGGCGTGGTCGGCTCGGGGCTGACAGCGGCGCACGTTCTGGAGTTCGCCTCGGCCTTCGGCACGTTTCTGGAGCCGGGCGGTCCGGTCCTGGTGGGCCGCGACCCGCGCGCCAGCGGGGTGATGATCCAGGAAGGCGTCGTCGCCGCGCTGATGGCCTGCGGGCACGACGTCATTACCCTGGGCCTTGTTTCCACCCCTGTCATCCAACAATCCATTCGGCGCTTGGGCGCTTCAGGCGGCGTCTCCATCGGCGCCAGCCACAACGCCGCTGAATGGAACGCCCTGAAATTCTTCGGGCCGGGGGGCGCTTACCTGTCCAGCGCGGAGGCCGGCGAACTGCTTGATATCTATCACCTGAAGAAATTTCGCTTTGTCGAGTGGAACCTGGTCGGCCGCTTGGGCTGCTGCGAGGACGCCGTAGACGCCTACCTGGACGAACTGGCCCGGGTCTTCGATTTGGCGGCGCTCAGAAACTTTAAAGTCGTGGTGGACTGCACCAACGGTACATCCTCGGTTATTTTGCGCCGCATGAACGAACGCTTCGGCTTTCGCTTCCTGCTGATAAACGCCCAGCTTGAGGGCGTTTACTTTGCGCACGAGCCGGCCACCAACCAGCGCATCGTGGCCCTTCAACTTGCGCCGCTCATCAAACCGCTGGGCGCCGACGCCGGCTTCCTGTTTGATGTGGATTCGGACCGTGTGGCCATGGCGACGGAGGAGGGCGTAGCCGTGTCGGAAGAGATGGTGCTGCCGGTGCTGGCTGACTATTTGCTGGGGCGCGGCCCGGGCAAGCTGATCATCACCAACGTCTCCACCACCGCGCTGCTGGAGGAAGTAGCGAGCTGGTACGGCGGCAAAGTCGTGCGGGTCCCGGTGGGACGACAGGCGGCCATTGACGCGCTCTCGAGCTTCCGGCCGGAGCAGATTGCGGTAGCCGGCGAAGGCACCGGGGCGGTCATGATGCCGCAGTTTCGCTTCATTTACGACGGCATCGCGGCCATGCTGGCGATCCTTTCCATGATGCGCGAGCGCGGGCAGAAGCTTTCCGAGATTCTGGCTCGCTACCCGCGCTACTCGATGTTGAAAGGGGCCGTGCCGCTGGTTTCCACGCGCGTCCCGGAGATGCTGATGGAGCTGCGCCGGCGCAACGCAGACGGGGCGGTCAATACGCTGGACGGCCTGCGCGTGGACTGGCCCGATCGCTGGTTTCACGTGCGCGTCAGCCAGACTGAACCGGTCGTGCGCGTCATTGCCGAGCAACGCGGCGATCCGCCCGAGCGGCTTTTTGAGGCTCTGCTGGATTTCGTGCGAGCTTACGCTTGAGGGGGACCGGATGCCAAAGCGCGAACATCTGCTGAAAATCGGGGTCTCCGGGATTCGCGGGGTGGTGGGCGAATTTCTTACGCCCTCGCTGGTTTCGGCGTTCGCTCAGGCTTTCGGCACCTATGTCGGCGGGGGTCGTGTCGTGGTGGGTCGCGACACGCGGCCCACGGGCCAGATGGTCCAACACGCTGTCTGCTGCGGTTTGCTGGCGGCCGGCTGCGAGGTGATGGACGTCGGCGTGCTCCCCACGCCTACCATTCAGGTTTTCGTCGGTTGCACGCGCGCCCGCGGCGGGCTGGCCGTCACCGCCTCCCATAATCCGCCCGAGTACAACGCCTTGAAGATGTTCAACGGCCGCGGGCTGTTCTTCAACCAATACGAGCGTTCCGAGCTGCTGGACCTTTACCACCAGGCCGAGTTCCGCCAGGCGCGCAACGAGGAGATCCGCCGCATCATTCGGGATTTCGAAACGCCGCCCCGCTTGCACATCGAGCGCATACTGGCGCATGTGGACGGTGAGCGCATACGCGCCCGCCGTTTTCGAGTAGCTTTGGACGGCGTCAACGGCGCCGGCTCGCGCCTGAGTTGCCGGTTTCTCGAGCAGAGCCTGGGTTGCGATTTGCACGCGATCTGGGTGGATCCGGCGCAACCGTTCCCGCGCGAGCCCGAACCGCGGCCGGAGGTTCTTAGCGAGCTGGCGGAGTTGGTGCGCCGAGAAGGCTGCCAGATCGGTTTCGCCCAGGATCCGGACGGCGACCGCCTGGCGGTGGTGGATGAGACCGGGCGGGTCTTGGACGGCGATGAAGTGCTCGGCTTGGCCATTGAGGCTGTGCTCGCGCGCCGCCCGGGCGACGTGGTGGTGAATCTGACCACTTCCGCCTTGGCGGAGGAACTGGCCGCGCGCCATGGGCGCAAGGTGTACCGCACTCCGGTAGGCGAAGCCAACGTGGTCGAAACGATCCTGGCCGTGGGCGCGGCAGTGGGCGGCGAAGGCTCCAACGGCGGCATCATTTTTCCGGGCGTGCACGCTTGCCGCGACAGCTACACCGGAATGGCCCTTCTATTGGATCGCATGGCGGAGACGGGCGAGCCCATCTCCGCTTTGGCCGCGCGCCTTCCGCGCTACGCGCGCCGCTACGGCCAGGCCCCTTACGAGCACGGCCGCTTGGGTTCGCTGATGCAGGAGCTTGAGGAGGCCTTCGCGGGCGCCCGGCTGGATCGCTCCGACGGTTTGAAACTCATCCTCCCGGAGGGATGGATCCACCTGCGCGCTTCCAACACCGAGCCTTTGCTGAGATTGGCGGCCGAAGCCCGCACCGCTGACCGCCTGGAAGAACTCTGGGCTCGGTTACAACGCCTGCTGGGCGCTATCGCTTAGGCGCGCCGGGCACCGTGTAAATGATCTCACCCGGGCGGGCGCGTAGCTGCTCCTGCCGGATGATGCGTTCGCGCTCGGCCGCGCTGGTTTGAAGCCGGCGGAGCCGCTCCCGCCGCTGGCGTATTTCCTCCGCCAGCCGTGCGTTGATCTGCTCGAGTTCGCGAGCTTGCCTGCGGCGCTCCTGCCAGCGCAGGAAATCCCCCGGTACGTCCAAGGCGAAGAACAGCGCCGCAGCCGCTAACAGCAGCAGCGGCAGCTTGAGGGGGCTGAACCAGCCGCTATTGGACATCCTACATTCGTTTATAATCCTGTTTTGCCTGTTTGGGAAGAGGCATGACCGACAAAATCGTGGTCCTCACCACCTGCGGCTCGGCCGAAGAAGCCGCTAACCTCGCGCGCCGCCTGGTGGAGATTCGCCTGGCGGCTTGCGTCACAGTCCTGCCCGGTGCGCGCAGCTTCTACCGCTGGAAGGGCGCCATCGAGGACGCCGGAGAATGGATGCTGCTGATAAAGTCCCGCCGCGATCTGTTTGACCGCTTGCGCGCCGAGATCGAGAAGCTGCACTCCTATGAAGTTCCCGAGCTGTTGGCCTTGAGCGTGGTGGACGGCGCCCCGAACTACTTGAATTGGCTGGAAGCGGAGCTGGAGCAGGGAGTCCGATGAGCGCCGCGCCTGCCACCTTGAAGCCCACACGTGCAAGGCACTGGGTGGTTGTGTTCGCAGTTACGCTCGCCGTCATCACCTACATTGATCGCGTGTGCATTTCGCAAGCGGCGCCGCTAATGCGACGGGACCTAGGATTGTCGCCCGTCCAGATGGGCATGGCTTTTTCGGCCTTCGGCCTGGCCTACGCCCTGTTTGAAATCCCCGGAGGCTGGCTGGGCGACTGGATGGGCCCGCGCAAGGTGCTCATGCGCATCGTGCTCTGGTGGTCGTTCTTCACTGCGGCCACGGGCTGGGTTTGGAACCTGGCGTCGCTGGTGGCCACCCGATTCCTGTTCGGGGCCGGGGAGGCCGGCTGCTTCCCGAACCTCACTAAGGCCTTCACCACCTGGCTGCCGCAGCACGAGCGCGTTCGCGCGCAAGGCATCATGTGGATGAGCGCACGTTGGGGCGGCGCCTTCACTCCCGTGCTGGTGGTCTGGGTGCTCCAGCACATGCAGTGGCGCCGGTCTTTCGAGTTGTTCGGCGCGATCGGGGTGGTATGGGCCATCTTCTTTTACCGCTGGTTCCGCGACAATCCCCGCCATCACCCCAGCGTGAATGAGGGCGAGCTGGCCTTGTTAGCCGGCTCCGAGCGCGCCGCCTCCGGCCACGGCGATGTGCCCTGGGGCACATTGATACGCTCGCGCACCGTCTGGATGCTCTGGGCGCAGTATTTCTGCGTCTCCTATCCCTGGTACTTCTACATCACCTGGTTGCCCAGTTACCTTCAGGAATACCGCGGGCTGAGCCCCCAGCATGCCGCACGCTTGGCGATCTTCCCTTTGTTCTTCGGCGGGTTGGGCTGCATGTTCGGCGGCGTCATCGCGCCTTACGTCACGCGTCTGACCGGAAGCGTCGCCAAGGCGCGACGCGCCATTGCTTACGCCGGTGCGTTGGGGGCCTGCGGATTCCTGCTGCTGCACATTGCGATACGCGACCCGTTCTGGGCGATGGTCGCCATGGGCATGGCCAGTTTCGGCAACGACATTCTGATGCCCGGAAGCTGGGGCGCTTGCATGGACGTGGGCGGCAAGTACGCCGGCACGCTTTCCGGCTCGATGAACATGATGGGCAACCTGGGCGGCGCCCTGGGGCCTATCACGCTGGGCTACGTGCTACAGAGAACCGGAAGCTGGGTGACGAACCTGTACATCATGGCGGGGATCTATTTGCTGGCGGCTCTCTCCTGGCGCTTCATTGACCCGGTTACCCCGCTGAAAGGCGCCAGCCTGGATGAGTGAGGCCATGCCGGCCCCCGGGCGCCCGCCCGCCTCAATTCAGAAAGCGGACTGAGCGAATGATCGCGTCGAAGGCGCCCTGCATGTCGGCCATGGCGCTCCGCGGGCTGACCAGAATCATATAGAACAGCCCTTCCGGCCGCTCAACCGTCAGCAAGTAATCCACTTCGGTTTCGCCCTGAAAAGGCGAAGGCGAACTCAGGCTGACCAGCAGCGCCGGTTGTCCGCCTGCTCGAATCTCCTTCGAGGCCTCCACCTTCATGCCGGGGTTGGACGACGAAAGTTGACCGATGACAGCCTCGGTGTCGGAACGAAGGTCCGCTGCGCCGCGTCGCGCCTGGATGGCGATCATCATGCCGGCGCCGATGGCCGTGCCCGAACCGGTCTGGACCAGACCCTCTTTGGGGGCGATGACCACTCCCTGGTCCTGCCTTCCCTGGACCACCTGCCAGTTATCGGGGTGAGAGAGGACGTAAGAGGCGCTGCGGTATTCGCGGAGCGTAGCGGAAGGCTTCAGGGCGGGTGCAGCCTGGATGCGCTTCTTCGCCGGCGGCTCAGGTAGCCCGGTCAGCCGCTGCTTCATCCTTTGGAACGCCTGGGGGTCGCCGGTGGTGTAGGTCCGCGCCGGCAGATACGGAAGCTCAGCTTCCACCGCCTTGATGCGATTGCCAGGGTTGGGGTGGGAAGAGAAGAACTGAAGGCCCCGTTCTCCACCGCCGGAGGCTTCCAACTTTTCAAAAAAGCGCGCCATTTCCACCGGGTTGTAACCCGCCCGCGCCATCATGCGCGTGCCGAGCAAGTCGGCGTCCCGCTCTGCATCGCGCGAATATTTCAGCAGGATGGAATTGGCGCCCAGCCCGATCCCCAATTGAGCCAACTTGCCCAGCAGCGAGCCCTTCCGTCCCGCGGCGGCTGCCGCCAGGGCCGCCGGAAGCTGGATCAGATTGGCCTTGGAAGCTTGATTGGTTCCGTGCCGCAGCGCCACATGGGCGATCTCGTGGGCCATGACGCCGGCCACCTGGGCCTCGTTGTCGGCCGCCGCCAGCAGCCCGGTGTGCAGGAAGGTGGGCCCGCCGGGCAATGCGAAAGCGTTGATGGTTTTGTCGTGCACGATTTTGAAGCTGTAAGGAAAATCTCCCGCCTCCGGCGTGGCCGCCAACTTCTCCCCGATGCGGCGGACATACTGGTTCAGCTCCGCATCAGTGACAATGGTCATCTCTTTCTCAATTTGTTCGGCCGCCTCTTTGCCCAACTGGATGTCCTGTTCTTTCGTGAACAGATTGAAGCCCGGCCGAAGTCTACGCGGCCCCTGCGCCCCGATGGCAGCGGCCAGCAGCAATATTGCAGTCCCAAATTTGAGAGCCCTGTTCACAGCCGCCTCCTCTCAGGTTACAGTGTAAGTCAGGTTCGCGACCCTCGCGAAATGGCCCGCGCCGGAAAGGGACGGAGGCTTATGAAGCGCTGGTTGCTGTGGACCCTCGTCGCGATCGGCATCGCGCTGGTCTTGGTGTTGGCGGTCGGCCTGGTCGCCGTTTCAACGGTTGCCGGCGGCGCAAAGGACTCGCTTGCCGCTACGTTGGGCGAGAGGCTTGGGGTCGAGGTTTCCATCGCGGCGGCTCACGTGGATCTCAGTCAGTGCCTGCGCCTCAGGCCTGCCATATCGCTGGAAGGCGTAGCCGCGGGCAATCCCGCCGGGTTTCGTACTCCGCGGCTTCTCGCCGCCGAGGGCATTTCCGCTCAGGCAGAGTTATGGCCGCTGCTGCGCAAGACCTTGCGGATCCGCTCCATCACCATCCGGCGGTGAAGGCAGTACGCCTTTCAGCACGCTGGCGGCGGATCTCAAGGTGGGGCAACGCAAGCTGGAGCTGAGCGGGATTGTACTGGACGGTCCGGTGCTGAGTCTCACCGGAGACGGGACCGTAGGTTTTGACGGCTCTTTGGACTTTCGCCTGGAGACCCCCGTAGCAGGAACGATAGGGACGTTGGTGGGACGCCTCACCCGGCTGAGCCCGGGATCCCGGGCCAAGCTGCCTGTTTTGTTCACAGGCACCCTGAACTCTCCCAGGGTAAGACCTGACACGCGTGCACTGGCCTCGCGCGGCGTGCGGGGACTGGCGGATTCGTTCTTGAAAAGACGATCCAAGTAACAATAAGACCCGGAGCGCCGCCTCCCGCCGGCGGCTCAGACGGCCACACGCACCCCCGGCAGCCGGGCTTTCACGGCGGCGTCATAATGGGGTTACCGGTTGTCCGCGATTCTCGGGGCTGCGGTCTCGGGGAAAGGAGGCGCGATGAGAATCTACGCGCTGCCGCCGCTGGTGGCCGTCTTGAGCATTGTGCCGGCCGGGGGCCAAACTTACGTTGTATCCTGCGTCGCCAGCGCTGTGCCTGCGCTGGTGCGTGCCGAAGGACTGGCGGAACCGCTGGGTGAGATTGTGCTTAGCTGCACGGGCGGCGCTCCGCTGGCGATGGTCGCCACTAACCTGACTCTGTTTGCACCGGTCAACGTCACCAACCGGCTGGGTGCCGGAGATACAGTGGACGTCAACCTGACGATAGACACGGGTTCCGGTCCGGCGCCGGCGCCCGTGCCTGCCGTGCTGGCCTCGCCGTCCTCGGTGGCCTTCAACGGCCTTAGTTTCCGACTTTCGGCCGGCGGTGCGGCGGCGCTGCGGATCTCAAATCTGCGCGCCGCGGTGCATCAGTTGCCGGCATCGCTCGTCGGCCAGCCGATTCAGGTGTTTCTGGCGGCCGGCGGACAGAGCCCGCTGGCGATCAGCAACAGCCAGATTGCGGTCGGCCTGCCGGCCACGGGCCTTATGGCCAGTTCCTCGAGCACGCAGGTGGTCTGCACGGGATCCCGGCTGCCAGACACGATCACTTTCAGCAACCTGGTGGCGGCGGGTACCCGCTTTGCCACCACGCGGCTGACCGAAGGCGCCGCGGACGCCTTCCGCAAGAAGGGGGCCGGGGACGATGCCGGCACGCGCATAATGGTGCGCTACTCGGGCTTTCCTGCGGGCGCACGGCTGTTCGTGCCGGACGTGATCGCCGGCTCGAGCGCCGTTCAGCCGACCGCCGGCGGGGACATGGGTTGGCCGGCCTCCGGCGGCAGCTACGCTGCGTCCACGACCGGCTCACTCGTGCTCGCGCGAGTAGCGAACGCGGACGCCTCGGGCGCCGGAGGGGTCCCGGTGTTCCAGCCGGGCCCGCCGGGATCCGGCGTTGTTAGCTTCGATGCGGTGAGCGAGGTGTTTCTGGCGAGCGGCGCCGGATACGTGGTCTACGAAGTGATGGACGCTGCCGCATCGTTGCGTGAGAGCGCGCAGTTGCCGACCTTCCTTGGGCTGCCGGCGCCGGCCGGAGGCGACCCGATCATCGCCCGCTGGAGTGTCTCGCTAGCCCCGGTTTCCACCGTGGCGACGGCAAGCGCTTCCGCTCCCGTGCCGCGCTTCGCCTCCGTGGGGCCCCCGCTGGACTGCACGGCGCTGGGCGATTGCAACGCTTCCTACTTCCCGCGGTTGCTGGTGGACGCTACGCCGCCGCTTGAATACACCGGCGTTGCGGGAGGCGGCCACCAGGTGGGCTACGTGCGCATCGTGAACGAAGGCGGCGGCGTGCTTATCTGGCGCGTGACGGTGACATATCAGACCGGCTCGGGATGGCTGCGTGTTGATCGCAGCGAGGGCATCGGCAACGCCACCATCCGCGTGGATGCCCTGCCGCAGAACTTGACGCCCGGCACATATCGCGCAACATTGACGGTTGACGCCGGGCCGATGGCCGGCGCGCGCACCCTGCCCGTGACGCTTTACGTCACTTCGCCCCCGCCTCCCCCGGTCCAGCCGCCCCTGATAGAGGCCGTCGTGAACGCCGCCAGTTTCCGTCCGGGCCCGCTGGCAGCCGGCTCGCTGGCGACGATCTTCGGTTCGCGCCTGGCGGGTGCGGCGGTCAGCGTAACCTTCGATGCGCTGCCGGCGCGCCTGCTGTACGCCGGTGAACGCCAGATCAACCTTCAGGTGCCTGAGGGGCTGGCGGGCGGCAGCGCGGCGAGCGTAGTAGTCACGGTGGACGGTGTGGCTAGCGTGCCCCACCGGGTGGCGCTGGCGGCGGTCGCGCCCGGCATTTTCGGCGTGCTGAACCAGGATTACGGCGTAAACGGGCCTTCCTCGCCTGCGCCGGTCGGCAGCGTTATTCAGGTGTTCGCCACCGGTCTGCCTGCCGATGGCGCCGGCGTAAGCGTCAAGATTCACGATCGCGTGATCACGACGCCGCTTTACGCCGGACCGGCCCCGGGGTTGATCGGCGTACAGCAGGTCAATGCGGCGGTCCCTGCGGACTTGCCGGCGATGAGTAGCGAAGTGGTCCTGTGCGCAGCGGGTGCTTGCAGCCCTCCTGCGCCGCTGTACCTGGGGCGCTGAGGCTGGCGGTTCCCCCGCCCAGCGGGTTTGACAGCCCCTGCGGGCCGTACCTATCATGTTTATTCGATCCCTGTCGCAAGCGTCAGTTTCTTGACGTGAAAAACAAACCGATACTCGAGCTGCCCGCCGCGCGGCGCCATCTGTCGCGGGGTCTCCCGAGAGACCCCGGGCGTGGCGGGCGGCTCAACGCTGTGAGGTTCGGATGATCAAGGTTCAAGGCTTGACCAAGCGCTACGCCCGGACGGTGGCCGTGGACGACATCTCCTTTGAAGTCCAGAAAGGCCAGATTGTCGGATTCCTCGGACCGAACGGGGCGGGTAAAACCACCACCATGCGCGTGCTCACCTGCTTTCTGCCACCCACGGCGGGCACGGCGCAAATCGCGGGTTACGACGTGCTGGAGCAGCCGTTGGAGGTGAAGCGGCGAATCGGCTACCTGCCAGAAACGCCGCCCTTGTATCCGGAGATGGAAGTATCCGAGTACCTTCTTTTCGTGGGCAAGCTGAAGGGAATCCCCAACAGCGAGCTGAAACGGCGAGTGGAGGAGGTCTCCGAACGCTGCGCCATCGGCGAATACGGCGACAAGCTGATTTCCAAGCTGTCGCGCGGTTACCGGCAGCGCGTGGGCCTGGCGCAGGCCATTATCCACAATCCCGACGTGCTGATACTGGATGAGCCCACCGCGGGCCTGGATCCCAAGCAGATCATCGAGACCCGCGAGCTGATCAAAGGCCTGGCGGGGGATCACACCATCATCCTCAGCACTCACATCCTCTCGGAGGTCGAGCAGACCTGCCAGCACGTCATCATCATCAACAAAGGCAAGCTGGTGTCCCAGCCGGATACCGTCGAGAACCTGACCCGGCGCCTGCGGGGCGCCGAATCGGTGGCGGTGGAAATCGAGCCGCGCGACGGCGTGCCGGACGCCGCCACTGCGCAGCGGCGCCTGGAGCAGGTGGCCGGCGTCAGCCGCGTAATCCAGAGGGAGACGCGGGACGGACGCTTGCTGTTTGAAGTGGAGAGCTTGCAGGGCCGTCAGGTGCGCGGCGAGCTGGCGCGCGCCGTGGTCAGCGCCGGCTGGAACCTCAATGAGTTGCGCCCGGTGGCCCTCAGCCTGGAGAAGATCTTCCTGGAGTTGACGGCATCCGAGCAGCAGAGAGCCGAGGGAGGCGCGCGATGAGAAATATCTTAACTATCTACCGCAAGGAGTTGAAGAGTTACTTTGCGTCCTGGGTGGGCTATGTCGTAATTGCCTTTTTCGCCGTAATTTTCGGATATTTCTTCTATGTCGCCACAGCGATTTTCGTCAATCAGAGCTTCCAGTCGCAGATGATGGGCCGGGGTTTCCCCATGGATATGAACGAATGGGTGATCCGTCCGCTGATGATGAACGTCAGCGTCATCGGGCTGTTCGTCATACCGATGATCACCATGCGGCTGTTCGCCGAGGAGAAGCGCTCCGGCACCATCGAGCTGCTGATGACCTCGCCGGTCAGGGACCTGGAGATCGTGCTGGGCAAGTGGCTTGCGGCGTTGACTTTCTACGCCTGCGTGCTGGCGGTTTCCGCCTTGAATCTGGCGTTCTTGTTCATTTACGGTCAACCCGACTGGAAACCGATTCTGGTGGCCTACCTGGGGCTGCTGCTTCAAGGCGGCTGCCTGCTGGCCTTTGGAACTTTCATCTCCAGCCTCACGCGCAACCAGATCATCGCCGCCGGCGGGACTTTCGCCGCCTGCCTGCTGCTGTGGGTCTTCGAGTGGGTCACCGCTTATGAAACCTCCACCTGGGGGCGGGTGATCGCCTACCTTTCGGTGCTGACCCACTTTGAGCCGTTCGCCAAAGGCTTGCTGGACACCAAGGATGTGGTTTTCTACCTTTCGGCCATCTTTCTGGGGCTGTTCTTGACGGCCCGCTCGATGGAATCCCTTCGTTGGAGGGCGTAAATGAAGCTCAGGTTCGAGTGGCTAAAGACGCGTCAGACCAAATACACGGCCTACGTTACGCTCTACCTTCTGGTAGTGCTGGCCGCGCTGGCGGCGGCCAATTGGCTGGCCAACCGGCATAACCAGTCCTGGGATTCGACTAAGAACAAGCGCTTCAGCCTGGCGGATCAGACCGTCAAGGTGGTGAAGGGGCTCAAGCAGGACGTCCGCATCACTTACTTTGACGAGACCCGCAGCTTCGACCGGGCCCGCGACCTGCTGGACCGCTACGACAATCTCTCGACCCGGCTGACCGTCAGTTACGTGGACCCGTACAAGAAGCCGCAACTGGCCCGCGCCGCCGGCATTAAAAGCATCCCCACGGTGGTGGTGGAGGCCGGCCCCAAACGTGAGGAGACCACCAGCCTCACCGAGGAGCAGGTCACCAGCGCGCTGATACGGGCCCTGAAAACCGGCCAGCGCAACGCCTGCTTCGTAAAGGGATCCGGCGAACACCTGCTCGACGACACCAGCCAGCGGGGCTATTCCAACGCCAAGGACTTGCTGGAGAAGAACAATTACAAAACGCGCGACGTATCGCTGCTGGAAAAGCCCGAGGTTCCGGGCGACTGCACGATTCTGGTCGTCGCCGGTCCCCGCTACGACTATCCCGAGCCGCAGGTGGCGGCCATCAAGAAGTACGTTGAGAACGGCGGTCGGGCTCTGTTTTTACTGGATCCGCCGTTGAAAATGGGCAAGGAGGAGGTCAGCGAGAACCAGGCTCTGACCAAGATGTTGGCCGATTGGGGCGTCACGCTGGAAAAGAACCTGGTGCTTGACACCAGCGGCATCGGCCAGTTGTTTGGTCTCGGGCCCGAGGTGCCGCTGGTGGCTAACTACGAATACCACACAATCGTGCGCGAGATGAAAGGCACCGCCACCGCCTTCCCGATTGCCCGCTCGGTGGAAACAAAGACCGCCGACAAAGTGACGGTGGACAAGTTATTCTCAACTACTTCCAACAGTTACGCAACTACAAATCTTTCCAGCGCGGCGATCCGCCTGGATCCCTCCAAAGACAAGAAAGGTCCGTTTAATTTGGCGGCCGCCGGCACTTACAACACCGGCAAAGAGAATCAGAACGGCCGCTTTGTGGTAGTGGGAAGCTCCGATTGGGCTTCCAACTACATCTTGCGCTTCCAGGGCAACCGCGATCTGTTCATGAATATGATGAACTGGCTGAGCTCGGATGAGGACTTGATTTCCATCCGCCCGAAGGAGCCCGAAGACCGGCGCCTCACGCTGACCCGCGCGCAGATGCGTACGGTGTTCTACTCCAGCGTGGTGCTGCTTCCGCTGGCGGTGATCGCGGCGGGCTTCTCGGTCTGGTGGCGCAGGAGGTAGCCGATGCGGGTGCGCGGTCTGCTGATCGCCGCGGCGATTCTGGTTCTGCTGGCGGGCGGCGTCTGGTGGTCCAACCGGGCCAAGAAAGGCGAAGAAGGCAAGCCTCGGCCGGACGAGCCGCCCAAGATCCTTTCGGTGCCCGAAGACCAGATCCGACAGATCGAGATCCGCCAGAAGGGCGGGGAAACGACGCTGGTGCGCAAGAGCGACGCGGGCCAGTGGGAGATTACTGCGCCGAAGCCCCTGCGGATTGACTCCGACGCCATCAGCTCGATGACTTCGACGCTCTCCTCGCTCAGCTCCGACCGGTTGATCGAAGAGAAGGCCGGCGATCTGGCGGTGTACGGGTTGAACGCGCCCGCCCTTGAGCTGATCATCACGCGAAAGGACGGCAAGAGCGACAAGCTGTTGATAGGCGACGAAACGCCGACCGGGGGCAGCTTTTACGCCCGCCTGGAGGGCGACCCGCGGGTCTTCACCATCGCCTCCTGGAACAAGAGCAGTCTGGATAAGAACTGGAAGGACCTGCGCGACAGGCGCCTGCTTACTTTTGATCAGGACAAGTTGATTCGCGTTGAGCTGACGGCCAAAGGCCAATCCATCGAGTTCGGCAAGAACGCGCAAAACGAATGGCAGATCGTCAGGCCCGGCCCGCTGCGCGCCGACAGTTTCCAGGTCGAGGAACTTATCCGCAAGTTGCGGGACGCCAAGATGGACACCTCCGTTTCCGAGGAGGAAGCCAAGAAGGCCGCCGCCGCTTTCGCCAAGGCGCAGGCGGTGGCCGTAGCCAGGGTCACCGATTCCGGCGGCTCTCAAGAGCTTCAGGTTCGCAAGGACAAGGACAAGAATTACTACGCCAAGAGCAGCGCGGTGGAAGGCGTCCACAAGATCCCTACGGATGTGGGCGACGGTCTGGACAAGGGACTGGACGACTTCCGCAACAAGAAGTTGTTCGATTTTGGCTGGAGCGATCCCTCCAAGATCGAGATCCGCGAAGGAGCCAGGTTGGTCGTCTATCAGAAGTCCGGCGAGAAATGGATGTCGGGCTCCAAAGAAATGGATTCTGCAAGCGTGCAGACCCTGATAGACAAGCTGCGCGACCTGAGCTCGATAAAGTTCTTGGAGAAAGGCGGCGGCGCCCCTCTGATGGAAGCCACCGTGACATCCAACGAGGGCAAGCGCGTTGAGAAAGTAACCATTAGCAAGCAGGGCGCCAGTTACTTCGCGGTGCGGCAGAACGAGCCCACCGTATATGAACTCGACGGCAAGGTGGTGGAGGAACTCCAGAAGGCCGTCGGCGGAGTGAAAGAGGCGGAGAAAAAGAAGTAAGACCGAGAATCAGGAGTCGGTGATCGCAAGCAAGAAGGGGCCGGCTCCTTTGCGATGCACGGGCTGCTTACAGACCTTTACGAGCTCACCATGGCGGCGGGCTATGTGCAGGCGGGCAAGACCCGTGAGATCGCAACCTTCGAGCTGTTCATCCGGCACCTGCCGCGACGTCGCGGCTTCGTGATCGCCGCCGGTCTGGAGCAGGCGGTCGAGTACCTGCTCGAGCTGAGCTTCAGTTCCGAGGAAATCGAGTACTTGCGGGGCCTGCCGCAGTTCGCCCGCGCGCCTGCGGCGTTTTTCGAACTGCTGCGCGATCTGCGATTCACGGGCGAGCTGTGGGCCGCACCCGAAGGGACCCCGGTATTCCCCGGCGAACCGGTGCTCACGGTGCGGGCTCCCCTGGTTCAGGCGCAGATTGCCGAGACTTATTTGCTGGCCACCATCGGCTACCAGACCCTGGTGGCGACCAAGGCGGCCCGTATTGTGGAAACCGCGCGCGGCCGGGCGGTAATTGAGTTTGGCACGCGCCGCGCGCACTCCCCGCTGGCCGGCGTGCTGGCGGCGCGCGCGGCCTACATCGGCGGTTGCATAGGCACCAGCAACACGCTGGCAGGCATGAAATTCGGCGTGCCGGTTTACGGCACTGCCGCGCACTCCTGGATCCAGTCTTTCCCCGACGAACTGGAAGCCTTTCGCCAACTCCAGAAACTGCTGGGCCCGGCTACGGTCTACCTGATTGACACTTACGACACCCTGGAGGGCGCCCGCAAGGCGGCTTCGCTCGGCCCGCCGTTATGGGGCGTGCGCCTGGATAGCGGCGACCTGCTGGAGCTATCGCGTCAAGTACGCGGCGTCCTGGATGCGGCCGGGTTGCGTGAGGCGCGCATCATGGCCAGTGGTGACCTGAACGAATACAAGATCGGAGAGCTGGTGCAGGCCAACGCGCCGATTGACGCCTTCGGGGTGGGAACGGAGCTGGTGACTTCGGCCGATGCCCCCACTTTGGGCGCGGTGTACAAACTGGTGGAGTTGGAAAGCGACGGCGTGCGGCGTTATACCGCCAAGCTCAGCGAGGACAAGGCGACCTTGCCCGGTGCCAAGCAGGTCTACCGCTTTCCGGACGGCGACTTGATGGCCTGCGCTTGGGAGCCCGCGCCGGCCGGGGCTGAGCCGCTGCTCCGCCCGGTGATTTCCGCAGGCCGATTGCTGGGGTCACTGCCGGACGCCGCTGCGGCGCGAGCCCGGGCGGCTGAATCCCTGGCTCGCTTGCCGGAAGCGGTGCGGCGCCTGGACGATCCGCGACCTTACCCGGTCCGTTACAGCCGGGCGCTCGAGGCGCTGGCCGAACAGGCGCGCCGTGAGCCGCAGGGCGCCGCGGCAGCCGGTCCGCGCTCATCGGAGTCCTCATGAAAACCGTGTTCTTCGATGTAGACACTCAGATGGATTTCCTGTTCCCTGCCGGTGCGCTATATGTGCCTGGAGCGGAGACGCTGCTGCCCGCCTTGGCCCGGCTGCGGGACTACGCCGCCGCTTGCGGGATTGTGGTGCTCTCCAGCACCGACGCCCACTGCGAGGATGACCCCGAGTTCAGCCGGTGGCCGCCCCACTGCGTGGCCGGATGCGCCGGGCAGAAGAAGCCTCCGGAGACGTTGTTGGAGCCGCGCCTGGTGATTCCGACTGAACCGGGCGATTACGCGATAGATGGCGTCCGCCAGTTCATCGTCGAAAAGCAAGCGCTGGACGTGTTCGCCAACCCTAACCTGCCGCGGCTGCTGGAGCGGCTAGATGCGGGCCGTTGCGTGGTCTACGGCGTCGTGACCGAATACTGCGTGCGCTGCGCCGCGCTGGGCCTGCTAGAAGCCGGGCGACAGGTGGAGCTGGTAACGGACGCCGTGCGCAGCCTGGATCCGGAAGCCGAGCGGCGGACGTTCGAGGAAATCCTGGCCGCAGGCGGAAGGCTCACTACTGTGGCCGAGGTCTGCGCGGGCTAGCCGGCCCCGGCTCATAGCGGCGCAGCTCCGACGGCAGGCTGGGAGCGCAAGCGCACGGTCGCGGTTCGGAGGCCTGGAGCGCCGGCTGCCAGCACGATCGTACCCGGCGTCCGCGTGGTCCTGATGATGACCAGCGCTTTGCCCTGGAAGAGCCTTCGCTCGCGGGCATGGTAAGGCTCCTCACTGCGCATGTCTGCGCTGCCGACGCCGGCGATGGCGCCTGGGCCGCTTACTTGAAAGCTCACGGGGTCATCCGCCAAGGGGTAAAGCCGTTCCTCTTTGTCCACAGCCGTCACGGTGATGAACGCCAGGTCCTGCCCGTCGGCGCGCAGCGTGGTGCGGTCGGGCGATAGGCGCAGTCCTACCGGTGGTCCTGCCGTCCGCAGCTCCGCCTCCGCCACGGGCTTACCGCCCTCCAGCCCCACGGCCCTGAGCACCCCCGGCGCGTAAGGCACGCTGAAGACGGCCTTGAACCGGGTAGCCTCCGAGGCGGCTTGCTCGCCGATCAATTTATCGTTCAAGTAAAGGCGGACCAGGGCGCACCGGGAGTACACCTCCGCCTCCAGCGGCTTTCCCTCCATGCCGGGCCACGTCCAGCTCTCTTCGATCGGCCAGACGCCCCATCGGGTCACGTGCAGTTGCTTGCCTTCGGGCGCCGGCCGGCGCACTCCCAGGTAAAGCTTCTCTCCGCGTCCCCAGACGAGGTTGCGGTAGTGCGAGGCGGCCTTGCGGAATCCGCAGATGTCCAAATCGCCGCAGTCGGATCCGTGCCAGGGATAAAGCGCGTTGCTGCCCATCGCCAGTTCTTTGGAGGAGTCAGCCGGATCGCGCAGGTAGGAGCGCCCGATGCCCGCTTCGCCAAGGTAATCCATTGCGGTCCAGACAAAATCGCCGATGATGTAAGGGAAGTCCGCAACCATCCGGCGATACTCGTACGCGGCGGCGGGAAAGGACTCGGCAGCCATCATGATGCGCGAAGGCACACGCCGGTGGTCTTCGGCATGCCGCTCCAAGTTGTAGTTGTAACCGCCGACGTCCAGCGCGGCGAAAAAGTCGTCCGTTCGCGTCCACTCGGGAACGTTGTTCAGGGCCGCGGTCACCGGGCGGGTCGGATCCAGGCTGCGGACATAATCAGCCAGGAGCTTCGCGGTCTGCGCCCCGGCGGCCTCACCGCGCTCCGGAATCTCGTTGCCGATGCTCCACATGATTACGGAAGGGTGGTTGCGATCGCGCAGGACCATGGCCTCCAGGTCGCGCCGCCACCACTGGCGGAAAACCGTGCTGTAGTCGTGGGCCTTCTTGGGCCTCTGCCAGGCGTCGAAGGCTTCCTCTACCACCAGCATTCCCAGGCGATCGCAGGCTTCCAGGAAGGCCGGCGAAGGAGGATTGTGCGCCGTGCGCAGCGCGTTGAAGCCCGCCGCCTTCAGCAGCTCGACGCGACGTTGCTCCGCACGATCGAAAGCCGCCGCACCCAGCGGTCCGTTGTCGTGGTGGATGCAGCCTCCGGCCAGCTTGATCGGCCGCCCGTTCAATAGCAGGCCTCTTTCGGCGGACCATTCGATCGTGCGAATCCCGAACAGCGTGCCGACTTCGTCCAGCAGCCGGTCCTCACTGAAGACGCCAATCACCGCACGATATAGCTGCGGAGACTCCGGCGACCATATAGCCGGCTGCGCGACGGCCATCTCAAGTTCGAAATCCGCGCTCTCGCCCGGCCCGAGGGCGCCGCTTGTCTCGGCGAGAGCCGCCTGAGCGCCGCCAGGAGAATAAAGCCGGCTGCGCAGCTTGACCGCCCGACCGGCCCCTGACTCGTTCACTACGCGCACGCTGAGCACGACCCTGGCGCGCTCCGCGCTCAACCGGGCTGTGCGGGCAAATACGCCCCAGCGGGCCACGTGTAGGGCTTCAGTAACGTCGAGCCAGACGTGGCGGTAGATTCCCGAGCCGGAATAGCAGCGGCTGTTGGGCTGTTTGGACTGATCTACGCGCACGGCCAGCAGGTTGTTGTCGCCGAAGTTCAGATGCGGCGTCAGCTCGTAGAAAAAAGTCGTGTAGCCGTAGGGGTGCGTACCCAGCTCCTGACCATTAAGGTAGACGGTGGCGTTCATGTAGACGCCTTCGAACTCGACCGTCACCCGCTTGCCGCGCCATCCCGCCGGCGCGCGGAAGCTCTTGCGATACCAGCCGACCCCGGCGGGGAAGAAGCCGCCTGCGCCTCCCATGGGACTGGCGGGATCCCGGCGTCCCTCGATGCTCCAGTCATGCGGCAGATCCACAACCCGCCACTTGCCGGCATCGAAGGCGGGCGATTGGGCGGCTTCCTCATCAGCCGCCAGAAAACGCCACCCGTAATCCAACGAAAAGCGGCGGCGCGGCGCAGCGGCCGCACCGATCGCTTGCCGTGCGGCGGAGGCGCGCGACGCCAGTATCAGGGCGCTGCAAAAGGACCTTCGTTTAATGCTCATGGCTTTCGTCGGGTTGATTCTAGCGCAGCCATTGTCAAGACGGCCCGCCGGCCGGCCATGATACACTGTTTGATGATCGTTCCCGCCAGTTGCACATCAAGCGCCAAGATCCGCCCGGTGGCGCGGCGCCGAGAATGCAGTCCTGAATCCGGGAGCCTCTCATATGCGCGGGTTACTGCTTGACGCATCGCGCTGCGTGGGCTGCGGCGCCTGTCTGGCGGCTTGCGCCGAGCAGAACGGGCTGCCGGAGCCTTGCGGGACGGAATTAACCGCCCGGCAGTTCACTGTCTTACGCAAGGTCGTGGGCCGCAAGGGTGAGGTCTACTACCGGCGCCTGTGCATGCATTGCCTGGATCCGGCGTGCGCTTCGGCCTGCCCGGTGGGAGCGTTGAAGAAAACGCCGGAAGGACCGGTGGTTTACGATGCTTCCATATGCATGGGCTGCCGTTATTGCATCCAGGCGTGTCCGTTCGACGTGCCGCGTTATGACTGGAACAGTCTCACCCCGCGCTTGGGCAAGTGCACCTTTTGCGCGCAGCGCCTTTCTTCAGGTGGCCTAACGGCCTGCGCCGAGGTCTGTCCGACTGGGGCTAGCACTTGCGGCGAGCGGGAAGCATTGCTCAAGGAGGCCCGGGCCCGGCTGGCGGCGGAGCCGGGCCGCTACCTGCCTCGGATTTACGGCGAGCATGAAGTCGGAGGCACCTCGGTCCTCTACCTTTCTCCCGTGCCTTTCCGCGTTCTAGGGTTGCCCGAGAACTTGCCGCTGGAGCCGCTGCCGCAGTTCACCGGACGCGCACTGTCTCAGATCCCGCCTCTGGTGGGCGCGGCCGGCCTGGCGCTGGCCGGATTGTGGTGGCTGACTGGCCGCAAGCAAGAAGTGGCCCGCAGCGAGAACCGAAAGCCGGCTGACCGGGGATCACGGTAATGATGCGTCTGAAAACGCTGTTCTGGCGACTGGTGGCGCTGGCCATTCTGGCCGCCGGCAGCTATGCCACGCTGGTGCGCTTTACGCGCGGGTTGGGAGCGGCGACTAACCTTTCCGACCGCGCGCCCTGGGGCCTATGGATAGGCTTTGACGTCCTATGCGGCGTAGGTCTGGCGGCCGGAGGCTTTGCCATCACCACCGCGGTTTATGTCCTGCACCTGGAACACTGGCGTCCGGTGGTGCGTCCGGCGGTGCTGACCGCGTTTTTGGGCTACCTGCTGGTGGTTGTAGCGTTGATCTACGACCTCGGCCGACCCTGGAACATCTGGCGCCCGGTCGTGCTGTGGAACCCGCGGTCGGTCATGTTCGAGGTGGCCTGGTGCGTGATGCTGTACACCACCGTGCTGGCTGTGGAGTTCGCGCCGGTAGCTTTCGACCGGTTGGGTTGGGAGCGGGCCTCGCGCGCTTGCCGGGCGGCCATCGTGCCGCTGGCGGCGGCCGGCTGCATTCTGTCCACACTGCACCAGTCTTCGCTGGGCAGTCTGTATCTGATTCTGCCCGGCAAGCTGCACCCCCTGTGGTACAGCCCTTGGCTGCCTTGGCTGTTCTGGCTTTCGGCCCTGGCCGCAGGGTTGGCAATGGTAATCTTTGAGAGCGGGATGAGTTCCCGGGCTTTCGGGCGGGCGCTGGAGATGGACATACTGGATCAACTGGCCAAGGCCATGGTGGTGCTGCTCGGTCTGTTCCTGTTCCTTAGGTTCTGGGATCTGGGCAGCCGGGGCCAACTGGCGGCGGCGTTGCGATTCGGCGGTCCGGGAGGGCAGCAGACGGTCATGTTCTGGCTGGAAACCGTGCTGCTGGCGGCGCCTGCTTTACTGGCCCTGCCGGCCGGCGTGCGGCGTGACCCCCGGCGATTGTTCACGCTGGCGACGGCGGTGGTGGGCGGCTTCCTGGTGCACCGGTTGAACGTCTCGATCACCGCGTTGGAGGCCCACGCGGGAATCCGTTATTTCCCCTCCTGGATGGAGGTCGCGGTGACGCTCATGCTGGTGACGCTGGGCGTCTGGGCGTTCCGGCTGGCGGTCCTCCATCTGCCGGTGTTTGAATCTGCGCGCCGCAAGCGAGCGACGCGGACACAGGCCTGTTATGCGTAGTGTCGGCACCAAGCTGACGGCGGCGCTGGTGGTGGGGCTGGCCGCAGTCTTGTTCTGGCTGGGTGCGGCCAACCTGCGCGTGCTGCGCGAAAACCTGGAGACCGCCACGGTGCTTTCCGCGCGGAACATGGCGGACATCATCTTCCGGGCTACCCGCGACAGCATGCTGCACAACAACCGCACGGAGTTGCTGCACATCATCCAGTCCATCGGCGCGCAGACCGGGGTGCGCAAGATACGTATCTTCGCCAAAAGCGGCGCCATCCAGATCTCAACCCTAGAAAGCGAAGTCGGGCAGATGGTGGACAAGCGGGCCGACGCCTGTTACGCCTGCCATTCCACGGCCACCCCGCTGGAGAAGCCTGCCACCCAGCACAGCTTCCGTTTCTACCGGCTGGGTCGCGAACGGGTGATCGGGCTGATCCGCCCCATCGAGAACGAACCGGCTTGCACCAACGCTGCCTGTCATGCGCACCCGCCTTCCCAGCGCATCCTTGGGGTTCTGGACGTCGTGCTCTCGCTGGAGTCGGTGGACGAGGCGCTGGCCGCGCACGAGCGGCGCATGCGCGCTCAGGTGCTGCTTTCGGCCGGCGTGCTGGCTCTGATGGGAGGGATTCTGATATGGCTGCTGATCTCCCGTCCGATCCACCGCTTGATCGCCGGGGTCAACGTGCTGGGCAAAGGCGAGCTCTCCTACCGCTTCCGCCTGTCTCGCAAAGACGAGATCGGCGCTCTAGCCCGGGCCTTTGATCAGATGGCGGAGCAGGTGGAGAGCGCCAACCGCACCTTGGAGGAGCGCATTCAACGCAAGAGCCGCGAGCTGGAGGCCGCACAGGAGAAGCTCATCCATACCGAGAAGCTGGCTTCGCTCGGGCAGCTAGCGGCCGCCGTGGCTCATGAGATCAACAATCCGCTGGCGGGCATTTACACCTACGCGCGTCTGCTGGAGAAGAAGGCGGCCCTGAGCGGCGCGCCTCTGGAATGGGTCCAGACCATCCAGCGCGAAAGCCGCCGCTGCGGACAGATCGCCAATAATCTGCTGGTGTTCGCGCGCAAGCAGCCGACTCAGGTAGCGCCCAGCGACGTTCGCACCATCATTGCGCACACGCTGGCGGCGCTCCGACACAAACTGCAAGGCAGTCAGATCGAAGTGCTTCAAGAGATACCCGAGCTTCCGCCCATACCCTGCGACGGCTCGCAAATACAGCAGGTGCTGACCGCAATCATCGTCAATGCGGTGGACGCCATCAGCAGCCGGCCGGGCAGAACCGGACGCTTGCGCATCCGCGCCGAGCTGAACGCCGAGGGCCGGCTGGACATCGCGGTGACCAACAACGGCCCGCCCATCCCCAAGGACGCATTGCCGCACATCTTTGAGCCGTTCTTCTCGACCAAGCCCGCCGCCTCAGGCGTGGGCTTGGGCCTGGCGGTGGCTTACGGAATCGTCAAGCAGCACGGCGGCGACATTCAGGTCGAGACCGGCGAGGAGACGACCTTCCATGTACTGCTGCCCGCCGGCGAGCGCACCGCGCCGGCAACCGGAGAACAAGCCAATGTCCGAGGAGAAGTACTCCATATTAATCGTTGATGATGAGCAGGTGGTGCGCGACTCCCTGCTGCATTGGTTTAGCGAAGAAGGCTACGAAGTTGAGGTCGCCGCCAGCGCGGGGGAAGCTTTGTCGCGGCTGGCGGCCCGTGATCTGGATCTGGTCATCGCCGACATCCGCATGCCGGGCATGGACGGCCTGGAGCTGCTGGAGAAGATCCGAAGCGAACAGCTCGACACCAGCGTCATCGTCATGACCGGCTACGCCTCGGTGGAGAGCGCCGTGCGAGCGCTCAAGCACGGCGCCTTCGACTACATAACCAAGCCCTTCGATCCCGACGACCTTTCGGTGGCCGTGCGCAACGCCCTGGAACAGCACCGACTGAAGCGCGAGAACCGCTTGCTGCGGCAGCAGCTCTCGGAATCTTTCGCCATCAGCGAGCTGGTGGGCCAGAGCGAAGCCATGCGCCGTGTGCGCGAGCAGATAGAGACCGTGGCGGCGGTGGATTCCACCGTGCTGATCGAGGGCGAAAGCGGCACCGGCAAGGAGCTGGTGGCGCGAGCCATCCACCGGCTCAGCCCCCGGCGCTTCCACCCCATGGTCGTGGTGCACTGCGGCGCCTTGACCGAGACCCTGATCGAAAGCGAACTGTTCGGCCACGAAAAAGGCGCTTTCACCGGCGCGCAGTACCGCAAGAAAGGCAAATTCGAGGCCGCCATGGGCGGCACGGTCTTCCTGGACGAGATCGCGGACATAAGCCTGAAAACCCAGACCGATCTGCTGCGCGTGCTCCAGGAGCGCGAGATCGTACGCGTAGGCGGCACCCAGCCCATCAAGGTGGACTTCCGGGTGATCGCCGCCACCAATCAGAATCTGGCCGAGCTGGTCAAGGAGGGGCGCTTTCGCTCGGATCTCTATTATCGGCTCAACGTCTTCGCTATTCATCTGCCGCCCTTGCGCGAGCGCCACGGCGATGTGCCGCTGCTGGCCACGCATTTCCTGGAAAAATACAGCCGGCAGATGAATCGCAAGTTCACCGGCTTCGAGCGGCCCGCCATGGAATTGCTGGCGAGCCACAACTGGCCGGGGAACGTGCGGGAGCTGGAGAACATCATAGAACGCGCCGTGGTGGTTGGCCGCGAGCCATTGATAAGGGCCGGCGATCTTGCCATAAACCGCCCGAGTGAAGGCGCCGAGGACCTGCGCCTGGAAAGCGTGGAGCGCAAGCACGTAATCCGGGTGCTGGAGGACTTCGGCTGGAACCAGACTCAGGCGGCAAAGGCGCTGGGCATTGACCGGGTCACCTTGTACCACAAGATTCGCCGCTACGGGTTGAAGCCGCCCGAGCGCTCCAAGGCCAACCGGGCGTGAACCTGGCGGTGCGGGTCGCCGGGGCGCGTCTGGTCCCGGTCGGAAACTTTCCCTCCGAGATGCTAGACGAGCTCGCGCGCCGTACGGGCATGCCGCTGGCGGCGGGATCCCTGGATCCCACTCCCGCTTACGACGCCCTCCGCGAGCAGTATGACTCGACCAGGTTGCTGGTGGAACTGAAGCAGCGCTACTCCGGGGCGATCCTCGGGGCGGCGGCGTTGGATCTGTTCATACCGGTGCTTACTTTCGCATTCGGCGAGGCCGAGTTGGGCGGGCGTGCCGGCGTGTTTTCGATCTACCGGCTGCGCGAGGAGTTTTACGGCCTGCCGCCGAACCGGGAACTGCTGGTGGAGCGCGCGGTACGCGAGCTGCTGCATGAGCTGGGTCACCTGGTGGGACTGCTCCACTGCCAAGACGCTTCCTGCGTCATGAGCCCGGCGCACTCGGTTGCGTTGGTGGACGCCAAAAGCGACGATTATTGCGCCGCCTGCACACGCTGGCTGGAGAACCGCGGCGCCTGAGCAGCCGGCCTTTCAGCGCCCTTCCGCCTCCAGGAAGCGCTCGGCTTCGATCGCCGCCATGCAGCCGGCTGCCGCGGCTGTAATCGCTTGGCGGTAGGTCCGGTCCTGCACGTCGCCGGCGTGGAAGACGCCCGGGACGCTGGTGCGCGCGCCGCCTTTGGATACGATGTAACCGTCGGCGTCCAATTCGATCTGGCCTCGGAAGGGGCCGGTGTTGGGGATGTGCCCGATGGCGATGAACAGGCCGTCCACAGGCTCCTCCCAGCGCTGGCCCGTCTGCACGTTGCGCAACCGCACGGCGGTTACGAGGCCCTGTTCGACGTCGAAGACTTCTTCGACCACGGCGCTGGTGATCCAGCGGATCTTGGGGTTGCTGCGGGCCCGCTCCAGCATGATTTTGGAAGCCCGGAACTGCTCGCGCCGGTGAACTATGGTGACCTCGCGCCCGAAGCGTGTCAGAAAGTTGGCTTCCTCCATGGCCGAATCTCCGCCGCCCACCACCATGATGCGCTTGTCGCGGAAGAAGAAGCCGTCACAGGTGGCGCAGGAACTCACCCCGCGCCCGATCAGCTTCTGCTCGGAGGGCAGGCCCAGCCAGCGCGCTCGGGCGCCGGAAGCGATGATAAGAACGCGGCATTCATGCCAGTCGTCCTCGATCTTGAGGCGGAAAGGGCGGTGCGAGAGGTCGGCCTCCGTAACCGAACCGGCGACGTACTCGGCTCCAAAACGCTCGGCCTGTTTGCGCATGTTGGCCACCAGCTCCGGCCCTTGGACGCCCTCGGGGAAGCCGGGAAAATTCTCCACCAGAGTGGTCAGCGAGAGCTGGCCGCCGGGCTCGTAACCCGCCACCACCAAGGGATTCAAGTTCGCACGAGCGGCGTAAATGGCCGCGGTGTTGCCCGCGCAGCCGGAACCGACGATGATCAGGTCGCGCATAATTGAATTCTGCCTCTAATGCTAACAGGAAAGCGCAGCTCGCCGGCGGACTCCGGCTTCCATCCGGGCTCGTCCGGGCGGGCTATGCTGATTAGGATCCGCTTATGCTGAGCTCGCGTCGCGAATTCATCGCATCCATCGCCGCTGCCGCAACGGCGCAGACGGCCGGCGCCGACCCGCGCCGGCAGGCCATCCTGCATCTGGAGCGCTCACCCTACGCCCGGCTCCGCAATGTGCCGGTGCGCGCCGTCCGTTTGGGCGAGGGTTTCTGGGCCGATCGCCGCCGGGTGAACGTCGAGCGTAGCATTCCGACGCTTCTGCAACTGCTGGAAGAGCACGGCGTAGTGGACAACTTCCGCCGCCTCACCGGCCGCAAGCAGGCGCCGCGCCGCGGCCCGCTTTATACGGACTCGGACATTTACAAATGGATGGAGGCCGCGGCTTTCGTGCTCCAGAGCGAAGACCAACCGGCCCTTAGAACCACCTTCGAGCGCCTGAGCGAGGAGATTTTGGCCGCTCAGGAGCCCAGCGGCTACCTGAACACCTACTACGTGGACGAACGGCGCAAGCTGCGCTTTCAGGAAATGCATCGCGGCCATGAACTATACTGCCTGGGCCACTTGCTTCAGGCCGCCATCGCCTATTACCGCGCCACCGGAGACCGCCGCTTGCTCGACGGCGGAATACGCTTCGTCAATTACCTTAACGACAACTTCGGTCCCGCCCGGCAGCCGCTGCTGACCGGCCATCCCGAGCTGGAGATGGCCCTGGTCGAGTTGTACCGTGTTACCGGAGACCGGCGGCAGTTGGAGCTGGCCGGCTATCTGCTGCGCGGCGACGGCGAACGCTTGATGTTGAGCGAGCAACAGATGACTTACATGTTCAGCGGCAAGCCGTTTACCTCACGCAGCCGGTTGGAGGGTCACGCCGTGCGCGCCATGTACGCCTGTTGCGGGGCAACTGATTACTATATGGAAACCGGCGACGCCGAATACTGGAAGACTCTGCAAACTCTCTGGCAGGATATGACCCGCCGCAAGATGTACATTACCGGCGGCGTAGGGTCCAGAGCCCAAGGGGAGGCTTTCGGCGAGCCTTACGAGTTGCCCAACCGTTTGGCCTATACGGAAAGTTGCGCGGCCATCGGAAATCTGATGTGGAACTGGCGGCTGCTGGCGGCCGGCGCCGAGGCGCGCTACGCGGACGTACTGGAACGGGCGCTTTTCAACGGCGTCAACTCGGGCATGTCGCTGGCGGGCGATTTGTACTGCTACCGCAACCCGCTGGAGCTCAGCGGGGATCCTGCCGACCGGATCCGCAATCCCTGGTATGACACTACCTGCTGCCCGCCTAACCTTGAGCGCGTTTTAGCCTCTCTGCCGGGCTATTTTTATTCGGTCAACAACGAGGGCTTGTGGGTGCACCTTTACCACGCCGGGACGCTGGAGTGGCGTCTGGCGGACGGCCTGCCGGTGCGGTTGCGCCAGCTCACCGATTATCCGTGGAGCGGGCGCATCGAGCTGTCAGTGGAGCCCGAGGTGCCCCGGGAGTTCACGCTGTTCTTGCGCATACCGGCTTGGGCGGCGCCGGCGCAGCTCGAAGTGAATGAGAGCAAGCAGGCCGTCGCCGCGGGCAGCTATGCGGCGCTGAAGAGGACCTGGCAGCGGAGTGACCGCGTGCGCCTCAGTCTCACGATGATCCCCCGGCTGACGTTCGCCAACCCGCTGGTGGCCGAGAACAACGGCAAAGCAGCGGTTGAGCGCGGGCCGTTAGTCTACTGTTTGGAGCAGCCTGACCAAACCGGCGCATCGGTCTTCG
>Ga0272448_1000295_pt1 | contig 79113 bp, 56 predicted proteins | sample YNPCB0191_FD_202220 | JGI IMG/M metagenome (GOLD analysis project Ga0272448, IMG submission 202220) | Hot spring sediment microbial communities from Yellowstone National Park, WY, United States - YNP-CB-019-1 | ecosystem: Environmental > Aquatic > Thermal springs > Hot (42-90C) > Sediment...
CAGGCAAACAGGAGCCTCCGACGCATGTCGGGAAAATGAGGACATGGGAGTAAGGGTGCCCGCAAACGAGAATGATTATGGCAAGCAAGACGCTTTACTTATTCTAATTTGCCGCATATGCCCATACACCCACACTTAAACCACCGCTGCCTCCGTCTCCGGGCACTTCAGCATATAGCCCAGCCCATGCACCGTGTGGATCAACTTTACCGGATGGTCGGCGTCGATCTTTTTACGCAGCGAGCCAATGTGCACATCCACGATGTTGGAATAACTCTCGTCGTTGTTCCACACCTGGTATTGAATCGTCTCGCGCTTCACCACGCGGCCTTCGCTCATCGCCAGCGTTTCCAGCAGGCTGTATTCGCGTGGCGTCAACGCGATTTCTTGCCCGTTGCTGGTCACCCGCCGTGTACCGGTATCGATCTCCAGGTGGGCCATGCGGATCACCCGCGCCTTATAGGCCTTGTCCCGGCGCTGCAATGCGCGGATACGCGCGCAGAGTTCATCAAAATCGAACGGCTTCGGCAGGTAGTCGTCCGCGCCCAGCTCCAGCCCGCGCACACGGTCGCGCACCGCATCCCGCGCGGTCAGCATGAGGATGGGCGTGCGCACCCGCCGCATGCGCAGTTCTTCACACACCCGCCAGCCATCCATCCCGGGCAGCATGATGTCCAGGAGGATGACGGCGTAGTCCTCATGGCACGCCATGCGCAACCCGGTGACCCCATCGCCGGCGGTGTCTACCGTGTAATACTGATCTTCCTCCAGCCCCTGCTTCACGACGTCCCGAATGGAAACTTCATCTTCGATGAGCAAAATGCGCATGTTGATCCCTACTTTGATATTGTAGCGAAGTTTACATAATGAATATCCCCACCTGTAGAATGGAGTATACATTGAAGATTCAGGATTCAGGATGTAAGGCCTGTCGGAGGAAGTGTATCACGATGATTATTCGCCTGGACTCGTCGATGCAAGGCCAATAGCAATCGGTTGCGGAGATAGACACCTTGCATCCTGAATCCTGCATCCTGAATCAGCACAATATATTTTCCGCCCTTCATTACTTCTTCATAACTCCCCGGTAGAATGACGTTATAGTTCACTCGTTCGCCATACAGCGAACTGGAGTTACTTTAAAGGAGGGAAAAGATGCAACGAATGAAATCATTCTCGCTGGGGACGCTGGCAGTCGGCGCGGCGTTGATCGTCGGACAAATTTTCGCCATGGCGCCGGCAGGCGCACAGATGGCTCCGCCACCGGCAGGACCGTGCGCACAGGGACGGTTCGGCAAAGCGCTCAACCTGACGGCGGAGCAAAAAGCGCAGGCTAAAGCGATCTTCAAAGCCACGCGGGAGCAAGTGAAGCAGGTGCTCACGCCCGAGCAGCAGCAAGGCTTGCGGGCATACTTCGCGAAGGAGCGCGGCGCCATCTTCCAGTCGCTCAACCTGACCCCGGCACAGCAGGAGCAGGTGAAGGGGATCCGCGAGGCGGCCAAGGCGCAGGTACAGCAGGTGAAGGCCAACACCAGCCTGTCGCCGGACCAGCAGAAAGCGCAAATCCGCGAACTGCGCAAAGGCGCGCATCAGCAGATCATGCAGGTGTTAACGCCCGCGCAGAAGACTGCGCTGAAGGGTGCCGTGCGCAATGAGATCCGCATGCACCATCCGATTCGTGCGGCGTTCAAGTCGATCAACCTGACCGCCGATCAGCAAGCGCAGATGAAGGCAATCCGGACCAAAGCCATGGCCGATTTCCGCGCCATCCTCACCCCGGAGCAGGCCCAGAAGCTGGATAGCTTCATGAAGGCCCATCATCGCGCCGCGTAAGGTAAGGTTATAGCCAACGAAAAGTGATCTAAAAGAAGAGTGTGTAGCTTTCCTCGCATTGCATGGAAGCACAACCAGGGCGGGGCACCCACCAGTCGGTGGGTGCCCCGAAGTTATTTGGTCCGGTGGCTGCCTTCGCGAGCGTACTCGGCAGTCATTCATCACAACAGGTGAAGATAGGCATGCCAAATTGTGCGAGAGCGCCTGTTCACGGCTGTCACCGCGGTGATTAGACCAGGTGCAAAGACGCGGTGGCAGCCTTGACCAAGCGTTATTACACATACCGGAGTTGCCAGTCGATACCTGTTTATCTCGGTCTCAGACAGGCTCTGCCGCGAAGGCAGCCACCGGACCTGGAATCCTACCCCACCGTCACTTCCGGCCGCAAATTATACATCACCAGTCCCGTCGGCACCTTCGGGTAGAAGTATGTCGATTTCTGCGGCAGGCGGATGCCGGCGGCGGCGAGGGTGAGGACGTCTTGCACGGGTGTAGGATTCAGCAGGATGGCGGATTGCACCTCACCGCTGTCGACGGCCGCGAGCGCTTCGTCGAGGTCGTGGGTGTAGCGGACATTGCGCTCCAGGGTGGCGACGCCGGCGGGGTCGGCGGCGAGCAGTGGGGCGATGAGATCCTCCTGCAGCACCATCACATCCAGCAGCGGCAGGCCGTTGCGCTCCACCTTCGGGCGGGTGAGCAGCGTGAAGGTGTGGTCGGCATAGTAGAGAAATGCGTGCTCACCCTCGTGGCGCGCCAGCAGGTCCGTCACGGCATCCGGGCGCAGGTCAGGCAATTTTTCCTGGGTGAAGTGGTCGCTCGCCACGCGGCAGAAGGCGGACCGCATCTCCGCGTTGAGCAGCAACAGGCGGTGGGTGGGCAACACCAGCAGGCCCGGGTCGTGCAGGTCGACCAGCAGCATGAAGGCGTAGTTCAAATCCGCCGTGACCGGGGCGTCGGGGAACTCCGTGCGCAGCAGATCGCGCATGGCCAGCATGGTTTCATAGCGGTGATGCCCGTCGGCGATGAGGATCTGCCGTTGCGACAACGCGGTGGCGATGGCCTCGTTCAGCGCGGCGTCCTCGCTGCGCCACAGCACTTCATCGAACTCCTCACCGTGGGCGGTCGCCAGCGGCGCCTGGCTGGTTGCCCGTTCCAGCAACTCGCCGATCCCGCTGTTGGCGCCATCATAGAGGCCGAAGATGGGGCTGAAGCTGGCCAGGCAGGCGCGCATGAGCTTGAGGCGGTCATCCTTCGGCCCTTTCAGCGTCCACTCATGCGGCAGCACATCGCCTTCGTCAAACGGCGCCAGCTCCACGGCAGCGAAGAAGCCCTGGCGCGCGTGCGTCTGGCCCGCCCAGGTGAACTGCTGGCGATGCGGATAGAATGCCGGTCGTGCTTCCTGCACCAGCACCTGTTCCTCGCACCAGGTATTCAACGTGGCATGCGCGCGGGTGTAGCGGTTATCCTCCGGCGTATCCTGCGGTGACTGCACGCCATATTCCAGGCGAATGACATTGTGCGGATCCCGGTAGTACAACGCTTGCTGCTGCGCGGCATTGATAATGTCATACGGCGGCGCCAATACCGCTGCCAGATCGGGGAAACGCTCGACATTATAACGCAACGCGGAAAACGGGCGAACACAGGCCATGACTCTCTCCTCATACAAGCTGCTAATGCTAAGAAACTGCTTTGCAGGTATCCACCGTCGGATGGCTGTGGATTTTCGTGTGGATCGCGATGGAAGGGGCGGGAGTGTATCAGGCGATACCTGGTCGCCCCTGGAGCTGCGAGCCGCGCGAAAAAGACCAGCGAGCCGATAGTGCAGACTGGCAAGACGGTTTCTAAGGATACCGGGAATGGGGTGATGTGGCAAGGGTAGGACGAGTGAGCAGTTGGATGCTATCACATTCCGCTTGTCCGACAAGTCCGGTATGCCGGATCTGACAACATAATGGTGCTACAGGCATTGTGTCTTTGTTCTCCATGACATCGACCTTGTTTCCCCCCGGGTGCACGGGGTACAGGGGGAATGAGGGGGTAGCGATGACGGATGGTGATGCAGTGGTACCGCAGGATATCGCAGAGCGGATCCAGCTCATCATTGCGCAACTGGAGGTTTCTTACCGCCGGATACGCGAGGTAGGAGAGCGGATCGAGCAGGTCGAACAATCGTCGTACTGCCATCAATTGCCGCGCGTGCGCTTCGCGGCACGTGGTGCCTTCGCGAAAATCTCCGCCTCGAGCGCAAAACTGGTGGAATGTCATCGCCACCTGTCCCATATCCTGGATCCTCCGCCAGGGGATCTGCCTTCGGGAGTGTGCGAGCATGACTGATGCGGAGAGAGAACGCTACCGGCATCTCCGAGAAGAACTCGGAGCAATCGAGCATACGCTGGATTTGCTGCACAGAGAGGAGGCCGCCATCCTCGCCGAAATCGATACCCTGGAGCATGATGCGCGGACACGCCAACTACCTGCGCTTGCACACCAAATGGTGACCGCCTACACCCATCTCGTTTCCGTGAGCACATTGCTGGCGCAGGCATCTGTGGACTTGCAGGTGCCCCCGACGGCCTTCGCGCCGGCACAGAAGCCAGATGAGTAGATAAGGGGGCGAATACGCAGTGATAACTAATGCATTAGCCTTGTCATAAACTGCAGCCACCAGTATACTGTGCACACGCAAGCATAGCCATGCGTGCGGTCTGACTGGCAATTCCGAGAGTCAGGCAGCCGGGAGGTTTTCACGTACGAGGCAATGCGAGTATGCCGGAATCTTCCGTACATGTGCCATTCGAGATCGTGGCGGTCGCGTCCTCTGCGGGCGGGATGACGGCGTTGATGCGCATTCTCTCCCAGCTCCCATCAGATTTCGCCATCCCGATGGTGGTCGTGCAGCATCTGGACCCGCATCACCGCAGCCTGCTCGCCACAATCCTGAGCCGGCATACCGGGTTGACGGTGAAAGAGGCCCAGGAGGGAGACCGCCTGCACGGGGGGACGGCCTACATCGCCCCACCGGATCATCACCTGCTGGTGAAACCGGATGCCACGCTCACGCTGACGCGCAGTGAGCCGGTGCATTTCGTCCGTCCATCGGCGGATCTGCTCTTTGCATCGGTGGCTGCCGTCTTCGGGCGCCACGCCATCGCCGTGGTACTCTCCGGCACCGGCGTGGACGGGGCGACGGGGGTGAAGGCCATCGAGCAACACGGCGGCATTGTCATCGCGCAGGATCAGCAGTCATCCGAATACTTTGGCATGCCCGGGGCGGCCATCCAGACGGGGTGCGTCGATTTTGTGCTCCCGCTTGATGAGATCGCTCCGACATTGGTCACGTTGGAGATGGAAAATAACGCGAAAAACAGCCCATAATTAACGGATACTAACAAGGTGATTGGTAGCCAGGTGTCAAAACTAAACGTTCATCACTCACTCATCACGTAATCGAGGTACTTCTCATGGCGGAGGAAACGCTCAACGCACAATTTGACGCGCTGTTGGAGTATCTAAGTTACAGCCGTGGGTTTGACTTTGGCTCCTATAAGCAGACCGGGCTGCGGCGACGCATCGAAAAGCGCATGCAGATGGTCGGGATTGCGACTTTCGATGAATACCGGGATTACCTGGAAGTCCACCCCGATGAATTCCCCCGCCTCTTCGACACCATCCTCATCAATGTCACCTCCTTTTTCCGCGATCCGGAAGCGTGGCAATTCCTGTCAAATGAGGCGCTGCCGCGCGTGCTGGCCGAACACGGAGAGGATACCCCGATCCGCGCCTGGAGTGCCGGTTGCTCGAATGGTGCCGAAGCCTACACGCTGGCCATCATCCTCTGCGAGAAGCTGGGCCTTGATGAGTTCCGCAATCGAGTGAAGATCTACGCCACGGATATCGATGAGGCGGCGCTGGCCCAGGCGCGCACCGGGGCGTACTCCCCGGCGGAAGTCGAGACCGTTCCCAAGGAGTACCTGGAAAAGTATTTTACCTTTACGGATAGCCGGTACATGTTTCGCCCGGAACTCCGCCGCTCAATCATCTTTGGCCGCCACAACCTGCTTACCGATGCCCCCATCTCGCACCTGGACCTGCTGGTATGCCGCAATACGCTGATGTATTTCAACTCCGAGGCGCAAGGTCACGTGCTGATGCGTTTCTACTACGCGCTGAACGATACCGGGGTGCTCTTTCTCGGCAAGGCGGAAATGCTGCTGACGCGCGCCGCGCTGTTCACGCCGATGGACTTGCGGCACCGCATCTTCGTGAAAGTGCCGCCGGTGAACCACCGGGGTCGCATGCTGGCACTGAAACAGCCGGGCAATGGCGGCAGCCTGATCACCCGCCAGGGACGTTTGCGCGATCTGTCCTTCCAGACTTCCGCGGTAGCGCAGATCGTGGTGGACAGTAATTGCGTCGTATACCTGCTCAACGACTGTGCCGCGGACTATTTCAACCTGTCGCCCCGCGATATCGGGCGTCCGCTGCAAGACCTGGAAATATCATATCGCCCGGTCGAACTCCGCTCGCTCATCGACCATGCGTATCAGGATGGCAAGCCAGTCGTGGTTTCCGATATCCTCCGCCATAAACCGAGCGGTGAACAGCAGTGTCTGGAAGTCCAGGTAGTCCCACTCATCGAAAACGGCGAACCACTCGGCGCCAGCATTCTGTTTTTTGACCACACCCGCATCCGCCAACTGCAGTATGACATCCAGCATTCGCGCCACGAGCTAGAAACCGCCTACGAGGAATTGCAGTCTACGAACGAGGAGTTGGAGACGACCAACGAGGAATTGCAGTCCACCAACGAAGAGTTGGAGACGACGAACGAAGAGTTGCAATCCACCAATGAAGAACTGGAGACGATGAATGAGGAACTGCAGTCGACCAATGATGAACTGCAGACGATCAACGACGAAATGCGTAGCCGAACGGAGGAGCTCAACCAGGCCAACGCCTACCTGGAGTCAATATTGAGCGGCATCCGTTCCGCCGTGGTGGTGGTGGACAACAATATCAACGTCATCATCTGGAATCTGTGGGCGGAAGAGCTGTGGGGGCTGCGTGAGGACGAAGTGAAAGGGCAATCTCTGATCACACTCGATATCGGTTTGCCGGTAGAAAAGCTGGCCGGGCCTATTCGCGAATGTCTGACCGGCGATTGCTCCTACCAGGAGTTAACGCTGGCGGCGAGGAACCGGCGCGGCAAATCATTCACCTGCCACATCGCCATCTCGCCGTTCATTGGCCCGCAGCATATCCGCGAGGGGGCCATACTGCTAATGAATGTTATGGGAGAAGATATCGCCAGGACAATTAAAGGACAGGATACGCAGGATTGATCGGAGGTAGGAAGATGACCAGCAGTTTGGAGGAACAGGTCGAACGCGCATCCAAGCGCATCAGTGAGTTATCCAAAAAAGTCCACAACCAGCCGCAGCAGTCTCATCTTTTACAGGTGGCATTAGAAGAGCTATCGACCGCAATGGAAGAATTACATGTGGTTGTCGAGGAACTCCATGCGCAAAATGAGGAACTGGTGGCCGCGCAGGTGGCGCTGGAGGCGGAACGACGACGTTATGCCGAGTTGTTTGCATTCGCCCCTGACAGCTACCTGGTGACGGATGCACAGGGTGTGATCCGCGAAGCCAATCATGCGGCGACCAGACTATTCGGGCACGGCCTGCAATTGAATGCGCAAATCCCGCTACAAACGCTGGCGGCACGCGACAGCGTGCGCACAATTCGTAATGCGCTGACTAACCTGCAGCGCAGGCGAGAAGTCAGTGCCCTCGATGTCACCATGCTTTCCGCCAATCGTGTCCCCTTCCCCGCCGCCATCACCATCGCCCCGATTCGGGATGCCGGCGGCACGCTGACCGGGGTGCGCTGGGCGATCCGCGACGTCAGTGAGCAGCGTCGATTGCAAGCGGAGCTGCGCCGCATGAACGATACGCTGGAGGATCAGGTGAGGGAGCGCACTGCCGAGTTGCGCACGCTACAGCAGCGTCAGGAAGAGTTGCTCAATCTGGTTTCCCATGACCTGCGCATCCCGATCACCATGATCAGTGGGCATGTCCAATTGCTGGAAGATGCGCTGCAGAAGCATGGGCTGGATGGGAAATTGCGCGAAAACACCAATGCCATCGCACGTGGAACCCGGCGCATGAACGTGATGATACAGGACCTGGCGGAGATGGCGCGCCTGGAGAACGGGCAATTCACGCTGAACCGGGCGCCGGTACACCTGGAACCGTTCCTCTCGGATCTGATCTTTCGCTTATCAGGTACGCTGGATACGACCCGTATTGCACAGGAGATGCCCCCAGACCTACCCCCGGTCCTGGCGGATGACGACCGGCTGGAGCGCATCTTCACCAACTTGCTCTCCAATGCGCTGAAATATTCCCCGCCGCACACCCCGGTTTACATCAGCGCACAACCGGACACGGAGATGGTGGAAATTACGGTCAGCGATCTGGGCCGCGGTATCGCCCCGGACGACATACCCCACATCTTTGAGCACTTCTACCGTACGAAATGCGGTCGCACCGGGGAAGGCATCGGGCTTGGTCTGTATATTACCCGCATGCTGGTCGAAGCGCACGGCGGGCGCATTCGGGTAGAGAGTGAACCGGATTGCGGTAGCCGCTTCTTTTTCACACTGCCGGTAGCCCTGCATCCTGATAAGGCCGAACGGTAATACCCCCTCATTGCTGCAACGGCGACGGCGCATAATTGTGCTGCACGAGCTGATCCCAGGCGAGGTAGCCCGCGTAGGCAAGAAGGGCGGCGACGACGATGATGAGCAGCACGATGAACCAGGCCGGCGTGCGTGCCTTCCCGGCCGGCTTGGCGAGGATGGCGTGGCACTCCGGACACACCAGCGTGCCCGCCGGCGATACCGTGCCGCAAGAGGTGCAACGTACTTCTGCTTGCAGTTTTTCAGCCATGATATGGTACCTTGTACTATGATCGTCCTTCACCCCCTCCCCCTGGAAGAGGGGACGGGGGTGAAGGACAGACGACAGATCCGCTCAATCCGCGGGCACAAATTTATCATCTTTCTGCCAGACATGCGTGCCCCAGAGCACGTGGCCGGTGATGTTGCGCTTCTCGACGGTCTCAGCGCAGACTTCGGCGACGGTCACGCCCTTGCGGATCACCAGCACGTCGTCGCCAGGACGCACCGCAGATTCGGACAGGCGCAGGCTCACGGGGGCACTGTGGTCGACAGGGCCATTCGCCAGCACGACTTCCGAGAACATTTTCGCCACGCGGCGCAGCGCAATGGCTTCGAGCGTGCCTTCCAGATTCTGGTCTTTCCCATCGTCGAGCCGGTAGAGCGCCGGAATTTTGAGTTTTTCGTTCGCCATCCACGGCTCACTTTTGATCGTCTGCGCGACGGCGGTACAGGTGCCGGTGAAGCCCGACGCGAGCTGTGTCCAGCGCAGCGTGGCCTCCACGCCGGTGCCTTTCGCGAGATCCAGACTGGCGGCGCGTCCGGCTGGCGCCTGGTGGAAGGCGATCTCGATGCGATACGCCGCCGGCACCTGTGGGATTTCCACGCTCACTCCCGGGAGTTGCTCTTCCTTCGCTTTGGTTTTGTCCTTCGCGCTCTCACTGGGCGGCACGGCGATCTGCGCGGTCTCGGCCTCTGCCGGCGAGGTGTACGGAGTGGGCATCTGCAATTCTGCCTTACCCTGGCAGTAGACGGCGAAGGCGATGGCGAGATAGTGGCTCACCCACCCTCTCGCATGATCGGTATCGGCATCCAGTTTCAGCTCGATCCCCTGTGGAGGCGGCAACACCGGCAGCGGCTTTTTCTCCAATTCTTCCGCCAATTTGGTCACGCGATCTTTACGGTCTTTGGTGTCAGGATGGTCTGCGAACCAGCCGATTACCGGGGTGTTGGCGTCGCCGCGCCCATATTTATCGAGCAATCGCTGCATGGTACTGGCCGCCTGTTTCGGATCATATCCGAGCTCCGCCATCAGGCGCACCCCGCCGACATCGGCCCGCCGTTCATCCCCCCGGCTATAGTGCCCATAGGTGAGCCCCTGGCCGAGGTCCGCGCCCATGCGAATGCTATCCCCCTTGCCGCCCAGCGCCGCCGCGAGCAAGGCGCCGAGGAGCGCGCCCCCCATCGCCTGCTTTTGCAGCGAATTGCTGTGCTGCTCCTTGACGTGGGTCATCTCATGGCCAATAACAAACGCCAATTCCGCATCAGTGGCCAACCGGGCCATGGCGCTGGTGATGTAGATATTGCCGTCCGGCATGGCGAAGGCGTTCAACTCACCGCTTTTAAAGATATGGAAGTTAATGTTTGGCAACTCATCGGCATCGGCCAGCCGGTGCCCGATCATCTCGACCCGCAGGTTGGTGGCGAAATCGGGGTCCAGGCCGTACTTTCGCTCGATAGATTCCTCGGCGAAGACGGCCATCGCCACCAACAACAGTAGACCGAGCACCAGAAAACGCACCATCATCCGTAAATCGTGACGCATTTCTTTCCCCCTATTTGTGTGTGGGTATATGGGAGTGTGGGGGTATGGGAGTACTGCTTTTCGGTAACGCTTCTCTTACTCCCAGATTCCCAGACTCCCACACATCCTCACTCCGGTATATCGTCGGCGGTGATCATCCCATCCGGACCGCTCCCCTGGATGGTCGCCAGGTCCACACCGCGCTCGCGCGCTAACCGTCGGGCGGCGGGGGTGGCGCGCACCCCCTGGCGTTGTGGCGGCGCCGCGGCCTCGGGCACAGGCTGCCCGGCGACGGCTTCGTTCACGGCGGCCAGACTGGCCTCCCGCGCTGCAGCCAGGCGATGATTTTCCGCCTCCAGCGCTGCCAGATTCGTCACCGCTTCATCCGGCTCGCCCACAATGGCCAGCACGGTCCCCACGGGCACAACACTCTTTGCCGGCGGCAGAATCGCTAAGATCGTTCCCGCCGACGGGCTTTGATATTCATACGCGACTTTGTCCGTGATTAATTCGGCCAGGGGTTGTCCGGCAACAACGACAGCGCCGGGTGCCACCAGCCATTGACCGATCGTCGCTTCTTCCATTTCAGGATACAGGGCATCAAGGATAAGCAGTTGTGACATTTCGCAGCATTTCCTCGCTAATGAAGTACCATTGATGCAGATACAATTCCGCGCCGGCCAGCACTTCCCTTCTCCGTCACAGGAGCTTCCAGTCCCAAGTGGCACAGGCTTCCAGTCCCAAGTGGCACGGGCTTCCAGCCCGTGAGTCGCCTGGGCTTCCAGCCCAGGCGTGTTCTAACCACACCGACTCTGCCTGGGCTGGAAGCCCAGGCAACACCACGATCAGGATGACCCTGCCATATGATGGGGTGACACGTGAAATTCGCATGCATTTATGACGAACGAACGACGTAGAATACGGTATCATTACTGGGGTGAGCACCTGACACCGGATTCCCGGTTGGCATCTTCACCACAGAATGATTATAATAGCTGATTGGCTGCCCGTATCGGCACGGCAGCATTCATATCGGCTAACGAAGACAAGGGATGAAACCATGAACGAATGTCGGAAACGTTTCTGGGATACTTTTGAGCAGATGCAGGAAGACTTCGACCGATTCTTCGAGCACTACGCGAATGTCAAGCGCTCCGCCATGGTGTACGGCACCCGTTGGGCACCGTCCTGCAACATCTATGATGCGGGAGACAGCATCAGGGTTCTGGTCGAAATCGCCGGGATGGACCGTGAGGCGCTCGATTTACGCATCGAAGAAGAACAGGTGATTCTGCGCGGCACACGCAGCGAACCGGAACAACCGGCCATGGGGCGCTACCAGCAAATGGAGATCTGTTTTGGCGAATTCGAACTGACCGTGCCACTCACCTCGCCGGTCGACGCGGAGTCCGCGCAAGCCTGGTATCATAATGGCTTCCTCTCTGTGCTCTTGCCAAAGATTCCTGTACCCAAACCGTTGCGCATCACCCTCTCCGTGCCGGAGCGGTAATCTGCCCCCGGCCCCTTCCCGACCAAGGAAGGGGGAGAGACGGTAGCTATCAGTGAAGTAGAGCGAAATGATATTCCAGCCTTCCCCCTCCCGACACATCGGGAGAGGCCGGGGGGTTAGGTATTTGAGGAGACTTAACGCATGTTTGATGATTGGACGTTTTCGACCTGGGCATTCGAGCAGCAGAATGATGATCTGGACATCACGCCGGAAGAGATGCTGAATTCGGAACCCACCGAATCGGAGATCCATATACCCGAGGAGCTGCCCATCCTTCCCGTGCGGGATACGGTGGTGTTTCCGCGGACGATCGCCCCGCTCTCGGTGGGGAAGCCGCGCTCAGTGCAACTCATTAACGATGCCCTGGAAGGGAACAAGATCATCGGCCTCTTCGCTATCCGCGATGATCGCAGCGATGTCGAGGAACCGACCCCTGATGACATCTACGAATACGGCTCCGCAGCGGGCATTGCGAAAATGCTGCGCGCGCCGGACGGCACCATGCGCCTCATCGTGCAGGGACTGCAGCGCATCCGCCTGCTGGAGATTACCCAGACAGATCCCTATTACCGGGCGAGGATCGAGGTGGTGCCGGAGATTATCCCCACCGAAGACATCGAGCTGGAAGGCATTGTGCGCCATGTGCTCTCGCTCTTTGAGCGCGTGGTGAACCTCGCCCCGTATCTGCCTGATGATTTGCTGGTGTTTGCCAACAGCGTGCGCAACCCCGGCCACCTCGCGGATATCATCGCTTCCACGCTGAACCTGAAGCTCCCCGAGCGGCAAGAGCTGCTGCGCCTGAACGATGCCGGCAAGCGCCTGCGCCGGCTCACCGAACTGCTGAACCGTGAGATCGAGATCCTGGAGATCGGCAGCAAGATTCAGGAACAGGTGAAGTCGGAGATGGAGAAGACGCAGCGCGAGTATGTGCTGCGCGAGCAAATGAAGGCCATTCAGCGCGAGCTGGGCGAGATGGAAGGCAGCCTGCGCCCGGAGATCCAGGACTTGCGCGAGAAGCTGAAAACCGCGCCGCTGACGGATGAGGCGCGCGAAGTGGCGCAGCGGGAGATCGACCGGCTGGACACCATCAATCCCGCCTCGCCGGAATACACCGTCGCGCGCACATACGTCGAATGGATCCTGGAGCTGCCATGGACGAAATCGTCCGAAGACCGGCTGGATATCATCGAAGCGAAGCGGATTCTCGATGAGGACCATTACGACCTGGAGAAGGTGAAAGACCGCATCCTCGATTACCTGGCCGTGCGCAAGTTGAAGGCCGACATGAAAGGCCCCATTCTCTGTTTCGTCGGACCGCCGGGCGTGGGCAAAACCTCGCTCGGGCAATCCATCGCGCGGGCGATGCAGCGTTCCTTCATCCGGCAATCACTCGGCTCGGTGCGCGATGAGGCCGAGATTCGCGGGCATCGCCGCACCTATGTCGGCGCTCTGCCGGGCCGCATCATTCAGGGCATCCGTCGCGCGGGGTCGAACAACCCCGTCTTCATGCTGGATGAGGTGGACAAGCTGGGCATGGACTTCCGCGGCGACCCCTCGGCGGCGCTGCTGGAGGTGCTCGACCCGGCGCAGAACTTCGCCTTCAGCGACCATTATCTGGAGATCCCATTCGACCTCTCCAAGGTGTTGTTCATCTGCACGGCCAACATGCTGGAACCCATCCCGCCCGCCCTGCAGGATCGCATGGAGATCATCACGTTGCCCGGCTATATCGAGTCGGAGAAGCTGGAGATCGCCAAGCGCTACCTGGTAAAGCGGCAACGGCAGGAGAACGGATTGCCGGAGGATAAGCCGCATTTCCCTGAGGACACCCTACGGAAGATCATCAGTGAGTATACGCGCGAGGCCGGCGTGCGCAACCTGGAACGCGAGATCGGCACCATCTGTCGCAAGGTCGCCCGGCGATACGCGGAAGGCAAGCCGGTGCTGGCGCGCGTGCGTCCCGCGCAACTGGTGGAGTTCCTTGGTCCCCCGCGCTTCCGCCATCACCTGGCCGAAGAGGCGGACGAAGTGGGCGTGGCCACGGCATTGGCCTTCACGCCGGTGGGGGGCGAAACGATGCCGATCGAAGTCTCGCTGGTGCCCGGCAAAGGGGAGTTGATCCTCACCGGCTCGCTGGGCGATGTGATGAAGGAATCCGCCCGCGCGGCGCTCACCTATGCCCGCTCCCGCGCCACCGCGCTGGGATTGGAGAAGGAATTCAGCTCCCGGTACGATCTGCACATCCACGTGCCGGCCGGGGCAACGCCGAAAGACGGCCCCTCCGCGGGCATCACCATCGCCACGGCGGTCATCTCCGCGCTCACCGGGGTGCCGGTGCGCAAAGATGTGGCAATGACCGGGGAGATCACCCTGCGCGGCCATGTGCTGCCTATCGGCGGCCTGCGCGAGAAGCTGGTGGCCGCCCACCGCGCCGGGATCAAGCGGGTGATTATTCCGAAGGACAATGAAGCGGACCTCAGCGAGGTGCCGGATTTCCTCAAGCAGGACCTGGATATCCATCCGGTGGAGCACATGGACCAGGTGCTCCCGCTCGCCTTCATCCAACCCCTGCGTGTGAGCACCCAGCAACTCTACACCGCCACCGATGGCCAACACCCGTCAACGTCGGGGCAACAGCAGGCGGCGGAAGGGGCGGATGCGGAAGCGTGAGCTTCATTACTTTGAAGATTGACCGGAACCAATAAATTTCGGGGCAGACACCGAAACTCCAGGGAGGCTTGTCTAATAGTGCATAGCTTACCCTGGAGTTTCGATGTCAGTCCCCGAAATTCAGCAAACGGGTGGATAATCTGAATCCTGAAATCCCCAACTCATGTGCATCCTGGTTCAGACAAAAACAACTACCGCACTTCCAGTTCCCCAATCTCCTCAATGCGCCGCCGCGGCAATTCGGCCCAGCGCAGCGTCTCATCGGCAGGGCCGTTTTCCGTGCTGAAGAGATGGCGCCAGCGGCGTTTGAATTCCATACCGTTTTTGATGGTCTGGTATTTGAAGTTCACCTGTGGGGAGTTGTCGGTGGTGACATTCTCGAAGTGGTACATTTCCACCGCCGGCTCGTAAACGAGCTTGTAGCCGTGCGCCTTCATGCGGTAAAAGAGGTCGAGGTCTTCGAACTGCACGGGATTGAAGATCTCGTCGAAGCCGCCCACCTCATCGAGCACCGCGCGTTTCACCAGTACACAGGCGCTGGCCGAGCCCTGGAGCTCCCGCCGCACGTTGAACTGCGGGTCCTCCCGGTCGGCGCCGCGGCCCAAATAGCCGATCGCGCCGCTCGGTGAAATGGCGATGCCGGCATGCTCGATGGCGTGGGGCGCAAAGGGGAAGAGCAGCTTGGGGGTGACGAGCGCCGTCTGCGCATCAGCGTACAACGTTTCGTGCAGCACCGCCAGCCAACGCCGGTCACGCAGCACGATGTCGTTGTCAAGGAAGGCGACTTCGCTGCCGTGGCAGAGCGCGATCGCCTGATTCCGCGCCGTGCAGGCGCCGACATTGTGATCATTCAACAGCACCGTCGTCGGCACCCCCTGCGTCGCCGCCTGCCGGCGAAATTCCAGCAGATATTCCGCCGTGCCGTCCGTCGATCCGTTATCCACCACCACGATCTCGATCTCCACTTCGACCGTGTTCAGCATGCTCTCCAGGCAGCGGCGCGTATAGTACAACTTGTTCATGCTCGGGATGACGAGGGAAATCATGGCAAATCCTTTCGTTAATGCGGATTGCGGACTGCGGAATGAGGAATATTTGTCCTGCACTCAATTCGTCCACGGGCATTATTTCGATCACGGTTCGCGTTAGAACGCATGGCGGAAATCCAACTCGAAACCGACGTGGTCGGTCATGGTGTTGAATTCACGCGGGCATAATCGATATTTCAGGACCAGCGAGTCGTTTTCCTGCAACGTCCGCTCGAATTCCAACATATAGGCCAGCCCATTGCTTGTGCCGCCATTCAGGCAGCGCCGGAGCAGGTCGATCTGGAATTGCAGGCGGGTGCGCTCGGCGAATTGGCTGACAAGCCCGACCGACTGGGTGTAGAGCGTGGAAGGCTGGCCAACCTGCTGCTCCAGCATATAGCGCGCAAAGAGTTGCGTTTTCGCATTGAGCTGAATACCCACATGTGCGATACCGCGTTTTTCGGGATTATAGCCGTTCGGGAGGTCCGGCATCGCCGGGTTTTCCTCGAAGCTCGATTGCAAATAGATGTGCTTCCCGAGCAATCCGCATGCTTGCAGAGTACTGGAGTTCACCAGACCGCTGCCCACCTGGATCTCGTGCTTTTCCACGGTCAATCCCGCCACCGGCGGGACCGTCCATGCCGGTGCCTGATTGATGCCCCACAGTGCGCTGTCGTCGAAGACGCTGGCGTGCAGGGAATTTTTCGCCCAGTCCGGCAGTTGCTGTTTGCTGGGCAGCGTCACCCGCCACCAGTTTTCATGCTGCGGGCTTGGGGTGATGGCCGTTGACCCAACCGTGCTCCGGTACCCCGCCAGCAGGCTCAGCGTGCCGAAGTGCTGCTCAATGCCGTACTCCATCGTCGACTGCGGGCCAATGCCCGTCGTCTGCCCGTGATACGCTTTGAGCGCGAGCTTGGTATTCTTCCCGATCTGCTGGGTCACCTCACCGCCGAATTCCTGGTAATCGGCAAAGTCCTGCGGCGTCCACGCGGTGGTATTGGCCACCGGCTTCGCGCCCCAACTACGGTACGTCAGATAATTTGTGCCCAGCATCGGCCCCATGTAATATCCCAGCGAGAGCGTGGTACTCGGCGTCAACTTTGCGCCCAGCATCTGCATGGTCAGCAGGTCGCGCTTCATGTCGCTGCTGCCGGAGGTCAACCCATAGGTACCGGCGCGCACTTGCATGGTCAGCGGATTCTTCCCCATCAGCAGCGGGAGGCTATAGACCATTTCCGTGCGATCCTGGTGCACGTTATTGGGCAGGTTCTCCGACCGGGTAAGCAGGCTAAGCTGTTGAGGCGTCGTTTTTGATCCCATATCGCCGCTGACGCCATATTCGAACGATTGATTCTGCCCGAGCAGCGCACTGGCTGAATCCATGTAATGCGTGGTGAGCTTCCAGCGCGGGGCGAATTGCCAGGCGAACTGCTGATCGTAAATATGCGTCGATCCCTGGGTCGGATTGTTGAGCCGCTGGTAATCACTGGAAAAGGTCAGCGATGGCAACAGGTTGCCGGCCAGTTTCAAATCAAGCAGATCATTGCGCATCCTGCCTGCGGGCAGGCTGCCGCTCGCGGTTTCTGCAAGGCTGTTCATGAAATTGCCCGTCAGCTGCAACTTCGGTGTTAACATCGCCGCCAGGTTCAGATTGAGCGTACTATTGCGTTGTCCGGTCTGCTGGGTGAAGTCCGAATGGTAATTCCCTTGCAAATTACAGTTCTTCCACTCATTCCATTGCAGCGACATATCGCGCTGGGTCAGGTTGGTCTGTGTCGTCCCCAGCGTGGTATCGGTAAGCGTTTGCCCGAGCGAGAACTGTGACTTCGCGCCGAGTTTGCCGGAAAAACGCAAGGCTTGTGTCTGCACATCGTGGTTGAGATTCTGCGACGCCAGCGGGTCCCAGCGTTCCATCAGGTTGGAAATGGAATACTCCAGTTTTGTCTGCCCGAGGGCCAGGCCCAGCGAGCTTGTACTGTTCGTGCGCGTGAGGCCGAACTCCTGGCTGCCTTGCTGGGAATTATCTACGTTATTAATGTTTGTCGAGAAGTTCAACCCGCGGATGCCGGTGTAACTCATCCCCAGGTTCATCTTCGATTTCCCCAACTCGAGCTGCTTAGCGCCGTCCGGATTGGAGGGCGCCATCTGTTTCACCAGCGAATCCAACCCCTGGAAATTTTTCCCCACCTTCGCGATGTTGCCGGTAAGGGTAAACCCATTCGCCTGATACGAGAGCTGCTGAGACGTAAGCTGATCAGAGAACATTTCGTTGGCATGTCCGGGCCGACTCGAAAAGCCCAGCATCTCGCCAGGAGAGTTCACCACCTGCCTGCCATCAAAGCGCGGATCGAGCGGCTTGGTCGTGGCATCGGAAGCGTTCAACGGTGATGGCTTCTGGTTGAAGTACATTCCACCGCGAATACTCAGCGAGCCGAAGTCGCCTTTCTGGCTGAAATTCGTATTGAGACCGCCAATGTGCGTATCGGAATCCGGCGAGGTGGAATTCGTATTATCCGCTAATGCCGGTGCCGATAGCGACGGCCGATTCAGCAATTCGGAATCATCAGGAGCCTCAAGCTGGATTGCTCTGACTGCCAGTGCGACGGAGAGCAAGCCCAGCGAGGTTGCCAACCGCGCGCACATCCACAGTCTATTCAATTGGCAGGTCGTCCAGACCATTGTATTCCGTAAAATCATAATAGGTATTCAATGGGGCGCAGCCAATACGATTGCTTTCGTTACATACCATAATCAGGAATGACGAAGCATAGCGGTGTTGGGAAATAATGTCATGTGTGAAATTAGCGGGAAGTCAGCCAGAGCGCCTGCCCATCGGCGTGACTGCCGTCATGGGAAGCGCGCAGGCTCATAGATTTAGGCACGATGGCCGCGTTACGAGAGCCATCGCTTAATTGTTTGCGCAAGAGAGCGCGGTCATCCGGCTCGGGGGTACCCGGTAGGTCGATAGTCACCGCCGGCTTCGGCGTGATTTCCGGCCGGCTGGGGATGGGCAGGCTGGCAAATTTTTTCACTTCCGGTGCGGTGGCATTCGATTCCTCACTGGCCGCCAGTTCCTCATCCCGCGCCATGCTCAACACGGCCTCGCGCGCGGAATAGGAACCGGTGGAAACCGGTTGATCGAGATCCGGCACCACATGGCTATTCGCATCCAACGCCGGTGACCCTCCGGGCGCCGGCGACGGCGTTGTCCGATACTCATTCGTCAGGGGCGGCAGTTTTTTTTCCTGAACGCCATTATCAATTTTCGACGGTCCCGTAGTCTTATCTTTTTTCGGCGGCACCACCGTTGGTTGACCGAACAGGTTATCTTTCAGCCCTTCAATAACAGTGAACTGATGGCCTGGTTGCCCCGAATTTGGCGTTACGACCGACGTTTTTCCATGCGTATCGCGCGGTATAGCTGGTCCTAATATCTCCCCCACTTGATATTTGGGGGGCGGAATTCGACCGGGTTCTTTGGGGAGTTGCGCAATATTATTTACTGCCGGCCCACGCATCATCAACGCGGCGACGATGGTCACCGTGGCGAACACACCGAGCGCTGCCGGGGCCAAACGACCCCAGATGGGCTGCACCGGTTGCAGCATGCGCTGCCACCAGGGGATGCGCGCGGCGGCGATGCGTTCGGCGATTTCCGGCGGCGGCATCAGCACGGGCATATTACGCAAGGCTGTGGTGAGAGCATCGGCCTGGGCGAGCGCATCCGCACAGGACTCACACCAGAGCAGGTGGTCTTCCATCAGGAAGGAGCGCTGGGCATCCAGGTCGCCTTCGCGCCATGCTTCCATGAGCATCAGCACATCATCGCAGGTCAACTGCAAGCCGGCGGTGGCTTCGGCCAGGGCCTGGAAGCGCTCTACAACGATTTTCGGGGCATCGAGGGTGGGCATCTGCGCCAGTACATGCGGCAGGCGTGCGGCATTCGCGGCCTCTTCCCGGCACGCCGCGCAATACTTGAGGTGTTGCGCCGCAGCAGGATCGCCCGCTTCGGAATATTGCTGCCAGTACTCTGGATTCTGGGGACACCGCATCCCCGTTACCCCCTCTTGCTCAACTGTTCTTACTACTGGTATTGACACCAATCACCAGCAGAAGTTTCATCGGAATCTTACACCACAGTAAAAAAGATAAGGGAACGCTTGCACATCAATCATGACAAAGAGCCCCTTGATGGCACAACCTTGCCTGAATGCTGCAGGTCGTCCTCACTTTTTCGCTGGTGCCGACGCCGGCGCCGGGGTTTCGACTTTCGGCGCCTCAGGGGCCGCCGGCGGTAAGATAGCCGCCGCCGCCCCTTTATTGATCCGATAATTGGTGAACAGGATCGTCAGATCATCCGCCCCTTTCACCGGGCGGTTGAAATTATCGCGAAACTGGATGGTGGCGCGCACGGGCAACGAGTACCCATCCACCATGCCGTATTCGACGGAATCGATCTTCCACTCGGAATTCATGCCGGCCATGAGCCGGGTTGTCATCCGGGTGATATGCCATTGGTTCCCGATTTTTTCATTTTCTATGCGCGCGATCACCGAGCTATCGTCCTTCAGGATGTTTTCCACCTGGTGTGCCAGGCCGTCTTTATCGAGCAGAACGCGGAATTCTTTCACCTCGGCATCCTTCTCCGGTGCAACGCCGACGAGTTGGTAAAACACGGTATTCGGATCACCGGTGAACTCCCGGTAAACCTGATTCGTCGATAATTTCAAGCCTTTGAAGGTCGTCTGCGAGGTTTTTGGCACCAGGTAATCGGCGAGGGGATTCACCACGCCGGCAATGCGATCACGCAACTCGGTGAGATGCTCATCCAGGTTGGAGATAGCAAACTGCTGCCGTTTCTCCCCGGCGTAGTAGAACGTGATCGTGACGGGTTTCGTGGCCGGATTCTTTGCGAATTGCTCGACCGTCAGATCGACCGCCATGTCGGTGAGGCCGTGCGCCGTCGGATAATAATACATCGTATCCGACTTTTCCATGAGTGATTGGGGCGTGATCTTATTCTTTGACCACACCACTGTCGTCACCAGGGCGAATATGGTGAAAATGATGAGGAAACGGGCCAGCATTCCTTACCTCCTCGAAGATGTCGTGACTATTATACCCAAACTTCGGCGATTTGTGCTTTCTCCAGTGATGCGAGCGAAACGGATCGCAGCCGTCATATATTCGTTAGACTATTATTCCGTAAGATGGTTGCACCGGTGCGAGGTGCGTCCATGCAAAGGACAAAAATCGAAATTGCGCCATATCCGGCCATTTGCTAATAAATGCAATATGACATGTTGGACCTGACCCGAAGATCGGCACACTGGTATTATAGCCATTAATCGACCATCCACTCAAGGAGATATCTCTCTTTATCCCGGGAGACAGCCTCACCCCCTGGCAGAATTCAGTCTTTTACCATAAACCGCATTTGCATCATCTTATTTTTAACAACCGACAGGTTCAGAGCTGAATACGGCGAAAACTGTGGAATAAGACTATTGAAAAGCTGTCCTCGTTCAGGACACCCAGCCCACACCCTGTCAAGGCACCGGGCTATTTTCGACATGTGGAGTATGGAGCGGATGGTTTCGCCTTGCCCTGACCGCCGTCGCGCGGAAAGCGGGAGCATCATATGTGACAACGGTGCGGTGCGTTTTCGCATCGTGCGCCCAGGCGCTTCGCTCGGGCTGGTCATCGAAGCGCGGGACGCACAGAACATGTGGCTTCCGCTGGCCACCACGCCGGCAGATGATACCGCGGAGATGCAATTTCATGCCTTTGACCCGGTCACTGTCGACGGGCAGACCCGTGGGGTGATACTCTCCGGACGCCTTGGTGATGCCCATGTCACGCTCACCAGCACGCTGCCCGACGCGAGCACCTGGTCACAGCATCTGCTCACCTTCAATAACATTCCCCCGGCGCCGTGCCGGCTCACCCAGCACTGGCGGCTGGCGGCGGCATTCAGCGATGCACGCATCTGCTGGCCGCAGCGCATGCTCCAGGGAGAGGCCTTCGTCGAAAATCCGGCGATCTTCCAGCAGGCTGATGCCTCCTTCGTCGCGCTGGTGCCGGATCTGGAAGAGAGCGAGGGGTTGGCTCTCATCGCCCGCAGTCATCCCTGGGAACACCCCGGCCTGGAATACGGCTTTTTCACCGAGGCCAACCGGCCGGCTGCCGTGCGGCTTGCGTATGCACTGTGTGTCGATGCGCGCGCCGTGCCGCTGCGGGGATTTCAACAGATCGTCCGCCAAGCCGGCAGCCAGGAGTTGTTTGCCACGACGATCGGCACCGGTACAACACCCGTTGCCGGGGAATTACCGGCCCTCCCACCCATGCCGGATGCCGGGGATTGGTGCCCATTCAGCTATGAAGGCTCCCCCGCTGCCATCGCCGCACTGGTGCATTTCCTCTTGAGCCAGGCCGAGCAGGGTGACTGGCAGCGCCTGGAAGATGGCCTCTGCTGGCTTGATCGACTCTGTTTCCACCAGCATGCGCATGAATTCTCCGCGGGAACCCCACTGGGCGCGTTCGGGACAGGTCCCGCATGGCAGGTCACCCGCCTCTGGGTCCCATCATTGCTGCTGCAGGCATTTCGCCTGACAGGCATTGCGGAATATGCCGCGCGCGCCTGTGCCGCCATCGGCGCCCTGCCCGCCCCGGATCAGGCACTGGTGCGTGGGCAACTGTATCCCGCATATGGTGACATCTATGTCCACGCGGAATCGCAGGAGACGCTGGTCCTCGGCCCGATGCGCGTCTACTCCGCCGTGTGCCACCCCGGCACAATCCGGCTGGTATATGTGCGTACCAGTGAAGGCACATCGACCCGCCTGGTGGTCGACGGGGTTGACACCCCGGTGCATGTGACGGTCAATGGCCATAGCCTGGGTGTGATGACGCCAGAGCAACTCAGCGCCGGCGTGGAATTACGCTAAATACGACGATTCTTCACTTTTTTCGAAACCACCCCTTTTTATCTCTTTACATATCGAGAAGTGCGTGATAAACTGAATTCAGATGAAAGGAGGTGGTGTGGATATGGACTGTAGTCACAAACGCATCGGAGGTGGCGAGCTTTAAGCTCCCCGCTTCCGTAACAATGAAGAAAGGGACCGTCCTGCGGACGGTCCCTTTTTCTTTTTGGTTGCGTCCTGCCGGGTGATTCACTTGCATATGTTCATCCCTCACCCCCAGCCCCTCTCCCAGGGGTAGAGGGGAGTGTGCTATACATAACAACGAACGGGGATATGTCAATGATCCCCCTTGCCAGCTAGGAGAGGGGCCGGAGGTGAGGGACGAACTTCGGTAAACGGACAAGATTGACGGTGGATTCCGGAGAAGGTTGCCAGGTATAGCGACTTTGGACTTGAGACCTGAAACCTTGGACCAATATTCAAACAGGAGAGAGGCGGAGCACACGTGATGGGCATGTGCTCCGCCTCTCTCCAGCACGCCTGACAACCAGCTCCTGCAGAGCGTAGACCCCCGGAGCGATGTGGCGTCGAACGATGGGGATAAAGATCCCCGTGATGCGGGTTCCCACCGGAAAGGTGATTGGTCCGCCCAGGTATTACACCTATTCTGTTCGGGTCACCATCACTGGTCGTTAGGCTCGTCTACATTCACTATACCTCAGTTTTCCCAGGCGTCAAGATGGTTTTATAAAATATTTTGTGATTGATCATCCTGACAAAATGATCGTGTGCCGGCCGGCGGTGTGGGAGTTTGGGAGTTTGGGAGTTTGGGAGTTTGGGAGTTTGGGAGTTTGGGAGTTTGGGAGTGGACGGGGCACTGCCCCGTCCACTCCCCACTATACTGAAAGAACTTATGGCACGCTGACGAGTGTTTTTACCCGGCGTTTGCCCGCGCGAATGATAGCCCCGGCGCGAGGAACCACCGTTGCTTTGGAATCGGTGATCTTCTCATCGTCGATATACACCGCGCCTTGCTCGATGAGCCGCCGCGCTTCGCTGGTGGATGCGGTGATGCCGATGTCGGCCATCAACTTCGCCAGCGGCATCTCCGCCGTAAACGCATCAGCCGGCAGCGCAGCCGGCTCGGCGATGGCGCGGAAATCCTCCAGCGTCTGCGTGCGGCTGCCGCTGAACGTGCGGCGAAAATCCTCGGAAGCCTTGATCGCGGCCTCGTGCGAATGCAATTGCGTCACGATATCGCGCGCCAGCAGGTCTTTGGCATCGCGCGGGTTCATGCCGCCGCCCTCCATCGCCTTCACCATCTCGGCGATCTCTGTCATCGGCACATCGGTCAGATACTCCAGATACAGCGGGATGAGTTGGTCCGGGATGGACATAATCTTGCCGTACATGTCATCCGGCGTGTCCATCACCGCGATGTAGTTGCCCAGGCTTTTGGACATCTTCTTCACGCCATCGGTGCCGGGGATCAGCGGGCGCGTGATCACCACCTGCTGGGCCATATCGTAGTAATGCTGCACTTCGCGCGCAAGCAGGAAGTTGAACTTCTGGTCGGAACCGCCGATCTCAATGTCCGCCTGGATGGCGTAGGAATCATACCCCTGCATCAGCGGATAGAGGAACTCATGGACGCCGATGGGCGCCTGCTCGGTATAGCGCTTGGCGAAATCGTCGCGCTCCAGCATCTGCGCCACAGTGAATTTTCCCGTCAACCGGATGATCTGCTCCGTGGTGAGCGCCCCCAGCCACTCGCTGTTGAAGCGAATCTCCGCCTTGCTGAAGTCAAGCAGCTTCCCCGCCTGCGCCACATATGTCTCGGCGTTGGCGACCACCTGATCGCGCGAGAGTTGCGGGCGGGTGGCACTACGCCCGCTGGGGTCGCCGATCATCGCGGTGAAATCGCCGACGATGAAGACCACCTGGTGTCCGAGTTCCTGCGCTTTGCGCAAGGCACGCATCTGCACGCAATGCCCCAGGTGCAGGTCCGGCGCGCTGGGATCGGCGCCGAATTTGAAACGCAGCGGTCGCCCGAGCTTGAGCTTCTCCGCAAATTCGGCCTGGTTAATCAAGTCGATTGTCCCTCGACTCAACTCCGATATCTGTTCATTGATGGTAAGGTTCATCGCTGTTCTCTTTTCAATTATTTCACCGCAGAGACGCGGAGACGCAGAGGATATCAGTGAATTGTGATAGGTAAAATCGTGCGATCACCGGCAACTCACCACTTGTTGAAGGTTCAGTCAGGCTCGTCGCTTCACGACCAGCCAGGCGGAAAAGCCGCTGATGGCGGCGGCAACAATGGCACGAATCAACAGGATCAGCATCGGCATGGGGCCAAGAGAGAGCTCAAGCTCAACCATGAGCGATGGCATCATCAAACCGAGGGCCACTGAGGCGATTATCGGCATGCACGCGCCCAGGATCACCGCCCAGCGCAGGGTGGCGATGCTCCAGGTGCGCCCGCTGATGCGCCAGATGGTCCAGCCCACGAGGCCGCCGGCCAGGCCGGAAAGCAGCAGATTCGGGGCAAATGTTTCTGCGAAAAATCCAGACAGGATCAGCACAACCACCCAGAGGAGCGCTTCCCCGATGCCGATGCCAAAGGCGAGCCCGACATGTTCCGGGGCGCCGAAGGCAATACTGATCCGGCCCGGGCGCAGGCATTCCGCACAACGTATGCCAACGGGTCCATGCTTCGCACAGTCCGGGCACAGCGGCCTGCCGCACCGGCCACAGCTCAACCAGGTCTCGCGGTTGGGGTGGCGGTAGCAAGTCGGCACTATTTCGATTGTCGGTCGCTCCTCAGACATCGCTTCATCCTTGTTATCGCGCGGAGGCGTCGGCTACTGCGCTTTCGGCCAACTCGCGCATGATCACTTCAAATACCGCACGCGCCCAGATGCCGTGCCCCTGGTCATTGGGGTGGCAGTCCTGCTCGCCGTTGTGGTAATCCGTCCATCGCCGGCCATTATCAGTGGCGCTCAGCACGGCGGCCCGGACATCGACATACGGCACCCCGCGCTCTTCCGCCGCACCACGCGTGGCGGCCAGCGTTTCATCCACGTGGATCATCGTCGGCTTCATCGGGTTGTCAGCGCCCATGCCCATCAGGATGACATCGCTGTGCAGCACTTCCTGAGTGTAATAGATAATCCCGGTGAGTGCCTGCGCGGTGGCTTCCGGCGGGAGGTAATGGAACCCGCAGTCGTTGGCGCCGAAGGCGACCAGCACCAGGTCGGCATTAAACGGCCCCAGCCAATCGAGGCGTCCAGCCCCTTCAAATGCGTTCTGCCCGCCAATGCCAAAGTGCTCCACCGTAAACTCGGCATCAGGATAGGCATTCGCAAGCAGATCCTTCAACTGGCACACCCAGTTCATCGCGGCGCAACTCGCACCGCCGTAATACCCGGGCGTCCGTCCTACCTCGCTGATCGAATCGCCAAACGAGACTAACTTCACCGGCTGCTTTGCGGCCAATTTTGCGGCGACGTGCGATAACATGGTAACCTCCACGGCCTGCGTTTTCCCTCACCCCCAGCCCCTCTCCCAGGGGTAGAGGGGGGAAACCGCGCATATCTTTATGAAAACTGGCATCGATTTCAACACCGCTATTCCCCTCTCCCCTGGGAGAGGGGCTGGGGGGTGAGGGAAAACACGGTTATGCGGGTCGTCCGATGCGCCGGAACTTCTCATACCGTCGCTCGAGTAATTCATCGAGTGATAATTGTTGCAGCTCGGGCATTTTTCGCAGGAAGGCTTGCTTGATCGCGTCTGCGGTATGCACCATGTCGCGCTGCGCACCACCTAACGGTTCAGCGATGATCTCTTCGATAATCCCGAGGCGTAAGTTATCCTGCGCGGTCAGTTTCAGCGCTTCCGCGGCTTCAAAACCCCGGCTACCGTCGCGACCGAAGGTATCCAGGATGGAGGCACAGCCTTCCGGCGGGATGACGGAATAGATGGAATGCTCCAGCATGGCCACATGGTCACCAACCGCGATGCCGATGGCGCCGCCGCTGCCGCCTTCCCCAATGATGGTGACAAAGATGGGCGTGCGCAGTTGCGACATCAGCGCCATGCAGGAGGCGATCGCCTCGGAGATGCCACGCTCTTCCGCCTCCAGACGCGCTTCAGCGGCCGGCGTGTCGACGAAGGAGAGGACGGGCACGTGCATCTGCTCCGCCAGCTTCATCACACGCATCGCTTTGCGGTAGCCTTCCGGGCGGGAATAGCCGAAATTGCGGAGTTGGCGTTCCTTCACGTCACGGCCTTTTTGATGCCCGATAATCGCCACCGTCTGCCCGCTGATGCGCGCCACCCCGGCGACAATCGCCGGATCGTCGCCGAAGCGCCGGTCGCCGTGCAATTCAATGAAGTCATCACAGAGACACTTCACGTAATCCAACGTTTGGGGGCGGTTCTGATGGCGCGCCATCTGGGTTTTATCCCAGGCGGAAAGATTGGAAAAGATCTGACGGCTCAAGACGGCATGCCTCTCTCGCAACTCGGTAATCTTTTCAGACCGGTCGATGCCGTGCAGCGCGGTGTAGGCTTCGAGTTGGCTGATCTGCTCTTCGATTTCCTGTAACGGTTTTTCAAAGGGGAGCCAGCGACTGGGTGAAATCATGGTCGTCAGTTCCTCATTTCTCGGATGAAAGGCCTACCAGCACGGGTTGGTCGGCAGGGATGGCAGCCGGCGCCAGATAGCTAAGCAATCTGCCGACAACGGAACGTAATTCACGGCGATGCACCACCATGTCCACCATGCCGTGACTGAGCTGAAATTCCGCGCTGTGCGTTCCCGCGGGCATTTTCACTTTCAAGTTCTGCTCGATCATGCGCGGGCTGGCAAAGCCGATGCGCGTGCCGGGCTCGGTGATGATGATATCGCCGAGACTGGCAAAGCTGGCAAGCACCCCGGCGTAGGTCGGGTCGGTCATGATCACGATGTAGAGCTGCCCGGCGGCGCGCAACCGTGCACTTGCCGCCGAGGTTTTGGCCATCTGCATCAGCGCCAGGATGCCTTCCTGCAGGCGCGCCCCGCCGGAGGTGGCGGCCAGCACCACGGGCCGGCGCAGTTCGGCGCCACGCTCCAGCGCGCGCGTCACTTTTTCGCCGACAATCGTCCCCATCGTGCCGCCGCGGAAGGCGAAATCGGCCACCCCGAGTACGGTCGGCACACCGGTGATGGTGGCATCGCCATACATGAAGGCTTCCCGCAAGTTCGTCTTTTTGCGGTCGATGGCCAGTTTCTCCTCATATTCGGGAAACTGCAGCGGATTCACCGCGGGAAATTCGACATCCAGCTCCGCGAATCCCCCCGGATCGGCCAGCAGGGCGATCCGCTCGGGTGAGGTAAGCTGGAAATGATATTGACAATTATGGCAGACGCGAAAATTGCGTTCCAGTTCTTTCACGTACAACATAGCGCGGCACTTCGGGCATTTCTCCCAAAGGACTGCCGGAATGCCGGCCGCCTGCTGCTGCGCCGGTTTGCCCTCATGCTGTTTTCCGCGAGGACGCGAGGCGTCATGCATATAGCTGGACCTCGATCAATGATCTCGGCGGGAGGCGGAGTTCCGGTCGGTATTCCCGGCTTCCCCGGACTTCGTCACCTGACCATGCAGATGACCCAACTCCGGCCCCTCTCCGTCGGCAGGAAATCGTAGCAGTTTTACGAAAAATTGACAACTCCCACACAGAAGAGAACAGGATTATCGTTTTTATTACACCGCGAAGACACGAAAGGTCTCGCATAAGTTCCGTGCCATCACCATCATATGCGGGCTCAATACCGGCTCATGCGATGAGCGCCGACGGGTGGGGCACTGTGGTGAACAGTCGAAAGCCGGTAATGGGCTTTTCCAAGTTGTTCGATTCTCGGTATACTCTTTTCAGTAAGAATCACAGTGCTTCCATCAAGGGCAAGGAGGGCATCATGAGAAAGTTCTTGCAGTTCGGATACTATTTCCTGCTGGGCGCAATCCTTCTCATGCCCCCGGCGCACGCAGCCGGTGAACCACCGGCTCAGGAGGTGCCCCCGCAAGTTTCGCGGCCCGTAACACAGTTTGCCCCGCTGGCCTTCCTGGAGCAGGTCCCAGGGTTTCATGGTGCCACCTTCCGGCGGATAGATGAAAAAGCACTGTTAGCCACTCTGCACGACTACACAGCGGACCTGGAACATACTAAAATCACCATCCACCCGGTAGCGATATCTAACAATGGACGTCATCTCGCCGCCATATTGTGGACATACGATGATCGGTCTGCGGATGTACCGGGCCGGGATGGCTCTTCAAACTACCGTCTGGCGGTGATCGATCTTGGCATACCGTCGATCAAGCTGCTTCCGGAGAACGGAACCGATTACATCGCCGATACGTATTCCAGCCCATTCGGTATGATCTGCTGGGATCCGGTCGACACCCGTTATCTATTCGTAGACGAGATGGATGAAACACCGGAACGAGGTGGCGTCTGGCGAATGCCCTGTGACGGCGGCAAGGCACAGCGCGTCAGCAGGAGGGGTGAAGTGAATGCGCTGCTTGATATCTCGCAGGATGGACGCTGGCTGCGAATGGCCGTGTCACCGATCGGCGATACAGCGCAATCCGGTCACCGTCGGGACAGTGATACGCATTACTTCCTGCAATCCCGGCAAAACCCCCGTATCCGCAAACCTGCGAATCCCCACAACATCGTAGTATGGCACGAGCACCTTTCACCTGACCAGCGCCGGTATTTCGCCTGTACTTTTGCCAAAAGAGATAGGCGGGATGATCTTACGGATTTCTCTCTCAGACTAGTCAACGCCGCCACCCGGCAGTCGCGCATCTTCTTCCGGTCGAAACACTCCACCCTCCCCGCCAATACCGAACTCGATGAGGAACAGATGCCCTTCCTCTATACACTCATTCCCACCTTGAACTGGCTGCCCGACAGCTCCGGTCTCTGGATGCGCCTGCGATACCCCGCCTCTGACCAGGGGCAAGCGGTGAAAGAGGAAAATTGGATCGTCGACCTCACCGGCGCCGCGCATAAAGTCAACGAGGTCACCTGGCCATCGCTGCCGATTCTCATGTTCTCTTCGCACAACTGGCGGCACTGGGTGTTCTTTTATGATTATGCGTGGTATTGTGTGTCGGTGGCGGGGAAGTAGCAGCCACTCGTACTATATTGCCTCTCTTCCGACAATATGCGATGATAGATCACCTGACCACGGGAAATGGGATCATTTATGACTGATAAGCAACCGAAACCGGCAGATATCAATGCCAATACCATCGAGGCGTTGCGCTGGGCCATTGACCAGACGGACGAGCAGATTGTCGCCTTGCTCAACCAGCGCGCGGAACTGGCGCACCGCATCGGGCAGTTGAAAGGCGCCTCGGACAGTGTCACCTTTGTGCCGGCGCGCGAGCGGGCAGTGCTCGATCATGCCGTGTCCGTCAGCACAGGTCCGCTGCCGGAGGAGGCGATCCGCGGGGTGTTCCAGCAGATCATTGCCGCCAGCCGCAACCTGGAGCAGGCAGTGTCAGTGGCCTATTTCGGCCCCGAATTCTCCTTCACCCACTACGCCGCCATGCAGCGCTTCGGCACTACCGCCCGCCTGGTCGCAACAGATTCCATCCCCGAGGTGATCGGCTTGGTTGAGCATAAAACCGTGCATTACGGAGTGGTACCCATTGAAAACTCCACCGAAGGCGTGATACGCGAGACGCTGGACGCGCTGTATCGCTCTACGTTGAAAATTGCCGATGAGCTCAGTGTGTCGTTGAGCCACTCCCTGTGGGGCTGCGGCACCCTGGAAGGCATCACCGTCGTCCATTCACATCCGCAAGCGCTGGCGCAATGCCGCACCTGGCTGCACACGCATCTGCCGCGCGCCACGCAAATCGTCTCCGCCAACACCGCCCGCGCCGCGGAAGAAGTGGCCGGCCACCCCGAGGCCGCCGCCATCTGTCACCCACTCGCCGGCGAGCGCTATGGCCTTACCCAGCTCGTTGATCATATCGAAGACTCGCCGTATAACCGCACGCGCTTCTCCGTCATCGGGCCGGCCATGTCCAAACCCAGCGGGCACGATAAAACCTCCCTCGTCTTTTCCGTGAAACACGCGGCGGGGTCGTTGAACAAGGCGCTGAACGTGCTGGAAGAGCACCACATCAACCTGACGCTGATCGAGTCGCGCCCGACGAAGGAAATGCCGTGGGAATACCTCTTCTACGTGGATATCCAGGGGCATATCGATGAACCGAATATCGCCACTGCGCTGGACGAACTCCGCAACTACTGCAGCTTCCTGCGCATCTTCGGCAGTTACCCGGAGGCAAGTTAACGCCTAACCCCGGGAACGCCATCCTGGCGCTCCCGGCTTTGCATTGCGAGGAGAGAAACCTGGTACCGGTTCACCGGCTTGTGGCACGCCCTGTGCTGGCACTCTGTTTCCGCTCAGACGACGGTCTATTCATTCCGGGATTCGCGATGGGCAATTCCGGGAAGATGGCCATGGGCGGCTGTGTTCGCCCGCAGAGGCGAGTATAGATTTGCTGGTGGATGCGCTTGCGAAACTCTTCAGGCAATTCCTGGTGCAACGCGCGGCAGAACTCCTGGCAGATCACTTGCATGCTATGCGAGAGATACGGCGCAGCCGTATGCAGCGCCTGTTCCACCTCATACCATGCCGTTGACGCATCCGGCGACTGTGCCAGATAGAGCGCCTGCATCAGTAAGCCGGCGGCGTCCATTTCATTGACACCACGGAAGATATCGAAATCAATCACCGCCCCATCGCGTTTGGTCTGTGGCACGGCGTGAAACAACAGCGCTGTCGAGGTCATGCCGCCGGCATGGTGCATCGGCGTCACATAAGATAGATAGGCATACAGGGTGATGGTTGTTTCCGCCGGGGTAGAAGGCAACGTGGCACGTGTGAACAACACGCGCTGTTCGCCGGCAGCCAGATCGCCCAGGTGGATATGGAGGTGACCGATGTGGCGCTCCACCGGGAGACAGCCGGCTGTCTCGATGGTCACCCCGCCGGGCATGGCAATGGTCAGTGTGGTTTCCCGTGCGCTGGTCTGCTGCATCTCCACCAGTTCGCGACAGAGGCACTCTGCGAGTTCCGCTGCATCTCCGGCAAAGTAGTAATGCCCCTCGCCGGCCTCCGCGATCTGTTCGAGCAGGAACTCATTAAACTCCACGCCCATGCCGAATGTCGAGGTGCTTACCCCTAACCTGACCTGCTGTTTCACCAGCGAGAGCAACCAGTCCATCTCCTCGGTGCGCATTGCCGTGCTGCCCATTGTCACCAACAGAATGCGGTTAATGCCGGCAGTGGATTGCTTGCTGCTCACCTGCGCATACCCACGCTGCCAGCCATCGAAAAGCAGGCAGGGGCTGTCAAGTTCGCACCGCGTTACCCGCGCATCGGTCACCCGGGAAATATCTGCGGGAAAGGGCCATGCCGCCGTCTCACTACCACGACCAGCGATCAGGGTTACATCATCCAGGGAATTACACTTGGCGAGCGCATGAATCAGCGCATGCTGCACTTGCTCAACGGGGAAGTGGGCACTGTCCCCGATGAAGACCAGGGCGGCGTTCACCGGCATCCGCACGGTAGTACATTCCGCCGCGCTCACTGTCCATTCGATGGTGCGCATCGACATGGCGTCGGCCGTGATTTCATCGGCATCGCATCGCGCGGCGAGGGTAATCCGCGTCGGCGGCGGCGCGATGCTTCCCGCAGGGAATGAAGAGCTTTGTGGTCTCCCTGCCGAAGATTTCGCAGCCAACCCATGTCGCTCGATGGTTACCATTGTCACCTACCAGTTAGAATAGTGACAGAACAAGCTCGTATATCACTATAGCGGCAGGAAGATGTTCAAAGCGAACAATGGCATAAAGAAAAGATAAATATTCTAAAAAATTTTGGATAGAGCGCATTTTTGAGCGGGAATAGGAGAGAAGGGGCGATCGAGCTGGTCAAAGGTTGATAGTGAGGCTCGCAACGGAGTGGAGCACCAGTGTTGAGCGGAATGTGATTCCCCTGGAGCGCGAACCTCCTGGTGAGCAGATTGTAGATGTGGTCGCGGTTCTCTCATCCGCTCACCAGGAGGTTCGCGCTCCAGGGCTGCTGATCCTGCAAAACGTCTTTGGTGGACTACTACTACAAACGGGCTTGTCTATTGGTGGCAAAAAAAACGGGGCGCCGTGCGGCGCCCCGTGTGGTGTGTTATTCGTTCTTCTTCAGCTTGCTGAAGACATCGCCAAAGAGGTCGCCGAGGGTCGGCGGGCCGTCATCGACGTGCTGCTGTTTCTTCATGTAATCGCGCACTTCGCTGCGCTCGCGGTCGCGCACGGCCTGGCGCAGGCTGAGGATGATGCTGCGTTCGCGGAAGCGGACTTCCAGCACCTTGACGGTGACCGTTTGTCCGGCCTCCGGCGGGGCGACGGGCTCTTCGTTGCGGCGCCCGCTGATCTCGCTGGTCGGGATGAACCCCTCCACGCCTTTCATGATCTTCGCCACGGCGCCATCCTGCTCCACGCGATCGATGGTGACTTCGATGAGATTGCCTTCGCGGATCTCATTGCGCACGGCGGACCAGGGATCTTCCTGCAACTGCTTGAGGCCAAGGGAAATGCGTTCCCCTTCGCGCTCGATCTTCAGCACCAGCACTTGCAGCTTGTCGCCGACTTTCACATAATCATCGACTTTGGCGACATTCTCCCAGGCGACGTCGGAGATGTGCAGCAGGCCATCGACGCCGCCGATGTCGACAAAAGCCCCGAAATCCGTGATGCGGCGCACGATGCCTTCCAGCACCTGACCCTTCTCAATCTTGCTCAGGGTCTCGGCCCGCTGGACGGCGCGCTTCTCGTTGGCCACGACGCGCTCCGACAGCACCACGCGGCCCGTCTCGCGGTCCGCTTCCAGCACCTTGGCCTCCACGGTCTGCCCGATGAAACGCTCGAGGTTCGTCAGGTTGCGCGTGGCAATTTCCGATTTCGGAATGAATCCCCGCACCCCCAGGTCGACGACCAGGCCGCCCTTGATGGCATCAACAACGATGGTGCGCACGATGGTCTGCTCATCGCGCATGGCGATCAACGAATCCCACATTCGCGCATAGTCGTTGCTCGCGCCTTGCGTGACGACTTCGCCATCAACGACTACGTCATCATCAATCTCTTCGATGAACTCGCTCGGCATGAATACTCTCCCTTAGAGTCTTTCTGGAAAACTGGTGTCCGATCCAGCTTGCCGCTCAATGCTATTTACCCCGCATTTTCCGAGTCTCTCGGAATAATGCCCTGCTAACCTGGATGATGAAGAATACGAATCACCCGAGTTAGCTGCATCCAAACGGCTTTGAGATACGCCGGTATTTTGGACTGGAGTGTAGCATACCATATTTTTCACCATTGCGAAAATACCCGTACACGATTGAAGTATAACTCATGACAAAAAAACGTAAAATAGATGCCCTGAGCCTCACCGTGCCGGGTACTGCAGGTGCACGACGGCGCCCTGCGCGGTGACCGTGAGCGGCGCATCGACCCTGCCGCGCGGCGTATCGATGTGCGCGAGGTAGGTGCCCGGCGGGACGCAGGATATTTGCACGCTGGCGGTGCCAGTCACGATACCGGGCGACCAGCTTAATTTGTCGAATGTGACATCAAGGCCTTCCTGCTCGCCGATGCCGACCAGCCGTATCCCGCGCGGCAGCGGCTGTGCCGGTGTCCAAGAGAACACGAATGTGACCGCCGGCGCGGCGTCAGTGGCTTCATTCTTCGCCGGCATATTCGCGACGAAGGGTACGAGCAAGTTGTCGTTATTCGCGGTATCGACCATCCAGAAATACCCTGGCATCGGTAGTGTGTCATAAGAGAAGCTCTCGCTACCCCTCACCGGCAGGCGGCGAGGTTTTCCGGTATGCGGCACCCACCAGCACAAGGGTTGGGCATTGGCGATATCCGCCGCCATCCACCGCATCCCAATCCGGGATGCTGAGGTGTCCAGCGTGAGATCGGTCACTCCCCCCTCCGGCAACTGCACGGTCCAGCCGCCCCACTGCTCACGGGCAGTCTGCACGAAAAGCGTGCCGGGCAACAATCCCGAGAGCGAGAATTTGCCGTCCGCATCTGTCGAACCGAGGACTGCTGTTCGGGCATAATAGGCCAGAACACAGATCAGTTGCCTGTTGGCCAGCGGTTTGCCGCCTGCCTCGACTAATCGACCCGTCAACGTGACGCCTGGCTGCCAGGCGGGAAGTTGCAGTGGATTGGCATCCGTGGTGTCCTCGCGCGGGAGGGGCACATCGCGGATCACCCCGATGCCCGGCCAGCAGAGGGTCATTTTCGTGGCACCCTCCGGTACATTGAAGTGTATGATGGTGCTCGGTGTTTGCGGCTTTATCTGCCTGTGATGCTGTTCCGGGACATCGAATTCAAGGTGCAACGTGTATGAATGCCATTGTTTTTGCAGCGCCGCATAATCCGCCGCCGGCAGTTTGGCGATGATGCACCGCTCATAGTTCGAGGATGAGGACAAATTGGGGCGCGGCGACTGTGGTTGGAAATCGATGCGGACAGGGATATCCACCGGGCCATCCACAGGGATTTCCAACCTCGTCCACCCGCCCGCCAGGTCGGCGCCGGCCACCAGGTAGCTGCCTGGCCAGAGATTCATCCGGGTATACGGTGCGCCATCCAACCGGATCGCCGCGGGTGCCCGTTCACAGGGGAAGCAGGAATAGAGGACCGCCTCCTCGTCCGGGGAGCCAGCGGTAAACGGTTTCCCGTCCTTGTCAACGGGGTGGAGATTGACCGTGCGCAGCGCGCGGGTCGTCCACGATGCCTTGCCTTCCGGCGTCCACACCTTCATCGTCCCTGGGGTCGGCGCATACCAGGCAGCCAGCATCGCATTGCGGGGTGCGAAGAGGGGCATCTCCGGCGCCAGCGCGCGGACGGAGAAGGTTTCAGTGATCGCCGGATTGCCTGCCGGCACCCAGTGGAACACCGTCCCGGCGGGCACGGTGGCCAGCGGGTCCGGCAGTGTCACCGTCACCTCCTTCAGCCCGGGCTTCAGCGAGAGGGTGAGCGCCGGCGCCTCTACTGCGGCCTGGTACAGGTCGACTTCCAGGCGGTAAGTGCCGGGAGCCGGGGCCAGCACGGTGAAGGTGCCTTTTTCAGGAAAAGTCGCCAGTAGCAACGGTGCGCGGCCGCGAACCAACACATCGACCGTCGCCGCCGGGAGGCCATCGAGCGACAGCGGGTGGAGCAGGAAACGCGAGATGGCGGGTACCGGCTTGCCGTCGCGGGTGACCAGCTTGCCGCTCACGCTGAACCCGGTCTGCGGCAGCGAGACGCCAAGTTTCAATGACGGCGACGGCGCGTCGCTGTACGGGACATACGCGTCGCGCAGATATACCGATTTCGGCGGCGTCGAGCAACTGATGGCGAGAAGCGAGAAGGTCGTACCTTCCGTGAGGTTGGCGTGGATGATATTCTCATGGTTCCGCTGCGGATCGAGGACTCCGCTCTGCTCGAGATCATGATACGGGCTGCAGAGCCGCCAGTGCGTCATCCCCTTGATCCCCAGCAGCCCGATGGTGACGGTCGCTGATTTTTCCGTCTGCGGTGCGGGCAGCGGTGCGGTCACCGCGGTCACGTCCGCCGGTATCACCCCAGCCGGCACCCCTTCACCCCAGGTGATGACGCGCACAGCGGGGGGCAGTTCCGTCCATGTCACCCTCGCCTGGGCATCCGCAACAGCCTGCCGCAAAATCCAGTGCCCCCGCACTACATAGCTGGCCCGGACTTCAGCACCGGCTGCCGGCTTGCCCGCAGTGGTAAAGACGGTTTGTACCACCGTGCGCGTTGGCGCCTCCTGTGCGTATGCTGACAGGGTCGCACAGCAAAGCAGGAGGCTGATCCACCATATTCGTCGCATGAATTCATCTCCGAAAAAGGATATCAAAATACGTTACGCCTTCAGTCCGGCTCCTGGAAAGCCGTGTTGATGTCAGGTTCTTCACTCTCAGCCAGGTTATGGGCGCGTTTCGGCAATTCCGGCAGCGGCAGTCTCACCATGGTGTCATGCTCGCCCACCGTGACCGGCACCTGGGTTGGCCCCAATCCGGTATCGACCGAGACGGTATACTCGCCCGGGGGCACGGCATCGAGCTGGGTGACATTCATACCCAACAGCGGGGCGGGGCTCCAGACCGGGAACTTGAATTGCATGATGACGCCGGCGTATCTGCCGCGGCCGGTCAGCGTGATGTTTCCCGGCAGCACCCGGTATGGCCCCATGGGAAAGTAGAGGCCGACGGAAGGCTGCTGGAGGCTCGGGGGCAACAGGCCTTGCTCCGGCGTGTAGCGCCGGCATTGCGCGATCCCCTCGACCCCATCACAGAGCCAGATCCACCCCGGCGCCGGCAAGCGATAGGGACGCGTATCCAGGCGCGTCGGCTCTCCGGTGTCCGGCAGATACCAGATCGTATATCGTCTGGCCTCCGCGCGGTGCGCCACCGGCGCCCAGGCGATGGCCAGCGGGCGCTCAGTGCGCTGTAGCACCTTGTCGCGCAAGCCATCCGCTGGCACGGTGATTACCCAGCTTGGCGCCAGCTCAAAACGCACTGCATCGTGGATCACCACGCCGCCCGGCGGCATGCCGTTGATCAGGAAGGCCCCGTTTTCATCAGTGGTGAATGGAGTCGTGATACCGCCGCCCGTGCCGAAGCCGGTGGCCATCGTCAGCGTCGCCTTTACCACCGGTGTGCCATCGACATTGCAGACCTTGCCGGCGAACACCACCCCCGGCTTCCACTCCGGCAACTTGATCGGAGTTTTCGCAGAGTTGGAATCAGCCGGCAGGGCCAGATCACGAATTTCGCCGACACCCGGCCAGCGAAGCGTGACGGACTTCGCGGCACGCGGCACAGACACCATCGTGGTTTGCAGCGTATCGGCGTCAAAGACGCAGGGGGGAATATTGTCCGGCTGGAAGGTGGCGGCGATCGTGGCGGCGCCGTGTTCCCTCCATGCCGTATATTCCGCCTCCGGCATGGCGAAATAGATCGATTTCAAGTCCGTAGGGAGCAGGGTCGGTTCCCCGGGTTTGGGCAATGGGAAATAGCGCGTCACCACCTGGCTCTCACCCGTGTCCGGCAAACGGTAGACACAGGCGACGCCCATCCCCTGCCCCGAGATGTCGCGGGGGTCGCGTTCGCAGCCGGCATACTGCTGCACCTCCCAGAGATCGAGCGGCGTTTCGCCGCCCGGCGGCAACAGCGGCATATTGAAATCCGGGTGATGTCCGAGGATCTCGCGCGTCATGGGATTGGCGAGTTCCGTCTTCCGCATCGGCATGGGCGGAAACACGCGCAGTTCCCCATGCAGGGCTTTGTCAGTCAGTGGCTCACCTTTGCGATCGAACACCGACAGATGGTATGTGCGCAGCGTGTAGCTATGTGAGGGCGCCAGCAGGTCAAAGGCATGCCAGACTTCCATCCGGTTCGGCGCAGGGTGAAACCAGTAGGCCAGCAGTGATTCCCGGGGGCCGAACACTGGCATCTGCGGCGCGCCTGCCGCCACCTGCAGACAGTGCGGGGTGAGGGGTTCGCCGCGGCGATACCAGATCAATTCGCTGCCCGCCGGCACCTGGCAGAGCGGCTCCGGCAGCGGTATTTTCATCTCGGGCATCCCCGGCGTGACCTTGACTGCCAGCACCGGGAGGAGCGGCATCGTCTCGTCGTACAGGTCCACGCACAGGCGGTATGTGCCCGCTGCCGGGACGGAGAGCGTAAAGCGCCCATCCGGCAGCTCGCGCACGGGTGGCAGCGATTCGTCGCGGCTCAATTGCTGTTCCGCCGTCTGGAAGAACGCCGGCGGCATGCCCGGCACCTCCAGCGGGGTGCAGCGGAGGCGATTCAGGCCGGAGAGCGCTTTGCCATCCGGCGTGACGCATTGCCCCTGCACGGTGATGCCGTCATGGCGCTCCAGCAGCAGATCATAGGTCAGTTTCCGCTCCGGCGCGGCATCATAGGGGGCATAATAATCGAGCGTGGCCACGCCGCACGGCACGGCATCGCTCATGGCGGTGCAGATAAAATGCGTACCGCTGCTGATGACCCATTGCCCGGTAAGGCAGGGCGTGCCATCCTCATTTTGGGCATGTCCGGCGGATTCGAACACCACGCCGCGCTGGTATTCCAGCCCCGGCCACCAGAAGGCCCGCGCCGCCGTGCCGCCTGGATTGGGGAGCAGCAGGCGCAGGCTCACGGAGTGGCTCGGATCGACCATCGGCATCGGCAGCCGCGTGGTGACCGTGGCGGCATCGCCCGTCAGCACCCCGGCGGAGACATCCTTGCCCCAGACGATCACGGAGACCGGCGGCAGCGCCGTCCATGTCACCACCCCATCAGCATTCGCCGTCGCCTGCCGCAGCACCGCCTTCCCCTGCCAGGTATAACTGGCGGACACCGTGGCCCCCGCCGCCGCCTTGCCCTCGGCAGTAAAGACGGTCTGCCGCACGTCCCGCATCGGGGCCTCCGCCCATCCCACCAGCGGACACAGCAGCAGCCCGATCAACAAGGCCAGATGAAGCACGCGCATGCACAATTCCTCCGGAAAGGGTCTCTGGGGTGAGAGAGTAGGGTTAAAGCCATTATAGCACAAAGCCCTGACCTGCGTGGATATTACCCGCGAATGACCAAAATCATGCTCATACTCTTACTCATGCTCATACTCAAATCATGGATATAATTTCTCGATGCGAGTTGTTGGCCGGCTATGCCATCGGTTGTTAAAGGATATATCGAACTCATCGCGAATTATCCGGCATAGAGTATGTTGCATGGAGGTAAGCCACATGAATTCCATGCGTATTTACCTGCTGATCATCGGCCTATTCCTGCTGAACGCCCTCTCACTGGCCGTGGAAGTGCAACCGAAAGCGGAGGACTGGGATAACCTGCTCTCCAAAGCCAAGTCGGCGAAGCAGCAATGCTCCTACCTGTTGCCGCGCGTTCAGAATAGGCTGGAGGTCGAGAAGAGTAAAGCCTCGCCGAGGTCGGATGGACTCGTATTGGGGGCGGTTTGGGGTGGTTCTCCCGAGATACCCTTCTCAATTGCAGTGCTGGAAACGATGGTAGAGCAGGAGACGACGGCGAGCAAAACGCTGGATGATATTATCGCCGGCCTCACGGCCATGAAAGCGGAGGATCACTCGCGTGATCGATATTTCGCACTGCTTCACCAGATCAGTGAGTGCCGTCGCCAATACGAGCATGATGAGGCGCTCTTTTATCATGGCACGCCGGCTGATCAGGAACGTCAAGAAGTGGAACGGCTGGAAGCAAAACTGAAAGCATTGACCGCAACGCCGCCGGAACGTATTCCTGCGAAACCGTTGCCGCAAGGCTTGCAGTTGGGCTGGCAGGACTTCCCGCGCATTGATGGGTCCACCACGGCCCAACCGCTATCGGCACTGATTGTCAGCCGTTTGCTCGGTCTGAGCGCGGAGTGGGATGTACGCTGGATTCATGACTATCGCAATACTGAAGGCACCGACGAACGTTTTCTGGTCCCCGTCTGCACCGAGCCGCCGATGCTGGTGAATACCAATCTCAATCCGGAAGCCGTCTCCCCCGGATTACGCATCACCGTCAACCTCTCCGGCACCCACCCCGCCTACCGCAATCTGATCCTCGGGGCGAGCAATTTCATCATCGTGGCCACCCCGCCATCAGCGGAAGAACAGGCACTGGCAAAAGAAAAAGGCGTTGAACTCGATGTGCCCCCCATCGCGTATGACGCCTTCATCTTCTTGCTGAACGCGAAAAATCCGGTGAACAGCCTCACCATTAACCAGATTCAGGACATCTATCAGGATAACGTGCTACGCTGGACCGAAGTCGGCGGGGCCGATGAGAAGGTCATTGCCACCCAGCGGGAAGCCGGCTCGGGCAGCCAGGTGACCATGGAGGGGGTGGTGATGAAGGGCTTGAAAATCGCGCCGGCGGAACGGATGATGATCGGCTTTGGCATGGGCGGGCCATACAATGAGCTGGCATCACTGCAAAACGGCATCGGCTACACTTTCTACTATTACCACACCGTGCAATCGCCCTCGTCTCCGGCGCTATCCAGGGGTGCGGCAACCTCTCCACGGAAGCCATCTATTAAAATATGCGCCGTCAATGGCATCGCCCCCACCCCGGAGACGATCCGCAACCATACCTATCCATTTACCACCGAAGTCTACGCTGTGGTGCGCAAGGATACCGCGCACGATGCCCCGGCGGTTCGCCTGCGCGATTGGCTGCTGACGCCGGAAGGTCAAGCATTGGTGAAAGAGAGCGGCTACATTCCTTTGCGGGAGGAGTGATTCCGACCGGTATAGAAAAAATTCGCAGACCGGGAACACCATGCGGCGCTCCCGGTCTGCGGGCATTTCCATCAGGCAGTAATTCAGGCCATCTCCACCTTCACCGTCACCACCTCATGCGCCTTCACCGCCACGCGGATGGTGTGGCCGTCGATCACCGGCGCGGCCACGCCTTCCAGCGGCTGCTCCAGCAGGTTCACCCGGACGGCGGAGCGCACGGGCTGCGTTAGCGTGAGGACGGCGTCCGTGGGTTGGCCGTGCATTTCACAGAAACGGATGACCAGGGCGTCGTCGTCTTCGGCGCGCTTGACGCCGGAGAGGAGGGCGGTGCTGGGGGTCAGCGTGAGCAGGCCACCGGTTTCCGGCAGCGTGCCCGGGCGGCCCGGCGGGGTCTCCAGCGCCAGCAGCGGCAGGTTGAAATCCTGCCCGGCCTGCGCGATGCCGGCAGCCTGCCAGTCGCCGTCGTGCGGGAGGAGGGCGTAATGGATGATGTGCTGCCCCTGGTCAGGATACGGGTCCGGCTCATAGGAGGCGCGCAGCAGCGTGGTCTCCAGCACGTTGCCGGTGCAGCGATGGCCGTATTTGCCGTCGTTCAACAGCGCGGCGCCACCCTCTGCGGTGGAAAGGTCGATCCAACGTTGGGCGGGCACCTCCTGCCCGTTCATCGGACGCTGCAGCGCCGCATATGGCGTCTCGCAGGTGAAGGCGCCTTTCTTCACCTGCAGCGGGAAGGCCACGCGCAGGGTAGGCGCGTCCACCGTGGGACCGCCTTGCTCGAACCAGTGTGCCTCCACCTCGAACTCCACGCGCGGCAGGTCGCGGTAGACGAAGATGCGCTGCACGAAGAGCGAGCGGTTCCAGCGCCGCCACACTTCGACCGTCGCGCGCACCGGGCCGTGCTCGATCACGCGCACCAGCTCCGCCTCATCCAGGGTATGCACCTCCGACACCGGCCCCAGGTCCCACGCGGACATGCCGTGTGGTTTCTCCATGTAGACCTTCAGCACATTCGCCTTCCCGCCGCGCGGCAGCAGTTCCCGGTTGCCCTGCTTATCGAAGATGCGCGTCACATGCCCGGATTTGGGGTCCACGCGGACGGTGAGGAACGGCGTGTCAATAGTGGTGCCTTTCACCTGCAGAGTACCGTCGACGGGCGCCGCTTCCTGCTCCGGCCTGGCATAGAAGACGCGCCAGCCGCATGCCGGCAGTTCCTTCGCCAGGAAGCGCACCTTCAGCCGGTAGCCGTTAGGAAATTGCTTCCCGGAGACTACCTGCGCGTCGACGGGCCGGCCATCGGCATCCGTCAGCGTGATGGTGGGGAAGGCCCCCTGGCCAAGGTCCACCGGCGTGATCGGCAAGCTCTTCATGCGTGCCTCCGGCGCCCCGCCGCCGCCCCAGCCGCCGATGCGTGCCGCGGGGGGCTGCACATAGGAGAAGATTTCCGCCTCGACGATGTCCGTGCGCGGTTGCGGCTGCGGGTTGAAGACCAGCAGCGGCTGCCCCATCTGCTCTTTCGTCGGCACATTGGCCGCCAGGAAGCGTAGTGCGCCATAGCGGACATCAGCCGCCTTCTCCAGCGCCAGGTCGTACGCCGCGATGGACTCCCGATTCGATTCCTGCACCGCCGAGCCGCAGAGGATGTCATGGAACTGGTTGAAGGCCACCGTGTACCAAGCGTCATACAGCTTGTCTTTCGGATACGCATACCCGCGCGGGGCCATGAACGCGGCGAGCAACTCCGCGCTGAAGAGCGCATTTTCACAACGCCGGTTGCCTTCCTTGATGCGCGCAATGGAGGTATAGCAACCTTCGAAGATGTACTGCATCTCGCCTTTATGCACCGGGTAGTCCGGCGCATCGTCCTGCACGGAAGCGAAGAAATCCGCCGCGGTGCCGAAGGTGAATTGCGGCATCGTCGGCACCTGCTGGTAGAAGAGCGCGCGGGTGATGTCGCGCCGGGTCGGCCCGCCGCCATGGTCGCCAACGCCGTAGACCCAGATACCCTTGCCGTGCTTGGGATCATATTGCGTAGGCATGTCGCGCAGACGGGGCGACACTTCGCCGTTGTAGGTCGGGGTGATGTAATTGATGACCTGCGTGCCATCGATGCCTTCCCAGCGGAAGGGTCCGAGCTGCGGCATGCAGCGGTGCCCGTAGAATGCCGACATGCCGGCCAGTTGCAGCAACTGCGGTAACTGGGCGATGTGCCCGAAATCATCCGGCAGCCAGCCCACTTTCGCCATTTTCTCGAACCGGGAGAGGAAGTAGCGCTGCCCCATCAGGAAGCTGCGCGCCAGCGCCTCGCCGCCGGACAGGTTGGTATCGCTCTCGTCTACCATGCCGCCCAGCAGCTCCCAGCGACCCTCGCGCACCCGCTGCCGGATACGCGCGAACATCGCCGGATCCAGTTCCTCGATATAGCGATATGTCGACGCCTGGCTTTGTGAGAAGGTGAATTGCGGGAACTCCTCCATGAAATCGAGCACCTGGCGGAAGGTATCGTGGGTCACCTTCTTCGTCTCCGCGGTGTCCCACAGCCAGTTCATGTCGATATGCGCATGGCCGACCAGGGTGATCTGGTGCGACGAATAATCGGTGAGCGTGCCGGCGAGCGCGGTTAGCACCTGCTCCAGCGCCTGCACGGCGGCGAGAAAATTGCCGTCCGCCAATGCCGACATACCGGCCAGTACGGCATCGTGCGCCGCCTTCGTCTCCGGGACCAGTTCATCGACCACGAAGCGAATGCGCTGGATGAGCGTACGCACCTCTGCGCTGCCGAAATACAGGTGAACCACCGGGTCACGCAATTCCGTGGGGATCGCCAGCGTCAGATCGATCGTCCCGCCGGCGGTCTCCGCCGGGGTGTAGCTGCGGGCGGCACGCAGGGGATGGGAGGCGATAGTTTGCCCCTGTGAAGTGAGTTCATGCTGGGAGAGCACTTCCAACAGCGCCGGCTGACCGCGGAAGAGCGCCGGCACCTGCTGCTCCCCGCCAACCTCCGCCAAATCAATGCCGTTGATCGTATCGAGCAGCATGCCAAGAAAAGCATCCGCGGCGAGCGCCACCGCGGAGGTACCCAGCGACGAGCGCGTTTCCAGCCGAACCGTCCTGCCCATCGCGAGCGCCTGGAAGAGGCTGCGCATGGCGAAGGTCACCGCGGGATTAATCGATTCGTAGGCTTCGAGCTTCGGCAGCGCCGTCTCGCCGAACACCTGCCCGGCATCATCGACGATCACCAGTGTCAGGTGATCTGCCGCTTTCCGTGAATCGCTGAAGATATTCGCGCGCAGGGTCAGGAAGAGCTCATGGTCCTGCACCACGGGCAGGAAATGCTCGGTATCCGGGACGATGGTCAGACCGGTGACCTCCCCCTTATCGCCGAGTCCTAATTTTGTGACGGCGCGATTGAGCGAGAAGGACATCTTCCCCTTGGGTGCCAGCCGGCGGATGCGGAAGACGAACCCCCAGTCGCCGTTCCCCTGCGAGATCTTCAGCAATATCGCATTCCAGCCTTTGCGCAACACCACGGGCACCACATCGTTGTCGAGTTCCACACCGCGCCAGGTATCGTTGTAGTGGACATTGACACCGTTCACCCAGATGGCAATTCCATCGTCGCTGCCCGCAAGCAGCTCCACCTTCTCACTCTCCTGCACATATACATAGGTGAAAGCGTAACCGTAACAGCGCTCCTGCAACCCGAGCTTGAGCTTGGGATCAAGGAGATCGACCGGGTTGGCGGTGACTACCTGCCAGGTGCGTCCCTCGGTGATTTGCCCGGGCGATGGCATGAGCATCGTTTCATTAGGCACCGCATCGAGCAGTGTGGGATTCATTGACGTAGAAGGGAATGCCCCCAGAATCAACCAGCGCGGCACATAAAGCACCTCGGTCGATGCAGATGTCGCCTTGTTCGGCGTCGAAGAAGCGGTGACCATGGCTGTGAACTGTTCCTTTGTATCGAGATGAGTACCGAAAGTCGGTCGCATGATTTTACCACTCACCGGTGAGACCGACTAGCCCTATGCCGATGTTGATTGCGAATTGTAGATTGCGGAATATAGCGCTGGTTCTTGAATAAAGAGCTGTAAGGGGTAAGTGAGAGCGAAAATCCCATTGGGAAGTCAGTTCCAGCTCAAATACGGACCAAGCGTCGAACTTCTCGCTATTGCTGTCCAGAAATGTCCCCACTCAGCTTGTTAGTTCGACCGTCGATATGGTAGAATAAAAAGTAGTCGTGCAGGGAGAGTTTTGCGACATGCGCTCGGTGTGCTTGATACTCGTTTTGGTAATGGCGTTCACCGCACAGTTATGCTGCGGGGCGGCGGAGCTTTTGCAACAGGTGCCTCAGAGTTCATCAGCCTACGAGAAATTGGCATTGCTCCGTAAAACCGGCTTACTGTATTCCGACCAGGATACCCCGCTGACGGCACCAACTGCCCACCTGCTTACCCGCAATCAGTTCGGCCTGCAACTGGTAGAACCGCTGCAACGGCTCATTGCGCTGGTGAAGGCGAAAAACACGGTTCTGCTCAGCCCGGAGGAGCGCCAGCGCCATGATCTGGCGTTGCGCGCACTCTCCCAGTTATCCGAAGCGGATTGCAACCGGGTGCTGAATGCTACGGCCGATCTCACGGCGACCTTCAAAGACGTGATCGAGCAGATCTCTCCCGGTCTCTGCAAAAGTGCCACTGATGCCTTGAGCAAGCTGAAGCTGAACCAGTACCGCCCCTGGGTGGTGACCACGCCGGCGCCACCGAACGGCATGGTGGTGAGCGTATCAGTCGATACGAAAGCGCCACCCACCAATATCCCCGACCTGCTTCCGGTATCGCCGAACGCCATTCACTTCTCGCCCACCGTATTGGCACGCGGCAGTGCAGGCAGTTCGACCGACACCACGCTCCTCGGGACGAAATCGGTCAGCAAATTCGATGCCGCGGTGAGCATCGTCTTCAAAGGCGGGTATAAACTGTATGGGCAATATGCCACCCTGCCCGGCACGAATCTCCTGTCCATGTCCATCGCTGACCTGATGAACGGCACCGGAAAAATCGGCGCCACGGTGCCATTCGCCAGTTTCGGGCCCTATGCGCTGAGCTATTTCGTCGAGGTGGAAGGGATGCGCACCAGCGATGCGTCCAGTGTCAATTTCAGCTCCGTCCAGGTGAGCGGCGTGACGATCAGTTGGAAATAATCGCCGCATGTCTCATATCGTCTTCCCAACGCCTCCGAGCAATCGGGGGCGTTGTGTTATCTGTCGGCGGCATGAAAGGGGTGTGAAAATAGACGAAAAACCGGCAGGGAGCATACCGCATGGGTCGAAGTAACTCCACGAGATCTTCTCGGATTTACCCCGTGAGGGAAGGAGTTTCCAATGAGTAACCCCATTCGCGTCACCGTGTGGAACGAAGGCCGACATGAGCAGACCCACGACGAAGTGAAGGCCATTTATCCGAACGGCATGCATACGGTCATCGCCGACTATCTGAACGCGCAGCCGGGCATTACCGCGCGCACCGCCACGCTCGATCAACCCGAGCATGGCCTGACCCAGGAGGTGCTGGATTCCACCGATGTGCTCACCTGGTGGGGGCATGTCGCCCATGATGCCGTGCAGGATGAGATTGTCGACCGCGTGCAGAAGCGCGTGCTGGACGGCATGGGCATCATCCTGCTGCACTCCGCGCACTTCTCGAAAATCTTCCGCCGCCTGATGGGCACCAGTTGCCAGTTGATCTGGCGGGAAGCCGCCGAGAAAGAGCGCCTGTGGGTGGTGGACCGCGGGCATCCCATCGTCGCCGGGCTGGGCGAGCATTTCGAACTACCGCATGAGGAGATGTATGGCGAACTCTTCGACATCCCCGCGCCGGACCAGTTGGTGCTCATTAGCTGGTTCCAGGGCGGCGAGGTCTTCCGCAGCGGTTGCTGCTGGGCACGCGGCAACGGGCGCGTCTTCTACTTCCGCCCCGGCCACGAAACGCATCCGACCTACTTCGATCAGAACGTCATGACCGTGATCACCAACGCCATCCGCTGGGCTGCCCCCAGTACCCACCTGGCGCCGATCACCTGTGACAACCGCCAACCGCTGGAAAAACTGTAAGAAAAGGCAAAAGCAAAACGGTTGTGATGCCGGGATGAACACGTAATCGAGTTCCCCGATTTACACTGCCGTTTTGCTTTTTGCCTTTTACTACTTGATATTGTTGGCGAGAGATGCACTGGTATCGGGGACTGACATCGAAACTCCGGTGGTTGGAGGAGCTGCCGGTGATAAAAAATGCGCGAGGGCTGGCTGATAGGGAGTTTCGGTGTCTGTCCCCGATACCCTATGAGAGTTCTGTTCTCGTATACCAACGGTTTTGCATCTCTGTCAACCGCGACCCGTGAGGAGAACTGTGCCCGAAACCCTATATGCGCTTCCTTACCCGAAGTACGGTCGTTTATGGTTTATGCAACCAGAGATTATAATAGGGTTTTGGGTACAGACACCGAAACTCCCTCTCGAAATTACCCCGTGTAATAATTCGAAACCGGCAGCACCCCCAACAACCGGAGTTTCGATGTCAGTCCCCAAAACCAGTGCATCCCCATCAACCTTATCTGATACACCGAAATTCCGAAAACCTTCCCTATTAACGGGATAGACGTGGCGGGGTGGTGCTTTTACCTTTTACCTTCGTACACCCGGTAACCGCTCCCCTGCCCCACCTGCGCCACTACAGCGAAATGGTGCTCCATTTCCTGGGCGAAGCTTTTGGCGCCTTGTTTGGTGCGAGCCACCAGGTAGAAGCGGCCATCGGCGGTCAGATACGCGGGGGCGTCGGCGATGAGGGCGAAGACCACCGCATTGCCGGCACGGATGGGTGGGTTGGTGAGGATGACATCGAACTGCTCGCCGGCGACCGGGGCGTAGCCTTCCCCCAGACGCACTTCGGCATTGCGCACACCGTTCGTCTCCATGTTCTGCCGTGCCAGTTCTGCGGCGCGCTCGTTGGGATCGGTCATCACGATCGTCGCTTGCGGGGCCAGCTTCGCTGCCGTGATGCCGATCACCCCGTAGCCGCAGCCGAGATCGAGGATGCGCCGGGCGCCGGTAAGATCCATCGCATCAATGAGTTCTTCTGATCCCGGATCCGTGTGCCCGCGGGAGAAGACACCGTGATCCGTCCAGAAACGCAGCGGGTGGCCGCGGAGCGTATCCTCATAGATCACAGGTTGTCGAAGTGAAGAAGGTTGCGCGGTATAGTAATGCTCATGTTGCCGATCGGACATAGCTATTCCATTCCGCGCAGGCGTAGAAGCTTCCTGCCCCGATTATGCCGCTGATTGGCCGGAAGAAAAATCTTTCTCAGCCGCCTCTTCATCCGGGTAGATGGAGAACAGTTGCGTCAGGCGCGTCATCTCAAAGACGCGGAGAATGCGCCGATTGGCGCAGACGATTTTGATCTCTCCCTGCTTCTCGCGCACACGCGCCAGCCCGCCCACCAGCACACCCAGCCCTGAGCTGTCAATGAAATCCAGCAAGGTGAGATTGATGATAAAATTGACAAATCCCTCGTCAATCAGCGCACGGATGGCGCGACGCACCTCCGGCACGCTGCCGAGATCGAGTTCACCTGAGAGTCGTAACACCGGTATAGTATCTGTCACTGACGACCGCTCAATTTTCATCATGCTCCTCCGGGGTTGGGTAATACGAGTATACACGCTCTTTCCGTTATTTTTACGTCGTTTCTGTGCTGACTCAGCGCCATCGAAAAAATTGCATGGCCTTAGCACCATTGGATGCCCGTTTGGGAGGAGAGAGGTTGTTCTGTGTGGGAGTATGGGGGTTTGGGAGTGTGGGAGTGTGGGAGTATCTGGCGGGCGTAATAAGCGAGTACTGGCTCTGCAATATATCATTGCTTGCTACCCATCATTGGAGGGGTTGATATGAAACCACGTCGTCTTCCATCTTCAGATACTCCCACACTCCCATACCCCCAAACTTCCACACAGACATAAATACGCTGGTTCGAAACGCGCGTTTGTGATACCATGGGCATCATGTTCTGGACGCAGATTCGCTATCAGGGGGGTGTCCTGCTCTCCACCATCGACCTCTGGCTCGACCCGCGTGGCCGGCGCGAGTGGGCCTTTATTTCCCACGCGCATAGCGATCACATCGCCGCCCACGATGAAGTGATCCTCTCCGAAGGCACCTTTCATTTCTTGCGACATCGCAAAATGCAGCCGCGGAAGGCGTTGCGCCTGCCGTTTGGAGAGCCGTGTGACGTGCGGGGCGTGGAGATCACCCTCTACCCCGCCGGGCATATCCTCGGCAGCGCGCAACTGGTCGCCGCCGTCGATGGCCAGCGCGTGCTCTACAGCGGGGATTTCAAATTAGGCGCCAACAGCGCCGCGGAGGAGATCGTGGTGCCCCGCGCCGAGGTGCTGGTGATGGAGACCACCTATGGTCACCGTCGCTATGCCTTTCCGGCAGCGGAAGGCGTGGTCGCGGAGATGGCTGCCTGGTGCGATGCCTGCCTGGCCGACGGCGTGACGCCGGTGCTGCTGGGCTATTCGCTGGGCAAAGGCCAGGAGATCCTCACCGCGCTCGCCGGACACAATTACCGTTTTCTCCTGCACGATGCGCTCTACCAGACGACGCGCATCGCGGAAGACCTGGGGGTGGCCTTCCCCCCCTTCGAGCGCTGGTCGCCCGGCGAAGGGGAAGGCTGCGTGGTGCTCTGCCCACCCCACCTGCGCAAATGGCTTGTCGGCAAGCTGCCGCCCCACCGGTCTGCCATCGTCTCCGGCTGGGCGCAGGACGCCGGCGCCCGCTTCCGCTACGGCACCGACACCGCCTTCTGCCTCAGCGATCACGCGGACTATAACGATCTGATGCACTACGTCGCCCAGGTGCAGCCCGAGCGCATCCTCACCGTCCACGGCTTCGCCTCCGAATTCGCCTCCGAACTGCGCCGGTTGGGCTACGACGCCCATGCGCTCGATCAACCCGATCAGTTGGAGTTGTTTTAATGGGTTGTATGAGAGTGTGGGGGTTTGGGAGTATGGGAGTATTTGGCGGGCACGATACGCAAATACTGGCTTTATGTAATATTTCACGGCTGGCTTCCATCTGCAGAGAAAGTCGATGTGGAATCCACACCGCTTCCATCATCGGGCACTCCCATACTCCCAAACCCCCACACTCCATACAGCACTCTCTGCGTACTGGTAGTTAAACAACAACATACTTGCCGGATTAGCCACACTGCGGTACTCTATGGTGAACGGGAAACGCATGGATATTACCAAATCCTCAATCTGGGGTTTGCTGGCACTGGTGGTGTTGTTGGCGATATTGATCGGCGTACGCTCTCATCTGCTCACGCAGCGTGTGCAGTGCGCGCACCGGCTGGAGCAACTTGTTCCCATGCTGGACACCTATGCATCGGCGCATCGCGGCCAGATGCCGGCGACGCTGGTCGAACTGGACCGCCTCCTCGGCCAACCGCTGCCCACCTCAACCATTCCTGCCTCATCCGGCCAGTCTGCCGGGAGCAAGCTGGACCATCTGGTGAAGCGCCCGTCGGATACCGACAGCCTCCCCTTCCGGATGGCCGCCCATCCGTGCTGCTGGAAAACCGGCACCCCTGCCCCCTACCTCTGGGATGCACGCCCGCATGAGTATGTCGGGGGCGTGCATGTGTTGTATACGGATGGAAGTGTGAGGGTCGAAGACAATATCCCCACACCGTAGACTTCTTCACACAATATCGTCCTGAATCCCCCCTCTGAAGTTACCTATTGTACTGCATAGAGAGGAATCGCCACTTTCGCCCAGAATAACCTGACAGTGCGACACTTTACTCAATAATCGCCAAAGGAGGATTCTAATGTTGACCAGGATGCGTGCCCTCATTCTCGTGCTCGCGCTCTTACTCCCGGTGCTCATACTTGTGCTTTCCGGATGCCGCGGGAAAAACACATCGGCGCTAACCCCTACCGGCACCACCACACCGGCAGCGAATTATCGTACGTATACATCGTCAAAGGGGTATACCATCGACTTTCCGAACGATTGGACAACACCGCCATCGCCGTCGCCGATGGTGGATGTCATGGCCGTCCGACCGGAAACGACTGCGGGCACTTTCAAAGAGAACATCAACGTGGTAGTCGAAACCCCGCCACAACAGGTATCCACAGAGCAAGTCTATCAAATCAACAAGCAGATGATGACTCAACAGATGCCGCAATTCAGCGAAGTGGCTTCCACCAGCTTTACCAGTCCGGCGGTGGGAGGGATGAAGATGGTCTATACATGGAATGGCGGCCGCGCGCTGAAAAACTGCGTCTATTTCTTCACCAGCAATGGTAAGGTGTATACCGTCACCGGCACGGCAACACCGGAGACGTTTACGCAATACGAGCCGACGTTCGATCAGATCGCCCGTACGCTAAAGCCATAACTTGCCTATTATCATAAACGTACACCCCCGGCTGTCTGACAGCCGGGGGTGTACGTTTATGACTCTCGCTTAATCCCTACACGCCGGTCAAGAACCGCATATCATTTTCCACCAGCAGGCGGATGGTATTGATGCCGTAGCGGAACATGGCCACGCGGTCGGCGCCGAAGCCGAAGGCCCAGCCGGAGTAGCGCTCGGGGTCGAGGCCAACTTCGCGGAGGATGTTCGGATGCACCATGCCGGAGCCGCCGAACTCGATCCACCCGGTGCTGGAGCAGAGGCGGCAGCCGGCGCCGTTGCACTCAAAGCAGGAGAAGGCGAACTCGGCACTGGGCTCAGTGAACGGGAAGAAGTCGGCGCGGAAGCGCATCTGCGTGTTCTTCCCGAAGAGCTCCTTGAAGATGGCGTCCAGCGTGCCTTTCAGGTCGGCGAAGGTGATGCCCTCGTCCACCAGCAGGCCGTCCACCTGGTGAAAGGTGTGGGAATGGCGCAGGTCTACCTGCTCGCGCCGGTGTACGCGCCCGGTGTAGATGCAGCGTACGGGCGGCTTGCGCTCCTGCAGGATGCGCACCTGCATGGCGGTGGTGTGCGTGCGCAGCAGCGTGTCATCGGTGATGTAGAAGGAATCCTGCTCATCCATCGCCGGGTGGTCTTCCGGATAATTGAGCGAGCGGAAGTTGTAGAAGAAGGTCTCCACTTCCGGCCCTTCCAGCACGTCAAACCCCAGCCCGGTGCAGATCTCCTTGATCTCATCCATCACTCGCGTCAGCGGATGTTTCCGCCCGAGGCGCGGAGCGCGGCCCGGTAGGGTGATATCCAGCCGTTCGGCCTCCAGGCGCTGCATCTCTTCCGCGGCCTCGAGTTCGACGCGGCGCGCATCAAAGGCCGCCTCCAACTGCTGGCGCACCTCGTTGGCGCGCTGGCCGACGACGGGGCGCTCCTCGGCGGACAATTGCCCCATGCCGCGCAACACGGTTGTGAGCTGCCCTTTGCGCCCCAGGTACTCCACGCGCACCTGTTCGAGCGCATCGCGCGTTGCGGCGGCGTGCAACGCGGCAAGCGCCGCCTGTTCGATTTGGGAAAGCTGAGCGAGTGTATCCATCGTGGCCAAGAGTAGCACTGCCGGCGGTGCCTGTCAAGAAGTTGCGGGAGGTCGGATTGATTATCACCACAAAGACACACTGACGGTTGATTCGCTATAATAACCATCAGCAAAGGAGACCGCATGAATAGCATTACCCTGGCATCCGGTGAACTGCAAACAACCATCAGCCTTGACGACCCGCATGGCTGGGTGGGGTTGGCCAGGCTACAGCATCGCGCACTGCAGCACGACTGGCTCCTGTCCCCGGCAATCACGCTGGAGCATTATATCGGGGTGCCGATGCAGGCGCCGGAGTATATCCAGTACGAACCCTGCTGCTGTGATAAGCAATTCATCCAGCATGGCGAGTCGACCTGCACATTGCGCTATGAACCGCTGCCATGCAGCCAGGTGAGCACCGAGATCAGCTATACGCTGGTTGCCCCGCATTATGTCGATGTGCAGGTGCAGGTTTCCACCACGCGCGCCGAGTGGCCATACTCCTCGCTGGCGCTGTTCTTTGCCACCATCGTACAGGCACCCATTTACGCAGGCATCCTTTTCCCAGGGAAGGATTTACGCATCGAGACGCAACCGAAGTCGGAATGGGTCTCGTTTAACGGGTATGCGCGCACCGCCGGCAACACCGCGCATGCCTTCGGCGCCCCGGCCCCGGAACTGCGCCGACCGGAACCGGCACCGGCCACGTACTACTACAGTGATTCCTCGCTGCGTTTCACGCAACCATTTTTCTACGCCACCATCGACGATCTCTGCTTCGCGGTACTCTTCAAAGACGCCGATCGCCAGAACGTGCACTTTACCGTGAATCCCATCGCCCCGGCATTCGGTGGTCCCGCGTGGGACTTCTTCTGGCATATCGATGATCCCGCACCGGGAAAGCCGTATCGGTTGGAGTTTCGTGTCATGTTGAAGCCGTTCGCAGGATCAGCGGATGTGCTCGGTGAATATCAGCATTATAACACCACGGTTGAATAAGAGAGGCTATAACCATGACAGTCACTTTAACCACAAAAGAGCGTCTCATCCGCCAGGTGCGCGGGGAAGAAGTTGACCGGATCCCCGCGCTGGGCGGGTGGATTATGGGGGTGCGCAACCTCGCCGCGCTGGCGGGGATCAGCGTGGAGGAGTACCAGCGCGATCCGATGCGCGGGGTGATTCGCGCGCATCAGGCGATGGCGATTGACGGCATGGTGAATCCCATTGTGCCGACCGAGCTGGAGGCGATTCGCACCGGCGCAGTGACGGAAGAGCGCTATGCGGGCATTGAGCCGGAGGCGCTGGAGGAGCGCGCAAACTCGATCCCGGACACCGAGGCCGAAGTGCTGGCCTCTTTTGATGCACAGGCCAACGAGCGGGGATTCCGCGACTATTTCGAAACGGCCTTTGCCACCTGGGGCGGTCTGGAGCCGATCCCGAATTTCTGGGACCTGGGTGGACATTTCCCGCTATATGGCGAATTCGGCTACGAGGCCTTCCTCGCCGCCTGCGCGCTTTACCCGGAAGCGGTGGGCAAAATCTGGTGGGCGAAGAGTTTGGTCTCCCGCGAGCGCGCAAAGATCCTGTTGCCCCTCTACCGAGAATACAACCTGGTACCGGTGCTCTTCTGCGGGGAAGACCTGTGCACCAATCGCGGGCCGATGCTCTCGCCGGAGTTCCTGCGCGAATATTACTTCCCCACTGTGGCGATGATCCTCGAACCCTTGGTCGATGCCGGCATCCGCATCATCCACCATTGCGACGGTGACGTGCGCCCGGTGCTGCAGGATTTCCTCAACATCGGCTTCAGCGGCTTCCAGGGATTCCAGTATGAAGATTATGTCGATCTCTACGCCTTGCGCCGCCTGCGCAGCCGCCTCGGGGAAGAAGTGCTCCTCTTCACTGGCATGAGCTGCACGCGCACCCTCCCGCTGGGCACCCCGGACGATGTGCGTGAAGATGTGGATTACTTCATCGACGCCACCGATGGCGGGCGCGGCATGTTCCTCTTCTCCAGCAACGTCATCGGCGTGGAAGTGCCGGTGGAGAATATCCGCGCCGGGTATGCGCATGTGAAGAGTTGGGACCCCAGCCAGCCGCGGGTGAAATCACACACGCGCTGGCCGTGGGGCGAGAAGCATCCGGATTGTTTTTCGACGGAAGAGTGACGGCGGACGGGTGTATTGAGTGTCGAGCTGGGATGTTTACTGTTTGCTATCGGGCATCACATACATGTTATCAGCCCGCAATCGTGAACATCCCAATCGCATAATAGCTCATAATCCCATGTTATAATACAAATGTGGGATATGCTAGTCGTGTTGGATGGTACAATCTGTTCTATGTAGAGCGCTTGACGTCTGTTGAAGGTACATTTAGAATAGATGTAGCGATGCAATCGATGGGAGAAGGACAATGACACAGGCTGAAATAGATCGTGTTATCCAGAAAATGGAAGAATATCGCAAAAGCATTCGGACGGACAAGCAGAAAGCGAAGCAAGCATTACAACGTGCAGGTATCCTGGATCGCAGCGGGAAACTTGCCAAGCCATACTGCTGATGATCCCGGAGTGATTCCTTAATGGGTAATCAGCATTTGACATCCGAATTTACCCCAATGTATGATCTGCAATACCTTCTATACACACGCCAACCGCATTTTGTCCTCGGATTCCACGGGTGCGATCTTCACGTTCAGCAGCAAGTTGTCAACGGGCTCGCACCATTACATCGGAGCGAGAATGCGTATGATTGGTTAGGCCATGGTATCTACTTTTGGGAGAACAACCCGCAACGTGCATTGGAATTCGCACAGATGCTCACGGAGTACCCCGAACGAAGTAAAGGTCGCATTCAACAGCCCGCTGTTATCGGCGCTATCATTGATCTTGGCCACTGCCTGAACTTGATGGAATCTTCATCTTTGGCGTTATTGAAATCTACTTATCATGTATTGGTCGATGAATTTGCCGCATCCGAAGGGCTACTGCCACGGAACCTCGTTCAAGGTCAAACCCCCAAAGACCTCCTTTGATTGTGCCGTTATACAACGCTTACATCAGTTCCTTGAAGAAAACGGCGATAAGCCATATGACACGGTGCGGGGTCTATTCTTTGAGGGTGATGACTTATATTCTAACGCAGGCTTCAAGGAACGTAACCATATTCAAATTTGCGTGCGCAATCCGAATTGCATTAAGGGTTACTTCATACCGCGCATGCACGATGGCGAATATGCAATCCCTTGATTGGCCCGCATAACCCCCGAAAACCAAATTTGATATCTCCTTGCATATTCTGTAGATTCTTGCCCATGCCCTTACTCATGCTCAAAACCGCCTCTCGAACCTTTCCGATCATGAGCATGAGGTTTCAGGGATACATCCATTCATGTTTGGGCATACTCCTAAAATCCCCGATAGAATGCATAGAAGGAATTCGCTTGTTTTGCGCGAATACAGCTTAATGCACACTAATTTAGCGAGGTAACGTATTATGCCTGATCGACGTATTCACCTGCCTGGCGAGAAGATGCCGACGGCCTGGTATAACATCATGGCGGATATGCCCAACCCGCCGTCGCCGTACCTGCACCCCGGCACGCAGGAGCCGCTGACCCCGGACGCGTTGACGCCCATCTTCCCCATGTCACTCATCGAGCAGGAAGTGGCCACCGCGCGCTGGATCGACATCCCCGGCGAAGTGCTGGATGTGCTGCGCCAGTTCCGCCCCAGCCCACTGCACCGGGCCGTGCGGCTGGAGCGCGCCCTGGGTACACCCGCGCGCATCTATTATAAATATGAAGGCGTGAGCCCGGCAGGCAGCCATAAGCCGAACACCGCCATTCCGCAGGCCTGGTATAACAAGCAGGCGGGCATCAAACGGCTGGCCACCGAGACCGGCGCCGGCCAGTGGGGCAGTGCACTGTCGCTGGCCTGCCAGTGGTTCGGGCTGGAATGCACCGTCTACATGGTGAAAGTGAGTTACCAGCAGAAGCCGTATCGCAAAGCGATGATGCGCCTGTGGGGCGGTGAGGTGATTCCCTCCCCAAGCGACCGCACCAACGCGGGCCGTGCCATCTTGGCTGCCCACCCCGATTCGCCAGGCAGCCTGGGCATCGCCATCTCCGAAGCCGTGGAAGACGCCGCCGGGCGCACGGATACCAATTACGCACTCGGCTCGGTGCTCAACCACGTGCTGATGCACCAGACGATCATCGGCATGGAAGCCATCGAGCAGTTCGACCAGGTCGGCGAGTATCCTGATGTGGTCATCGCCTGCTGCGGTGGCGGCTCAAATTTCGGCGGCCTGGCTTTCCCGTTCATCGGCCAGAAGCTGCGCGGGGAAGCGAAGAAAGCCACCCGCTTCATCGGCGTGGAGCCGGCAGCCTGCCCCACCATGACACGTGGCGAGTACCGCTACGACTACGGCGACGTGGCGAAGTTCACCCCGCTGGCCAAGATGCACACGTTGGGTCACAACTTCATGCCTGCGGGCATCCACGCCGGTGGTCTCCGTTACCACGGCATGTCCCCACTGGTGAGCCAACTGGTGCATGAGGGGCATATTGAAGCCGTCGCCTATCCGCAGAATCCTGTCTTCCAGGCGGCAGAGCTCTTCGCCAAGACCGAGGGCCTGGTGCCGGCGCCGGAGAGCAGCCATGCCATCCGCGCCGCCATCGACGAAGCGCTGAAGGCAAAAGAAGAGAACCGTGAGGCGGTCATCGTGTTCGGCCTGTCCGGCCACGGTTTCCTCGACATGGGCGCCTACGAGAACTACCTCGACGGCAAGCTGGACGACTTCGCCTTGCCGGAGAACGAACTCCGCGCCGCCCTAGATGAGCTACCGGTCATCGGCGAGCCGGTGATCGCGTAACACGATTACCTCGAGCTATGATACAGAAGCGGTCATCCGGGAATGTCCCGGGTGACCGCTTCTTTTTTATATACCTCGCATCATTTGCTGCAAACTTGCTACCCAAGCCCTTGCCCTAACACAAAAAAGTGCTACAATATAAAGGGTGTAACGGATGCTATTTTGTTACTTATCACAACAAGGCATATTTCATCGCATGAAGTACTCGTCCGAATGGAGCATCTCATGAAGATTACCTTCCTCGGAACAGGGAATGCCTTTGCCCCCCGGCGAGAGTGGGGATGTATCCTGGTGAACGATACGATCCTGCTCGATGCCGGTCCCAGCCTGCTGGTGAATCTCAAGCGCAAACAGGTCAATCCCACTGGCATCCGCCATCTCTTCATCACGCACTTTCATGGCGACCATATTTTCGGTCTGCCGTTTCTGCTGCTCGAGTATGCCTTCCTCTCCCCCTGCTCACTCCCGTTGACGATTATCGGCCCCCGGGGCATCGCGCAATACATCGAGGCATTGATGCGCCTGGCTTATCCGAACCTGGCCCAGAACGCCGGGGCGCGCCCCCTTCGCTTTGTGGAAGCTCAGGACAATATCACCGATACCGCTGATGGCGTCACCTTCACGCCGGTCGCTGTTGCGCATGGATCGGAAGAGTTTCAAGCCTTTGGCTATCGCCTGGCACTGCCGGAAGGGATCATCGCCTACTCCGGCGATACCAGCCTGTGTGAGGCGCTTAATACACTCACGCAGGATGCGCGCGTCTCCATTCTGGAAGCCACTTCCGAGGATGCTTCTTCCATTCACCTCGGGCGCGAGGCGCTCCGCACCATCTTAGCCGCCACGCCGACTGACTGCCTCACCTTCCTGAACCATCTAGACACTCCCGGTGCCGACCCCTGGGGAACATTCGACGTTATCGTGCCGGAGGATTTGCAGAGCTTCGAGTTAGCCTTTGCAAACGGCGAACGTCCACGGGCGCGGCTGCTATAATACCGAAAGCACGCTGAATGAAATTATTCTGGCAGCGTGAGCGCGCGCAGGCCGCTTTTAGGATAGGACAACGAGGCCTTTTCTTTTCCCTCCGGCCAGTACTCCAGGCCGAAATTGATCGCTTTCCGGTGTGCCTCGCCAAGCACACTGTAGGGGATGCGGAACAGCCAGACCGCCCGGTTTTCGGTATGCTGTGCCGTTGCGGCGATGCCTTCCGGCATTGGTTGTGGGATGCCCGGCTTGCCGTCTGTATATGGAAGGAACTGGCTCTCGCTCTTCACGGTGCCGGGGCCTGGCGTGCGCAACAGGAAGTCGGTGCGTTGCGTTTGCAACTTATCATCGTGATCCCCATCAATCACCACTCCCATCTCCGCCTTGTCCCCCGCGGGCTGATTAGTGCTGACCGCAAGAAGCAATGCATCTTTGCTGCTCATGGCGCTGATGGTAGCGGGCACTTTTTCCGCCTCATTCCCAAACTGTATCAGTTCACCGGATTTGAGCATCTCCAGCTTGAACTGATCAATCTCCGCCGTGCCGGGGACGGCAGTCAACGCAGCCTCATGCGGGGTGGCCGGCACGGGGGGTGGCAAGGCGGAATTCTCCGAGGCAACATGCGCTGGGAAGTTCGGCGTGGTCTGCGCAATCGCGCTTGCGGAACTATTCGCTGAGCTCGCGGCGAATGGGTCTGTGCTGGTATCGGTGCTCCCATTCTCCGGCAGCTTCTGCTCCACGGCCGGTCTCACGTTATCATGATATACGAGATGCCGGACTGTCAATCCGACGAGCCCACCGATCAGCGCGAGTCCGATAACGCAGGCGGCGAGCACCGGGATATTTGTAATCAGCGGGCTCTCGCGCGAGGGCCGGGAAGCGGCTTGACGTGGCGGTGCGAGCGTGTGATAGGGCGTTTGCGCCACTCCAACGACGGTCATCGTGGCCACCGCACCGCCACGACCGGGCACCTCTTTCCATACCTGCCAGTCCAATTCTGCGCGCTCGCCCATGATCAGCCGGACATTCTCGTACACCGTGTCGGAAAGATAGGTTTGCCCCGCGCCGGCAAGCTCGCACAGCCGGCAGGCGACGCCAGTGATGTACCCGAAGAGTTCGCGAGAGGTGCGCCCCCCGCGCGTCACCAGCCCCAGGTGAACGCCGATATGGATGGCATACGGCTCCTCCCCGGCGGCAGCAAACGAGGCCTGCCCGGCGACTTTGAGCGCCTTCACCAGATACTCGTCGATCAGCATGGCCTGATGATACTGGCTGACTGCCGCCTGCATCTCCAGCGCGCGCTCAACCGCGGTCACGGGGCTGGAAAAGACGGCCAGCAGGCCATCGCCGGTGGTATCGACCACCTCCCCCACCCCACCGCGCTCGACAATGGCGGCCATCATCGCCCGGTGAACGGCAAGGATCTTCTGCGACAGCTCAGGATTGCGCTCGGTTATGCCGGTGAAATCGCTGATGTCGGCATACACGATGCCCAAAAGTTCGCGGCTTTGCGAGAGGCGGTATTGCTCGACGCGCTCCAACTCATCTGCCGAAAGGGTAAGCAATGTGCTGCACTTCCGGCAGACGATGTCATCGTCATTTGTTCGAGAGCCGCATTTCGAGCAATACACAGGTGTACTCCCATTCGCGCGTCGGCCGATGGGCAGGCCAGGCAACCACCAGGGAAGGTACTGTATTGGTTTATTTATTTGCTATTGAATCGTAACCGATATACCGCATGCTGGCAAGCCCGATCATGGAATGATCTCTGGACAGCCATCATGTAATAACGCACTCCCAAACTCCCACTCCGCCTATGCTTCCACGCTCTCTGCACTCTCCTGTTTCCGGCGCACGATCCGTTCCAGTTGATAGCGCTCCCCGCGGCAGAAGGGGAAATAGTCGCAATGGTGGGGGCAGCGCCTGGTGGTGGGGTCGCGCATGATGCGCCCGGCGGCGATATCCTCCGCTGCCTGTACGATCTGCAGTTCGCTGTGCCGCAGCAATCGCAGCCATTCCTCTTCCGCGAGCAGCCTCATCCCCTTCGTCGAATCGTAATACCCCTCGGCCTCCTGGCGATAAATGCCGCGCGCCTCCGCCTGCTTCAAGCCCATGAACTCCACGCCCAGTGGTGTTAAACCCAGCACGCGCAGCGTCGCGAGCGCGTAAATGGGCGCCTGCAGCACCTTGCCTTCCGCCAGCTCGCGCAGCGACATTGCCGAAGAAGATTTGTAGTCCACCACCACTGCCTGCGTGGGGTCATCGTCCAGCAGATCGATGCGGTCGATAACCCCTTGCAGGCTGACGGCTTTCTCGCCCGCCCACAACGCTCCGCCGTGTCCGCTGCCGAAGCGCTGTTCAAAGAAGGCGGGGTGCGTGCGCCGGCTGGCCGCCCGCAAAATCTCGTTGCGCAAGAATCGCCGCATCATCCGCCGCAAACTCTCCGCTTCGAGGTCGCGCAGGAATTGCGGGCGGTTGAGAAAGCGTGGCTCCTGAGTTAAGCGCTCCTGCAGGTCAGCTTCCACCTCCGGCCACAGCTCATCCAGCAGATAGTCCTCCAGATGCACCGGCTGCCCGGGGCGCTTCTGGTGATCGCGGTAAAACTTTTCCAACACCCCGTGCAGGATCTGCCCGCGGTCGAGTGGTCCGAATTCTTCCTCGATGGTGCCCACGCGCAAGCAGAAGGCGCCGAACCAGAGGAGCGGACAATCGACATACCCTTGCAATTCCGATGCAGAATACGGATGCCGGCGCTGTTGCAGACGGGTGAGGATCTCTGTGGTACGCAAAGTGGCTTCGTCGTCGACTGCGGGCCGGAATAGCCTGGCCAGCGGGTTTAACGGCCCCGGTGCTGCCGGGTAGGCGGCATAGGCAGCGGTCAACGCTGCACGCCCCTCCTCCCGGCGCTCGGTGCGCAGGCCATAGACCAGCGCCGCGGTGAACTCATCGGCGCTCTCCGCGGCAACCAGCGGCGGCACCACATCGCGAAAGTCGGCTTTCCGCGCCGTCTCGCGCAACTGCGGCACCAGCCGGTCCACCTCATCCAGGAAGCTGGAGCGCTCGATGGGCGTGCCGTCAAAGTCATGTGCCGCGTAGCTCAATACCAGGCGATGCGTCGCCGTCGACAACGCATGCAGGAACCAGTATTGCTCATCCGCTTCCAGGTGGCGCCGGCCTTCAATGCGCACATTCAGCTCCGGCAGCGACTCATCGCGCTCGTGATCGAGCAGGAAGGCCGACTCGCGCAGGTGCCGGGGGAAGACGCCCTGCAGCAGATTGCACAGGAAGACGACCTTGAATTTTTCGCCGCCGGTGGTGTGCACCGCGAGGATCGGGATACCCTCACGGGTCTGCGCCGGTTCCGGAAGCGTCTCGCGCAGCAAGGCGGTGGTGATCACTTCGATTGTCTCTTCGCGCCGGTAGCCCCCGAGCAGTGCGCCCAGGTTACGCAGGTCGCCCAGCACGCGGGTGGCATGGGTGAAGACGGCATCGAGCTCGATAAACCGCGCGGCTCCCCGAGCATCGATCTCGGGTAACGGCGCCGGCGGCGGGAGCGCGTTTACACGGAACGCCTGTAACAAGGCCTCCGCCGCCGCCATCAGCGTTTCCGCGTTCGTCTCCCGCTGATGATAGGCGCGGTCGAACTCCAGCAACGGCTGCAAGGCTTGCTGGAGTTCTCCGCGGGTCGCGTCATCGGGCCAGCGCTCGGTCCAGGCGGATTTGCCGTCGCGCAGAGAATGCTGACGGGCGATGAGGTCGATGCGAAACGCCGTCGCGGGGGTGATCGCCAGTAAGCCGCTTTTCAACAGCACCAGCAGGTCTTCTCGCCGCCAGCCATCCCGCACCAGTCGCAGCACGGCGAGCATGGCGCGGCCGACAGAGGTATGCGCCAGCAGGGAGGGTTCCCGGCGGATCGACAGGTCATAACGCGCAAAGGTATGCACTAGTCGCTCATAGATCGCATCAGCGTTGCGCGCCAGGATGGCGATGTCGGCTGAGGTGACCGGCGTTCCATCCGGCAATCGGCCTTCCCGCAGCAGTGCGCGCACCTCTCGCGCAATTAGTTCGGCCTCCTGTGCCGGTGTGGCGCCGATGCTCAAGCCCAGCGAGTCATCGCAGCCATGTGTCCACTTGCGCTCGCAAAAGATCTCATCGCGCAGGAACGGTAAGGCTTTGCGCAGCGGCGTGTACCGTTCAAAAACATGCTCCCGCAATTCGAGCGGGTCGGCACCCGCGGATGCTCTCAGCAGATGCAGGGAATCCAGCACCGGGTGGTAGCTATCCGTGCGCCCCTCCTCAAAATCAAAGAGGACAATCGTCCGCGCAATACGCGGCGCCAATCGGCGCAGGAACTCTCCTTGAATCGGCGTGAGCCGAGCGAACCCATCGAGGATGAGGCAATGCAGGTCGGCGAACAGGTCGGGGTTGCGCTGCAGGCATTCCGCGGCGATCCACATGATCCCTTCGTTGTCATACAACTGCGCCTGGATGATATGTTCCTGGTAACTCTTATAAAGACCGCCCAGCTCGGACAACTTCTCCCCAATATCGCCCAACTGGCGCTCCCGTGCAACCTGCGCCGCCTTCAGCAACTCATCGGACCAGACCATGTGGACTTTTAACTCATCGATCGCCTCGCCCAGCGCCTGCACAAATCCGGGGTAGCGTCGTGCCCGGTCGAAATAGCTGAGCCGGGCTTCGCGCACCTTACGCTTCAGCAGCAGATACTTCTGCAGCTCGCTAAGCTTGTGCCCCTGCACCTGCGCACGTTGCGCCACCTCTTCCGCGAAGTTAAAGAAGGTCGTCAGCGGATCACCGAGCAACCCCTGCCGGACATCCGGCTGTGCCAGCAGCAGATGCTCGATGCTGCGCTTGTGCCCAACAGTCGGCACCAGGTAGCGCACGCCCCGCCAATCGCGCTGCAACTCATCGCGCAACACGGCAAGCGCCTTCCCGGTCTTCCCACAACCAGCCGGTCCTAACCAGAGTTCGACCATGCCCATACCGGCAAGATTCGACGCCCGGCAAACAGCTTCCTGTAGGGGAGAAAAATCAAACACTTGAGAAAGTGACGCCCGTTTCCCCTATCGCCGGCAGGGGTAAGAAAAAGGACAAGGAATGACCACAATACCGATCCCGCATTCTGTCACCATATCTCTCAGGGGATGCGCGAGCGCTTTGTGCATAATACAGGCTATCCGCTGTGAAACAAAAAAAGGAAATTTGACACCCATCGCGAATAAAGAGAACAGGGAATTAGTAGCAGAGGGTGAAAGTCCTTTACTTGCTCGCGTATATCGGCCATTATTGGCACGAATGCGGTCATCCCAACAACACCATAGCATCTTTCCGCCCATCGTCCGGAATGACGCGTAAAGGAGATTTCGGTGAAACAAACGCAGTGGCTTATCGGTCTATTGCTCGTGCTACTTGGCGCACTTGCCTGCCCATCGTCTGCGCAAGTCACCTGGGACCCCAAGGAATTCATGGGGATCGACGAAATAAACCCCGGCATGACGGGGTATGGCAAGACCGTCTTCGAAGGCACCAAAATCGAGAAATTCGATATTGAAGTGATCGGCGTGCTGCGGAAGGTCGACTTCGGCTTTGACATGATCCTCATCAAGGTGAAAAGCGGGCCGGTACTCGATAAGAAATTCCAGACCGTTGAAGGGATGAGCGGCAGCCCGATCTACATCGATGACCGCCTCATCGGTGCCTACGCATACGGGTGGGAGTTCCAGCAGGAAGCCATCGCCGGCGTGACTCCGATTGCGAATATGCTGGAGTGCACGCAGCCGGGTTCCGTGACGCCCCCGCTGGTGGGCAGCCTGGTGCCGCGCGATAAGGTGCTCAAGATCGGGAGCCATACGATTACGCGCATCAAAGTCGCCTCTACGACCACGGATGCCCAGGCGCTGCAGGCCAAATCCGATCCTACCACCATGGTGCTCTCGCCGGTGGCCACGCCGTTATTCGTCAGCGGGATGTCCGACTCCGCGCTGGCGCCCTTGCAGAAGCTCTTCTCCCGCCACAATATGCAGGTGCTGGCCGGGCCAGGACAGGTTGCCGGTCCATCGCCCAAGCTGGAAGCCGGCTCCGCCGTTGCCGTTTCGCTGATGGACGGCGATGCGAACCTGAGCGCCGTCGGTACCGTGACGTATGTGAAAGGCGACACCGTGCTCTGCTTCGGCCATCCGTTCACCGGAATGGGTCAAATGGATATGCCATTATCCACCGCGTATGTCCATGGTATTTTGAGCAGTGCGAAATCGTCCTTCAAACTCGCATCCCCCATCGAGCGCGTCGGCGCGACCATTTCCGACCGTCAGTTTGCCGTGGCCGGCACGCTGAACAAACCGTGCAATACCCTGCCCGTCTCGTTGTATCTGAACGAACCGGAACGCCAGTTCACGCGACGATATGCGGTAGATATGATCCAGAATCCTGAACTGACCCCGCTCATCCTCTACCTGCTGGTGCTGTCGAACGGCGCCGGGCAGATGGGCGATCTTGCGCAGGACCAGGGGAGCTTCACCGCGCGAATGGTGGTGTCGACGGATAAATACGGCGACATCACGCAGGACATGGTGCATGCCCCCATGGCATCGGCCAGCCCACTCCCGTTCCTCGACTTCTACCTGTTGACCAGCGCGCTGGCGCAAAATCCCTATGAAACGGTGCCCATTAAGAAGATCTTCATCGACCTCAAATATTCGCACGAGCGCAATGTCGCGAGCATCGAGAAGGTAATCTCGGACCACGAGGTGGTGCATCCGGGTGACACGGTCAATCTGACCGTGAAGATCCGCCCCTTCAACAAACCTGTCGAAACGCGCAACATCACGGTGAAAGTGCCGGAGAACATGCGCGACTCCGCCATGGTCGTCCTGGTCGCCGGCGGTTCCGTCGGGCCCATGCTCAAGCCGCTGTTCTCGCCGGCCCCCACGTCGGAAGAAGGCGTAAGCGGGATCATCCGCTATCTGACCACGAACAACACCTCGGCGCAGAGTCTTATCACGGTGGAGGCCTTCCCTTCGCCGACCTACGCGTACAAAGGGAAGTTGCTCCGCGATATGCCGATGCCGCTGTATGAATTGCTGCGCTACGCCGAATTCGGCATGGCCGCGCAGCGCGGCGGTGGCGCCGATACGGAAAACGATTCTCGTGCAAATGCCTATGCCGACACTGTCCGCCCCACCGCATATTTGAAATCGGAAGATTCGCCCTATGTGTTGGTGGGTGGCCAGGTGGTCATGCTCGCCGTTGATACCGATGAGCGGGCGGTACAGACCAAGAGTCGTTCCACCGAGTTCGATTTCAATGTCCCGACGCCGGTGTTGAGCACCTCGCAGACCGGTTCATCTACCCTCGCCACCGAGGAGTCCTTTGATGATAACCAGCGCGCGATGAACGGACTCGGTTTCGACTTCGCATCTCTAATGACTCCGATGCAGCGGGCGAATTACGAACTCCTGAAAGAATCGATGGGTGTGCGGACCGCGCATGTCAACCTACCCTGCATCCCCACCCTCCGCGTACCGGCAAGTGAGCCGATCACCTCGCTCTCCATGTCCATGTCCTCGCTGGCCACCGACAACAAAAAGAACGTCGATGTCGAAGCGAAACCGATGAATTCGCAGGACAAGGATAAACCCGAGACTTCGTCCGACGATACACCGTCGAACTCCGATGAGAGCGATTCCGCGTCTAAGAACGACGAGACCAGCAGCAGCCCCGCCAGCAAAGTGCTGCTCACCAAAAAGCAGCCGTCATGGGGCTTGACCGGACGACGAGATTTCGTGCGCGGCAAGCACCTGGGCACCAGCGTCACCTCCAAGGGTAACCTGGTGATCGCTCCTGCTGTCCGCTCGATCTACCAGACAAAGGATATGCTGCCATGGAAAATCGCCACCGCTGGAAACAATACCTATCTGGCCGGCTGGAACAGCAATCAGGTGATTCGGCTGGATGCAAATAATAAGAGCGAAGTCTTCTTCCCGAAACAGGACCTTTCATCCGTGCAGACCGTGACCGCACTGGCCACCGATGCCGCCGGCAATGTGTTGATCGCCACCTGGCCGGATGCGCATGTTCGCCTGCTCGCACCTAATGGCAACACCACCCGCGAGTGGACGCTTCCCACCGAGGCGGTCTGGGATCTCGCCGTTGCCTCTGACGGGAAGCGCTATGCTGCCTGCGACCGCGGTTACCTCTATCTGCTGAACGATGATGCGAACGCCCCGGTGCAGATCGCTTGCTCGGTGCCTGATAAGCATGTCTATTCCCTGGCGACCGGCACCCATGGCGAAGTCTACCTGACCACCGCACCGACCGGAAAAGTATACCGCTACAACCAGAACGGCGTGCTTGATTCGGTTTATGAAGCGCGCGGCGTCGCGACCAGCGTTGCCGTCGATACCGCCGGCAATGTCTATGTAGGCACTTCTCCGGTCTGCCGGGTGTACCGCATCGGTGTGGACGGCACCCAGCAGATGATCCTGAGCGGCGCCGGGAAATTCAATCACACCGTCACCGCATTGAAAGTGGTCGGGAACGATCTCTATGCCGCCACCGGCCCGACGGGCGGCATCTACCGCATTACTGATCCTGCCGGCGCAACGCCGGAAGCCACGGTGGTCTTTGCCCGCGAAGACCTGCGCAACAATGACGACGAAAAAGCCTACATCGGGCCGGAATCGGTCTTTGTGAATGCGCTGGCCATCGCCCCGGATGGCGCGTTGTTAGCCGCCGGGTCATCCCCCGGACAGGTGTTGAAACTGGAAGCACGCTCGCAAGGGGCGTTCCTGTCGCCGGCCTTACAGGCACCCGCGGTTGCGCAGTGGGGTCAGCTCGATGTGCTGGCGAAAACCCTGCCTGGACAGACGATCGCCATTGAGAGCCGCAGCGGCAACACCGCGATGCCGGACGCGACCTGGAGCCCCTGGCAGCCGGTCAGCAAGAACGACCAGATCGTGATGAGCCCGAAGGCGGCCTATGCCCAGTTCCGCGTACAATTGAATGGCTCTCCCACCGATTCGCCGGAAGTGTCCTACCTGAAGCTGTACTACCAGCCCGTCAACCAGACGCCGACCGTGCGGGTCGAACAGCCGAAGCCCGGTGTGTTCTGGAGCGGCATGAAAGACATCCGCTGGGAGGGGAATGACCCGGACGGCGACGAACTCAGCTACACGGTCTTCACCTCCAATGACAATGGACACACCTGGCGCCAATTAATGCGCTCATCCGCAAAGCCGTCGAAGCCTGAAGGCGATGCGACCAAGCCCGAGCGTGCCAACGGGAAAGCCGGGAAAGCCGACAAAGCAACTCCGGCGGCCGACAAAGCGGCAACCGCTGCGAATAAGACAGAGACGGCATCGACACCCGCCACGACCGACAGCGATGAAAAGCGGAAGACCGATTCCGAAGTCCGCGAGAAGAGTATCCCCTGGGATACGAAATCGACGGCGGACGGCGCTTATCGCATCAAGGTGGTTGCCACCGATAAATACGCGAAGCCGACCGATCCGAAATCCGCCGAGTATATCTCGGATCTCTTCATCATCGACAACACCCCGCCGATGATCGCCGTCCCGGCGAAAGTCACCGGCTGGGATGCCATCCGGCGCATTGAGATCAAGGACAACCTGACCCCGATCCTGGGCGGCAAGTTCAACATCGATGGTGGCCCGTGGACGGCGCTGGTGCCGGAAACCGGTATCTTCGACAACACCGATCAGTGGGCGCTGCTCACTTCACCGAATGGCGAGATCAAACTCACACCGGGTGAGCATAAAGTCAGCATCCAGGCCGTCGATTCGGCGAACAATATCGTGGACCGCACCATCACCGTGACGATCCCCGAACCGCCGAAAACGCCGACCGCCAAATTGCTGATCCCCCCGGTGACCGCCGGCGCCGAGTCGCAGGCACTGTCGGATTTGATGCTCACCTCGCTGCAGTAGTTTCATCGCATAACACTGCGCCAAGCGCCCCCGCCGAACACGGCGGGGGCGCTTTTTCTCAGCGGTTCCTGGCGATTGCTTCCATTCGAGAAAGGAAGCTGTGCCGTAATGCGGAAATAGATATATGATGTCCGATCGACCTTTCGTCCACTTACATTTACACTCTGAATACAGTCTGCTCGATGGCGCGTGCCGGGCCAAAGAGATTCCCAAGCGGGCGGCCGCGCTGGGTATGTCCGCCATTGCGGTGACCGATCACGGCAACATGCTCGGTACCATCGAATTTTACAGCGCCGCAAAGAGCGCAGGCGTGAAGCCGATTATCGGCATTGAGACCTACGTCTGCGAGCACAGCCGCTTTGAGAAACGCGACGGCAAAGCGAATACCGGCCACATGGTGCTGCTGGCGCGTAATGCGACCGGCTATAAGAACCTGCTCAAGCTGGCCTCGAAAGCGAGCCTTGAAGGCTTCTATTACCACCCGCGCGTCGACCATGATTTACTCGCCGAACATGCGGAAGGCATTATTGCGCTGACCGCCTGCATCGGCGGTGAGATCCCCAAACTCATCCGCGCCGGCGACTTGGAACGCGCCAAATCCCTCTGCTGCTGGTACCAGGAGCTCTATGGCAGAGATGGGTTCTACCTGGAGCTACAGGACCACAACACCCCGCAACGGCTGCTCTATCCTGATCAACCGAAAGTCAACGAGGTGTTGCGTGCCATCTCGCGTGAGTTGAATATTCCGCTGGTGGTGACCAACGATACGCATTTCACCAACAAGGACGATTTCGACGCGCATGAGGTGCTCATCTGCATCGGCACACAAACGACGCTGGAGGAGTATCACCAGAAAGGCCTCTCCTACTCCACCGAGCACTACTTGAAGAGCCCGGAGGAGATGTACCAGTATTTCCCGCAGGACATCGAGGCGCTGGAGAATACCGCGCGCATCGCCGAACTGTGCGATGTGGAGATTGAACTCGATAACCCACAATTGCCGCAATACGAAGTGCCGGAAGGTTATACCTGGGACAGCGCTTTGCGCGAGATCTGCGAGCAGCGGCTGGAGACGCTCTACCAGCAGGATCCGGAGCAGGCGCGCGAACGGTTGGATTATGAATTGCGCATTATCAGTGAGAAGGGCCTTTCCGCCTACTTCCTGATCGTCCGCGATTTCCTCGACTGGGCGCGCTCGCAGGGGATCCTCGTCGGCATCCGCGGTTCCGGCGCCGGCGCCATCGTCTCATACCTCACCGGCATCAGCACCCTCGACCCACTCCTCTACGGCTTATGGTTCGAACGCTTCCTCTCCGTGGACCGCGCCACCATGCCGGATATCGACTCCGACTTCGAAGATCGCCGGCGTGGCGAAGTCATCGAATACGTCGTGCAAAAATACGGGGTGGACAAGGTGGCGCAAGTCGCCACCTTCGGCACGCTGCAGCCGCGACTGGCGGTGCGCGACGCCGCCCGCGCCATGGGCATCCCGCTGCAGATCGCCGACCGCTTGTCCAAAGCCATCGGCATGGCGAAGTCGATCCAGGCGGCCATCGAGGACAACCCGCAAATCCGCGAGTGGTACGAGGAAGAAGCCACCACCCGCCAGTTGCTGGACATGGCCGGAAAGATCCAGGGGCTGGCACGTCATGTGGGCACCCACGCCGCCGCCGTCGTCATCTCCAAAGCGCCATTGGACGAAATTGCCCCGTTGCAGCGCACCGCAGACGGCAACGGCGTACAGACCCAATGGGAATATCCCATGGCGGAGGCTGCCGGCCTGGTGAAGATGGACTTCCTCGGGCTGCGCACCCTCACCGTGTTGAAGGACGCGCTGAACTATATCGAGCAGAACCATCACATCACCTATGATCTGCCCACGCTGCCCCTGGATGATGCAAAAGCGTATGAACTGATGACGCGCGGCAACACCGCCGGCGTCTTTCAGCTTGAATCGGTGGGGATGCGCAACGCCTTGCGCCAGTTGAAGCCGGACCGCATCACTGATGTCATCGCCATGGTCGCCCTGTATCGCCCGGGCCCGATGGCGGAGATCCCCAAGTTCTGCCAGGGTAAGCATGACCCCGCGACCATCACCTACCTGCACCCAACGCTGGAGCCTATCCTGAAAGAGACCTACGGCGTGCTCGTCTACCAGGAGCAGGTGATGGCTATCGGTCGCGACATCGCCGGCCTGAACATGGTGGATTCCAACAACCTGCTCAACGCCCTGCGCAAAAAGCAGATCGAGAAGATGGCCAAGCTGGAGCCGGTCTTCAAGGCCGGAGTGAAGCAAACCTCCCACTTCTCCGACGACGACGCCGAGGCATTGTGGGATCGCCTGAAGGAATTCGCCAAATACGCCTTCAACAAGGCGCACTCCGCCTGCTACGCCATCGTCGCTTACCAGACGGCCTTCCTGAAGGCGAATTATCCCGTCGAGTTCATGGCTGCCCTGCTCAGTAGCGTGACGGATTCGCAGGACAAAATCAGCCTCTACATCGCGGAGAGTCGCAGTCTGAACATCGAAGTGCTGCCGCCGGACGTCAATTTCAGCCGCACCGGGTTCACCATTGAGCAGGGGAAGATCCGCTTCGGGCTCACCGCCATCAAGGGCGTCGGCGCCGGCGCGGTGGAGGCGATTGTTGCTGCCCGCGACGCCGATGGTCCCTTCGCCGATCTCTTCGATTTCTGCTGCCGCGTAGAGAGCACTGCCTGCAACCGGCTGGCGCTGGAAGCGCTGATCAAATGTGGGGCCATGGACACGCTGCCGGGGAACCGCGCGCAGAAGCTGGCTGTATTGGACAACGCCGTTGAAATGGGGCAGTCCGCCGCGCGCGACAAAGCGGCCGGGCAGTTCTCGCTCTTCGGCGGCATCGCCACCACCGTGCAGGTGGTCGTGCCGCAAATGCCCCCGCTCGATGAGTATGCGTCGAAACAACTGCTGGAGATGGAGCGCGAGTACCTGGGTCTCTACATCTCCAACCACCCGATCAACGAATACCAGGAGAAGCTCGCCGAATATCGCAGCGCCACGGTAGAAGAATTGGCCGAAGCGCGCGCGGGCGCAGAAGTCACCATCGGCGGGATGCTCACCTCGGTGAAGCCGTATACCACGAAAAACGGGAAGCTGATGGGCTTCATGAGCCTGGACGATCTCACCGGCACTATTGAAGTCACCGCATTTCCGGAAGCCTACGAGAAGTATAGCCAGATCCTGAAAACGGACACCGTCCTGCTGGTGAAAGGCACGGTCGATTTCGGCACAGCGCGGGCAACCAGTGCGAACTCGGAAGATGAGGAAGAGAAGCCGGAGCCGAAACTCCTCGCCTTCGCCTTTGCGCCGATTGACGATCCAAATGCCGTATATGATCTGCAAAAGGCCGCGCCACGCCGCCGGAATAACAATGGGTATGGGAAGAACCAGTCGTCACAGCCCTCCGGCATTGCCCTGCCCGTCTACCAGGCACCGGTGCGTCCACCGCGTACCCCGGCTGCCGCACCGGCCGTGGTGATGGAACCGCCCCCCATGATTGAGGAGGAGTCGATGGTTGAATTTTCTGACGTAGACGCCCCGCCGACGGACATGCCGGCCGACGAGCAAGCCCCCCAGCTCTGCCGCATCTGCGTGACGGAAGAATTTGTCAAATCCGACAAATTCGACAATATACCGTCCCTGCTGCAATCTTGCCAGGGTGACGCTCCGGTCGAAGTGGCCGTCATCGCCCCCACCGGCCACCGCCGCCGCTGGCGCATCCCCAACCTGCGCGTGAACACGAAGCAAGTCGGACAGTTCATGCGAATTCTGAATGGGATTTCGATAGAGGAATAAGAGGTTGGTTTTTCAATAGCCACAAAAGGCACAAAAGACACAAAAATTGGCTTGGGCGGTAAGACGAAAGATGCACCGGTTTCGGGGACTGACATCGAAACTCCACCCTTGAGATTACTGGCGGTAGCAAAGTGATCTGATCGGCGAGGGGAATAGGGAGTTTCGGTGTCTGTCCCCGAAACCCTATCATTGTTCAAGCCCTCGAAAAACGATCTCTATACACCCCCACCTGCCGATATCTCTATGGCACGGTAACCAAACCTATGAATATCGGGGATAGACACCGAAACTCCAGCAAGGCTTCCCTGAATTCTGCTTCCCTTGCCCAGGAGTTTCGATGTCAGTCCCCGATATTCCGTACACCTTTCCTCTCAACGGTATCGACGTAACGAGGAAAATTTCTTTTGTGCCTTTTGTGCTCTTTTGCGGCTATCACATAATCTCTTCCAGCCCGACGACAACACCGCTCAACGACAGCACCTTCCGCAACGCCAGGATGACGCCGGGCATGAAGGATTCGCGGTTGATGGTGTCGTGGCGGATGGTGAGGGTTTGGCCCAGGCCGCCGAAGATCACCTCCTGGCTGGCCACCATGCCGGGGAGGCGCACAGCATGGACGCGGATGTTGCCGATGGGCAGGCCGCGGCTGGCTTCGCCGTCCTCCGTGCGGGCCGTCTCCGTCAGGCGCCCGTCCGCTGCCGCTTTCATCAACTCGGCGGTGCGCAACGCAGTGCCGGAGGGGGCATCCAGCTTCTTCTCGTGATGGAACTCAATCACTTCCGCATAATCGAAGTATTTCGCCGCTTGCTGGGCGAACTGCATCATCAGCACGGCGCCGATAGCGAAGTTCGGTGCGATGAAGATCGGCGTACTCGCCTGCGCGGAGAGGGCTTTCAGCTCATTGATATTGTCGGCGCTCAAGCCCGTCGTGCCCACCACCGCCGCCACCTTTAGCGGGACAGCGATGCGCAAGTTCGCCATCACCGTATCCGGGCGGGTGAAATCCACCACCACCTGGGCGCCGCTCTCGCGAATGGCCTGCGCCAGGTCTGGTTGCACCTTCACCCCGAGCGGACCGGTGCCGGCTATCGTGCCGATATCCTCGCCGGTGCAGGCGACATCCACCGCCGCCACCACCGCCATCCCCTCCGCGGCTGTCACCGCCTTCACCACTTCCCGGCCCATCTTGCCGCATGCGCCGACTACCAGAACTGCAATCTCTGCCATGTATCTTTTCTCCGCTTCCACGGGAGGTAAGGCCCAATTCTTTCTCTTGCTCTTTCTCTAAAAAAGAATACTGATTGCACCCCGGTTGCATTTTTAGAGTAAGAGTAAGAGCATGAGTAAGAGTAAGAAAAAGCTCTACCTTCCCGCTTGATATGCCACCACATTGTAGCGTTGTTTGCCCAACGCTTCAACCTGCATCTCGATGGCATCGCCTGGTTTGAGGTAAACGGGCGGTTTCATCCCGCCGCCGATGCCGGACGGGGTGCCGGTGGCGATGATGTCGCCGGGCATCAGGGTCATGCTGTGGCTGATGAAGCTCACCAGTTCGGGGACGGAGAAGATCAGATTGCTCGTGTTGCTGTTCTGCCGCAGTTCCCCATTCACCAGCGTTGACAGGCGCAGGTCCTGCGGGTCATCCACCTCATCCGCGGTGACCAGGTACGGCCCCACCGGGCAGAAGCCATCATAACTCTTCGCACGGAACCACTGGCTCTCTGCCCGCTGGATATCGCGCGCGGTCACATCATTCACGATGGTATACCCGGCGACATAGGCCATGGCATCATCTGCGGACACTTCGTGGCACATATACCCGATGACCACGCCGAGTTCCACTTCGTAATCCACCTCCGATGACCAGTCCGTCGGCGGGAGCATCAGATCGTCATAGGGGCCGGCAATGGACGACGGCGCTTTGGCGAAGAGCAGCGGGCGGCTGGGCAATTTATCCCCCATCTCCGCGGCGTGGTCGCGGTAATTCAACCCGCAGGCGATGATCTTCCCCACCCCGGACAACGGCGGCCCCAACCGCACACTGCCCAGTGGGATGAGTGCTTCTTCCGGCATGGGTCGTCCGAGCATGTCGCGAATCTCCTCCAGCAGGTTGAGCTCAAGGATCTCCTCCACGCTATGCGGCGACTCCAGTTCGGCCAGTTCCAGGTCAAGGATAAAATCCTCCTCGACAATCACCCCCGGGCGCTCCTGATAGGGTTCACCGTACATGACCAATTTCATTTTATGTTCCTCTCGATGAATGCAGGATTCAGGATGCAAGTGCTTATAATCCGAAGCCGGATTGTTAATATCCTTCTTTGCGCCTTTGCGTCTTTGCGTGAAACCTTCCCTTCTAGAGTAGGTTTCACGCAAAAACGCAAAGATCATGTAATCGTCACCGTATCAGATACTTGAATCCTGTATCTCCTTTTCTAGAGCTGGGCGAGTATATTATCACACTCGAAACACTATTTCTCCCCCACCCTCCTTATTCCTTTCTGCGATGATGGCGCTCTTCTCGTACGAAAGAAAGGAGATTTTATCCTGTGAGCGGGGAAATGCAACAGTGATAACATCATTCTGGAGGACAGCATGGTAGAGCCTGGGAAGATGATCATTTTAATCGGGGATGGCATGGGTGACTGGCCGGTGCCCGAGTTAGAAGACAGCACGCCGATTGAAGCCGCGGTGAAGCCGAATCTGGACCGCATTGCGCTGGAAGGCATCAATGGAATGATGGATCCCATCGCCGCTGGTGTCCGCGCCGGCAGCGATACCGCGCACCTGGCAATCCTGGGCTTCGACCCCTACAAATACTATACAGGCCGCGGCCCCTTCGAGGCGCTGGGCATCGGGATGGATGTCAAACGCGGCGATATCTGCTTCCGCGTAAATTTCGCCACCGTGGATGACCAGTGCCGCGTCATCGACCGCCGCGCCGGGCGCATCAGCTCCGGCACTGACCAGCTCGCGGCGGCGTTGAACGGGCTGCAGCACGACGGCTGTACCTTCCTGTTCAAGGAATCCGTCGCCCATCGTGCCGCGCTGATCATCCGCGGCGAGGGCCTTGGCCCGTTTGTCAGTGACGCCGACCCGCACGCCGAAGGCGAGAAACCGCACGAAGCGCACGGCGCCGATCCCGCCAGCCAGAAGACCGCTGATATGGTCAACTGGTTCGTGAAGAAATCGTACGAAATCCTGAAGGACCATCCGGTGAACAAGGAGCGCGAGGCAAAAGGGCTGAACCCCGCCAACATCGCGCTGCCGCGCGGCGCCGGCGGTGCGCCGGAGTTGCCGGAATTCGAAAAGAGTTACGGCTTCACCGGCGCTATGGTGGTGGAAGTCGGCCTGGTGAAGGGGATTGGCCGCTACCTGGAGATGGACGTGATCGACGTGCCGGAAGCCACCGGCGACATGAACACTGATGAGATCGCCATGGCGAAAGCGGTGGTGGCGGCACTGGAGCAGCATCCCTTCGTGCTTTGCAACCTGAAGAGCCCGGATATCAGCGGCCATGACTTCAATGCCCAGGCGAAGATTCAGACGGTGGAGAAGCTGGACCGGTTACTCGGGTACATCCTCGAGCACGCCGGCGACAACTTCTACATTGCCGTCACCGCCGACCATTCCACCCCGGTGCTGGTGGGCGATCATACCGGCGAACCGGTGCCCATCACCGTATGGGGCCCGCATGTCCGCACCGATAAAGTGGCGCAATACGGCGAGCGCCCCTGCGCGCAAGGCGATATGGGCCGCATCACCGGCAAAGACGTGATGCATATCCTCACCAGTCTGGCGCTGCGCGCGGAAAAATTTGGCGCCTGATCGCAATCACTTATCACAGCCACGAAGACACGAAGAACACGAAGGGAATTCTCTCTTTGTGTTCTTCGTGTATGTAGACCGCTGATTCTCATTGCCTGTCCGCGTATGATTTGTTACCATAAGGCGTTTATATGCCGGCCTACCAAGGTAATGCCGGAAGAGGAGCCTGTATGACGCTAATTGCACCGAAAAATCGCCTGTATCGCACGTTCATGTACCTGGACACCGATCGCGTGCCGGATATCGAATTCGGCTGCTGGCCGCAGACCGTCCGCGCCTGGGTGGCCGAAGGATTTCCGCAGGCCTGGGCGGATGAGATCGGCGAGAACATGTTCCACCCGCGCTTCAACGAATTTATCGGCGTCGATAACGAGGAAGGTGGCACGTGGCTGCCGACGCATCTCGGTATCAACCCGCCGTTCGAGGAGGAGGTCCTCGAGGAAGATGATCTGACGCAGATCATACGCGATTCCACCGGCACCATCGCTAAGCGCTGGAAAGGCGGCATTGAGGAATCCTCCATCCCGCACTACATCGAGTTCCCGGTGAAAACCCGCGCAGATTGGGAAGCGATCAAAGAACGCTATCGGCTGGATGACCCGGCACGCATCACCAGTCCCGAGGATATCGACAAGGCGCGGAAAACCGCTGCGGACGGTTGGATGATCACCAGCGGTGCCATCGGTTTCTACGGCCAACTGCGCTACTGGGTCGGCACAGAGAACCTCTCTTACCTCTTTTATGATGATCCCGACCTCTGCCATGACATGCTGGCGCACTGGACTGAGCTCATTCTCCATTCCCTGCGCCAGGTGCCGATGGATGTGCCGATTCACCATTTCGGCTGGTGGGAGGATATGGCATTTAACCATGGCCCGCTGGTCAGCCCGCGCATCTTCGAGGAATTCATGGTTCCCTGTTACCAGGCGGTGATGGACGAAGCGCGCAAACATGGCTGTACCCTCTCCAACGTCGACTGCGACGGGAATATCCATGACCTGGTGCCCGGTTGGATGAAGACCGGGGTGAATATCATGTTCCCCTGTGAAGTGGCGGCGAACACCGATATGTTCAGGCTGCGTGAGCAATACGGCCTGGATGTACGCCTGCAAGGTGGCATCGATAAGATTGCTATCGCCCGGGGGAAAGATGCCATCGACCGCGAGCTCGACCGCATCGCCCCCCTGCTGGAGCAAGGCGGCTTCGTCCCGCACCTCGATCACCTCGTGCCGCCGGACATCACGCTGGAGAATTATATGTACTACCGCGAACAGAAGAAGAAGCTCATTGGGAAGAAGTGAGTGATTAGTGATCGAGCAATCGGACTGATCACTAATCACTCACTGTCTCTGTAACGGAAGTAGGCGGCACTTCACGACCAATGACCCCGTAACGTAAAAAGAAGGATATCATGGATCTCATCGAACGGTTACAACTCGCTTCCCCCATGCTGCATGCGCCGGAGTTTCACGTTAAGCGCGAGGGGATCTATTGGACAATTTTTGACGGCGATGCCCCAATTGCCCTCGTCGTCCGCGACATCGGCACCGGTGGCGCTATGCTGGATGTGCTGAAATTCGACCCCCTGGCGGCGGGACGACCCGCCACCCCACCGCCGTATGCGTACCACTACTCCACCCGCCTTGGCTATGGCGCCAGCTTCAACTGGTCGGTGGATTCGATGTTCCAGAGTCCCGATGTCGACACACTGGAACTGCTCGAAGAGCATGCAGACCATCTGGTCTTCCTGCATGCGGGTGAGTACCGTGACGGCTCGAAGATCGCCTGCCGGCTGGAGATTGGATATGACGCGACTATCGGGCAATACCGCTATGATCTGTGCTGGGACATCGACAGCACCCGCTCGGTAGTCGGTGAATTTTCCAATATCTTCCACAGCAAGCTGATGCACACCGAGATGGACGTGCGCGAATACGACTATGGCTGCTTCGTGCGCAAAGGCGGAAGCTGGGAGAAATATCCGATCACCATCATGGTGACCGTTCTGCAGCATGCGCGCCTGCAAGGCATCGCGCTGGAGCAGGGCGGTGGCGCTGGGCACATCAATCGTAATGGCGTAGTCCCGATGATTGTACATCGCAAGGCGAATGTGCCGTTGTTCGCCGGCTCCTGCGATAGTTGCTTCGACCTTCACCAGACGGCGCATGTGCAGGCAGGGGAGCGCGCGCATATCGAAAGCCGCTTCGTTGATATGGGGCGTCTGGTGGCCGCGCATCCCGAAGAGTTGCGCCTGATTGACTTTGACGACCACGAAGCCTACGCGTTTTGCCCCGAGGTCGTCTGCGATTTCACGCAGACATTGCGCTCCGCGCAGCCCTGGGCAGGGGCGATCTGGAAGGCGGAGCACGGCAGCAGCATCTCGGAGGAGGCCGCCCACAGCGGGGCACGCAGCCTCAAGCTGGAAGCCACCGTGGATGCACCGGCGATGATCTGTCCTTACGGCCCGGCACTGGCGTTCGATAATCATACCGATTACGAGGTGAGCGCCTGGGTGAAGGTGGCGGGTGACGACACGGTAAAGGCCGAAATCGAGTTAAATGCCTTCTTATTCACGGCGTCGAATCCCCAAGGCCTTGCCACCACGGTGCTGAAAGGCCCGCATGGCTGGACGAAACTATTTGCCCGCGTTAACAGCGCCATTGCTGATAACGGCTACCTCACACTCAAGGTCTCCGGCAACGGACAGGCTTGGTTTGACGAGATTCTCGTCCGGAAAGTCCAGTAATACCCCACCAGGCATCAGGGGGTCGGGTTGCCATTCTTCCTGACCCCCTTTGCTGCCAAGCGTTCATATAATCCTCCCGGTATCACCTTCCCCAGCCAGGCGATAATCCCCCAGCGTGGGGTGATGTAAGCGATCCGCTTTTTCTTTTCGATGGCGGCGAGAATATAGCGTGCAGCGGTCTCCGCGCTGGCCACCCAGAACATACCCTGCTGGCCGTGGGTCAACGGCGTTTCCACATAGCCCGGCTTAATATCAGAGATATCAATCGGTAAGCGTAACGCACGCGCCCGCACGCGCAGTCCTTCCATGTAATTGGAGATAAAGGCTTTCGAGGCGGCATACCGTAATCCTCCATCAAATTAATACACCAGTTTGCTTTTGAGTAGGGATTGTAGCGCTTGGTGGCGAAATGGATTCACCAACGAGGTGAACCCGATGCCGTCCTGCCGGACTATTTTGCCGATCA